>Ga0326728_10004719_pt1 | contig 39769 bp, 32 predicted proteins | sample MB3enrmetagenome_FD_207602 | JGI IMG/M metagenome (GOLD analysis project Ga0326728, IMG submission 207602) | Lab enriched peat soil microbial communities from McLean, Ithaca, NY, United States - MB31MN | ecosystem: Environmental > Terrestrial > Soil > Wetlands > Peat | place: USA: New York... | reverse complement strand
CAAGGGCAACTAATCAGTCTAATGCAAATAAACCTATTTCAAAGGATATTGAAAAGTTGCTTCCCGCAGAAAAAAGGCTTTATGACCTAGTGCTCCAGGGAATTGATGCTGCAAAAATGGAACTTCTAGGTCCTATTCTGTACCCTGGTTCAGAAAAAATTGCTATCTGGCCAAAAAGTATATCGGAAAGGCAGGTTTCTGCCAGCATCCAGGGAGAAACTGAGGTCAGAAGAGGGATATTCATAACTGAAGCCGGGACAGAAACAAGAGCAGAGCCAAGCAAAAAAAGTATAATTGGGGAATATGTTGTTGTCAGAATACTGAGGGATTTGCCTACTTTCACATGTGCAGATGGAAGAAATTATATTGTCAGTGCTGAAGATGTTGTTGTTTTGCCGAAGCTCAATGCAACAGGGCTGATTAAAAGAAATGCAGCCAAAATGATTATTGATCAGTGAAATTTAGGAAAAAATTAATAACCAAAAGCTTGCAGTCATTCTAATTTTAAGAGAAAGAAAGTAGGTAATTCAGAAATTCCATGATGTTAATTCAGGCATGATAGCGGGAGAAACTTCCAAAATATCATTCGTATATTTAGGAAATAGCATTACTATATATATGTGTAGCTATATCTGTGTAGCTTAACCTTGTTAGCATGCTCTGACATTGTCTTCGATACAAAACTGACAATCGTGATGTTAAGGACACAAAATATTTTGAAAAATTTTAAGCTTATCGAATCAAAGACTTCCCAGACAAGAGCTTTCTGGAAATGAAATACCATGTTTAATACTGTATTCAATAATTATATATGACAGTGCTTTTCTGCAAAAGCTGGAAAGATGTACTACGTAATTGGCCATACTAATTAAAAAAGGTGGAAAAATGAAAATTCCAAAGCGGTTCAAAACTTACTGCCCATTCTGTAAGACCCATAGCGAACATGTAGTAGAAAGGGTCAAGAAAGGCCAGGCTTCATCCATGACCCATATTGCAAGGCAGAAGAAAAGACAGGAAGGGATAGGAAACAGCGGAAAGTTCTCAAAGGTGCCTGGTGGGGACAAACCCACAAAACGTATTTGGCTCAGATACCGGTGTACAGCATGCAAGAAAGCCCACCAGAGACCCTGTTTCAGGGCAAAGAAGTTTGAGTTCAAGGAGTAAGATAAAATGGAAAATTATTACCTGAGACCAAAAAGCAGATTCCTGCGCGTAAAGTGCAATGACTGCGAAAACGAACAGATTATATTTGGAAGTGCTAGTCGTAAAATTACCTGTCTTGTCTGTGGACGAACACTTGCCGAACCGACAGGTGGAAAATCGACAATCACAACTCATATTCTTGAAGTGCTTGAATAAAGGAATAAGTAAAAGCATTTTGCAGAAGTAAAGTAGAGAGTAATAAAAAGACAAAACTTGAGAAGTGGTGGAATGGGAAACGATAACTGGCCAGAAGTCGGAGAGTTTGTTGTATGTACTGTAAAAAATGTGACGGATTTCGGAGCTTATGTAGAGCTTGAGGAATTCGAAGGAAGAGAAGGATTTATCCACATCTCCGAAATTAAAGCAGGCTGGGTCAAGTACGTAAGGGACTACGTGAGGGAAGGGCAGAAGATCGTCTGCAAGGTTCTGAACGTGGATCCTTCCCGCGGCCACATCGATCTTTCATTAAAAGACGTAAACGAGCATCAAAGGCGTGCTAAAATTCAGGAATGGAAAAATGAACAAAAAGCCACCAAATGGTTACAGTTCGTAGCTGAAGAGACAAAGACCGATGAAAATAACCTAAAAGAACTGAATGAAAAACTCGTAGAAGAGTTTGGAAGTGCATATTCAGCCTTTGAAGAAGCTGCTATCGAAGGAGAAAAAGCTTTCAAAGGAGTCAAAATAAATAAGAAAAACCTGAAGAGTATAATCAAGATCGCAGGGGAAAATATCAAACTCCCATTTGTAAATATTTCAGGTTATGTAGACTTGACATGCAACCTTTCAAATGGTATAGAGGTTATAAAAAAAGCTCTAATTGCTGCAAATTCTATAAGTGATGTGGATGGAAAAGATGTAAGTCTAGAAGTGAGTTATACAGGGGCTCCTAGATATAGAATTAAGGTAATAGCTCCGGATTATAAGAAAGCCGAATCAGTCCTGAAAAAATCTGGCCAGACAGCAGTCGATACGATATCCAAACTTGGTGGACATGGGACTTTCAAGCGGCACATCGAATCAACAAAGGCGTGATGCTCTTTGGGACAAAAGATCCGCAAATGTAAAAAATGCGGAAGGTACACTTTAAGGGAAAAATGTTCGGTTTGTGAGGAAGAAACCTCACCCGTAGTTCCAGCTCACTTTTCTCCTCAGGACCCTTATGGTAGGTACCGCAGATTGGCAAAGAAAGGATAAGGAATTTTTATGCAGAAAAGTACACTTGTCCGCCTGAAAGATGACCTTGATATCAAAAAACCCGTAATGTTAGTCGGACTTCCAGGAGTGGGACTTGTAGGTAAACTAGTGGCAGAGCACCTGGTAGACGAACTTGAGGCTGAAAAGATTATGGAGATTTATTCTCCACACTTTCCACCTCAGGTACTGGTTAATAAAGACTGCACTGTCCGTCTGGTAAGCAATATGATATACCACGGGAAAGCAAATGGAAATGATATTCTTTTCCTTGTAGGAGATCACCAGAGCACCACTTCACAGGGGCACTATGAACTATGCTCTCTTTACCTTGATGTTGCAGAGGAATTTAAAGTTCCAAGAATTTACACGCTAGGAGGTTACCCAACAGGCAAACTCACCTATGAAGAAACAGTCCTAGGAGTCGCAAACGATACTAAATTGATCGAAGAGATCAAAAAATATGGAGTAGAGTTCAGGGAATTCGAACCAAGCGGTGGAATTGTGGGAGCTTCGGGCTTACTGGTAGCCTTCAGCAGGATGCGGGGTATTGATGCCGCCTGCCTTATGGGTATGACACCTGGGTATCTTATGGACCCTAAAAGTGCCCAGTTCCTTTTAAAAGTAATGTGTAAAATATTCAAGATTGAAGTAAACATGGACTCACTCAAGAAAAAAGCCGAGGAAATGGAAAGCATAATGGAAAAGCTGAAAGAAAAAGAGGAGCAACAGAGCTTTCAGGAAGTTAAACCCACTGCAGAGGACCTGCGCTATATTGGATGACACTCAGTAAAAAAATGAACTGAAAAATTAGAATCTCTGGTAAGGGAGTAAATGAAAGTCAATACAGACCTCCATCTCCATTCAAAGTACTCTATGGCATCTTCAAGGAAAATGGAACTTCCAACGATCGCCAGGGAGGCTTCAAAAAAAGGAATGGAATTGCTCGGTACTGCGGACTGCACTCATCCGAAATGGCTTGAAGAAATAAAAAAGGTTTCCATTTCAAATGAAGAGATCCACATTGAAGGTATTTATTTCATTCCTACTACCGAGATAGAAGATAATAAACGTGTACACCACCTTATGATTTTACCTTCGATTTCTAAAGCTGAAGAGCTTGCAGAATGCATTTCTCCCTTTGGGAATCTTGAAGCCGATGGTCGTCCCAATGTAAATCTGAATGGCGTCGAAATTGCAGAAATTGCAAAAGACATTGGAGCTCTAATAGGTCCCTGCCACGCATTTACTCCCTGGACAGCACTTTATGGATACCACTACAGTTTGCAGAGCTGTTATGGCTATATGACAGATTACGTTTCTTTTCTAGAGCTTGGCCTGAGTGCAGATAGCGACTATGCAGATCGAATCGAAGAATTGCATCGACTTACTTTTCTTTCAAATTCTGACGCCCATTCTCCTTCAACCAATAAACTGGCTAGGGAGTTCACGCAATTTGATGTTCCGGAGATTACTTTTGATGGCCTGAAAAAAGCAATTCTCAGAAAACAGGGATATAGAGCTACTCTGAATGTAGGGTTCTTTCCTGAAGAGGGCAAATACAACCGTTCAGCCTGTATTAAGTGCTTCACCCAGTATTCACTACCTGAAGCTGTCGAGTATAAATGGCACTGCTCGGTATGTAGAGGCATCATAAAGAAAGGAGTTTTAGATCGTATCAAAGAACTCGCAGATTTTGAAGAGCCTAGGCACCCTGACCATCGCCCCCCTTACCTCCATCTGATTCCTCTTACAGAGATAATCCAGATGGCTCTTGGACATTCAAGTGTCCAGACAAAAGGTGTGAAAACTGCCTGGAATATTCTTGTAGAACACTTTGGAAACGAGGTTGAAGCTCTTATTCTTTCAGAGCCTGAGGACCTCAAAATAGTGGACAAACGGATAGTAGATGCGATACTTGCTTTTAGAAAAGGTAATGTTATAATTCACCCAGGTGGAGGAGGTCGCTATGGGTGGTTGGAATTGCCTGAAAACCTTAAGGTGGGAAAATCTGAGTCAGGCATGAAAAAAGAATCCGAAATGAAAAAAAACTCAAAATACTCAAAAGGAGGAAAAGTTCAACAAATAGATCATATCTTGTTTTCGGATCTCGAAAAAATAAAACCCGTGAAAAAAAACGATAAAAAATTTGAAAAAAAGAACGAAGAATTAGAAAATGAAGAAACAAACAACACTAGATGTCAGAGTTCACTTTTTGATTTTTAGGAGACCGGATCCTCGGCAGCAGTTCCGATTTGCTTTTATTACGAATGACTATTACTTATTCGATTACAATTTTTACTCAATAGTTCATAAGAAAAAAACTTCATAATTACCCTTAATTCTATTTTTGTAATCGTCTCTAGAAAATTTAGTATTATAGAGTTCTAAAATAAATATTGTAAACATTCTAAACTAAAACATTGAGTTTACTTTACAATCAATATAGATGAGATATAGTTATATTAATCGAGCTCAAAACTCCTATCCTTACTCTATTAAATTTCATAAGGGCCAAATATTCTTTGTTCAACCCATTTGTGCTTATAACATCAGGTGTTAGCTTAAGTTTCCAATTATATCTGAAGCGCAGAACGAATATCACCAGGAAATTCTATCCATCAGTGTTAATCCCATTATATACGAAGTACACATGCTCCCATAACATGGAATATAATGAAAGTCAGCAATATCTTGAATTTTATCTTTAAGGTCAATCATCTAAATAATTTAACTTTTATATCCCAAAGTTATCCCAAAGTAAAGGAGGACTGTCTATTTAATAGAATTTGATTTTATATCATTAAAAATAGTATTAATCTTAAAGAATTCTTATTATTGGTAGTTTTGACTTTAAAACTTGATTGCAGCTTCAAGAAATTTGTAGAATATTTTGCATTATGAAACAAACAACTTAAGAACTTCTTGATATATATAAGTTGCATCATCAGGTAAAGTAATTATATCAAAGATAATACATAATTAAAGAATACAGACAATAAACTATCTATGTCTATACTAAAAGTGAAATAATTTTACTTTGTCATAATCATTACTTCATTATCTTGAATAAATTTTTTTGGTATTCTTCTGATTTGTAGAAGTTGTTTTGGGACTGATGAGATCCGGAACTAACGCGTTTATAATAAAATATATAAGAGAGAAAGCATATTCAATTAATTTTATTGGAGCATTGAACAATGCCCATAAAATTTTCTTCGTTATAGAACAAAATGCCCAGGTAGTCTAGTGGTAAGGCGGCGGTCTCGAAAACCGTTTCTCTTTTGAGAGAGCGCAGGTTCAAATCCTGCCTTGGGCGTAAATTTTTAGATTAAGAAATCCTAACAGAAATTTACTTAAGTTTAAATAATAGCTTGCTATTTTTTCACATAAAAGTGCTCTTCGTTTCATTTAGCTTTATTGTTCAGTCTAAGTGACGCAACATCAATAGCTATATTTTTTATGATTCAATCTTAATTTGAAAGTACAAATTCCATTTGGAATGAACCTTATTTTGGTATCAAAAATAATTAGAAAGCCTCTAAAAATAGAATAAATATCATATCGGTATTTTTTATTTTTTAAGCACATCGTTTTGAAACCCAGTGTGATTAAATATGGATGAAAAATTAAGAAAGAAGAAAATTGGCTTCATGTGGTTTCCAATGACAAATATACATGTTCTTGTCCTATCCAAAAGAGGAACATTGGTTGAAAAATTGATTGCAAAACAGATTGCTCAAGCAATAGCAAGAAAGAAAAATAAAAAATAAATCGATTTTTTTAAACGAAATAAGAAATTAATTGAACATGCAAAGGCAATTATTACACTGGCCAAGAAAATTGCCACAAAAATATGGCATCTTATTACAAATGATGACGTATACGAAGATGAAAAAGAGTCTGAAAAGGAGAGAATTTAAAAGAAATAAATTGTTGAGACTGATAAATTCTAGGTTGATGAAAGTATAAAAATAATTGGTGGGATGATTGCAATTATGAGAAACGAGGAAGAAGGGAACACATGAGAAAGATTGACTCATATACTTTCATGCCAAATTACTCCTTGAAACACTTAGAAAAAATTACTGGAAAAAAATAGAGAGCAAATTTCTCGATTCATGTATATATGCGATATCAAAAATGCATTTTGAAAAAAATTCACAAATTGTTTAGTCCAAAACACAGCAGATGTACAAATATGTATAATTTGTTTGCTTATTTTCACTATTATTCATCGAAAGTTGGATCAGTTTTATAAGCTACTTTCATATTAAAAAATGGATGGCTTTATCGTGTTCATATGCAGAAAGTGTGTTTAGTGGAGATTATTTATGATTTATACTTAATAACTCAATAACTTTAAATTTTTTTAGAGGCGATTGCAAAAAATTGGAATTAAGATATATGATAAAGTTTTTCCTGGTGAACTATTGAGAAAAATTTGAACCTAATAAGGATGGTTATTCGGAACGAGAACAAATCGAAAATACTGTAGGATATTTCGATAAATCCCTAAATTATGTCACTTGCTATAAATGGGATATAATATGGCTCTTAAAATCAGAGGTTTATGTAAATCACCTTTAATAAAGTAAATAAGTAATAATGTGAATTTCTATCTAAATAATTCTATTGCAGGGTTGAAATGATCGAAATAATCAAAATACTTTTTACTATTCCCTTTTTGCTTTATTCATGTTATTCAGACATAAAAGCCCGCAGTGTCTCAAACAGAGTATGGAAGTGTATGCTAATCTTTGGCTCAGTGTTTGTATTTTATGAAATTTTAATAAACAAAATCCCCTATCTCAAAACTCTGTTCCTTTCTGGAATAATCGTGTTTGTCTCTGTTTATATTCTCTTTCAGCTTGGAGCTATCGGAGGCGGGGATGCAAAGGGAATGATAGTACTTTCAATCCTTTTCCCCCTTTACCCTATCTTCCATTTATCAGAAGTGACCTATCCCCTACTGGGGCTCCCTATAATAGGGCTTTTTACATTTACTGTCTTAGAAAATGCTCTCCTGATGACAACTCTTGTTCCTTTGGGATTGTTCTGTTACAACCTCTTACATTTCTCTCCTGAAATGCTGAAAAAACCATTTTACATGTTCATCGGGTACATGATCGATATCTATTCCATGGAAAATAAAGAACATCTTAGCTTACTAGAGAAATTCGAAGTTGGAGAAAGAGGAGATATTAAGAAAAAGTTTGTGTGGACAAGACTCGACTTCGATGCGAACCATAAACCAGAAATTGAAGAGTATATAAAAAAAGAGTTTATTGGAAAAGAGGTATGGGTTACTCCGGGTATACCTTTCATGCTCTCAATTACAGCAGGCTTTATTACTGCAGTTATTTTTGGGGATTTGGTTTATTATATTATCATGCGCATTTTAGTGGGCTGAATTGAAGACTGGATCAGATTATTTGTATACTTTCCTGAAACTTATCTGTTGCAATTTTTCATATTTTTAGTTATTTAGGTCCTTGTTTGATTAAGTGATACTATTCGGAGACCCCTGAATGTCATCTTCAGGTTTTCTTTGGGTAATACAAACACAAATTATGGCTTTCTATAAAATTCGAGTATCAAATGTTCGTGATTTATAGTCCTCAAGTAAGAATCAACACTTACTAAAATGAGAAAAATGCATTTATGACCATACACTAAAATTTTGTTATATATCTTAGACTTAGAAGTTAACCATGGAAAGTCCGGGAGAAAATAAGTGAATCGGAAGTTTTTCTTTTTCTTTCCTCTTTTTCAGTGTTCATAGAATTTCAAGGTACTTAAGAATAAATAATTCTATTTGAAAAAATGATTTGTTTTAAAAGGCTTAGAAGATTCTGATTTATCACTGTTTTATTCATGGAAAGCCAGTCTAAATTCTTCCCGCCTATTTCTATATTTGACCAGATTTTTTCTTTTCGGGTTCTTTAATTAAATCCAAAAGGCACAGAAAGTAAAATGGTATTGGTTATACCAGAAGTGAAGTGATTTTTCTTTTTCACAATAAACAACTTTATTAATTTTAATAATTTTTTTGATATTTTTCTGATTTGTAGAAATAGTTTAGGAATTAACTAGATTCAGAACTATGTAACTTAAGTGTAAAATTGAACCACGAAAAGCACTCAAAACATGGACCAAAGAAAATAAGGGAATAGTTCTTCGGAACCTTTCATTCTTCTTCACTAGTTGTGAAAATTCAAGTTACTTAAGCATAAATAATTATAATTAATTCGTGAGTTTATTATAATTCGAATACTAGAAAAAAGATCTTAATGACGGACTACCTTTTTAAAGAGTGCTGGAATATATGTACATTAAAAAAATTAATAAATAGATTATGGAATGAATTATGGGAGATAATTCGATTAATATCGGGTTAACATGAGTGGTTCATGAGACAGCTAGTTCAAGGGATACGTTGAAAAATTAGGGATTAAGGCAATATTTGCGGGTAGGACATCTCAGAATTACAGGGAAACTGGAAAACATTTTATAAATATCAGATGTTAGAGGCGAATTTGAAATCTTTGAGGAATTCACTCAATGGTACAACAGAAAACTTCAAATGGCCTTGAAATTTGAAGAACTGGATCATCAGAATATGTTTTTAGAACAGAATCCCAATATCAGCAAAAGTTAGAATAGGAATCAAGTTGTCTGAGTTATGAAAATATTGAAAAATTAAAAAGAGTTTCGAGGTAAAATTATTTCTGGATAAAAAAATATTTGAGGAACAAAAAAGATATATACAATTAGTAGCATTTTGGTTTTGTATTTAGAGCAATCCATAAAATACAACCAATAGCAAAATGGGCTCGTGGTCTAGTCGGTCATGACATCGCCTTTACACGGCGGGGATCCTGAGTTCGAATCTCAGCGGGCCCATTGACTTTTTTCCGATTCTAAGTGTATATAGAACTTTTTTTTCCAAGTTGTTCAACCCTTGCTTCAAGGTCAGATTTCATGATCTTGGTTTTTATGCACAAAGAAACCAACGTTATTAAAAAATATGGAAATATATACACTTTAAATTAAAATTTTTTATAGAGTATGACTAGTTGTAGATTCCCAAAAATATAAGACAGAATACAATTGATTCAAAACCACTTTTTTCCAATGAAAAATATTTTAATGTTGTTTTTCAAGATACATTTTTGTCATTTTTATGATGTCTCAAAACAAAATATAATTTCGCAGCGTCAGAAAAAAGATCTTAAAACCGATCCTAGTGTCTTATGACAAGTTGTATAATAAAATGAATTCAAGTAAAAGTCCTAAAAAAGCTATAATTCAGAAAATACCTCTACAGAATTACATTTTGTGATGCCTCTTAACTTGCAACACAGAAAATACAAGTTAATGTACGGATTGTTGGTTCCCATGTTTGATGTTAGCGTGTTATTAGAGCTGGATATTAAAAGGTTTAATGATCCTTGTCTAAATCATAATAATGATGAACTGAAAGATTTTCTATTGATTATTCTGATGTTTAACGGCGTAAATCCTTTGATTTTTCAATTCAATTGCAATTATTGTGTTAAACAGTAGTCAACTGGTGCTGAAGTATTTTTTTCAATCTCTAACGAGTTTTCAAATCAATTATATGGCATAGAAAAAATAAGTAAAGTTGCAAATTATAGTGATGTAGTTCGTGAACTTAGAGAGATCTCCTTGCAACACCTTGTAAATAGTCTGGATGAGACTCTAAAAATATTGTTAATAGTTCTAAGTAAATATTATCTCTCAACGTTGTTTGCATCTTTTTTGCTTTGACATGGTAGCAGATTTGGAGCTAGCTGTAGGAATTGATGGACAACCAATAAATTGTCCATAAGTAGCTTCACTGGGTTATGAACAGTTAGCTGTAACTCTATATCTACTTAGTTATGATGATCAAAAAATAACGACAAACCCAAGTGGTTAGAATTTTCACTGTCCATTGTTTGCTGGCCGGTCTCCTGCCTGATCTGCTTCACGCTCACAAACATAAGCGCCACTTTTTGTGTTCCCGTACCAACGTTGACCTTCTCCAACCAAATTGAACTTCATTAGAATTTCTTTTCGAACTTCATCACCATCTTTCATGATTATCTCGACGTTCTGATTAAGATTTTCTGAGACAACATTTGTTTCCTTATATAACCGTCTTCCAAATTCGTCCGGAAATCTCCTTTCCAAGATCCACATACATACCTGGGAGTTACCAGCGTTAACCGAATCATTCAATCGCTCAAGAAGTTTCCTAGCTCCATCAGCATTGCATTTTTTGATATATTGTACAAACTGGTGATATTTTCCAGATTTCTCTGTCTTGCCCCTGTTCATCCAATCATTAAATGTTTTATACGTGATTCCTGCAGCTTCGGAAGCGAGAGAATATGTGAGTCCAAAAGCAATATTATCGCCGATTTTATTTTGTATTTCTGGAGTCAATTTAGAAGGTCTAGCCATGGTCGCACCGTTTTTTATTCCTTATAATTAATATAAGTGAATCTTGTATTTAAAATCTAGTTAGTTATCTCATGCACAAAGTCTGGGTTTATGTGCATCAAATCAGAGCCCTTCTCAGGCGCAGTGAGTCATTTTTGACTATAGTAATGTTTACTATGAACTTCGGGTAAAAGACTCACCAGCGTGCTTAGAATGAGTCGTTTTTTTACCAAATCAATTCCCCATGATTCAAATACCTTGGCACGGTAACTACCTCTCATATATTTTCCATATATTTTTATTACTTTAAAATAATATAAATTAAGGTATGGTTTATGGAAAAATCTGATAAAACATGAATTATTCTAATAGATAGAGTGGGAGAAGAGCGATTGTGGTGCGATTTAAGGCACTTTCTTCGGTGAGTTAGGTTACACTCCAGGTGAATTATAAGCCTGTTGTAGGGGCTGAGATTTTGTCATTCATTGATTATCGGGGGAAAGTTCTCATCTCTCATAGTTCATGAAATCGGGACTACATAATTTAATACTAATTACTTCACATTCGCACAATATATTCACAAAAGAATATAATTAATTAAATCAAATCATAATTAATAAATTCTCCAGTATATTGAATCCGGTATTTGATAGAGCTGTAGGCATATCCCTCCGCCTGCGGCTCACAAGATCACCTTTTTTTGCATCTAAGATCAATCAAAGCAACAAAACTATCCTAATGAGTTTTAATATTCAAACCTATAACATTATTTTTTTGTAATCCAGTCAAATTTAGTGGATGTATAATTCCTGGATGAAGATTTAATTTTAGATTTGAATATTAATTTGTGTGCCTAATCATGAAATTTACACTAAAATACTAAATGAGTAATGGGGATTTTGATTTTCCCCTTCTTTTATAATAAAATAGATAGACTTTATAATAAATTATTTAACAACTTGTCAGTTAAATGGCTAGAAATTATCTCCACGATCATCTGTATCAATCTGCAAAAATAAAGGTTTTACTTCTGTATTACCATTTTCATCGACTATAGTGCAATCAATTTTATGAATATCACCAAATTGTTGATCAGGTGAAGATGTTTGCTCTTGTATTGGTTTTTCGCATAACTTGAAATATCTATATTTTCCTTCTTTATCAAGAAGTACCGGAGTGTATAAGAAACACGGTTTCTCAAGTGATGGATTACAGTCTTCAATGGGTACACTTATGACTTTCCAAGATTCTATCGCACATTCTTCCAATTTAAATGGATGATCTTGGAGATAATCTTCTTTTAATTCTGGCATTAATTTTAACTCATTTTTAGTATCAATCTCTTGCTTCTTATTTTCACTTAAACTCATTTTATTCACCTTTGACTTTTTGCCACCCATAACCATCGCCTTCAATTTCTATTTTCTTTACTTTACCTTCATTTACAAGCTTATAAAGCATGTTTTTAGCTGTGGACCTGCTGCATCCTACTAAACTCATAATAATCGCCGTTGACTTTATACTGTCAATTGATAGGGAATTCAGGAACATATCTTCTGTAAATTTCTGTTGAAATCTTGTTTTACCACCTTTCATATTATTTGATCTACCATCCCGTCAATTTTCAAGAAACTACGCTACTATATACGATTCATTGATATTTATACTTTATCATCACTTAATAATGGTGATGGCAATTAATACATTTTGACGTTTAGATATTGAGTTATGCAGAAAATTTTGATGAAAGAAATTTAAAGTTGGGAGATTTTGGGAATAGAGCCAAAGAAAATGAGAAATAGAGCACAAAGGAAGAGATAAACAAAAACTATATGTAACTAATAAAACTAATAGAGATATATATATATATAATTCATTTATCTATTTTCTTATCTGTCTTTTTCTATGTCTGCATCATTTGCATGTGTGTCTTTGAATCCAGATTCACGCTAATACCCAAATTCTCCAAGTTCCCAGGTTCACATACACTATTTTTAACGCGTGAATCAGCGTGTGTTTGGATTATTTTAGACTGTTTACTATACCCGTCTAGATGCGTACAATCAAACTGCCTAAAATAATCCAAATTCTCATTAATTCCCACATCATTATTTGTGTATGTGAACCTGGGAACTTGGAGAATTTGGGAACTTGGAGAACTTGGATTTTTGAACTCCATTTTACCACAGTCAATATAATGGTAGTAAGTTGTAACCTTTCCATTTTTTTATTCTTTTCTGTGATAAGTTCAATTTGTCCTGATTCCTGCATTGTATTTATTAAGCTGTGGACCTGCTGCATCCTACTAAACTCATAATAACTGCAGTTGACTTGATACTATCAATTGATAGAGAGCATTCAGGAACATATCTTCTGTAAATTTCTGTTGAAATCCTGTTTTACCACCTTTCATATTACCCAATCTATCAGCCCGTCAATTTTCAAGAAACTACGTTACTATATATGATTTATTAGTATTTATATTGTATCATCACTTAATAATAGTAATGGTAAAAGACAATATTTTGATGCATGAATTGGTGGTTATGTATAAAATTTTGATGGCAGAAATGTAAACAGGGAAATTTTAAAAATAGAACAGACAAAAATGTGATATTTAGGTTAAAACTGTTCGTTATGTATATTTCATATTATAAGTATGTCTTACGCTATTATATTCCCGATAGTTCTCAATTATTCCCGCAATTTTCCCATTATATTCCCATTAAAAATAATTTAAAAACAATAACAATGGAATTAAAATCATAAAAAAAGGGGGAATTATATTCCCAAAATAAAAAAATGGGGGTTATGTTCCCAAAATAAAAAAATGATATATGATTTTTTGAAGTAATATCTGAAATATTAGAATGTCAAAAGTGTAATTTTCTATTTCTTTCTTACATTTTCGGATTTTTGGGAACAAAATGTCAATTGAGTGCGTTTCAATGGGAAAAAACGGGAATATTTTGAGATAACTGGGAATATTAGGGGAATAAAAGAATCATTTGCCTTTGTATCCTGATCAAGCATCTTTCAGGAAGATAAACTCCTTATCAAAGAGTGACCAGTAATCAAACTTTGATTTGTCTATACTGAATTTAAATGCCTTCCTTCCACTATGGCTTATCAAGGTATCTCCTACCCTTTTGTAGTCTATATCAGTTTCTTCTTCCATTTTCGGATAGGATCTTAATAGAATAATTAATTCATAATAAAGATTAACAATTAAAAAGAGATTTTTTCCGATCAGAACGGAAATAAGAATATTCGCGATTGAGTATAAGTTTTAGTTCTCTTGAAAATGAAGCCTTTTGAGAATTAAGGGAAAAATTCAAGGTTTACAAACCAGAAAAGACTTTCACTGTAATTCTTGCGTTTTCCAGCATATTATGGTCGTTATTAAAATAAATGTAGATTTTTTCAGGTCCGAATTCACGAATCTTCCTGATAGTTTCGCTAATTTCTGCCTGGGAATAATTATAACTGTACCAGCTGTTCCTTCCGTGCATCCTCATATAAACGATTTTTCCGGGAAAGATGCGGTTCCTGTAATCCGGCGAGTCTACAGACACCGTTGTCACTTTCTTCATAAGCTCTGCGCATGCCTCGTCATTTCCGAGCAGCTCTTTATTCCTGATCTCCAGGGCAAACCTTTCCCCAAGTTTTGTGGCTTCTGCAAACCTGAGCATCCGTGCAACGTCATCGAACTTTGGAGGCATCTGAAAGAGGTAGAAATCAACGAGGTGATTCATGGGTTCGAAAAGCTCAAGGAAATTTTCCAGTATTTTTTGGGAACTTTCACTGAGCTGGCGCCAATGGGTTATAGACCTGGGCACCTTTATGCTCCACCTTAGTCCTGTCCCCTTCCTGCCCCAGCCTTCAATCTGGTCAGGCGAGGGAAATCTGTAAAAACTGGCATTGAGTTCTACACTGTTCAGCCCGAAATTCTGGATAAACCAATCAAGGCCTTTCTTTTTGTTCCAATCATAGTACCAGCCGCTTGTGCCCACAAATGAATCCATACAGTCCTTTTATAGATCTATCTGATGGTAGATCTATTTTTGGTTCACATGACTTATAAGTGAAAAACAACGCTACCGATAGCAGTTAAAATACGGTGAATCCAGGCATCCGGTAGGGTCAATCAGGTTTCCAGGCTCATCTTCGTCAAACGAATTGCTCCCGCGATGATTCCTGTGAGTGGTAATGGGTTCATTCTCCCAGACTTCAAAATAGAGCATACTGGAATTTTTGTTTTTTAGCTTCTGGATATAAATTTCAGCAAGTTCAGTAAAGCACGTGTATTCTACAACATCACATGTGCTATACTCTGCACATCGCCTTTCAAAACATAATAAGTATACCAGAGTAAAATCCACATAATTGCAAGAATTCAATATCTTCACATTCACTTGATGTGTAACCAAGGTATTATGAACTCCCTTATTCAAGATAATCGATAAACTATTTATATTTAATAAATTCTGGACGGTCATATACACCAATGAAATTAATATTATTCGATAAATCCATCACGTGTGAGAACTTAAAATACACTCCAGATTGTGGATTTTTGCCTTTCTTGTGGCTATTCGTTGAACGTCTGAGATATGATTCCTGCCGATGCTGCAGCTAAAGCATAAGTCATTCCCAATCTCCTCCGGGATTATTAGCTGCATCGTTATAGACGTAGAAACGCCAATATTGTATAGGCACACCGCCTAAATCATTTGGTAAGCATGGTAGTAAGTAGCCCATTCTTGGGAATCTAGGCTTCCTTCGCGAAACTCTTCTGCAACATCCTTACGATAGAATGTGCGTTGTTTATTCTTGCTTCGAATGCCATTGGAATAGACTGTATCCACTGAGCCACAACCACCTTGGTAACTGTGTATCAATACTTGCTCTTGGCTTGGATTGTTAATTATAAGTTTATCTAGGTCGGGAGTACAGTTATCATCATAGAATCGGAGTTCAGTCTTTTGAAGAAACCAATCCACATTTGTGGGGAAATTTGACTCATCGCTGGAATGGTAAATTATCGGAGCATACCTTTCTGCTAATATTTGTTCCCAAAAATCAGGAAGCTCATCAAGGTCTGAATCTGTAGAGGCTATATTAAGTATATTTTTTAATGAAATCGGATGAAGAGCTCCGATTATTTCGGCCAATTTTTTTACCGATGAACACTCTTCTAGAGGTTTTACTATGCCAAGAATCGGTTTGAGTTTTTTCAACTTTAACGCCATTTCCCCATTAATGAGAACCTGTAAAAATTTTAGATCGTCTCTTAATCACCGACGACATATATTGATTTAAGCATTTCTAGGACTAACAAAGAGTGTTACTTCAAGACCAAGGTGATCAGACATGTAATTAATAGTGCCACCATGGTTCACCGGCCTTTTAAATGCACGTCGGCGAATACGTGAGACGTCTAAGTTAAAAGTATGCGAAGTAACTGGTCGTTGAACAAATATATAATCATATCGGCTACCATCGCCACTTGAAGTTTTCGTCTCAACGCAATAATAATCACTGCCTTGTGGCAACTTCTCCTGATTGTTGGTAAATTCATCGGGATACAGGTTACTATAGATTTGACAGATCGAATCACAACTACGACCAGGATCATTATCCAAGTCAATATTTGTTTGACCTGGATCAGCTATTAAATTATCATTTGTATCAAGATATATTTTAGAGAAAACCTCTAATGAATACCAATCGTCGAATTTCATTTCTTCAAATTTATTTAGTGTGTTATAGAGTTCTTTGCGATGATCGGCTTCTCTAATGTTGAAATCACCCATAATTACTGCAACATTCCAAGGTTTATGCGTAGCTTTAATAAATTGAGCAAGCTCTTCGACTTGAACAGCCCGAACATCAGATTTTTCATTATCACTTGGCTCTCTAACTATACGGTTACAAAAATCTGGCATATCACCTCCACTATACAGATGTGTTGAATACAGTTCGATAAATCCATAGCCGATGTCGACAAGAGTGAGCTGAATGCCCTTAAATGCCCATTTATCTGAATCAACGAGTGCGCCAAAATCACAACCACCAGGCATCTGACGGCTCACGCCCGAAATAGAATATTTATGGCTACCGCCATCGGCTATTGAGTAAGTAGGACTAAATACAAGTAACCCACTCCCCAAATGCTCCCATTCTCCAGGTTGTGGATCTCTTGGGCCAATAAAATAATTTATACCAGGTCTTTCTCTTAATATATATCCACGTGACTCTGATAGCCAAACTTCACAGAGGGAAACTAGATCATAAAAGTGGAAGACTTGTTGACCAATTTCAATTGCCCTATTCGTTATTTGATCTTTGTCTTTTCTATATACGTCTACAAGACGAATACCGGTTATACTGGAGATAACATCAACTATTATTTCTTCAGGAACCTCGAGTATATCGATAATTTTTTCAATTGACCAGTCGAGTTTTTCTAAAATGAAAGAAGCTAGACTAGTCACACTCCCTGTAGCTCTACAGGCAAGATTGACGGGATCGGTAGGAACTCCAAAAACCTTGACTGGTGGGAATAATTTATCACAAATATCTGAACTTGAATAATGTTTTAATACTTTTTCCAGTAACTGTGCCGGTGTTATCCCACAGCAAACCATAAATCGACCAAGGCCAATTCCTATCTTTACAAAATCAAGTAACTGAATGTTGGCCCTCAAAAGATATGTATTATAGTGAAGGAGTTCTATTTTTTTGACTTGGTTACCTTTAACGCGTCCAGCTAATCTTTTTAATGATATTGGTCCAAGGGGAATATTCCCAGGTATCATCTCTGGATAACGAAAACGCATTGCTAAATCCCTTAGCCCTTTTGGCGGATATAGTAGGTCTATGCTGTGGGCAATTTCCTTGAAAGATGTCATGCTCATCACTTCCTAATCATTTACTAAAGTTGATTTTATTTGCTTTGACAATAGCTGATAGCAGTGCTGGCCACATGAGCCACTTTTCGATACAGTCATTTAGATTTCCCCCAAAAGCCCATGCATTATGATGATTGTTTATAAAGTCTAGATGGATCTTAAAAATGTAATGGCGGTTAATAAGACTTAAAAACGAATCTAATACAAGTCCACAATATTCCTTCAGAGTACAGTAGCATGTTAATAGATAAAGAACATGTATTATTGATTACAAATTCTATACTACTGTAGCGCCACTAGAATTGGTATAAGATCTTGCCCCCCCTTTAATGATTTCAAAGCCTTTCCAATTACCGTACCAAACGACCTTGTAGGATCACTTGCTTTCATGGCATGACCGAGTGTTTCTGAGGTTGTTAGCAAATCTCCAACCTCTACTTGATCATATTCTGCATCTACTTTACAATTAACTCTCCCCATCAAAGCAAGAGGCAACATCTCTTTTTTCCCTGGTTGCCTGCCTAAAATCAAACCGGGTTTGAGATCACCAGCACCAGAAATGACTCCAACAACACGTTTATCATATGGTTGTTTACCTTGTACCAACTTCCCATCATCGTTGAGAGCCATGACTGTGCCTGGATCTACTTTTTCCGCTGAAGAAATTTCAAAGTCTTCGGCACAATCGGCGTTTAGGAGAACAACATCTCCGGCTATTCCATCTATTTTGACATTGCCAAAATGATGAATTCCTTGATTACCGTCTAAAGTGACATTGCCCAAACTGATAGTATTTGATTTTCCATCTATTTTGACATTGCCAAACCCTAAATTTTTTGAAGATTCATCTATTATGACATTGTCCCCAGCCAAACTGAAATGGCCTTTAAAAGAAAGCATGTAATTATTCATTGAGAGATTATTTCCTATTTTTATACTGCCTCCATCAAATCCCTCAATACTCACAGAATTAGTGTTTTTGGCATCTTTGATCCATAATATTCCATCTCTATCATTACCTCCGATAGATACATTACCTCCAACAGTTATTGAGCTAGTTTTGGAGTTAAATGAAATTGAAGGTTTGAAAGCTAGAGGTAAATCTTTGCTTATTAGTTCGTCTCTGTTCATAAAATTTGTATGGTTTAAATTCAGTTGATCTTCATCTACAGATATATCCATAAAACACTTACTTTTTGTTTTAGCATTACCCAAAATTTGCAGATGACTTTTATAGTTCCAAATACTAATGGAATCCGTAACTGTCTCTCCTGACATTCCCGTCCAGTCTGGATTGCCAGCACCTGGGTTAAAACATATCTCACCCACTAAGATTTTTTTTTGGTCACTCTGCAAACTCTCTCCTGTAATGAATTTCTTAGTGGTTATAACATCCTCAGTGTAATTTGGCATATATATCCTCCTTTAAATTTGATCTTATGGGAATAAACAACGATCTAAACTAATGGAGTTTTTCAAAATACTCCTAAGTTACGTGAGAGATATCATGTCTTTCCATTTGCTTTTTTCAAGGCATTATTAAAAAAAATTAATTGTACAGCTATCGTTTTACTACTAATATTGCAAGTTTCATACCAAGGTTTTTGCCTGACACTCCGCTATTACCGTAACCAGGGCCGCTGTTGGTACTGCTACCTACCGGGAACATGAGTTCCTTTTGCACCTAATGTTGTCACTGTTGCTACAAACAAAATTAACAACAAAATAACGAATATCTTTTTAAATTTTATTTATCATCAACTACATGAATTATTATGTATATACATGAGTAATCTGAATTTGATTTGCCCCATTCTAAATTAACATGTGTTTATAATTAATAATAATTAATTATTTGAAGAATTGTTTCAGATTAAAATATTTGCTGCATCAAATTCTTATTATCAAATATTTCAAACCATACAATTTTTTACTGTATTAGATGCTATGAATGTGACTTAAGGTACCATCGCAAAAACTTCAGGATAAGCATGTAAATCTATGAGTATAAAAAAGTCGAAAGATCCGAGGGAAATATACCAACATTATAAAACTATACCAAACAAATGATCAATGTATTTGACTTCATTAAGAACAGAGTAATTTAAATTATCGACTTGTCTTTTTTTAATCATATTCATAGCTTCAATTCCTTTTAAAGTCTAATTAGCAGATCGAAAAGACTGAAATCCTAACATTGGATTAACGATTCTCTTTATAGATCTGTGATCTTGTTCTATAATGTTATTCAAATACTTGATTTGTCGAATGCCTACGTTTTTAGGTAGTATTTTATCATTTTTCAGTTCATCGATAGCAGGTGGATAAGCTGGACTCTTATCAACGGTTATTTCTCTTGGAATTTGATTATGATTAGAACTAAAGCTTTCTTAAAGAATCTCTTCGCTGCTTTTAGGTTTCGTTTTGCACTTAACATGAAATCAATTGTATCTCCATTTGAGTCAATTGCTCGGTAAAAATATTTCCATTTACCTTTTACTTTGAGATAGGTTTCATCAACTCTCCACGAATCATTTGTTGGTCTTAAATGTCTTCTGATCTTTTTTCTATTTCAGGTGAATATTGATGTACCCATCTCATGATTGTTGTATGGTAGACTTTTACTCCCCTTTCTATCATCATTTCCCTTAAATTTCTATAGCTCAATGGATATTTTAAGTACCATCTTACATTCAATAGGATAATTTCTCCTTCATAATGCTCCCATTTAAAGGAATTAGATAGCATATTACTATCTTTGGTTTTCTTTTTATTCTCTTGTATCTTTAGAAAGGATTTTTTGCAACGGAACCCTATTTTTTATGTTCTTTGCTGTGAAACTAAATTATTACTTCTTAATATTATTTTTTTGCAACAGAACCTCTTTTTGTTCTATTGTATCATTAGAAAGGATTTTTTGCAACGGAACCGCTGCTCTCGACAAAGCCCACCCAGTCTACCACATTCTTAGGCCCGAATACCTCCGCATCATTCCATTTCTTCGTGCTCTGATCGAAAAAGTAATGATGCAACTGCGAGCTTGTTTTTAACCGGCAAACCTAATTATTTTATCAATTAGCAAGATTATAAGGAGAAAAGATTAGTGATTAAGGTACTGAGTATTCAGATATATAAACCAATAAACTCTATTATTTTATCTAAACCAATAGACACAATTATTTTTCCAATTAGAGTGATTATCGGAAGTAAAGCTGTATTGATAAAAGTGAAGATCGCTCTGATATCATATTTTTTATGTTTTATTCTGTTTACTTTTATTTCTTCTTTTTCAAGAAAGTCCAGAATTACCCGTAATTTTTCCAGCTCTTTTTCGTAGTCATTGATTCCTTTGATAGAACTAATCTCAATTGCTTTGTCACAAGTTTCCTTGTACTTCAAGTTTATTCTTTTTAGTTCTAATTTTACACCTTTATCTACCAATTCTCGGATGGTTTTTTGAGTAATTATGAAAAGAATTATGCTTATTAAAAGCATCAAGATTAATATAATTATTTCAGGTACAATTGATACATAATTATATGTATAAATAGGTATAAATGAAACCGGATTGTACGAGATTATGGCCAATGATATGATTATGAAATAATTGCTTACAACCGATAGGGCAAGAGACCTCAGGGGCTTAAGTCCTCCTGTTTCATCAACATCAAACATATCAATGTTTACTTCATATTTTTCTTTTAGTTCTTTTGTAATGAGAGTTAATTCTATCATTATCCAAATAATCACTGACATTAAGAAGAGAATCAAATATTCAGATACATTATTAAATAAATCAAACAGTGCAAGCCAGATGGTTTCTGTCTTCAGGCTTATTAGAGCCTGGTTAGTCGTAGAATAGAAAGGGGGTATTTCATGAAACTGCTTCCAATCCCGCACTTTGATTAATTCCAATATTACAAACGGAGTGAAAGTAATAATTATCGTCGAATAAAATCGCCACGATTTGTGCAATTTATTTTCAAGATTCACTGAAAATATTTGATATTGATTGTTTTTAAATAAGTGGCTAAGTTTTCCAAATGTCGAGCGAATACTGAATAAAGTATTTTTTATTGATGCATACTGGTATCCCATCAAAATACTCATTGCTGCTGCAACAACTAAACTATTAAGATCTGAAAGACTATTTACTTTAGTTGTAAAAAATAAATATATTAAAAAAGTTGTTACGGATATTAGAAGAGAAGTGAGCCAATAATTTGCCAACATTTTTTTATAATTTTCTTTGATCATCGTTCTCTATAACTCCGTATGATGTTTATTTATTATTTTTCCTAGAGAGCGTCGTAAAACTTAAATCACTTCTACAATTGGCTCTTCACTGTTTTGTGCAGGTTGAAAATAATTGCTTAGAGCCTGTTAGAAAAGTCGGCAGTGTCTCGAATTTTCTGTAAACTTAAAGTCACGTTTTTGTGTAATATGGGGGAAATTGATCTTCCTATATTGATTTTTTTAAACAATAATTTCTTGTGATTTTTAATTTTACAGAAAAATAGACACACGGCCGAAAAGTAAGTAATGCATGTTGTTCTGGGTTTTTGATTGATTGCAGTCGACTGTCGGTTGAATTAATGGTAATTTTTGGAGATCCCAGAAAATATTAAAAATTCTCATAATATTCGAGTATCCGTCCCGTTTGTGAATATTGTCTATTGTGATAGTTACAGTAGGTCACAACACTTTTCGGATCGGCTTTTAGTTAGAAAGTAACCAGGCCAAAAAGATAAACACCAAGCTTGAATGTGATTTTCAACAACAAATATTTCTAAATTTTATACATGCTACTTCAATATTTCGGAAATAAATGTAAGTTTCCCACTCAAAACAACTAAGAGCCCTACAATTGGATAATAGATGGCATTCTTGTGTATACCTAAGGGAAGTGGATTTGACGACGCTCTCTTCATAATTAAATATTAACAATGTGAAATTATCTAAATTGTGATCCCAAAAAAATCTGATCCGCTCTGTGTTTGCTCTGAAGTGAGTATTTTCGCTGTTTCTGTTGTCTTGGGCACTGTGTTCTATGTTTTATTCAAGGATACTTCCATCTTTTGTGGCTCCTCGAGTGTGTTAAATTGAAACTCTCCTTCCCAGCTATTGTATCCTTGTAGTTCCAAACGAATAGTATGAGTTTTCACATCACCTACTTTAATATCCGTTGGAGTTTTCCCTGCCGGAATATTTCTTGGAGTATCCCCCCTATATTTTTCACCAATGAGTGTAACATTTGCACCTTCCGGTTTTGAGATGATACTTATAGATGAATGCGGGACTAATGCCGTATAGCAAAATCCACTAATATAGATATCTGTATATTCACCTCTAGCATCTAAAGAGATATGTACTGGAGTAATAGAATGGAAACATTCCCCCTCTTCTCCATATTTACTAAACACATAACTATCGTTTTCTTTTGCAATCTTTTCATCAAATATATGTCCGTATAATTGTAGTTCCATTAATACTTCGTTCTTTTTAGGATCGATTTGCTTTATTAGCACTACGTACCCATCTCCAAAATCAATGCTATCTCCAACTTTCTTTATGAGTGTATAAATACCATGAAAACTAATATAACCTCCTGCATTTAATTTTTTGGTTTCAGAAGCAGGCGTTTCGTATCCACTAACTGGTCCATAAGTTATCGTATATATACCGACAGGTGCATCTCTTTTTACCCAGTGTGATCCATTTCCTGAGTATGTTTCGGGTCCTAAAATCGTAAATGCTGCATTCTCGACAGAAAAGTTTAAACCAGGTTTCCAAAGTTCCGTGAACACATCGACTACTTCATGCACTCTTACTCCCAATTCCATTAATACTTCGTTCTTTTCAGGATTAATTTGTTTTATTTGTATTGCATCTTCATATCCAAAATCGAAGCTTTCTCCGACTTTCTTTTTTAGTGTATAATTATAACTGCCAAAAAAGATTATCGAATTTCCTGCATTTAATTTCTTGGTTTCAGAAGCAGGCGTTTCGTATCCACTAACTGGTCCATAATTTATCGTATATGTACCGGCAGGTGCATCTATCTTTTTCCAGTATGATCCATTTCCTGAGTATGTTTCTGGTCCTGAAATAGTAAATGTTGCAGCTTTAGAAGAAAAGTATGAATCAGGTTTTGAAGCTATCCCCGTGAGTATATAAATTTCTCCAGTTTCATTCTCTCCTACTTTCCGATTATTTGAAAATAAATTCTGACTTTTAGAGGAGTCTTTAGTAGCAAATTCCATTAATACTTCGTTTTTTTCAGGATCAATTTGCTTTATTAGCATTACATCTTTATAGAAACCTCCATAATCGAGGCTTTCTCCGACTTTCTTTTTTAGTGTATAGTTATAGCTACCAATGAAATTAATTGAATCTCCTGCAGTTAGGATTTTGGTTTCAGAAGGAGGTGTCTTATATCCACTGACTGGACCATAATTTATCGTATATGTGCCGGCAGGTACATCTTTTTCCCAGTATGATCCATTTCCTGAGTATGTTTTTGGTCCTGAAATAGTAAATGTTGCAGCTTTGGAAGAAAAGTTTGAGTCCGGTTTCCAAGGTCTCTCAGCTTTCACATTAATTTTCCCAGTTCCACCTTCTCCGATCCCTTCGCTTGGTTTTTCTAACAGCTTTGACATGCCTTTATGGAACGGAATTATCCATCCAAAATCATGTTTCTTTTTTGGGAAATTTGTGGTATAGAATTTTATTGAATCTCCTTCTTTTAGGATTTTGGTTTCAGGAGTGGGTATATCGTATCCACTAACTGACCCATACCTTATTGTATATGTGCCTTTAGGTGCATCTAATTTAGCCCAATAAGATCCGTTTCCTGTATATTTTCCTTCTGGCCCGAATATGACAAAACTTAGATTGTTCTTCAGATTCTTGCTTCCGTCAAGATTCATAGAACTTGTGTATACGTATATTTCGCCAGTTCCATTCCTTCCGAGAACAGTAGGAGATAGCTTACTGGTATTGATCGGAATTTCTTCAGAAGTCGAGATATTGTAATTATAAATGTCTGATACTTTTTGAGAATCCGTCCAGACTATTCTATCACCGTAGATAGCAGGATTGCCTACTGATCCACTAGTTGTAATTTGAGTTTCCTTGGAAGTGGATATATTATATATGTAAATATTGTTATTATAGTATCCGCTGCGCCTATCCACCCATACTATTTTATCACCGTAGATAGCAGGATTGTTTGCTTTTCCACTGGTGGAGATCTGAGTTTCCTTGGAAGTGGATATATTATACATATAAATAGTATTATTATTGTATCCGCTGCGCCTATCCTCCCATACTATTTTATCACCGTAGATAGCGGGACTGTATGCTTTTCCACTGGTGGAGATCAGAGTTTCCTTGGAAGTGGATATATTATACATGTAAATACTCTGGCCTCCTCTGCGCCAATCCTCCCAGACTATTCTATCACCGTAGATAGCGGGACTGTATGCTTTTCCACTGGTGGAGATCAGAGTTTCCTTGGAAGTGGATATATCATACATGTAAATCTGGCCTCCTCTGCGACTATCCACCCATACTATTTTATCACCGTAGATAGCAGGATGGCCTGCTGATCCGCTAGTTGTAATTTGAGTTTCCTTGGAAGTGGATATATTATACATGTAAACATCGTGAATAAAGCGTACACTGTGATCATTTTCCCACACTGCTCCTCTGCGCCAATCCTCCCAGACTATTCTATCACCGTAGATAGCAGGTTTGTCTGCTGAGCCGCTAGCAGTAATTCGATTTTCAATGGAGGTATTGAAATTATACAAATATATATCTCCATTCTGGTAATCAATGAGGGTCTTCTTCCATACTACTCTGTCATCGTAGACAGCAGGATTCCACTGCTTTGAGTTATTATTGATTTGACCATATACGAACCGATTCTGCAAAAGATTTGTATCTAAATGATTGGTTAGAGTGAGTTCTTTTGCTGATACAGGACTATAAATAGTAATCGTGAGAAGGATGATAGCTACTAAAGGAATAATTGATCTATTTACTTTTACTAACACTTGTTACCCACATCCTCAGACTCAAAAATATAAAATTAATTAAAACCCTAAAAATATAAGTTATTTAAAAATTTATATTTACTATTTATGAGAATTATATTTATTCTTTTTGCACCAGAACCATTTTAAGTACCATCTTACATTCAATAGGATAATTTCTCCTTCATAATGCTCCCATTTAAAGGAATTAGATAGCATATTACTATCTTTGGTTTTCTTTTTATTCTCTTGTATCTTTAGAAAGGATTTTTTGCAACGGAACCGCTAATCCTAACACTGATAATCTATCAATAATTAGTGGAGTTAACCAATGTTTAAAAAATGTAAGATCCGCTCTAACTAATGCTCCTACAAGGAAATATAACGGATAAACATTCACTCCAAATATTAATCCTACAAAAAAATAAAAATATTAACTAGTTGAAGGCCCTTGATATTCTTTACCCAAATCAAACTTTCCTAGAATTTGTGCCCTAATGCCATCTCATCATTGATTGCTATATCAACAATCACATTCCGATTCTCAGATACAACATTCGTTTTCTTATACACTCTACGTCCGAAGTCTGACGCAAAACGGCGTTCGAGAATCCAAGTACACATTTGCGTGTTACCAGCTTTTGCTGCTTCGTTTATGCGTTCCAAAAGAACTTTTGCGGCATCAGCATTGCATTTTTGAATGTATTGATAAAACTGATAATATTTCCCTGATTTTTCTGTCTTGCCCCTGTTCATCCAATCATTGAAGGTCTGGTATGTAATCCTACTGACGCCGCAGCTAAAGCATAATTCATTGCCAATGCAACATTATTACCAATTAGTTGTTGGATTTCAGGGGTTAATTTTGAAGGTCGTGTCATGTAAGAACACCGTTTTTACTTCTTGTAATAAATATAGGGTGTAATGCTTAATATTTTTTAGTTTGTTTATCCAGGGAACCGCCTACGAACTCGCAAATGGAATGTACTTGGATGATGTAGACTCTTGATAAATTTATGAAATTGCGCTTTTTACGTTTCACATAGGCTAGGGTTCTTCATAGGAACGGTCCTGGACATTTTCTTAGGAAGTTGATAATATTTAATCATTTTAAATTTAATAACTCGATGGTGGTGCTCAGAATAAGCCAAATTACCCTACTATGCAAACTAAATCTGGAATACGGTGGCATAAGTGCAAGCTATTGGAAATTACATGAGATTTTATTTGAATTTGAGAATATAAGTAATCATTATTAATTTTGGTGTCAATTGTTGAAGAGTTCTATTAATACTTATTTAGAAAATCTTGTGTAAATCTGATAGTCACAACATATAAATGTAGTTATAAAAATTTTAAGTGAGTTTAAAAAAATCTAGGTCAGTTTAGAGAATTTCTGTTAATTAATTTTTATTAATTTATTAATATGATATTAGTTATACGCTGTCAACCTTTGGTTTTAAGACATTACTAAAGCGCAAAGCATCAAAACAGTTAAAAAAATAAATAAGTAAAATTTCAATTAGAATTATATAGAACTTTGTATATCAGTGGAGAGGTGATCAGATTAATACACAAATTATGCAATAAATCAACTGCTATAAAGAATTGCTTTGAATCTAATATCAGACGAATTGAAAGTTAGCATGAATATGAATCATCTTGATAGCTAAATTAAAAGTGATTAAATTTTTGAATAAAAAATATATTTTTATATTCACCTTTGATGAAATTTGCGACTAAATGTTAGATATCCGCACCAAAATCAAAGAAAAAGAGACTTAAAATGTAGAGCTATAAAAGTGTAAAATTTGTAGATTAAGTTAAATAATTAGGTGGGAGTTTTCTTCTGGATAGAATTTACAAAAAAATTATAGAAGAATTACCAATCCGTATTGTGGATATATTAATTGCTTTATTTTTTGCTTTAGTTTTTGCTTATTTAGTCGTAGAACCAAATCATTATATAAACATAATTATAGAGTATATAAATTATTTTATTGTCCTTATTGGCCTTATTGTTATCTCCATTCCCATCATCAATCAGTGTTGGAAAATAAGAAACAAACAGATACTTAAAGAAAAAATTTTAGATTATTTAAAATCAGAATCTGAAGAAGATGTGAGTTTTAAGTTGTTTCCTGACTCTGATATTCAACTAAAAAGAGAAATTTTAGTAAAGTATGATGAATTGTATATAGAACCTAACTGTAAAAGGTTTTCAAATACTGAAATTAATGATTTAGTTAAATATTTAATGGACAGTTTTCTTCAACCTGATAAAAGTAAAGAAAAATATTTACTGTTGGGTGACCGTGGAAATGGAAAAACTATAATTTTGAGAAAAGTTCTTTCGAAAATGGGAACAGCGTTCAAAGAAGGAAGTTCTAACGTTATTCCGCTATTTATTGAGTTTAGTGAAGTCGATTTTAAGAATGAAAGTCTTTCTCAAAATTTATACCAAACCTTGAACAAAAGACGTGGCCTTAAGATTTCTTATGAAGAGTTCAAGCAACTAGAAAACGAATATAGATTTGTATTTTTACTCGCTGGTCTTGATGAACTTTCTGCCAATGTTGATTCCGATTTTGTAAACAGGTTTTCGGATTCACATTTATTTAATCATGCTTGTATATCATCATGTAGATGATACTATATTTGAACGTCAATTTTCAACATATGTAGCCAAACTCACATTTACAAAAATAGAATTAGAACCTTTAAAATTTGACGGCCATGTGGCAACATATATTCGTGAATTCTATAAAAATACAGGTTTTGGAAAATCTTCTTCGAAAAATCAGTCTATCGCTGAAACTATAATCACAAAGATTGAGAACGAAAATTCATTAAAAGACTTAGCTTCAAATCATTTAAGTTTACTTATGATCTTGACCGTATTTTCTGATTCATATGAAAGTAGCAAAAATGATTGGAATCATGCAAGGTTATTTGATAAATATACTTCTTTTTGGCTAGACAGAGAAACATCAAAAAAAAGCTCTGTATTGAAGAATTATGAGCTGAAAAAGGTAATTCTTAGAGAGCTTGCATGGTGTAAATATAAAAGTATAGATTCTTCTAGTAATTTCATCGATAACTATATAGATATGAATTTCACAGAAAAGGAAATTTCGCAATATTTGAGTTATATATGCGAAAAAATAAAAAAGGAAAAAAGTATAAAAGACCAGAAAAGTATAACCGACCAGGAGAATTTGAAGAATATCGAAAATGATATTCTTAATAATTCTCTACTGGTTCGAAAAGGCGCTGATATAAAATATTACAGCTTTTTTTACAAGGCGCTTCAAGAATATTTTGTAGCAGATCATATATTTTTTAGTTTAACTCAAAATGTTAACGAAACTATAAAATCGTTAAATTCGGTCATTTCAGCAGAAATTGCGGCATTTTTAAAAGATAAAATTTATAATAGTTCCCTAGAGAAGAAAAACTCAAATAATGGCAAAATTGAACGAAATCTAAAAAATGCTTACCAAAAATGGAAAATGGAAAATAGTAATGATTACAAAAATATTTTAGTACGTGAGCAAGCATGTCATTTTCTGTCAAGACTGAATAACAAAAGAAGTAAAGAATTTTTAGAAAAAATCTTTTTGGAAGAGCAAGACCAGTATGTAAAACGTGGAATTTATATTGGTTTAATACTTTTTTGTCACCAAAAAAATTATGTTGAAGAATATGTTAAGATTTTAACTACTGGTGATGAAGCTAAAGAAGCTTCTTCGATTAACGTTGGTTATTATCTTATATACTATGGGGATCAATTTTTTAAAAATGATTTTCACGATGAGAGAGGAAAAAAATGTGATGGAACTATACAAGCCATTATGCGTCACCTTAAAAGTGAATCTCATGAACCTTGTTGGGCAATTGATTTGATTACATTAAGAACTTTGCTTACGGATAGTAAGAGAGATGCTCACCAAATAATGAAAGATCGGAATTTGATAAATGAGCTGAAAGCCTTTTTAACTAAGCAATCTAAAAACGAAGAAAAAATTTTTCAAAATGAACGAAAGAACCTGCTAGACTGTTTAAGGGATAATGGTTATGAATGAAATTGCCAATTTTTTGTATGAGTCTGGACAAATTAAGAGAGTTAAAAGAAGTGGTTGGTGGCTCGCAGGAATCTCAGATCCTGAAAGTGTAGCAGATCACTCTTTTAGGGTAATAGTAATTGGTTATATTCTTGCCAAACTTGAAAATGCGGATTTATCTCGGGTTTTATCAATTTGCTTATTTCATGACATCCATGAAACAAGGTTAAATGATATACATAAAGTTGGACAGAGATATTATAAGATGGCAGAAGCGGAAGATTTAGCTTTTTTGGAACAGATGAATAATCTACCAGATTATATCTCTTCTCCCATAAAGACAGCTATTTCAGATTTAAAGAATTGCAAATCTCTTGAAGCAAAAGTTGCTAATGATGCAGATCAGCTAGAATGTTTATTACAGGCTAGAGAATATCAATCACAGGGTTTTTGTGTACTTGACTGGATAACTAGTTGCAATAATAATTTAAAAACTGATTCTGCAAAAGAACTTGCTAAAAGTTGCTTGCAAATAGAACCTAATGACTGGTGGGATAAATTAAAAAAATTATAAGCCATCGAGTTATGTTGCAAAAATAATATTTTTGTCGTTTGCTATTATAATTGCCAAAGGACAAAGCATTATAGGGGTAGCAGACTACACAATTACACAAGCAAACATTGATGCTGGTTCTGTCACAAATTCAGCATATGCAACAGGTTTATTCCAAGGTAAAACAATTACTTCACCCCAAGATGTTGCTATAGTTCTCTATGAACATCCTTTAGATCTAATGGCTTTGATGCTGGGGTTGATGCAGCTAAATCTCACAACGACAGTACTCCACCACAGGGTAATTCATTTGGGTACGTGCAAGGATTCAAAGAAGGCTACGATTTGGCCTTGAAAAGTGGGCGGTTAGGAATAAAATTAAAAAATAAAAGCGTTTGAAAACTGACTGCAAAGGCATGTAAGTCTTTTTATATGCCATCATATTTCCGAGAGTTAGCAAGTTTGTTCGATGCTCTCTAAGTAACTCGGTGGATTTTGGTAACTACGGCTATAATTATACCATAGAATAAAAGTGAGTAGTTGAATATTCCCTATTAAAAATAAATAAAGTTAGAATGAAAAATATCAACTGGCTAACAACTCATTACTTTCTTAAACCAGAGCAAACTTCGCTAAAATTTGTTTTCTAACTTCATCAGCATTTTTGACAATAATTTCAACATTCTCGTTTTTGTTCTCTGAAACTACATTCATTTTACGATATTGTCGTCTGGCAAAGTCTTCCGGGAAACGTCTCTCCAAAATTCACATACAAATTTGACAATTACCGGCTTTTGCCGCATCGTACAGCTTTTCAAGTAGTATTCTAGCTCCGTTGGCATTGCATTTTTTAATATGTTGTGCAAACTGATAGTATTTCCCAGATTTCTCTATCTGTCCCTTTTGATTCCATTCATTTAAAGTTTTATATGTGATTCCTGCAGCTTCGGCAGCTAGCTTATAAGTTAAACCAAGCGCAATATTTTCACCGATTGTATGTTGTATTTCTGGAGTTAATTTGCAAGGTCTCGCCATTTTTACACCGTTTTTATTCCTTAGAACTAATATAAGTGGATCTTATATATAATATTTAGTTAGTTTCGTTCTGGACGCGGTCGGGGTTTATACACATCAAATATGAGCCATTATAAGGAAGTTAGAGACATTTTTTAAGTAGGGTGATGAGTTGTATATGACTCTAACTAAAAATCTAACCTGTGACCTGAGAATAAGTCGTTCTCTTATCAAATCAATTCCCCATGATCTTGCCGGCTTTGCACGGTAAGTACCTTCAAGATATTTTCTATATAATTTCATAACTTTAAAATAATATAAAATATGTAGTAGATAATGGAAAACTCTGATAAAACGTGAGTTCTGGTAATATATAGAGTAGGAGAAGAGAGTTTATAGGGCGTTATAGAGAATTTTCTTGAGTCTTGTGGTATGTTATAATAAATAAAAGCTAACAGATCAAAAAGTTTGAAGAGCGGTAAGTAGGTTTTTTATTCAGAGATTATTTTCTTTATTATTAAATAAAAATAACAATATTTGATTCTCAGCTATAGCCTAAAGTTTATTCGGTGTGTTAAGAATAGAGGCTATGAACTACAGTCATCTATCACCAAAAAAATTACATAATCTATTTTGGCACATACGATTGGAAGGAATAAATATGTCAGAAAGATTACAAAATAACTTTAGTAAGTTAAAAGTGGCACTAAGCATTTTAGAGTGTTTATTTTTTATTCTGCTCTTGATGACACAGTTAACCAGTGCCATCAGTACAAAGGATGGGGACTACCAAGCACTTGAGAATGATTCGTATACTATCGGAGTCCAAGCTTACATCTACGGTCTTGCTCCAGTAATGATGCAACAGGCTGAAAATCTCTCTATCACAACACTAGGCATGGGACACGTTCCGGTAAATCAGATGGGTTACTTAACACGCCTTCTTGATGCCAACTTTACAGGTGTAGTTACACCTAACGCAGATACGCTCTACAATAGTGCATGGCTCGAACTGGGAAAGGAGCCGATAGTATTTCATGTACCGGACACCAATGGACGTTACTATGTCCAACAGATGCTAGATGCGTATACGAATACCTTCATTAGCGTGGGTCGACGGACAACAGGTACAGGAGAAGGCAATTTTGCCATCGTTGGACCTGACTGGAACGGCAGCTTGCCCCCTGGACTCCAGCTGATTAAATCACCAACTAATTCCGTATGGATCATTGGTAGGATCCTGGTTAAAGGGAAGTCGGATCTGCCAAACGTGTTGACTCTACAGAAACAGTTCACTCTAATGCCATTGAGCCAGTATGAGAAGCCAGCGATAGAAGTGAAAAATGAAAAGCTTACTGATTTTAAAAAGGTTATCCTTTCGCCTAATGCACAGGAAAACTTGCGATTCTTCGAAGAACTTCGAGTCGCTTTGAAAAATAACCCCCCACCTGCAGGAGAAGCAGCTCTCATGGCCGTCTTCGACCGCATTGGTTTGGGTAATAACGAGAGACACCGTATGGGATAAATTTAGATCCTGCTATCGCTAATGGACTTACTAGGGCTATCAATGACGGTGAGCAGATCGTTAAGAGCAAATGGAAAAACATTAAAGGGTTTTACATTATAATGGTTGGACATATAATACACACTGGGGTATATATGGATATGATTATTTACTACGGGCAACCGTTACAGAAGGTGTATTTGGAGCTAATGTCCCAGAAGAAGCGATCTATGCAAAGGCACAGACTAGTATAGACGGCCAACCACTGAACGGTTCCAACAAGTACATAGTGCACTTTGAAAAAGATAATATGCCACCAGTGAATGCTTTTTGGTCATTGAGCATGTATAGTGCTACCACCTTACTGTTCGTACCGAATTTTATCAATCACTATTCTCTCGGCGATCAGACAACTGGACTTATGTACAACTCGGATGGCTCCCTGGACATTTACATTCAGCGTGATACTCCGGTTGGAAAAGAATCAAATTGGTTACCAGCTCCCAATGGAGAATTTTATATGATATTAAGAATGTATCTTCCAGGTCCAACGGTATTAAATGGAACTTACCAGATTCCGCAAGTTCAGGAGGTAGTTTAGGATTATAAGTACACAAGGGGCTGTAATAACCCCTAATTTTAATTATTAAGCTAATTTTAAGCTTTATTAAATACTGTTTAGGCATTTCCTTCTTTATCTTATACATACAGACTGGGTTTATATCTCTCAAATATGGGTCATTCTCAGGCTATGTGAGCTATTTTTTGAATATAGCAATGTTTTACTATGGACTTAAGGCAAAAATACCATCCGTAAGCCCAGAATAGGCTGTTTTCTTACCAAATAAACTCCCCCATGATTTGAATACAGTAACACGGTAACTACCTTTAAGATATTTTAGATATATGCTTATTATATTAAAATAATATAAATTAAGTAATACATATCGTTTTAATTTTTTTGAAGAGAGTTTTTATATGGATATTTATTCTTTATCCTTCAGGGTAGTACTATCTAGAGTATGTCGAGAAACTTTATAATAAATCAAACTAAGTTATCGTTCAAAGGTCTAACCCACCTTCAAACAATCCTTCGATCTGACTGCAGGTATTGACTCACCTGCAGTTCACAGAAAACCTTTTTGATATCTAAAACAATCATTCCATCCCCTAGCCATCTGTTTTTCGGCATTATATAAAATAGCCTTCTGGCCGAATCGTAATTTGTATTCAGGAGTCCTTTTGTTGAATATATTTACAAAGGCATGTAGGTCTTCTACTCTGCCATTATATTCCAGATAATTAGCAGGCTTGTTTAATGTTCTCCTGAGTAGCGAAGCTAAACCGGGATTATCGGCATGGGAGGGCTTTTGATGCTATAATTCACAAAATCGGGACCATGTAATATGGATACTAAATAGTTTAAGTTAGAATATAATATTCATAATAGTATATATTTAAATAAATTTAATTATAATTAATAAATTTCCCCGTATATCAAGTGAGATGCAAGATCGAGCTGTAGGCATCCCCTTCGTCTGCAGCTCATAGGATCACCCTTTTTACATCTAAGATCAGCTAGATCACCTAAGCTAATAATATAAATTTGGATTCCATAATCATGGAAATTATACTAAAATATTAAATGAGTAAGGGAGGTTTTGATTTCCCCCACAATTCTTTTAGAAAAAGATAGATAAAATTTATAATAAATTATTTAACAACTCTTCAGCTAGATATCTACAATTTATCTCCATGACCAATTTTTGAATCAATCAACAAAAACAAAGGTTTTACTTCTGTATTACCATTTTCATCGACTATAGTGCAATCAAATTTATGAGTAAGACCGAGTTTTTGAAGAAATATGCTGTTATAAACTAGCATTATTAAATTTATTATGACAATATATAATTTTCTAATTGTCCCGGGTTACTCTATTTTGTTATTAAAAATACTTTGTAAATTATCCAATACTCTGGAAATTATTTATTTGATTAGTATGTATCGATCATTTGCTAAAAAAGGCTATATAACGTCTTCGTCAGTTCGAAACAGTATAAAATAGATATAACATTTTGTCTTGTTTTAATAACACGAATACAAAGAAAACTCAGGCTATATTTCTAAAAATTTTGATTCTGTGTCGTCTGCGAAAGATTGAAAGGGTGAGAAAATGCGTAATAATCGTGAAATTAGTTTCAATTCTTAAGAATATTCTATCTTTCATTAATATGCATTTGGTCTTTATTTTGAGACTTATAAGGCGTTACGTCTATATTTTTAATAATAAAAAGACGTTTAATCTTTTTTTGCAGTCGTTCATTTGTGATAATAAAACATATTGCAACAATCAAAAAGAGATCTGTTGCAAATATATACCCCAGTAAATCCTCGCCAGTTATACTTAATCCCGATTCTAGGGCAACAACGTCAAACAATCCAAAACCATATGCACCGAAACTTAGAAATAAAAGTATCAGTAATATGGTTGAAAAGCAAAGTAAATTTGTTACTAAAACGCCCTTTGAATCTCGTGTATAATCTGGTGACGCGCCTGAAGGTTTAACTTCATTTCTATGATATTCCATGCGATCACCAAAGCTGTGTAGTAATGAACGATATAATGCTGCATAGTAATGAACAATATTTAACTTTTTTGGTTTAAAAAATTTACTATGTTAATATATCACTATATAGAAAGGTTTTTTTTCATTTTTATAGTTTTCCCCTAATAATATTAATTTGCTATAATAATAATCAATTAACTTATCATAAGCGTTATTGATATTTAAGCTTAGCAGAAACATTTTATATTTTATCAAAGTACTTTTAAAATTATTTTTTACAATTATTTCAGAGAGAATGAAATTGTTACTGATTTTTATTAATATTTGATATTTATAATCATATTTATATATTAATTGATTTACGACAATTATTGAAGGTACGTATGAATTTATTGATTTGATTCAAGAATATATATTATATTCAGAGTATTCATTTAATAGCATCGTTTAAAATGGAAACCAATATATGTTGTAAGACGGAATCGCTCCTGATGGATGGATCTACTTTTGTTTCTAATTACTCAATAGCTCTACTTTTATACTTAGGAGTTCCTATTCTCGTTATACCCCAAATTTATTATGCAATCGAAGATAAATTTTTAGATAAAGAATTAAGAAAAATATACAACCTTAATTTTTCATTTAATTATAAAGAAACGGAAAATTTTTTTGTGGATATAGGACTTTTAATTTTAGGATATATGGTCAGTGGTTTTTTTGTTGCATATATTATTAATGAGTTAACTGAATTTATATCTCCCACGAATATGGAGATAACACATCAATCCTTTAAAGCAGTTGCTTGTGCTTCATTGGCTTTTTGTTTCTCTGCAAGGTATACTTGCAGAAAAAAAGGATATGAGAAAGGAAAACGAATATTATTATTATTAGCTTCCGCTGCTTCAATTGGGTTTATGATTAAATTGTTTATAGGGATAGATAATCAATTTTTTAGGAGTATATCCGAACAAATGTCTCCCGAAAAAATCGTTTTTATTTATTTAAATTATATTTCTTCAAGTTTTATTTCTCATACGAGGGAGACGGCGCTTTATCTGCATAATATTTTCTTTATGATTTTAATTGGTTCTTGTATGACTGCTCTTATAGGAGAATACATTCTGGACAAAAAGAATAACAATACCACGTTTATTTGCAACAATCAGAGCTTATATGGATTTGTCCCTCGTTTTTCTGATTTCGAGTTCATTCCATATAATAAACTTAAAAGTAAAATGCGAGAAATAACTAGTAATTATAATGAAATTAAATCAGTAAAAATAGTATCTCGCACTCTAGATATTTTTGAAACTATTTTCCCAAATTTGTTTATTGAATGGCAATATCCTAATTCGTTGCCGTTAGTTAGAACACCAAATCTAAATGTAAAAATTATTGCACCAGATCTTAATTCTATTCCATCTGTTAGAACTGTCTTTTCAGTTCTTTTTAACCAAAAAGGACTAAGTCAGTTTGAGCAAACAAAAGGGGTAAAGTACGGTGAGAATTATAATAAATTAATTGGATTATATAATAGTAAACAAATAAAATGGGTTGATAAAGATTTAAAGGAATTTAGAATTTTGATTGTTAATACTAATAATACTGATAAATGTTTGTTGATTATCGATAGCCGTACCCCCTCAGGAAGGAAAATCGGATTATATACCGAAAATCCAGATCTAATAAAACATTATACAAAAATATTTAACTCGAAATGTCGTTAGGATTATTAAAATAGAATATAGTATCCATTTATCCAGCTTATAAAAAATATAAACATAAATCTTAATCCATTTGAGTAGTTTCTATCTTCACGCTAGCATTCTGAATCAGCGTAACCCACTTATTTTCTCCCTTTAATCGATTCCACAAGCTGACCTTTGGAAATTTGCCCGCTTTCTTTTTCCGGAAAAGTGTTCTGAAATTTCAGTACATATTTTTCACTCTTTCTTCCAAAAATCGGCAATTGTGACTTCGGCAATACACGGAATATCTTTCAAAAATAGTGCTCCAGCTTTCTCCATTTCATTTTTTATAATTGCTGCCACTTCATCTGCTTCTTCTGCCTTGCACTCAAAAACTAGCTCGTCATGCACAGAGTTGATTAATTTTATTTCTCTTGGCTCGAGTATTAAGAACAGATTGCCCATTGCTATTTTAAGTATGTCTGCACAAAGTCCCTGAACCGGAAGATTTTTACCTTTATTTTTTATTTTATAATCGTCTTCTTTTTTGTTTGGATTTTTGGTTTTACACATTCTTCCAGCAAGGGTTCTTATTTCTCCTTTCTGGAATCCTTCTTTGCCTACTTTGTGTAAATACTTTGTAACATACGGATAAAGACGCTGAAAAGTTTGTTTTAATTTCTGTGCTTCTTCTAATGTTACTTCGATATCAGCATTCATTTTAAGACTTTCTTTAAGAGCTTGTGCACCCATACCATAATTTAACCCAAAATTAATAGTTTTAGCAATTTCTCTTTGCTGCTTTGTAACCTGCTCTAGTGGAATATTAAACATTTGCGCCGCTGTTTCTTTGTGTAAATCCAGGTTGGCTTTATACGCCTTTATATACTTCGGTTCTTTAGCCAGTTGGCCTATAATTCTAAGCTCAATCTGGGAAAGGTCGCAAGCTATTATTTGATTCTCCGGTGCCGATGTGTATATCTGTCTCCATTCGCGATATCTACTTGGTTGCTGTTGTAAATTGGGCTTATGGCTTGTGAATCTACCTGATAAAGCACCATACTGGTTAAACTCGCCATGCACTCTTTTTGTAACTGGATGTGGGTATTTAGGAGATTTAATCTCTATCTTTCCATCTTTTTTAACTTGTGTCTCATAGAACCCTGCTACAAAACCAGAAAGCAATTTTTCAGCTTGTCTATATAATATCAAATTAGTAATTAATTCGTCTCCTTTATATTTACCAAGCTCTTTCTTTCCTGTGCCTTCTAGTTTATCATACCCTTTCGCTTTCAGTGCTTCTAACAACGATTTAGGACTGTTTAGATTTGGGATTATTGTTAAAGTTTTTGGTTCTTTTGATGCCTTTTCTTGTTTTGTTGTATCAGGAGTAATTTCTATTTGTTCTCTAGTCAATTCCTGTATCAAAATTTTTTCAGTTTTGTTTTTCTGTTCCAGTACCTTTATTTTAATTTCATCTAATTTTTTTAGATCAACGTTGATTCCTGACAACTCTAACCATGCTACTGCAGGAATAACCTTCATTTCAATATCAAATGTATTTTGAAGATTCATTGACTTAATTTTAGCCTGCTGTTTGCGCATAATTTCAGGAAGGTAAAGGATATCTTGAACAGCATAATTTTGTTGTGATTCTGTGAGCTGTCCCCCCATTTTAAAGCTTCTCTGTTCTGATTTATCCAATGTACCACCACAATACTTGAAAACCAATTCTTTGAGTCCTATGTACGGCTGTGTGCCACCTTGAATGATTTGCTCAGCTATCATGGTATCATAAACATCACGAAGGGTAATTCCAAAATGATGCTTTAAGAACTTAGCTTCAAACTTTATGTTATGCCCTACTGCGGTATTATTTTCTAGCTTTTCCTTCAATACTTCAAGGTTTTTAGGTTCAGGAATGATTAACGGGTTTTTTGCTGAAGTCATTGCCTGAAATGTGACAAGCTGGGACCGCTGAGGATCAAGCCCACAACCTTCAGAATCATCAGTTTCAATATCAATAAAAAGGAAAGACATCCTAAATTCCTTCCAGTTCCCAAGCTTTTGCCATACCTTCAGGCGTTGTAAGCAAATTTGATTCTTCAGACTTTTCTATGATTTCCTGAATATTTATCTTTGAATCCAGATTCACGCTGATACCAAAATTCTCCAAGTTCCCAGGTTCACATACGGTATTTTTAATGCGTGAATCAGTGTGTGTTTGGATTATTTTAGACTGTTTAATATAACCATCTAGATGCGTACAATCTAACTGTCTAAAATAATCCAGATTCTCATTAATTCCCACATCATTATTTGTGTATGTGAACCTGGGAACTTGGGGAATTTGGGAATTTGGAGAACTTGGATTTTCAAATACGATTTTATCACAGTCTATATATCGGTAGTAGGTTGTCTTTTTCCCATTTATTTGGTTTTTCACATAGATTGCTTCTACTTGACCTGATTCAATAGTGGTTTCAATTAAATTGCGAAATTCCTTTGCTTCTAATCTTGTTTTTCGTAGTAAAACAGAGTGACTGGCAACACCTTTTAAATCTTTCACCACTTC
>Ga0326728_10004718_pt1 | contig 39770 bp, 32 predicted proteins | sample MB3enrmetagenome_FD_207602 | JGI IMG/M metagenome (GOLD analysis project Ga0326728, IMG submission 207602) | Lab enriched peat soil microbial communities from McLean, Ithaca, NY, United States - MB31MN | ecosystem: Environmental > Terrestrial > Soil > Wetlands > Peat | place: USA: New York... | reverse complement strand
TCCATTGCAGAAACAAGGCCGCCCTGATAGAGAGGGCCGATCATGCTCTTTGCGAGCTGATGGATAACCCCAAAAAAGTTGCCTCTGCGGCAACTCCTATCGTTACTTAATTATGCGGAGGGGTTTACATCCATAGTTGGCGATATCAGGTTAGGCATCAACAGCACCTATGAGTGCGGCATTGCCTGATATTATTAAGAGTGATGATTATCGCTTGAAAGGGGTAATAGGAAGAAGCTCACCGTAACGCGGGTTTTTAGCACAAAAAGCTGTGTGTGATTGCAAGACCTGACCCCATATGACCCGCTGGGCCTACGGCTTTGACCTCGGCAAATCCGCCTTAATGGCGTCTTCCACGTAATCAATCGGAAGAACTTCCGCCAATCCCGAATTCTCCTCGAAGGTGATGCGCGGCCGGTGCGTTTGGGCGCTCACGGCCATGTCAATGTATGGCTCATATGCTCTGACGACGCCGATGAGGAACGCTCTCGACTGAGCCGTTGTCCCCTGTATCGCGTTGATGTCCGCCTTAAGGACCACTGGGCCACCGCTGTTGCCAGGGAAAACTAGCGAGTCGATCATGAAGGAATCGGATGCCTTGTCCAACATTTCGTCGATCTTAGCAATGACACCTTGGCGCACTATGACGTAATTTCTGAGCACCCCGCTTTGCCCCATTGGGAAGCCGAGCACGAACACTCCATCACCCGCGGACACTTGAATGCTTTTGAGCTTGGCAATGTCAGCTGCCATTTCGTCACCTGGAAAAAAGAAAACTTGATAGGATTTTTGCCTGAGCAAATCCAAGTTGATTGAAATTACCGATATGTCCTTTCTGTTCGGATTGTCGGTCCAATTCGGGCCACGATCGGCCACTTCCTTAATCGAAAACTCGGTCGCCGTATTCGGCGAAATCGGATTAACTCGAATCTTTAGGTCACTTACGGCCTTCTTCTGTGCCTGTATTGTTTTCCAATCGTCGATCACATGCTTTGCCGTGACCAGATATACGTTATAAAGTCTCTTTTTGATGTCCGGGTCGCCTTTCGCGAGGTGCCCGTAAAAGAATCCCGTGCCAATCGTCGCCCATTTTGTGGTCAGCACTCTCCCATCTGGGGCGACGGCATCGGGTACGATGCCCCCGATCGCGACGACGCTGTTTATGAACATTGGCGGGATTTGAGCCGCGATACTTTGTTGAGGGACCGCCAATATGATAACCAGCGCTATCAGGAAAATTCGTAGATTCATATGTCACCTATTCTTGACTAACGTGCCTTGGCTATTCCACCCGCCCTCGCCTTCTCCGCTCCCACCACATGTGTTAATCATAGCCACCAGTAATGCTGTATTGCAAGAAAAACATTCATCGGCTTTCTTCCAGGAAGTAAACCCCGGGCAGGCAGAGAGGTCAGCTCTCCAAGATTTCGCCTCGCACAAAAATTGCGGGCGGCACCTCCTCGTCTCCGAGCTTAATAGGTTAACACCTATCAGGTAAAAATATAACTACCTGAACTCAATCTCTATCGCCTCATATCTTACGGGCCCAACGTTTTCTACCGTGTCGATCCCAGGGCCTTCGTACCAGCGATAATCGCCTGGTTTCGTATCAAGCGTCTCTGTGGCCCTACCCTGCCCCCTGACTGAAACGGCACTCTGGGAGAGCGATATCCTGACCCACGGCAACGTGCGGGAGCGGGCGCCTGTCGACTGCCCGGGATCGACGGATATGCGGTAAACCTCCACAGAATCGTTTTCCAGAACGAACTGGTGACCTGGGACGGCATCCAATGCCGAGGGAGCGCCTGGCGACGCGGGAAGAGAAAGTATCTCGGGAACAACAAATCGAAGAGGCGTCGTGCCGAGATTCGTAATACGGTGCGTGTAGGGCGCTCCGGTCGCTCTTGAGAAAGTGACTGTACCAGCCGCCTGCGTGTATTCCCTCACCGGTTTTCCTACAATTTCATTTCTGGCCTGTCCGCCGTTTACCGTTACAGAGACGCTATCGAAGACGTGGGTATGGAAGAGCGTAGCTTCTCCAGGGGGAATGAGGGCATCATAGATTCGCACTTTCTTGTTCTCGAATACGATCCTGTGATGCGGCTCCTGCTCGACGGGAACGGCTGCCGGCTGTGTTTGGGCGAATAGTTGTGCTGAGCATATTACCAAGAGGCATCCACCACTAAGAAAACTACACAGAAACGACACGATGCTTTTCTTTATCATAATCGTTTCCTCCCCTGCTTAGCTTTGGAAATATAATCTTCTCTCCAAGCCTGGGATAGGTCAGCATTACCGCTTCAATTATCGCACAAAATAGATCAGCCCGAAAACCAATAATTCAGGAAGCAGTTCTTACATGCCCTGACATTGTCCGATAGGTCGGATCCCAATTCTTCCAGTTTTAAGGCAGGGCCTGTCGGCACATGGCGGCAAGGTCCCGAAGGAGCGGCAGCGACCCGGCGCGCCCCGAGGCCAGGATGAGGTTGGCGAGGCCGGACGGGACATGGCCGAGAAAGGCCGGAAGGCCCCTTCTAAGCCCCAGGAACCCGAAAGCACCGAGGGCCTGCATGAGGCGCTGGGCCGACGCCTCCCAGAAGGCGTCCTGGAACGCGGCCCGGTCCTGTTCCGGGCCGGTAAGACCGTAGTACAAAGAAAGAAGCTCCTCCCGGCGTTCTTCCGGGATGTCCACGTAGGGGTCGCAGAGGAGGGAGCCGAGGTCGTAGAAGGCGCAGCCGAAGCGCATGCCCTGGAAGTCGATGAGGACCGGCTCTCCGCCCCGGACCATCACGTTCTGCGACTGGAGGTCCCTGTGGACGAGGCGCAGGGGGCAAGCGGAAAGGCGCTCCGCCAGCCTCGAAAGCTCCTCCTCCAGCCCGGCCGCAAGGGCCGCCGGCGGCTCGATCCCGCAGACGCCCTTTACGAAATGCTCCATGAAATAGCCGCGCTCCCACCGATAGAGGTCCGGGCCGAAGGGGTCCATGAGCCTGATGCGCCCGGAGGGAAATTCTGCCGCAGGGAAGGAGTGGAGCCGGTGCACGGCCAGGAGGGTCTTCCTGTAGAGGGCGTCCCGGGTCTCCCAATCGACGCCGGCGAAAGAGGCAAGGTCTGCGTCGCCCAGGTCTTCCATTAGGACAAGGCACGCCTCCGGGTCGTGACGGAGCAGGCGCGGCACGGGCACGCCGAGGCCGGCGAGGAAGAGGGCGATATCCGCCCAGAGGGCGTTCTCCGGCCGGACCGGGTCGTAACGGACGAGGACGGCCGACCCTTCCGGCGCCCACGAGACGCGGAAATAGGAGCGGTCGGACCCCCTTTCATTGAGGGGGACGATGCCGATGGGAACGGACTGGATGAGCCCCAGGGCCTCCCGGGCGAAGGCGATCGCGGCTTCCTTCCGCATCATGCGCCCTTCTCCGTCGATACGCCCGGGGGCGGCGCTGCGCAGAGCCGCTCGTAGGTGGCGATGTCGCCCGTATCGTGCCATGCGCCTTCGTCTATGATGACGCCCCTCACTGCGCCCAGCGCCTCTCCGATCCGCCTCAGGAAAACGGGGACGACGGACTCCGGCCGGCCTGCCTCTATAAAGCGAAGGATCGAGGTCTCGACGGCGTAGACGCCGGTAAAAAGGCAGCTTCTTGTCCCGGGCGCGCCCCGTGCGCCCCGTGCGCCCCGTATGTCGCAGACGGCCCCCGCCTCGTCGATATCTACGCTCAGGGGGCGGCCGCTGCTCCTCAAGGCAAGGGTCGCCTCGGGCCGCAGCCTCTCATGGGCCGCGCAAAGCCGCTCCAGGGGGAAATCGGCTATTACGTCCCCGTTGTAGCAGAGGATGGCCTCGTCTTCAGCGAGGAGGTCTTCGACATTCTTCAAGCCCCCGGCCGTATCGAGAAGGACCGGCTCGAAGCGGAAAGAGACGGGGACGCCCCTCCACCGGCCGCCGGGGAACCGCTCTTCGTACATCTCGTGATGGGGGTGGGTGTTCACTATGAAGCGGTCGACGCCGGCAGTGAGGAGATGATCCATCGCATACGTAATAATTGGGCGGCCGCCCACAGGGAGGAGCGGCTTCGGGCAGCGGTCCGTCAGGGGGCGCAGCCGCGTCCCCAGTCCGGCCCCGAGGATAAAAGCTGTCTTTAACCGCCGCCTTTTCAATAGAGCCTCGAAAGGGCTGCGCCGGGGAAATAATGGGCCATGATCTGCCCCGCTGAGAACCCCCGGCTCGCCATCACCGCTGCCCCTATCTGGCAAAGGCCCACCCCGTGCCCCCATCCCGCGCCGGCCAGGACGAAGCGCTCGGGCGCGCTGCTTCCGGCCGGGAATGCCCGCACCGTGAATGCGCTGCTGTAGAGGTGGGTGCGGGAGAACCAGCGGCGTATCTCAAGCTCCTTGCCCACAACGCGCGCCCCGCGCGAGCCGACGATCCGCAGGCGGCGGATGCGGCCCGACGGCCCACGCTCCAGAGGCTCGATAGCGCGCAGCACGCCGGGATCGAAGCCCGATTTCTCCCGGATGATCTCCTCGAGCTCGGCGCGGTCATATGCTACGGTCCACCGGAAGAACGACGCCGTCTCCCTGTCGAAGGCAGGAAGGATCATCGCAAGAAGGGCCTCGTCCTGCGTGTTGCAGTAGGCATCCGGCCGGCTGCCGATCCAATCCGCTGCCTGCGCCTCCGTCGTGATCGGGGTGTAGGCGGCAGGTCCGTCGGAGACACATCTGAGATAGGGGACATCGATGTCCGCCCAGGCGGTGCGGAACTCCTCCGTCAACCCGCCGCAGGCCTTCGAATAACGGGCGTCGCAAATTTCTCCGCCGAAGGTGAGCGCCGTGCCCTGCGTCTCCCTTACCGCTGCGCGGACGGCCTCCGAGGTGATCCGCGTCAGGCCGTGGTACCGCTGGCAATGGTCGTCCGCGCAGACATCGAAGAGCGCGTGATCTTCCCCGCCGTACCAGCGCACGACCTCGCCTGCGTGCCCGCCGGCGGGGGCCGGAGGGCTTGCGGCCGGCGGCCTGCCTTTTCGCGCGATCACGGAGAGGACCCAGCTCCTGGAGAGGATTGCGTGGCACTTCAGGAACTCCGCGGGTGCTGAGGCGCTCATCTCCGAGGCGACGACGCTCTCCAGGTAATCTTCAACGGGGACTTCATTGACGGCCGTCACCCCGCCGCCCTTTCCGGCCATAAGGACGACGTCCCCCGGAAAGGTATGGTCCTCCTTTCGTTCCCAGTGGAAGCCCTCTCCTATCGTGACGCGGAAGAGGTCGAAAGTCGCCCCGGCCCCGCCTGAGATGCGCAGGGATGCGGAGCGGCCCGCCTCGCGTCCCTGCCCGTCGAGGAGCACCACCTTCCCTGCATCGGACGCGGCGGAAAAGAGGCCGGACACGAGGCGCGCGCCTTCCACCGAGAAGGCGCCGTTGAAGCGGCCTTCCACGAGGTCGCGCCCTTCCACGACGCCCACGGAAATGCGCGGCTCTTCCATGATCTTTACAGCCATCAGAGCGAAAAATTATTACTTTTCAATGGGGCTGTCAATCGCCCGCTAAAACGGCGCTTTCCGAACATCCCGTTGACGTTGTAACGTGAATAATCTATCATGAGGCATCACTCTAAATACAGACCAAGGAGGCATCATGCGTGCGACGAGAAAATTCGGCCTCAAGGGTTACTCCCTGCCTCTCACCCCGAAGGGGCAATCCTCGGTGATCGACGCTCCCCCCTGGTATTACGGCGGGGAGGTGATCCATATCGGATTCAAAGCAGACCCGAAGAAGGTCGCGCCGCTGCTGCCTCCGCCGTTGGAGCCGGGCCCTGAGCCTGGGGCCGGCGCAGTCTGGTTCACCGACTGGGTGTCGGTCAGCGAGGGGCGGCCGGACCTCGCTTATCTCAACCCCGAAAGGTCGAACTACCGTGAGTGCATCGTGATGCTCGCCTGCCGGTTCGACGGCGAGCCGGGGTACTTCGTCCCGTATATCTGGGTGGACAACGACTTCACCCTTGTCAGGGGCTTCATCCAGGGTTTCCCGAAGAAGCTGGGCAGGGTCTACATTACAAGGCTCCACGAGCTGAACCCTAAAGTCGGGGGAAGGAAGGCAGGGGCAAGGGTAAGGGGCATCTGCGACGTGAACGCCCAGAGGATAGTGGAAGGCTCGATGACCTTCACCCGGAAATCGACGCCCGCCGAGGCCCCGGCAGTGAAATTCTACCTCATGCGCCATTTCCCGAGCATGGAGGACCCCGGCAAGCCCTCAGTCCACGAGCTTACCGCCGGCGCCGTGAAAGACGTAAAGAAGGCGGATGTCTGGGCAGGTAAAGGGGAGGTCGCCTTTTTCCCGTCGCCCTTCGAGGAAGTCGCCGGCCTCGGCCCGGTCAAGGCGGGCGAGGCATTCTATTTCAGCATGGGCATGGCGATCACGGGCGGAGAGGTGCTCTACAAATACAGGTAGCGCCCTGATAACGGACCAGGGCGACGACGCCTCCCGGGCAGCCAAGGCTGCGGCAGGGCCTATATCATCGTTTCCCGGAGCTTGCGCAGAAAGACCGAGGCCTCACTGATGCCCACCCGTACGCCCATCCTCGCCGCGTTCTTCTTCAGGGTCCAGGCGTTTTCGAGGCCGAGCCGCTCGCCCCGCAGCAGCCGGTCGATAATGTTCCTCTCGCCCTTCATCCAGCCGAACTCGCGCAACAAGGAGCGCGTATAGCCTTCCGGGTCGTCCCACGACTCTATGAGGAGGCTGACGCTCTTCATGCCGGGCACGATCCCGTCCCCGGCCAGGGGCGCAACGCAGCCGATTGCCTCGCCGACCCCCCAGACCTCGCACCCGTTTCTTGTCTCGACAAAAGGCATCGACGCTTGGAGCGACGTGGCGCGGATATCCCCCTTGCATCCGCAGACGACTTCCGCCCGCGAGCCGTTGCCGCTTACCCAGCCGAGCTCCTGGAGGCGTTTCGCAGGGCTTGCCGTAAGGCAGCCGCAGCCTATGTGGTATTCCCCCTTCGAAAGGGGGAAGCACCAGGCATAGCCTATGCCCCCCAGGCTAATGCGGTTTTCGAGGGCCTCGTCGGTGCGGACCCTGAACTGGACGCACCGGAGCCTGATATCGTCCTCGATGGGCGGCAGGAGCGCCCTGGAGACGCCCGATGCGTCGATCACCCTGTCGTAAGACCCGGCGTCGAAACCCGACTGCCGTATCTCGGCGCCGGACAGGAGGTCCCTTATGAGTCTCTGCTTGTCGAAGGTGAGAAGATCGACCTTTATCCTGAACCCGTGGACCATCATGTAGTCCATCTTGCTGAGCATGTAGTCCGAGGCGTCGAGTCCTGCGTCCTTAACAAAGTCGGAGAAGCTCCTGGACGTACCCCACGCGCACGGACTTATTCCGCACACGGTGCCTGGGTCTTTACCGAAGACATCGGCCCGCAGGCCCTTTTGAAGGAGCAACCGGTAGAGATAGGCAGCCGTCAGACCCGCGCCCAGAATCGCTACTTTCATCGCTCCGGCTTTCATGAACAGCGCAACCCTCCTTTCATTATACAACTATTATCCATAATGTATACCGTATTATATGTACGCCCCTCTCTCCCTGCCGGGGCGCCGGCCGCTTTGCCGGGTACGGGGGCAGGAGATGGGGGAGCTTGCTTTGCTATTGACAAGGTGCGCGATCTGTAATTAAATCAACCCCGTGGACCGGCCGGGCTATATCCGGGAGATGCAGATCGCGAGAGGGATCGGGATACTCCTCGTGACAGTCGGCCACAGCGAGCCCATCAAAGACGCCTACCCTTACCTGTTCAATGTCATCTACGCCTTTCACATGCCCCTTTTCTTTTTCCTGTCGGGCTTTTTTTCCCTGAAGTCCGCGGCCGCCGGCACCTTCAGGCAATGGCGCACCCTCGTCTGGCCCAGGCTGCTGCGCCTCGTCATCCCTTACTTCGCCATAACGCTGACCTACTCGTCCCTCAAATGGCTTGTGCCCGGCCTGGCCAAAAGGCCCGTGGTCCTGAGCGACCTCCTCGTCACGATGCTGCTCTACCCCAGCGACAACCCCGCCCTGTTCCTCTGGTTCCTCTACACGCTCATCATCTTGAGGGCGCTTTCGCCGCTCCTTATGAAGCTCAACCCTTTCGCCCTTCTGGCGGTCTTTCTTTTTTTTCAGGTCATGACGCCCGACGTCAGGCTTTTCGGGGTCAGCCTCGTCCTGTACTACGGCATATATTATTACCTTGGCCTGAAGACGGCAGCCATGGGCAGGGACCGCTTCCTCCGCCTGCTCAAGCGGCCGATGCTCCCTGTCGGCTCGTTATGCGTTTTCGCCGCAGCCTGCGTCGCCCAGGCGTTACGGCCTTCGCCGCTCCTGAAGTTCCCTGCCGCAGCTTCAGGCACCCTCTTCGTGCTGTCGGCCTGTTTCGTCTACGGGAGGTTCCTGCCGGCCAGGTTCCTGGAATATATCGGCCGCTATTCCCTCCAGGTCTACCTCCTCCAGTACTTCTTTATCTTCCCCTGCTTGTTCGCCCTCCAAACCCTCCACGTGCCGGGACGGCTCATCGTATTTGCGACTTTCGCAGTCGGTCTCGCGGGGCCGCTTCTGATCGTCTCCTGGGTCTTCCCGCGAAGCCGCATCCTCTCGCTGCTTTACGGCGGCGCCGACACGGGGGCGGGGCCTCAAGGGTCCGTGGAAGGGGAACGGGCAGCCTGAAAAAAGACCCGTCGTCTACGTCCGCTGCAGCTTGCTGATACGGTCCTGCACGAAGGCCAGGATCTCATGGGGCGGCTTCATCTCCAGGCACGTCTCGTACTGCTCCACGGCAAGGCCCTTTTCACCGTCGGCCTCGTGACACCTGCCGAGGACGTAATGGGCCCTCGCGTAGTAGGGGTTCAGCTCGACGGCCTTGACCGAGTTGGCCCTGGCCTCCTGGAAGCGCGAGCCTTCAAGGTACACCTCCGCCAGGGCGCAGTAGAAATCCGGGTATGAGACGCCGGCGGCTGCGAGCAAGGCCCCGTGCCCGGCCGCCTCTTCGTGCTTTCCTAACATCTTCTGGGCGTAAAAGAGATTGAGCCTTGCCTTGAGGTACTGGGGGTTGAGCCTGACCGCTTCGGCAAAGCACGTCTCCGCCTCTACCGGCTGGTTGACCTTCATGTAAAGCGTGCCGAGGCTGTTGTGGACATCGGGATAGCTGGGATGCTCCGCAATGTGGTTCTTCACGAGGGGGATCAGCATCGCCGTCAGGGAGGCGTCCTCCTCGGCGACGCTTAGGATGACGGCCACCATCTCGGAGACATCGGGGTTGATCCTTATCGACTTGTTGAACTCCGGTATGTTCTTGGTGATCTCCCGGTCTTTCAGCATCTTCCGCAGCAGGCCCGCAAAGTTTTCGCCCCGCGCGGAAGATAAGACGCCCCGGATGGCGAGGAGCATCGTGGCTACGTCTCCGTCGCCCGGGTCCACGGCGTGAAGCTCTTCCAGCTCCTGCAGGCCCTTGTCGAACTGGTCGAGGTAGCAGTAGACGGCTGCCAGCTTGATCTTCGCCTCTTTATACGAAGGGTTGATTTGCAGGGCGCTGGCGAAGCTGCTCTTGGCCTCTTCCCACTCGCTGCGCGCCGTCCGGACGAGCCCCATGTAATAGTGGAGATCGGCATAGTCGGGGAATGATGAGATAAGGACCGACAGCTCAGCGAAGGCTTGATCCAGCTTGCCCAGGTAGATGTGGGCGACGACGATCTTTATGCGCGCCTGCAGGTAATTGGGGTTTATCTCGAGGGCCGACTCGAACGCCGCCATCGCCCGGGCGACCTGTCCCTGGCCGAGGCACGCAAGGCCGAGGTTGTAATGGATATCCGCGTAGTGCGGGTTCTTCAGGAGTATCTCTTTGTAGAGAGATGTCGCCCTGTCCCACATCTTGTTGTTGTGGAGGACTACGCCGAGCCTGAGCGCCACGGGGAGGTTGTGGGGATCGACCGAGAGGACCGTGTTGAAGCTCTCTATGGCCCCCATGAAATCCCCCAGGTTGTTCTGGCAGACGCCGATGAAATAGTTGAGCTCGTTATAATCGGGGTTGAAATGCAGGGCCAGCTTGAATTCCTCCAGCGCCTCGCGGTAGCTTCCGGTCGCAAAGAGGACAACCCCCAGGTTTCTGTGGGACTGGCTTGCATATACGAGAGAGAGGTTGTAGTGGAGGCTCTTGCGCGACCCCTTTTGCGCCAGCAGCTCCTCGAATTTCGCAATAGCATCCCTGTAATTGTGTTCGTTGAAGAGCCGCATCCCTTCGTTGTAAAGCTCGTTGCTTCCCAGTGTCCAGATCCGTTTGAACATCCTCATTATAGGGCTCCTCTGCGTTCTATAACGGCTTTTATTGTTCGCAACAGAATCTTGACATCCAGAGCGAGCGACCAGTTGTCTATATATTGCATGTCAAGCTTCATCCACTCATCGAACTTCACCTCATTCCTTCCCGTTACCTGCCACAGGCATGTAACCCCCGGCGTCACCGACAGCCGCTTGCGCTGCCAGGGGCGGTATTGAGAGACCTCCTTGGCAATGGGCGGCCTCGGACCGACCAGGCTCATCGTGCCGTTGAAGACGTTGAACAACTGGGGCAGCTCGTCCAGGCTGGTGCGTCGCAAGAACCTGCCGATCCGGGTGAGGCGGGGGTCGTTCCTTATCTTGAAGACCGGGCCGTCCATCTCATTGAGGTGCATTACCTGCTCCTGCATTTTGTCCGCCCCCTGCACCATGGAGCGGAACTTAAACATGGAGAAGAGCCTTCCATTTTTGCCCACCCGTTCCTGCACATAGAAAACGGGTCCGGGAGAATCTTTCTTTATCAGTGTAGGGATCACGATCCAGAACGGCGCGCAGAGGACTATAATGATCCCCGAGACGCAAAGATCGACAAGACGCTTCACGAAGAGCAGCTCCGGCCTGAGCCACACGGGTTTGAAGACGATAAACGAATGGTCTCGCATGCTTTCGAACCCGACGTAGCCGACCTTTTTGACAAAGGCGGAAACGTTGAGGATGAAGTCTACGCCTACGACGGGGCAGCGCAGGGCCATGCTCTGGACGTCCTGTTGGTTGTTCGTCTCTTCTGCCAGGACCACGCAGTCGACCACGAACTTTTCGAGGACCAGGAAGAGGTCGTCCGTCTTGCCCAGGACGTTGAACCCCCCGATCTGCGTCCCCACCTCTGCCTCGTTGCCCGTAAGGAGGCCGACTATCTTTATCCCCCACCCACGGTGCGCGGCCAATGAGCGCGCCAGGCTCAGGGAAGATGCGTCCGTCCCGACGACGAGGATATACCTCAGCGATTTCTTCCTCCGCGACGCGATCCCTATCACCAGCCGTATCAGCGCCCTGTCGGCCATCAGGAGGAGCCAGAGCATGGCCGCAAAGATAACGACGAACCACGTGCAGACGATCAAGCCCGGATAGACAATGACCATGCACAGGAAGACGATGAAGACGAAGAGAGACGGGAGGACCATCCCGAACAGGCTCTCTCGCACCCTGTGCTTTTCATAAGATGCGTCCCGGGTCCAGAACTGTAAGAAGAACATAAACGGTATAGTGACGAGGGGCAGCAGGTGGAGCATCCTGTCCCAGTGTAAGCCCGGGGAAGCGATGAACCGCAGGAGCTGCATGTTTTGCGGGATCCGGGCGATGAAGCCCAGATAGACCAGCACAGAGACGACGTACGAGACAAACGTCACGAGGCAGTCCAGGAAAAAGAACAGCGGCGAGTAGTACGTCTCCTTGTCCCTAAGCATTTCTTAAATCCGTTCCTGACCTTAACATTCTGTTCGGCTCTTAGGGCTTCTCCCGTCCTCTAACGGCTCGAATTGGAGCCGATCATCCCCTTTGGCTCCCAGGGCTTCAGCTTCAGGATTTCCTCGCCGCATACGCGTGCGCATACCGTTGCGTCATACCGCTCGACAAAGCTTTGATCTACCCCAAGCCTGTTCATCTCCTTCCACAGCACGAACCGTCCCGGCTTCATGCCGACAAAGTATACGTCATTCCCTGCCGAAACTGCATCATTTATCCTGCGGTCGATCTCCGACAGCAGTCCCTCCCCGCTCCCGCCCTGCATACCCAGGAGAAAGATGGAGAGCACATTCTTATGGAAGAAATAGGGGATATAGAGAGCGAGCCTGTCGGCGCCCGACGTTATAATCAGGTCGTTCTTCTTCGCCATGTCCTTGAGGCCGGCGGCGACATTGTACTCGATATTGTTCCCGATATTCGTGTTGGGGAGGATAGTGCCGAAGAAATTGACGAAGCTCATGATGCAAATTAAGGCGACCGCCGCCGCTCCCGGCCCGGACGAGACTATCCTAGACCGGCCGTTGCGCCGTCCCTCCTCCGAATAAAAAGCAAGGAGCAGGCCGATCGCGCCCCACCAGGATGCGACAACGGGCACCCAGAACTGGATATCTGCCGGTATCCAGTATAAGGCAAAGGCCGCGTACAGAAGCCCCGATACTGCGAAGAGGGCCAAGGGCAGGCGGTAACGGCCAAATAAGGTCCGCCAACGGACGAAGAGCTTGAGGGAGACGTATACACCCATTGCAGACAGCACCGCGTAATAGCATACCAAGAGCGCCTTTTGCCACAGGGGGGCAAACATGAAGAACGTCCTGATGCCCGCTATGTAGCTAAGGCCGGGAAAACTGGATATCGTTCGCACGAACCCGAACATGCCCGTGGGAATGCTTAGCCCGGTAAAGCCACCCCACAGTCCGCTCTCTTTCAGGAAGAACTGCCAATGGATAAACCCCTTCAACGTCGAGACATGGTATGCCGCCCTCGCAACCCAAAGGCAGCACCCTGATACGACGACGAGGACTGTGATGAGGTAAACGGCTATCAGCCGTCTTTTCGACGCAGACGCGCCGAGGTCCCGCAGGACATATGCAAGTCCGACGGCAGGGACCATGAAGACGCCCGTCTGATAGGAGAGGATGGATACGGAGGTCAGAAGACCGGTTACCGCCGCATTAAACGGCCTGCCAAACCAGCTATCAGACGACGTTATCGCCACAACCAGCAGCAAGACGCTCAGGGCAAGGGGGAATGTGACGACTTCCACATCGGTGCTGAAGAGCCAGACGGCGAAGCACGTCCCGAACCCGAAGGTAACGAGGCCTGTAACCTTCGGGGCACCGGTTATCCTCATGATAAGGAGCCAGAAGAGGGCTACGGAAAGGGCCCCCCAGAAGGCGCTGAAGACCTGCAAGGGGAGGATGGCGTTTCCCGTCCACCCCAGGAGCTTCCACACCCTGTACCAGCCGAAAATAGAGGCATTATAAAGCATATGGTTCGGCATGAGCGAGACATCGGCCGATTCCGTGGCTGCGGCAAACTGAACGCCGTCGCCGAGATAATTGGCGGACAGGGTCGCAAGATACGCGAGGAAGGCGGCAAGACCGACCGCCGCAAAGGGATATATGTTTTTACGCTCGCCCACGGGCCTCACACTGCCGCTTTCCCACTGCACGGTCTCAAGAACCGCCCGCCGCGCCGGGGAACATCGTCTTTATGTCCGCCATGACCAACCGGTCTTTCTCAATCTTGAAAAGGTACGCCTTTGCCGGCTCTATGTAGCGCTTCCTGTACTGCTCGCCCAGGAGGGTCACCTTCTCACCTTCATTCGAGACGTCGAGGACATAAAGCCCTTTTTCATCGGATTTTATCTGAGCCAACACATAGACGCCGATGCTCCCGTCCCTGTACCAGAAGCGCGGGCCGTACTCATTTGCGAAGGCTTCCGTATCGACCCCTTCGAAAATGAGGACCGATCCGACCCGGCGTTAACCGTTATTTCGTAAGCGTGACGATTTGAAGACAGCCTGCGTACTGGGCAAGGAGCAGCGCGATCGCTCCCGCCAGGATGCGGCGACGGGGACCTGGAAACGTCAGAACCGGATGTGGCTGTGACTATTTGCAGAATGCCATGCTTGCCCATTCAAAGAGGTATCTCCGGCGATCGCTTATGCACGCGACATATTGGTTGAAATCCTTTAAGTCCTCTCTTGCTAGGATATCTCCAATGATTCTTCTGAGCTGCCTCTGCCTGGCCTTTAGATTGCCGTAGCCGTACGCAGTGAATACGAAGTGACAATGTTGCTTTGTTGCAAGCATTGCTGCCTTGGTTAAATACTTCCGTGGGCCAAACGGCACGGCAAATGGAATTAGTTGGCCCTTCCCTGTTAAGTCACGAATAAAGGTATTGCATTTCTTGATTTCTGTCTCAAGCAGGACAGGTGTTAATGCGGCAATATTAGAATGGCTGTGAGTGTGGTTGCCTATGGTACACAGATCTCTCATCTCCCATAACTCTTCACTTGAGAGAAAAAGATCCGCCTCACGGGCCTCTTCTTCTTCTGATATTCCGATTCTTGCGAGAAGTGTGTCAAAAACGTCCGAGTACAACTGATGGTCGTAAAAATCAATAAAGCATTCCCTTACTTCTAAAAAAGAAGGATTGACGGTACCGCTGATTATCGTATCACAGCCTATCCAGTTCCTGTCAGCCAATGCGTTGAACAGTTCCCGGAATTTGCCTGCTTGTAAAATCAAAGACAGTTTTTGTAACCACAACAGCTTGCTATTATCTGCAACAAGCGAATTAACAAACACAATAAAGGGTATGTTTGCGGCTCTTAGGGAAAGGTAGAGATCTTGATAAATTGATTTAAATCCATCATCAAATGCTAACAAGGCAGTTCCTCGCAACCATTTCCCTTTGTCGGCTCTGTCGGCCAACTCGTCAAAAGACAATAAATGATATCTACGTTGCAGCAGTCCAATAAGTTTCAATATTCGTTCCGGAGATAAATTACAAACACCAAGGCCCTCAAGGCTGCGATGTTGGCGCTTTGAATTACTATGGAAACATACGATTACACCGGCTAGATGAGGTAATATTGCCTCCGGTAAAATCAAATGATTCATAACGTCGACAATTATCTTGGCGATCTTTCTAATCTTTGTCAAAACCAGTCCATGTCGGCAGGGGTTATATGCCAAAACTTAGGATTATATATGGTGTCTTCGTAAAATCCTTCCACCCGAAAAGGCTTAATACAAAAAGGCAATTCTACTTGTTCCGACAACCTCCGGGCGATGGCTCGAAAAAACGTGCCCAATGGATCTGTCAAACTCTGACGTTGCGGTGGAAAAAAAAGCAACGCGTTGACGGCCTCTGAATGGCATAAGGCGAGGTAAGCTTTAAAAATTATACCTCGTTGTTTTGGTCTGAATGTTGAAATGGTGTTATAGTCCATTAATATGGCCTTTCTGAGATGACCCGCAGCCTCTATCTTGAATACAGCATAACCGATAGGGCCATGTTTCTTGGAAACTATCAAAAAAGTATGATATTTGTGCTCCGGATTATCGAAGAACCGCCATTTTAGAAACTCACCGTCACGAATCAAGCAGAATGGCCATTGAGTTTTGTCACTCTTGACCCATACATTCTCCAGTTCCTCATCATATGCCTGTAAATGGATTGCACTGACATCTCGAACAGATAGAGCACATCTGTCGGCAATAGCGGTGTATATAGGGGCCAATAATTTACCCACAGCATAGTGGGGAAGTCGTTTCGGGTCATTATCCATAAACCGTTTATCGATCGATGTGGGTATGACATATGCATTAAACGAGTTAATTCTTCTCCATCCAAGATCGTGTATAAAGCCATGCATGGAGTTATTATTTGGAAAGCCATAAACAAGGTTGAAACCCTCTTTAGCAAGTGCTCGGTATAGTTCACTGGCGAGCTTTATAAATAGGCCTCTACGCTGATATTGTGACGACGTCATTGTGTCGAATGAAAATGCTGCCAATGTTGCTCGGCCATTCAACAAAAGCCTGATTGGCATAACTGAGTAAACTCCCGCTACGTCTGATCCGGACAGCGCAATGATCCCTCGTGCCGGACCGCCTGGTGAATTAACATACTTCCATTTGAAATAGGCTTCGGGGTCTTCGCAAAACCGGTTACCAAATACTTGCCGGCCAAGGCTAACGATCAAGTCATTATCAGATGCTGTAAGGTTGCAGTAGAGAAATTCCATTAAATATCTTTTTGCGGCGAATCAAGGCAGCCACTCGGATCAATCTGGTCACGGTGGTTATACCCCGGACTGCCCCCGACGTCAATAATGGACACCATATGTCATCTCTTTTCGTAGCACAAACCGTCCGGGCTTCATACCATTAAAGTATACGTCATTTCCTGCCGAAACTGCATTATTTATCCTGCGGTCGATCTCTGACGGCATATCCTCCCGCGCGCCGTCCTGCACGCGCAGGAGGAAGATGTGGAACACGTTCCTATGTAAGAAGCAGCACATATAGAGAGAAAGCCTGTCGGCGCCCGTCGTGATAGTCAGGTCGTCCTTCTTGGCCATGTCCTTGAGGCCAGCGGCGATAAACCCGAAAAGGCCGCGGATGCCCGCGTCCAGGAGCAGCAGGCAGCGCACGAGCAAAAGGGGGACGCCCGCAGCGGGCAGCTGCGGCGGGCAAAGCCTCCGGCGGCACAGGTGCTAGAGCAGGAAGACGGCTGACAGAAAACACAAGTTGAAGGATGCTGAGCATCATCGAACGGGCGCAGGCAACGACGAGTACCGTGAGACGACCGGCTGCCGCAACTGCTCCTGTATCAGGCGTGTCAGCTTCCTGGTCCTTATGATCTTTCCCTCATCATCGAGGTGATAAATCGAATCCGTGAAGTGGTCGTAGCCGAGAGTAAAATCCGAGGGAGAGCCTATAACGGGCATGTCGAGGCGTTGTTTCAGCAGCGCGCAGAGCGTGTCCAACTGAGCTCGGTTATGCTCGTATTCTCCCGTTGGAATTGCGGGAAAAGAGAAAAAGACAACGACGCCTTTGGCCTTGGCCGCCGCCGCGAGCTCATTCAGCTTGCGATATATTTCCGGGTCCAGCTGGCCGGGAAAAACGGACCCGAAATTCATCATGTTCTCCTTGCTGAGGCGCGGAAACTCCATAGCGAAGCCGTCTCCGAGCCGATCCGTCTTTTTGGAGTAATTCACGTAACCCTTCCCGAAGGGGTTCTCGAAAGGGGGCAGGGACAATGCACGTACAAGCCCGACGATTTTATACTGGCAGAGGCTCGCAACATCGTTAAGGAGAGCACCCGCATCTGCCCAGCCCGAATACAGGTCCTTCAGGGCGTGGGTAGGAGACATGGCGAGCAACCACTTTCGTACGCGCGGCACCGGATATATCGTCGACTCGTAGAGTATATGGTACTCCGGCACGATGACAATGACGTCTCCTTTACGGAGGAGGGCAAGCGCCTCCCTGGGGATGAAGATCAAGCCGAATTCACGGTAAAGCCCTGTATTTGCGACGTTGTAACCCGTCTTTGCGCTGACGAGGGAGCTGTCGAGCCCGCACCATAGGCCGCTCCCGCCCGTAAAGACGATCAGGGGCTTGGGAAGTGTTGCCTCCCGGCGGACTATCTCGTACTTGTCTATGATAGAGGCAAAGTGGTAGCCGTACTTGACCGGCGCCAACGCGATGATCGCGATGCTGCACGCGACTGCGGCAGCCAGCGTCGCTGCCTTCCAGAAAAACTCCCCGTATCTTGGACGATCTTTCAAAACTTGAAATAGATGAAGGCCTTCATGTTGTCGAAGACCCCGAAGAGAAGCGTTCCCATTGTGATACCGTAATAAAAACTCCAGCGGAAGAGTGGGGACCTGTCGGAAAACATTGTCCGCATCCCCTCCGGCTTTTCGATGACAGAGACGATTTCCACGAACAGAATGGCCATCACTGCTATGCCGAGCTGGACATGGTCGAGACCGAGCCTGGCCATCGTCAGCAGATCTTTGACGTACCCCGGCTTTATAATGCTTCCATATCCGGCGAAGAGATGGGAGACCACGTAAAGCGCGTCTTCGAACGTCCGGGAGACAAAAAATATCCAGGCAAAAGAGACGAGGAGGAAGGTGATCAGGACCTGCAGGCCCTTGTGCAGCAATGGAAACCTGTGCAGGAAAAGGAGGCGGCAGATGGCCTGCCTCAGGCCGGCAGTCCAGCGGGAGGCGAGGTAATAGAGTCCGTGAAGGGCCCCCCAGCCGACGAACGTCCAATTCGCGCCGTGCCACAAGCCGCTCACGAGGAAAGTGATCATTATATTGGCGCACCACCTCGGCCCGGAGACCTTGTTGCCTCCGAGCGGAATGTAGAGATAGTCCCTGAACCAGGTGGAAAGGGAAATGTGCCACCTCCGCCAGAACTCGACAACGGAGGAAGCATGGTAAGGGGTCCTGAAATTCTCCATCAGGCTGAAACCCATGACCTGGGCGGAGCCTATGGCAATGTCCGAGTAACCGGAGAAGTCGCAGTATATCTGGAAGGCAAAGCATATCGTCGCGAGGGCCAGGGAGGGCCCGGTATGCTCCCTGGGGGTTGCGAACACCGTCGTCACGAGCAGGCCCAGCCGGTCCGCCACGACCACCTTTTTGAAAAGCCCCCACACCATCAGCTTGAGGCCGTTCGTCGCCATGACGTAAGAAAACTCATGCCTTTCCCGAAATTGATGGAGCAACTGCTGCGACCTTCCTATGGGACCCGCGACGAGCTGTGGAAAAAACATCACGAAGAGGGCATAATAGCCGGGATGTCTCTCTGCTTTCTGTCTCCCCCTGTAAACTTCTATAAGGTAGCCCATGCTCTGAAAACTGTTAAAGGAAAGGCCCAACGGCAGGATTATGCGCAACACGTGGGGTGAGTAATGCCAGGAGAAGAAACGGGCGACGGCGGCCAGAGAGTCTTCAAAGAAGGGAAGGTACTTGAACGCAATGAGCACCGAGCACGTGAGGGCTATACCCGCTGCCAGTGCGCATTTCCTGCCTGTTCCCCTCGCCTTTTCAATAATCAGCCCGGCAATATAGCCGATAAGGACGATAATAGCAATAACCGCCAGATAGGCTGGAATGAACGCCATATAAAAGACCGAGCTGGCAAGGAGCAGGAACGCCCAGCGATACCTGTGGGGCATCAGGAAGTAGAAGCTGACCACAATGGGAAAGAAAATGGCGAACTCTATGGAATTGAAGAGCATAGCAGGGTCTATCGGGAATCTTTCGGCAGGATCGGAAAAACGCTCCTTATGTCCACCAGGGCCAGCCCATTTCCCGCAAGTCTCAAGACGTACGCCTTCGCCGGCTCTATGTAACGCTTCCGGTACTGCCCGCCCAGGAGGGTCACTTTCTCGCTTTCATCGGAAACATCGAGGACATAGATGCCTTTTCCATCGGATTCTATCTTGTCCAGTTTGTAGACGTCGATGCTCCTGTCCCTGTACCAGAAGCGCGGGCCGTACTCGTTGGCGAAGGCCTCCGTATCGACCCCGTCGAAAATGAGGACCGACCCATGCGGAAGCGCAGGCAGACGTCGCATTAGGTCGCGCCGTACTTCATCCGCGGCAAGGGCGCGCCTTACGGTATCCTGCCGCCGATGCCGGAATATCTCCCCCGACTGGTAGATCGACGCGCCTGCAACGGCAATGACCACGCACACGGCAACGATGTCGAGCCGGATGGTTTTTGTTCCGGACCCGTTTTCGAACAGCATAATGACGAGCGCCAGGAACGCGGGTAGGGCATAGACGCTGTAATACGAAAACCTATGGTTCACGAGCGGTATGGCGGGCGCCAGCGCAAGACCGGCCCAGAGGAAGAAAAAAAGGAGATGCGCGGCGATATCCTTGTCTTTTGCCTTGAGGAGTACGTTCTTCAGGCAAAGGACGAGATAAACGGCAACCAGCACGAAGAAGGCCACGAACGCGGGTTGCCGTATCGTGAAGAAAGGCAGGAACGTCCTGAGCATCCAGGCAGGATACGCGTACAGGTTTATGAGCACGTGCGCACCTAGGGGCTTCATTAGGTAGGGGTGCGTAGAGGGGAAATTGACGTAGAATATGCCCGAGACGACTTTTGGAAGGAGGCTGAGCGCCATTATGAGGGCGAAAAGGATGCCCGCCGCAACTTCGCCTCTGCCGTAAGGGCCCTCTTCACGGTCTTCAGATTGTGTGCGGTAGATCAGGCGGTATGAAAGAAAAATCGCCGGCAGCATGAAGCTCGACTCCTTAGAGATAATGCTGCACGCAAACGAGGCAACGCTTAAGAAAAGCTTCCCGTGCAAGTAAAGCAGAAACGATAGAAAGAAAAAGAAGGCGCAAAGGAGCTCATAAGAGCCAACCATCCATAACAGGGGGTCCAGGTTTACCGAAATCGAAAGGGCGTATAGCAGGGAGGCGACATAGGCGATCCTGCCATTGTTCGTTATCTTTCTTATAATGAAGGCGACCAGAACCGCGTTGAGGAAATGGATCGAGAGTGCCGCGACGTGAAACGGAGCGGGGTTGGGCCCGAACAGATGGTACATGGCGAGCATGTACAACTGGGGTAAGGGCCGATAGAAAAGCGTCCCCTTGAAGGAGAGTATAGAGCGTATGACGGAGGCCGGACCGGCGGCGCTAAACTTGTAAAGCCATCCCCAATCGTCCTGAAAAAACGGAAAGGCTGCGCAGCGCCAGTAGGTCAGGCCGGTCGAGAGCGCGAGAAGGCCGAGAAACGCCGGCAGAGGGTATCTCAGGCGCATAACGATCTCACCTCTATTCGAGACACTCCCGGAAGAGTTTCTCGTAGCTGTCGGTTATCTTTTCCCACGTATAGTTCTCTTCGATTATCCTTACTGCTTTCTTTCGGTATTCATCGACGGGGATGCCCCCCGAGGCGGCCGCCTGGAGCTTTTCCCGCAGGTCTGCCTCACTGTTCTCCTCAAAAATGACGGCAGCGTCACGGACGACCTCTCTGTTCTCGGGCGTCCCGTTCACTATGACGCAGTTGCCGAAGCCCATTGCTTCTATGAGGGCCGGATGGGTGCCGCCCACCGACGTGGCGTGGATGTAACAGTAAGCGTGCGACTGGAGCTCCCCGTAACCGGCGCCGAAGACGTACCCCGTAAAGACGACCCTCGGGTCCTTCGTTGCCTTCAGGCCCTCTATATATTCCCGGCTGTAAGGCGCGTCCCCGACAATCACCAGATGCATGTCCGTCTTTACCTTCTCGAAGGCCTTGATGGCGAGATGGGCGTTATTTTCCGGCTCGAGCCTGCTGACGTAGAGGAAGTACCGGCCGGGCCTGACGCCGGCTGCATCGAGCGCCGCGGTAGTCGCGATCTTCTCCGTCCGTGCCCCGTAAGGGATGAGGACCGTCTTTTTTCCATACGTCTCCAGGTAGTAGTCCTGAATGACCTTCGCGTCGGAGACGGCGACATCGGGGAAGACGGTCGCCCCTATCTCCCCCATCCTGTACCAGAGCCTGCCCAGGGCGTTCCATTTTGCGCGCTTCCTCTCTATGCCGTCCACGTTCAGGACCACGCCTGCGCCTCTCAGCCTCGGAATGAGGGCGAAGGGGCTGTTTGCGGCGTTGCACAGGAGGACGATATCGTAATCTTTGAGGAGGACATGGATGCAGGAGATGAACGTATGGACCACCGTATCGAGGTACTTGTGGCTGATCGTGGGGAGGATAACGAGCCTCACCCCGCGATAGTGCGCTTCCGGATACCTGATTATGTTCGACCTGCCGTAGACCGTCACGTCGTGGCCTCTTTCGGCAAGCCTCACACCCAGTTCCTCGGCAAACGTCTCGAACCCGCCGTAACACGCCGGTATGCCCCTCGTCCCCAGTATAGCTATCTTCATATCGCTCCCCAAAAAACCTTATACTCTTGCAAAACAACAACCGTAGTTTTTCTTGACATTGCTAATGCGAGGCCTTAACATGTCAAATTCAAAAGAAAACAAACGGTGCGTCAAGTTCGCCCGAAGGGCTTTGCTGTTATCAAGCCGCTGCATTGTGCCCGGTCAAAACCTATCATCATTGAGGCGGGAACGGCAAGGAAATGAAAATAAGCTTAGACGCCAGGCAGGTGGGTCGGGAGTTCGCGAGCACCCGCGTCCTTTTGGCCGCGTTTTTTGCTATCCTCTATTTGCCGTTCGTATACAATTATGGATATAAGTTCGTTGGCATTGAATATGTGGACCTGCCGTCCTTCTGGTGCGCGGCGAAGGCTGTCTTCCGGCTCTCTTCGTCGCCGTACGGCAGGGATGCGCTCCAGGCCCTCATGCCTTCGCAGCACGTCTACCCGTACCTGTATCCTCCGCCGTCCCTCCTCCTGGTTTATCCCCTCTCTCTTGTTCCTTACCAATGGGCAACCATAGCTACACTCGTTCTCAATCATGTAACGGTCCTGTTTCTCCTGTGGTTTCTGCCAGCGAAGCTATTCAAGATCTCCATGCGGGAAGGGGCCGCGCTGATATTCCTTGACCTGGCTTATGTACTCACCTTCCAGCCAATTGTCTTCACCCTGAGCTGCGGTCAGGTCAGTCTGGCGTCGGCATGTTTCATATTTCTGTTTTGGCATCTAGCCAGAACCAATCGATTCTTCTGGGCCGCTGCTTGCCTGGCCTTCGCCCTCCTGCTAAAGACTGTTCCCTTCATCCTCCTGTTCCCCCTGCTAGTCTGCAAGAAGTATCGGATAGTCGTTTATGCGGTTATCCTGCTGGCCGGCATATCAGTTGTTTCGCTCCTGTTGCTGCCTTATGAGCTCTGGCGACAATGGTTCACGGATGTCCTGCCGTCGATGAGCTATACAGGCAGTTTCCCACCCGGCGCTATCACCAACGTCAGCCTTAACGGATTTGTCTCACACCTATTCTTAAAAAGTGAACTGAATCCTTACCCGCTTATTAACAGCCCTATTCTTGCCTTAACTGTTGGTCTTGTCTCCTCCGGCGCGGTATTTATCTCAAGTCTTTATGCCGTGCGGAAAAGGTTCGTGCGTTCGCCGGCCGGTTCTCTCGACTGGGCGGTCCTCATATTCCTGCCTCTAATTGCCCTCATGAGCCCCGTCGCCTGGGTCCATCACCTCGTATACTTGCTCGCTGGTCTCCTGATACTTCTCAATCTGGCGGTTGCAAGAGAAACGTATTCTATAAAGACGACCATTTTTACGCTGGCGTGTGCGATCACCCTTTCTGTTGAGGGTGGGATAAGGGGCAAGTTCCTGGCACTGCTGGGGGTATGGGTTATCTCCGTCTTCCTCGCTAAGACAAGCCGGTGCGATTCCCCTGTGGAGGCCCGACGAAACCACCTCGAATAGCCTGGTCCTGAACAGGCACGCCGCTTTCCGTTGCGCATCCCGGCAAAAGGGTTCATTCAGAGGCTTTTTAGCCCTATCAGGGCGTAAGAAGAAATATTCGCCCGGCATTGCCGAATCCCCCGATTGCAAAAAATTCAGACTTACAAAAAAACTCTTGACAATAATGGTCAAATGGGTTATACACTGTAATCGGCTGCAAATGTTTTATTGTGGATGGCTTCTCGGGTAGCGAGACGGTCTTGAGGGAGTTATCCCCGGTTGCCGATAAACATCTGCGGGAGATGCGTAGGCTGCCGACAGAAGGGTTTGTGTATTCAAGTTCGATAGCACGGAGGCTGGCGAAATGAAGATCTCAATCGGCATCGCATTATTTTTTCTGATCTTAGGCTGCACGGCGCTTGCAAACGCAACCTTCACAAGCACTCCCAGCGACGGCGGCTACATAGTCACCGATTCTGCCAGCGGTCTAAGCTGGTATTATGTACCCACCGGCTCCGCCCTAACAACTGGCACCTTCTCACAGGCCAGTTCTTGGGCGTCAGGCCTGAACGCCTCACAACCTGGTGGGTTGACCGGCTGGTCACTCGCCAGCATAGCGCAATTGCAAGCCCTGTATGCCGCGGGTGGCAGTTCAATCGCAGCTTTCAATTTCGTCGACACCAGCGATCATAATACTTATAATGCCCTTACCAATGCGGGGGTATGGGCGAGCGACAGTATTCCAGCCTATCCCACCTTCCCCGCTGGGGTTTTCTTCTCTAATGGTGTAGCACTCTCCGAGTATGGCTTCACCAACCTAGGGGAGTTGGCTGTGACGTCGGTGCCCGTTCCGGCCTCCCTTCTGCTTTTTGCACCAGGGCTCGGGTGTCTTGGCTTCCTGAGAAGAAGAATGAAGAGGTAGGTCGCTCCGTAAGCAATCTCCCAGTCTTCGATATATCGTTCCCCCAGACCCCGGAATCTGCTTTCGGGGTCTGGGGGGTTCTTCTTTAGAGGCGTCCCACCTTCCTATCTTCCCTTCCTCGCAGCCAGGTAGCCCCACACATAGGCGTTCGGACCGATGATCTGATGCACGGTAAACTCGCACATAAGGGGATACCAGAAAACGTCCCAGTAGGTCTCCATGACGGGCCATTGCCTCACGTCAGGATAGCAGAACTGGCCGGGGGTCGTGATGGGCCCGGAGTCGTAGCCCCCGGCCAGGCTGGCGTCGAGGGGTCCGAAGACCGTGATCCCCGGGGGCGGCGCCTGGCCTGTCACGCGCGAGTCGAGATGCATGGCATGAAGCGGGCTTTTCCAGCCGAGGCCCGTCGTGAAGCAGATATTGAGGGGATTGGCGCCGAGCCCGTCCTGGCAGGCCAGAATTGCCCCCTTTAGATACCTCGTCTCTCCGGTCATATGGTATGCCCGGAGCACGCTTATGGAGTCAGGGACGGTGAAGGCGCCGGCCAGGGGCGGTCTGTAGGGGTCCTTCATCCAGCGAAAGGCCGCCTGTTGCTGGTCGGCCAGGCGCTTTCCCGCTTGCTTGAGGATCGCCTCCCTGCATCGGCTTTTGAGCGCCCTGTCCATCACGGGCCTGTCGGTCCGCGCGTAGACCCAGGCCGTTTCTTCCTGGCTGGGACTTTTCGGCACGTCCTGGCTCCTGAAGCGCGTCGTCGCGGCAAATATATCCTGAAAGGACTTCTTACCCGTCAGGCGGAACAGGTGCACCGCTGCGAGGCCCCTCGCGTTGTTCGCCTCTTCCGGCCAGGATACCCGCTCGCCCCGCTTGCCCTCTGCCCATGCCATCGCGGACAGGGCGCTTTCTGCATAGCCCTGCGACAGGGCGGCGCTCCGCGTCCTCAAGACATAGGCGGCGTCGGCCGCCGCCGCCGCGTATTCATAGCTCGACCAGACATCGGGGGCATAGGCCATGACGACTTGCGATTCCTGCCAGCTCCCCTCCCCGTACCTGGGATGGCTCTCCGATTCGATGCCGCCACGCACCCCGCCCTCTTTCGTCTGGAGCCGCTTGTAGAAGTCGATGTCCCAGAGGGCTTCGCGGAGAAGGTCCGGCAGGTCTTTAGGGCCGGGCAGGCTCAAATCGAGGCGGTCGAAATAACCGGGGAATAGCTCGTAGAGGTCGAGGAGCAGCCTCGATACGTGCAGGTGCTCGACCCGCCGGTCCCAGTCGGCGGCGTCGCAGTATCCTCCCCATGCGTCGGGGACTATCTCGGTCGTCCTCCCCTGGGTGAGCTTTTCGAAGACATCGGTCTTTTCATCCAGGCCGTTCGTCGTTTCCATCAGCGTAGCGGTCGAGGCGTAGACCCTGACGCCGTCGTCCGGATGGAAGTTGCGTGGCCTCTTGAAGGCCGTATATGGCGGCCCCAGCTCGATGCCGCTCCTCTGGTGGTAGAGGCCCCGCACCGAGACATAGAACGCCTTCCGCCACACGGCGTCCTGTATATCGAAGGGGTGGGAGCAGCCTACCCCTTCGACGCATACGCGATACGTCCCGGGCCTCGACAGTGCGCTGAAGTCCATCATGTAAACATCCGCGCCGTTGTAGTTCCTGCCGTAAATGTCTTCGGTCGGGTCGCCGCCGCGCTTCGAGAGCCTCACGCTGCCCTTAAAAACAACGGCGTTGCTCTTGTCGTCGATTACCGAGAAAGGCGTCCCCTCCCGAAACGCCGCCCCCCCTCCGCTGCCCATCCAGAGCGAGAGAAAGGCGACCTTCGATGGATCGTCGGGCCTGAAGCCGATCTGGCTCACATGGACCGCCTCGCTCATCAAGCGGGCAGGGTCATAGACAAACGTCTGCTCGGGCACATCGGGGATCGAGAGCCTGACGGTGTACCGCTTTCCGGGGCTTAACGGAACGGGGAGCTTCAGGTAGACGGTGTGCTCCAGGGGCGCGTCGAAAGACGCGCCCATACATGCGAGGTCCGTCGGCTTGGTCTTGCGAAAGACCTGCTGAGGGCTTTTTTGCGTTGAGTAGGCCGCATCGTCGGGGGAAGCTATCGCATAGCCTTCCGGCCTGTCGAGGAGCTGCGGGTCCGGCCGCTCGCCGACGACGCGGTCGAAGGTCATGATCTTGCCTTCTTTGCGAATGAGCGCCCCGGCCATCCTGCCTTCACGGAAGACCCAGAGATTGCCTTCTTTGGCCTCCCTGATCTGATCGCCTTTCCTCTGCCTGTACGGCTCCTGCCTGCCGTACTCAACGCGCCCGGCTTTGATCGTTATCGAAACGATATCGGGCGCCACCGTCCCTACATATTCAACGGCAGGCTTCTCTTTCTCCCGTTCCACAGGCTTCGGAGCAGTATCGGCAGGCTTGCTGCAAAAGGCAAAGAACAATGCCGCGCCGAGAAAGAACGGGAGCCTCAGGGCATGGCGCCAGCGCCAGTGGCCCGTCCGCGGAGCGAGAAAGGTCCGGGCGAAAAGAGAGCGGCAAGTCATAGACATAAAAAACCTCTAAGGGGAATGCGCGTCACCGGGCGAGCAAATCTGCCCTCGGTCTCACCACCGTAATAATCGAGCCCGCGAAGGGAAGTGTGAGCCTTCCGGGGAGTTTCTCGATGCGCCTGTCCATGAGAAAGAACAACCTTGACAGCAGCAAGTGCAGGCGGGAAAAACCCGCCTTCAGCCCTAAATGCTGCCTTATGTAGTTTATCAGCCTGTCGATCATCGCCGTCCATTCAACAGGTATGATCTCAAGCTCGAAATGCTCGCCCCAAAAACGCTCGATCGCCCTCGTGTTCATCATGTGGTCGCCCATCTCTTTCATGGCCTTATTATCGTGAAAAAGGCCGAACAGGGGGTTCTCGTGAAATGAATCGACGAAGATGGCGCACCCGTCAGGCCTGAGGACCCTCCCGATCTCTTCGGCGGCCTGTCGTTCCGTCACAAAATGGTGAAGCGCTCCGAAACCGATGATCCCGTCAATGCACCGGTCGGCGAGAGAGGTCTTGCTGATGCTCTCTGCTAGAAAACTGCAATTGGTGACTTTCAGCGTCGCCGACAGGGACTCTCCGAAATTCTTCGCGCTGACCGCCGCATCGAGGCCTATGACATGCGCGTCCGGGTTTTTCGACGCGATGTATACCGTATAGTCTCCAAATCCGGACCCTACGTCGAGTATTGCCAGTGGCCTTTCCTTGCGCCGTTTTTCTTTCATTTCCCGAAAAAGCATCTTGAGGGCCGTATCGAAGGCGAAGCCCCGGGTGTTGCTGCCCCCTTTGTAAAAGGGCCTGAGCACCCTTTTCTCAAACTGGGATTGGAAGACAGGAAGGTTTTCGGTATCGTAGAAATCGGCCGGCGTGAACCTCGTGTAAAATTCCTCCCAGAAATTTTTTCCCCTACGTTCGGGGGCGATACAAAGTTTTTCTTGCTCATTCATTGGGGAACCCGTCGCAGGACCCGCCGAGGCTGCCTTTCCCGGCGCCCACCGGCAACATGAGCACGCTATCTGGAGGGTTTTCGGAGTTTCCGTCAATCGTTCCTTATACTTGTGGGGTCCTGTTGGAAGGAAGAGGGCGACGGGGGCACATCGGAGCAGGTCATATCCTCGACCGCGACCCAGTAACAGCGATTTCCATTCACGAACTTCACGGGCACGAAATGGAACAGAGCGCCGGAACAATTGAATTGGGGCGGCCGCACGTTGACGATTGCATCGTTATCGGGAACTCTCCGCACGTTTTCTATATCGTACTTACAACTGAAGATCTGCATGCCGGGTTTCAAGACGACGTATTTCTTTTCGAGCATAAGCTCCACGAACTCCGCATGGAGCGGATCGGGGTGCAGATCGACCGTGCCCAGGGCTGCAGAGGGCACCCCTCCCGTTGTGCTCGGCCCGTACGTCCTCATCTCATGTCGGTAGAGGTAACAGACCCGCTCGACGAGGTTGGGATCGCTCACCGCGAAGCAGCCCCTGTTTATATAACAATCCCTTGACCAGGCCCGGAAGGGAAAGAAGAAGACGAGGACCAGCAATGCAAGAAAGGCGGCTGCGCAAAAGCGAGTTTTCATGATTGTTCTTTAAGAAACCATAACATACGGCCGGACGTCAAGCAGCAATTCGCCCGGCCCCGGCATTCAGCCCCTTTCAGGCCGTTCCGCGACGGCGCTGGTCCCGGCGCAGCCGATGCTGCCTATCGATACGCCCCTTATGCATAAAATGGCGAAGCCCGATATGCTCAACGTAAGATAGTTGACGGCGTGCCAGAGAATGGCGAATGCCATAGACTTATCTTTATCTACCCCGAAAGCGGTCATCGATATGACGGCGATGTAATGAAAAACGCCGATATACCCCGGCGATGAAGGCACAACCATTCCGAGCGTAGTGGCAATGACTGCGACGACAATTGCGATGAAGGGCGCATCGAGCCCCAATGCCTGCGCCGAAGACCAGGCGGTGGCTATGACCAGCGACCACCCAAGCAGCGAAAGGAGAATGATCGGGACCGCGAAGCGCGTATGCATGACCGTGAACCCGTCGAGCAGATGCGCCGTGAACGCGCGGATATTCGGCCTATCGAAGAAGCGGACGTGTTTGAAGACGCGGTTTATCGCCGTAAGGACCCTCCCCTTCGAAAGGGAGAGGAACATCATGACCGCTATTCCCGCAGCCGCGAGTATGGCGACTATCCGTGCCGACTGCGACACGATAGCGGGCAGGTCGCCTGCAAGCGCCAGAACGACCAGAATCAAAAGCAGCGTGGCCAGGTCCAGCAGGTGCTCTATCAGGATCGTCGAAACGCTCCTGCCGATGCCCACTTGTTGTTCGCCTGCTATCAGGAACAGCCTCGTTACCTCACCCAGGCGGGCCGGGAGTATGTTGCTCACGAAAAAGCCGGCCGACAGGGCCGTCAGGAGAGAGGCAAAAGGCAGCCTGAAACCTGGGCAATACAGGAGCCGCCAGCGCCAGGTTTTCAGGAGCAGCAGGGCGAAGACGGCTAACGCGGAAGGAAGGAGCCAATAATAATTTCCGCTGCTCAGCGCCTGCCACAAGCGCGTGAGATTAACCTTCCACAAGGCCGCGGCAAGCAAGCCGGAGCTGATCGCTATCTCCGCCGCGCGGCGAAAGGCGGGCCGCCTCACGTCAGCCGCCGCCGGGCGCGCACTTGCGCGGCCGGCTATACTGTCAGCTTCCTGCCGTTCTTCGAAAATGATTTGTTCCTTCCTACGCCCATTCTCGCCAAAACGGCCTGGAGCGTCGTCTTCAGCACCCCCAGGCCGTACATGACGCTGCCCGCCAGATCGATCGACGAGGCCTCTTTGAAATACTTCGTCGGGCATGAAATCTCGCCCACGGAATACCCGAAGAATATGGCCTGTGCCAACGTCTGGTTATCGAAGACGAAGCCGTCCGAGTTCTCCTCCAGGGGAAGCTCCGTCAGGATATCCCTGGAAAAGGCCCGGTAGCCGGTATGATACTCGGAGAGCTTAACGCCCAGCATGATATTTTGAAAGAACGTCAGTATCCTGTTCGCTATGTACTTGTAAAGCGGCATGCCCCCCTGGAGCGCCCCCTTGCTTATCATGCGCGACCCCAGCACTACATCGTACTGTCCCAGGCCTACCAGGGAGGCCATTGCGATCAGTAATTTGGGCGTATACTGGTAGTCGGGATGGAGCATGATAATTATATCGGCGCCCCGCTTGAGGGCCTCCCTGTAACAGGTTTTCTGGTTGGCGCCGTATCCCAGGTTCCTGGGATGGATAATCGTCTCTATCCCCAGGCTGTGGGCCAGACGCGTCGTGTTGTCTCCGCTCGCGTCATCGACCAGGATCACCTCGTCGATGAATCCGGGCGGGATCTCGTTGTACGTCGCCTCAAGGGTGTGCTCGGCGTTGAAGGCCGGCATGACAACTATGACTTTCTTGCCGTGGATCACTGTCTGTTCCTGATAGGGGATCGAAGAGATCTTTATCGAAAGGGGCAGCCATCGTGTCGCCTAGCCGGGTCTTCAGGTGGTGCAGGGAGAACATGACCAGGCAGATACGCAGGGCGTCGAAGGGGTCTCTTGTGAGTTTTGCCTATCGATAAAGGGCCTTGTGACTGCTACGCTTCTTCGTGGTACTCCTCCTCGGTATTTACTTCCCATATGTTCCCCTTCGTCGTAATACCCGCCAGGATATTATCGACCGCGACCATGGCCGTGAGCATGGAATGGTCTTGATTATTATAACGATGCATGCCGTTTCTACCTATGAGAAAGAGATTGGTAAAGGAATCGGTGAATTTGCGTACTGTGTCGAATTCATCATAGGCACCGAAATAGGCGGGGTAGGTCTTTTTCATTCTCAGGACAACGCCGTCCAAGACATCCGGTTTTCTGACAATGCAAAGCTTTTCTATTTCATCTATGGCAAAGCTTAGAAACTCGGAATCGGGTTTTTCCCATAATTCATCCCCCTCGTTGCAGAAATACTCCATCCCTATCCAAATCTTATCTTTGTCCTGGACGAGGTATGGGCTCCAATTATTGAATATCTGAAGTCTTCCGACCTTGACATCCGGCTCCTGTATGTAGATCCAGTTGTCACGGACAAGACCGTTTGGCCTCTTCTTGACATCCTTATCTCTTATTTGAAGTCGTCTCACCAGCAGACCGACTGTGATAAAGTCACGATACGGCAAATTCCCGGCCACCTCGCGAACCTTCTGGGGGACCTGCCCGTCCATCGACGCAATCAAGTCCTTGACCGACATTGAAGAAAATACGTAGTCACCGCTAAATGTTTTACGCTTGCCGCTCTTTTCATTCAACACCGTCAATTCGCCGACCCGGCTCTTTTCAATCTTTAACGCCACGACCCTGCAGTTGGTATAAACATCTCCACCCATCTCTCGCACGAGCCTTGCCGCTTCCTGCCACATTTGGCCCGGTCCGTATTTAGGATACATAAATGTTTCGATCAGTGTCGTTTCGACACCTTCTTGCTTGATTGATGAGTTGCGGCGCACAATACCTCGCAACGCATGCATAACAGCCTTTGAAATAGACAACCCTTTTATGCGCTGCGCTCCCCACTCAGGCTTGATTTCGCGACACGGCACACCCCACACCTTCTCCGTGTAGTCCCGGAAAAAAGTTTTGTACAGCTCCCTTCCGAACCTGTTAATCAAAAACTCCTCCAGACTATTTTCGTGATCCAAGGGAAGGAGAACCACTCGAAGGTAACTCAGGGCAATTTTCGTTATCCGAATCAGACCTAGGTTACGGATGGTGCGGAAATTGATAGAGATAGGGTAATCAAAGAGCTTCCTCATAAAAAATATTCTCGATAAACGGTTCCGCACCAACATAACTTGATCGTTATCTTCTGCGCCCGGCATAGGCAGGGCCTTCTCCGATTTGTTGCTCCCTCCGTATTCGTTCTCCAAGGGAAGGATATTCAGCCACCAATCCGTGACCCGATCGGACTTGGAAAAAAACCTATGTCCCCCAAAGTCAATCCGGTTTCCCTTGTAGTTAAACGTTTTCGAGATGCCGCCAAAGTCATCGCTCATTTCAAAAACAATCGGCTTGATCCGAGTTCTCTTCAGCAGCTCATATGCAGCCGTTAACCCGGCGGGTCCCGCGCCGATAATCAAAGCAGTCTCTTGCTTCATAAAGCTTCCGTCTAAAACAATACGAATTTCCGGACGAGAAAATTGTAAAGGTAGACTAAGACCGTCGAAATACACTTAGAAAGAAGGTAATGAAAGAGGACAGCCTCGGTGAAAAACCAGAGGAAAAGTTCGTTGAGCAGCAAGCCGCCAAGGCCTATTAGCGTGAATATCGCAAACTCGGAAGGCCAATGCTTCATCTTTCTCCGACTGAAAACCCATATCACACTAAGAGCATAGTTAGCAGCAACGCCTAATATGAAGGCGAATGCAGCCGAGATCAAATAGTGGACATGGCAATAGCTTGTCAGAAAAAAAAGACACGAAAAATCAAGGACAAAGGCACATCCTCCGACCATCGTATAGCGGATGAATTGGATAAACGAATTTTCCGTGCTTCCACGGAATATCTTTCTTATGTTCATAGTCAGCGTACCCGTGCCCGGATCATTCCCGGGCTGTGCGCCGAAAGCACGATTTGCACCTGCTTGCGTCATCGATCAGGACCGCTTCATCGATAAAGCCCCGGTGGATCTCGTTATTATAACTGGCGGTTCTGTGTTGAAGGCCGGCCTGATGGCTATGGCTTTCTTGCCGTAGACCATTGTCCGTCCCTGATGCCGGATCGAAGAGAGTCTTTATCAAAAGGAGCAGCCATCTTGTCTCCGATCCAGGCCTTGAAACAGTCCAATGAGCACGCTGCCAAGCAGATAAGGAGGGCATCGAAGGGAAGGCGGTAGCGTATCCGAGGCGGAAAGACGGCATTAGTCAAGGCGCTCATGACATAGAAACAAAGGGAGAGTACCTCGAACCCCGTGAGGGCATAGCGCCTGATGAAGCATAGGCGGAGCAGGAATAGCATAAGCAAGGGGTAGTAAGTGAGCAGCATTACGAGGTTTCGAAGCGCACTCTGTTCGCTCTTCGTCGCAAGCTCGTTTTTATAATTGAAGTAATCCAGAAGCTTGCCCAGATAGAGACTCAAAGCCTTTTGCGGGTTCTTGCCTATCCATTCTAAGGCCTTATGCTTGAAGAACTTGTCTTTGTCCACTTCGTCCAATTCCCTCGCCTGTGCCTCCTCATAATATTTCGAGATATCCACATCTTCACCCTGATTCGCCTCGCTGTTTTCGTTGTTCCCCAATAGGAGCGTCCTGCCCGCATTCGTCGATAAGAAAATGAAGCGATGGAACGTCAGGTAGTTTCTCGCTATCCAGGGAGTCAGAATGAGCAGAATACCCGCCGTCATGTAGAGCACGTGCGAGAGGGGTACCGATTTCCGCAGAATGTAGGGCGTTATGAGCATAAGGGGCAGGACAAGAATGAAATTGGGGCTCAAGAGCAGCAAAAAGCCGCTAACCATGCCGACGGCGAACATCCGCAGCGGCGTAAGCGTACAGGCTTCGATCATGAGCAGGATGAGGAGAAACAGGGCGGTTGCAATCGTTTGAGGGTATAAGGTGCTGGCTGTGAAGAAAAGGACTGGGTAGCACAGAACGAGCACCGGGACCCACGTCGCTCCGACAACGGAGCCCTGGCTTCTCAGGATCCGGACCATAAAAAGCATGCAGCACGCGAGGGCCGCAAAATTCATCATGCGCTCGGCCAGGATGCCGCCCTTCAGCGCTATGACGGACGCCAGGATAAGCGGGTAGCCGGGAGGATGAAAGGCGGTCGGAACGACGCCGTTATCTACGTACGAGAATGTGGCGTGGTCGATCATGTTCCTTGCAAGGGCGAGGTAATGACCCTCGTCCCTGAACCGGAGCGTGTCGCCCAGCAGGCAGGAATAGACGAAGCCGCCTCCAAGTATCACCACCATGGAGACGACCAATGGAACTCTGTCTCGATAAGACCGGGGCATTTTCATACCGACGCTTTTACCTGCGCCTTATCGCCGCTTTCGCCATCCTCTTCAACTTCCGCCTGACCCTATCGGCGAATCTGGCAAGCCAGGCGACATAAAGAATAGGCTTGAGCGCACACGGATGCGACCCAAAAAAGGGAAGCGATTCTATGGCATGGACGATCTGCTTTGAACAGTTGAAATAGCTGGACAGCCAGAAGAGCGAGGCGTAGTAATCGAACATCTTCCCGTCTGCGATCTCCGGCTGGGCGCCCTTGAACCATTCGGCGAGCTCGGTCCCCGCAGAGACATAAAGCTTGTTGACGCATATATCGTAGGGCCGCGGAAACCGGAGCAGCACATCCAGGGTTGCTTCCAGGTCCTCCTTACGTTCTTCGGGATTATAGGTTATGACATCGACGTAATGGGAGATATCCAGAGACCGTATGATGTCGGCCGCTTTCAGGGTAAGCTCTTTGTCGAAGCCCCTCTTGTAAAATTTATTGATCCGCTGCGAACCCGTTTGAAAGGCGAGGCAGGTCCTGGCCAGCCCACCATCCTTCAAGAGCCTCAGCTTGCGCTCAAAATCCACGGAAGGCATTACGTACCCGGTGAAAGGAAGGCCGATCCTCTCCTTGTAGAGGGGGATGAACTCCTCCAGCCAACCCATCTGGTGGGAAAAAACCTCATCCTGGAAAATGACATGCCTTATCGTATGCTGCCTTTTGACCGCCTCAAGCTCATCGACCATATTCTGCGGGCTGCGCCTTCTCAGGAAGGAGTGGGGGCGGTACAAGTCTTTGAGGTATCTCTCGCAGCAATAGGAGCATTGATAGACGCAGCCCCGACCGGAAATCGTGCTGTAAAATTCTTTGATCTGAGAGAGGAACGCCGGGCTCTCATGCACCTCGTCCTCATCTATGAAGAAATTGCCGGCGGGGTCGCAATCCTGGAAAGGCAGGCTATCGAGGTCTTTCTCGGGGGGGTAAAGCTCATTCTGCTTTGCTCCGCCGTTGTCCCTGACGCAAAGGTTTGGGATATTGCCGCTTGTAGCGCCGGCCTCGACGGCGTCCGCCAACTCGACGAGGGTCTGCTCCGCTTCCCCCCTGCACGCAATGTCGCAGTAGCGCAGGGATGCTTCAGGGTTTATCGTGGGCTCGAAACCTCCCCATACGACGGGCGTATCGGGGAATTTCGCCTTGATCAGGGCCGTAACGGCAATCGCCCTCTGCTTCAGCGGTGAATTTACCGTCATGCCTATCAGGTCGGCCTTGAGACCTCCGAGGACGTCGACCAGGAGGGCTTTTTCAGCATCCGTAATGTCGTTGCTGACGGCGTAAACGAATGCGTTGCCCAGATGGTCTATGCCCTGCCATGGGGTTTCTCCTTCATAGAGCTTTACCCTTGCGGTCTTCCTACCGTTGGCGTATCTCTTCAGGAAGATGATGTGCCGCCGGTGTCCCGCTTTTTTGAGGCAGGCAGAGAGCATCCTCAGGCCGTATGCAGCCTGGTCGTACAGGGATATGAAGGCTATCTTTGCCATATCATCTACCGCGACCCCCGTTTATCGCCCGCCTGCCCGCCGGGCGCTTCTTTTCTTGCCAAGGACTTGTCATCGCCATTCTATCCATCCGAAATGGTGTGGCCGTGGGGCAGAATGGGACAGCCGGCATCGCAAGGGAGGCCCCCGTCCCCGTTCTTCCCGTTCTTCTCCGTAAAGAAGACAAACAGGTTGGTCGGGGTTATCCCTAATATGATGACGAGCATTACGTAAGCGCCCAGCGACAGGCACACCCTGAGCAAAGGGCCAAGGCCTGAAAAGAGCACGTTCGACAGTATGCAGAGCAGCAGGTTCAGGCCGATGATCTTCGCCCACCTTCCCCACCTGAAAACGTTGCCAAGGCGGCTAATGACGTAGCAAAAGGTCACCCCCGCCAGGAAAACCTCGCAGGCAAGGACTACCCATGCAGTCCCCAGAAAGCTCCACCGGGGAATCAGGAAGTAATTGAGACCTAGGCAGAGCAGGGCGGCCCCTGCCCCGCTCCAGTATGCATACCTGACGGCGCCTAACGCGAGCGCCGCGGAAGAGGAAAAGAGCGAGTAAAAGAGCACGACGCAAACCCAGGCCAGGACGTTGAGGACCGGTGCGGAATCGACGAAGGCCTGTCCGAACAATGCGGAAACGAGGGGCCCTGAAACAGCGGGAACGACGACAGACACCGGCAAGGCGACGATGGCGACGAACTCTATGAGGGGGACGAACATGTTCTTGAGCAGGTCCTTCCCCTTGAGCGCCCTCGCTGCAAAAACGGGTATGAGAGGCGTAGAAAGCGCCGTCGAAAGCAGGATCGAAAGCTCCACGAACCTGTAGGCTGCGTTGAAGATCGCTACGGCGTGATCCGATTTCATCGCCGCGAGCATGAGGATCGGGATACGGCCGGTAAGGATGACAAAGATAGAAGAGACGCCCAGGGGGGCCGTGAGCTTGAGGATGCTCTTCGAGATGGGCAGGTTCAACGCGAAGACCGGTTTCAGGGACCTCATGGTAAGCAAAAAGGCGGTCACCCCGTAGACCGCGTTTGCGGTAATAAAGGCGGCCACGATCAGTGCTAGGCTCTGCGTCCAGAAGAGGGCTGCGGCAAAAAGCAAAAAGAAACTGATCCCGTAAGCCAGGGAGCAATAGGCCGAATGCCAGGGTCTGCGGTAGACCTGGAAAATGGGATCGAAGAAGCGGCTCGCTATGAAAGGAATGGCGAGCAGGCCGATGAGGAGGACGGGGAAGAGGTCCCTCCTCACATAGAAGGCGGCAATGACGCCGACGGGGATGACGGCCAGGCTCAGGGCTACCTTGAGCATCAGGAAGTTGCCCCAGTAAAGGTTTGCCGACCTGTTTGCCTGGGTTATGCCCTTTCCGAGGACGCCGCACATGCCGGAATCGGCTATGGCCCCGAAAACGCCGACAAAGGCGAGGACGTATGAATACTTGCCGAAAAACTCAATGCCCGCGAAATGGCCTATCATGACGAAGGAGAGAAAATTGGCGCTGAAGGAGACGATCCTCCCTACGGCCTGGCTCGCCAGGTTTGAAAAGTACTGCCTCTCGAGGTCCTGATGGTTGACGGTCCGGTTCATTCCCCCTCTTGCCCCGCGCCGGGCTTTTGCCCTTCCCTTCGATCCGTTTCGGGAGCTTTCTCGATAATGACATGGCTGTGGGAGATATGCGTGCTGAGAAAAAGGGAGGGGCGGTATACGCCGGCGCCGAAACGGGGATGCCTGATGTCCCCCATGCCCGCTTCGTCGACCAGTTCCTTAACGAACCCTACCATCCCGCAATCGTGGCTTGGGAAACGCTGCTTATAAAAGGAGAGCTTGCGCAGCTTCATCTTCCACCTGGCACCTACTTTTCTGCCCGTTGCCCCCTCGATTGCGCGGAGCAATACCGAGACCAGCCTGTAGCGAGCCGACGGGCGGCGGGGGGGGCGATACCCTCTTCCGTCAGGCCTGCTTTCCCAGTAGCCTGTGCCCCAGTCTTCGATTGCGTATATGCCTCCCGGCCTTAGATGGTTCGTGAACAGGTGCCAAAAGCTGATCCTCGTCAGCTCCCCTATGTGGGAGCAATCGTCTATGATGATGTCGAACCCCTTGGGCGCGTTTTCCCGGGCTATGCGGTCGAGGAGGGCCAGGTCGTCCTGGGACCCCTGATAAAGGCGGATTCTTCCGGTGGCGTCTTCGAGGGCGCAGGGTTCTATGTCCAATCCCACTATCGTCCCCCTCTCGAAAAAATCCCGCCACATCAATAAAGAGCCGCCCTTCAAGACCCCGAGCTCGAGGAGTTTTATCTCCTTTTCGACGAGCGGCGCGAAATACCTCTCGTAATTCCTCAGGTAATGAGCGAGGCTCCCCTTGTCCGTGTCGTATGCCGACGCGTCGAGATGTTTCATGGGCTTATCCGTCCCTTGGCGTCCGTCCGAAAATATGGCGCATCGCCACCCAAAGCTCTCGTCACGAGGCGCCGAGGAACAACTGCCTGATTTCCCGGCCCATCCGCTCGACCGAGAACTTCTCAAGCACGCGCGCCCTCCCCGCCTCACCCATATCGGACATAAGGCTCCGGCTCCCGATTACCGTGTCGATGGCCTTCCTTAACGCCGCGCCGTCCTTCGGCTCCACCAGGATGCCCTGCTTGTTATGCTCCACAACTTCGGGGATCCCGCCCGTCCTCGAAGCTACGACGGCCTTTCCCGAGGCCATGGCCTCGACGAGGGTGATGGAAAAGGCCTCGAACAGCGTGGGTAGGACAAAGCAGTCGATGGAGTTGTAAAATCCGGGCAATTTCCGGTTGGGCATGGGTTCCAGCAGGTGGAAGTTGGGCGGCGCCCCCTCTCGCTCAATTATCTGCGCCAGGCTGCCGTCCAGGGGACCGGCTGCGAAAAACTCCGCCTTTCCCTGCATGGTCCGCGCGACCTCTATAAGCAAGTCCGTGCCTTTGTCCGGGCCGAGCCTTCCCACGGTCCCGATCCTCGGGAGTGCGGGGTCGGAGACTTCGTCCATGGCCGCATTCCGCACATCGGAAGGGCAAAAGACGTCCGTGTCTACGCCATTGTAAATAACCTCCACATGCGCCTTGCCCCCTAACACCTTTTCAATCTCGCCCTTGCTCCATCTGGAGCACGTAATCATAAGGTTCACCGACTTGTTGACCCAGCCCCTCAGATGGGCGTATACGCGGGGCAGCCAGGGCCCGTGAAAGTGTATGATCTTCCTCGCGCCTTTGTCGAGGAGAGGGAAGATGAGACTTTCCGCGGCATAGTTGACCTCCACGACATCTGACCCCTCCAGGGCCTTCTTTATCCTCCAGGGAGGCCACAGAAGACTCAGGGCCTCCACGTCGAACTCGTTCACTTTTGCCCTCAAGGGGCCGCATATGACACTTCGGGAAAAAGCGGACCTCCTCGGTATGAACGGGAGACCGTGTAAGACGACCCCTGACGCGGCGAGGAGCCTCTTCAGGTCATCGGTAGGCGCCCCTTTCCCTGAGACGAGGTGGACCTCGCAATCCGCCGACAGTACCCGCGCCGCGTTGAGCACATACGTCTCGGCCCCTCCGTAGCACGTGGCCGCCGATGACGAGACAAGGGAGACCCTCGGGGTCACCGGGCAACCATGTCGCCGCCCAGGGCGCGCCGGATGCTTTCCCGCTCGAAAGACTTGTACATCTTCTTGTAAAACAGCCGGCCAAGTTTTCCATGCCCCCGGAAAAGGCGTCTCGCCGCAAACATAAGGAGCGGCCTCGTAACTCCATTGATCGCCGCATCCGCAAGGAAATATTTCACTCTCTTCATAGGAGAAGACCCTTTATAAAAGCCTGCCTCTGCAATCTCCCTTTTCAGATGGGGTGCCTTCTTGTACCAGACCACAAGGGTCCGCCCGCTCAACTGCGCCAGCCTGATGTAGTCGTCCTCCGTCAGATAGTGGTAGTGATAGCCCAGGCACCTTTTGTCGTAGAAGATCCGAAGGCCATGATGGGAAAGGCGCTCCGCCAGCTCTATGTCGTCGTTGTACCTGAGGGCCTCGTCGAAGGTGCCGTATCTCAGGAGAAAGCTTTTCGCAATAGAGAGATTGCACGTGTAAAAAGCCTTCCACGGAAGCTCAACCGTGTTTTCCCAAAGGGAGTAAGCGTCATCGAGGTGTAGTTTTGCGAAGAGCGACGGCGGCAGGTCGGGGGAGATAGTCACCCTCCCCAGGACCGCGCACTGCTCTCCGGGATACGTGCGATGGCCTGCTATGTGCCTCTCGATCACATCGGGCGCCGTAACCGTATCGTCGTTTATGAACAGCAGGATCCGGCCGCGGCTGCGCCCGATTGCCCTGTTGCGCGCCGCATTTTGTCCTGAGTTTTCCTGTCTGATGTACTCGATGTTGAGCGAGCTCGAAGCCGAGAACCCGCGGAAGACCTCCGCTGTCTCGTCTCCGGACCCGTCGTCCACGACGATTACCTGGAAGTCTTTCCTCGCCGCGGTCTGCCCCTCCAGGGCCTGGAGACACCTTGAAAGGGTCTGCGCCCTGTTGTAGGTCGGCACGATAACGGTGATCTCGTATGTATTGTCGTTTGCCCGGTCAGTCATGGAAAGC
>Ga0326728_10004716_pt1 | contig 39773 bp, 36 predicted proteins | sample MB3enrmetagenome_FD_207602 | JGI IMG/M metagenome (GOLD analysis project Ga0326728, IMG submission 207602) | Lab enriched peat soil microbial communities from McLean, Ithaca, NY, United States - MB31MN | ecosystem: Environmental > Terrestrial > Soil > Wetlands > Peat | place: USA: New York... | reverse complement strand
TCGACGGTCCGACCAGCGCGGCAAACAGCGCGATGATGGTCATCACCACCAGCATTTCGATCAGGGTGATGCCCGCCCGGCCTCGTCGCCCGCTTCTTCGTTTTCGTTGGAACATGGTTACACCGCCACATCGTTGATGCTGGTAATCGCCAGCAGCATGCTCAGAATAAAGGCTCCCACTATCACGCCCATCACCAGGATCAAGAGCGGCTCGAAGATCGCGGTGAAGCGCTTAATGGAAGCCCGAGTATCGGTTTCGTAAATATCCGCCATCCGGGCGAACATCTGGTCGAGCCGGCCGGTCTCTTCCCCCACCATCAGCAGGTGCGACGCCAGCGGAGGGAAGACCCCCGACTTGCGAACCGGGGCGGCGATTCCCTCGCCGCGCTTGACGCCCTGCGCGACGCCCTCTAGCGCCCCCGAAATGACCTTGTTGTTCAGGGTGGCGGCGGCGATGGCGATGGATTGCACCAGCGGCACGGTGTTGGCCACCAGGGTCGCCATGGCCCGCGCGAACCGCGCGGTCTCGGCCTTCAGGAGCGTTTCGCCGAGCATGGGAATCTTGAGCCGCGTCCCATCCCACCACAGGCGGCCGGCGACCGTGCGCGTGTACGTGGTCCAGAACACGATGAACGCCACCAGGGCGGTCGCGCCCATCCACCAGTATGCCTGAATAAATGCGCTGGCCTCGAGCATGATCTGGGTGGGCACGGGGATCTTCAAGTGGGAATCGGAGAACACCGCGGCGAAGCGCGGCACCACGAAGGTCAGCAAAATCAGGATGGAGCTGAGCCCCACCAGGGCCAGCAGCGCCGGGTAAATCATGGAGGAGATGATGTAGTTGCGCAGATCGTCGCGCGAGCGCTCGAAATCGGCCAGCCGCTCGAAGATCGGGGCCAGTGCGCCGGAGGCTTCGCCCGCCCGCACCATGTTGATGTAGAGGTCCGAGAAGTGGTCCGGATGAGTGGCCAGGCTGTCGGCCAGGGACTTGCCGCCCTTGAGCACGCGCAGAACGTCGAGCACGATGAAGCGGAAGGCGGCCTTCTCGGTCAACTCGCCGGTGATGGATAGGGCGCGGTCCAGTGGCACCCCGGCGGTGAGCAGCGTGGCCAGTTCCTGGGTGAAGAACAGAACGCCGCGCCGCCGGCCTGCGCCGAACGAGGGCAGTTTGATCTCGAAGGACGTTCCCTTGGGAGCCACTCCCACGTAAACCGGAGTGAGCCCCTGCTTGCGCAGTTCGCGGGCCACGTTCTTTTCGGTGTCGCCCGCGATCCGGCCGCTGCGGACCTTGCCGTCGGAAGCCACCGCCCTGAAGAAGAAGGCCGCCATCAGAATTCCTGCGTAACGCGCATGGCTTCCTCGACCGTGGTGACGCCCTCTTCGATCTTCCGCCAGCTATCCTCGCGCAGGTTACGCATGCCCTGGCGGCGCGCGGCCCTGGTGAGCGCGGAGGCGTCCGCGTTGTTCATGATGAGCTTGCGGATCTCATCGTTCACATCCATCATCTCGAAAATACCCATGCGCCCGCTGTAGCCCGTGCCGTTGCACTCGGAGCATCCGGCGCCGCGGAAGGTCTCGACGTTTTCACCGTCGGGCGAGAGGGCCATGCCCGCCGGCACCCGGCAGTGCGGGCAGATCACCCGCACCAGGCGCTGCGCCAGCACCGCCACCAGCGACGAAGTAATCAGGTAGTTCTCCACGCCCATGTCGGTGAGGCGCGTGATGGCGCTGGGAGCGTCGTTGGTGTGGAGCGTGGAAAAAACCAGGTGGCCGGTGAGCGCGGCGCGGATGGCGATATCGGCGGTTTCGCGGTCGCGGATTTCACCCACCATGATGACGTCGGGGTCCTGGCGCACAATGTGGCGCAGGCCCGCGGCGAAGGTCAGGCCGATCTGGGGGTTGACGTGAATCTGGTTGATCCCGTCCATTTGATACTCCACCGGATCTTCGATGGTAATGATCTTCTTGTCGGGAAGGTTGATGCGTTTGAGCGCCGAATAGAGCGTGGTGGATTTGCCGCTGCCGGTGGGCCCGGTCACCAGAAAGATGCCGTGCGGCAGGCTGGTGAAATGCTCCATGCGCGCCAGCATGCGGTCGTCGAAGCCCAGGCGCTGAAGGTCGTAGAAATCGCCGGCGGAGCGGTCCAGCAGGCGCATGACGACGCTCTCGCCGTACAGCGTGGGCAAGGTGGAAACGCGCAGATCCACTTCGCGGCCTACCACCTTGATCTTGATGCGCCCGTCCTGCGGCAGGCGGCGCTCGGCGATGTTGAGCTTGGCCATCAGCTTGAGGCGCGAAATAATGGCGGCCTTCAGCTCGCGCGGCGGCGGCTCCTGGTTGAACAGCACCCCATCCACCCGGAAGCGTACGCGGAATTCCTTCTCGAACGGCTCGATGTGAATGTCGCTCGAGCGCTTTTCGAGGGCATCCGCGATCATGGCATTGACCAGGCGGATGACCGGCGCTTCGCTGGCCATATCGCGCAGGTGTTCCAGGTCGGCCATGGCCTGCTCGTCTTCGCCCTCGCCCAGCAGCGCGCGCTGTTCGCCTTCTCCGTAGTGCTTCTCGATGGCGTCCAAGATTTCCTGCTCCGCGGCCAGCACCGTTTGGATTTGCAGCCCGGAGAAGGCGCGCACGGCCGCGATGGTTTCGAAATCCAGCGGGTCGGCCATGGCGATGGTCAGCGTGGAATCGGCCAGCGCCACCGGGAAGGCCCGGCATTGCCGCAGGAAGCGGTGCGAAAGGCCGTCGATCTCCGGCGCCGACGGCGGGGGGTTGTCCAGCGTCACCACCGGCACGCCGAGCTGATCGGAAAGGGCCGCGAGCACGTCGCGCTGGGCGATCAGGCCCATATCGACCAGAGTCTTCCCCAGCTTGTCGCCGCGCTCTTTCTGGATCTCCAGGGCGCGCTCCAGGTCTTCCGCCTCGATCTTCTTGCGATCGATCAGGATTTCGCCCAGGCGCATGGAGCGAGGGCTGGGCGCGGCCGCCGCCGCGGACTCATTCTCGAAATCGGGGGGAAGCGCGGAGGTCACTTATCGCTCTTCCGTCTGGGGCGCTCCGGCGAGGGCGGTCCTGCGGTCGCCCTTCATCACGATCTCACCGGGCAGGCCGTGCGTGTCTTCCCAGGAAAGGTACAGCAGGCGGACCGCGACCACCACCTGTTGATTGTCCGGAATGGAAGTCAGCGACGTGGCCGAATCCCGCCATGCGTCGCGCATTGCCTGTCTCAGCATGGGCAGGCGATCGAGTTTTCGCTGGCGAATCTGTTCCTTCTCCGGTGCGGTCATCTCCGTTTTGAAGGGGTTGAGACCAGGAGTGACGATGAGGCTGGCTTCGGCGGTAAGAACCACGCCGTAGCCGTCGAGATAGATGCCGCGTGCGGCGCCCAGCAGGTCGATGGGATCGTTTCCGCCTCCCACACTGGCGAGCTTGCTGTCGAAACGCCTCTCGACATCGGTCAGGGTCTGCCGCGATACGCGGAGTTTCTCCGTGGGGGTTACCGTCGCGGAGGGCGCGGCGGCTGGCGCCGCGGGCGGCGCCGTGGCGCGTGCCGCGGTCGGCGCCGCGGCCGGTGGCCTGGGAAGCTGGGCCCATGCCGGAGCAAGGGATAGTGCTAACAAAATGGCTGCGGACTTCATTTCAATTCTCCATTGTCCGCGCGCGGCGGACCGTAATTACTGGCGGATATCCTGATCGCGTTGACGCGCCGCTGGGAATAATCCCATTCCTCGGCTGCCACCAGGAGGCGCCGGCGGGCGCTTTCGAGATCGGCCACCAGTTGTTTGGTTTTTTCGGTCTGACGGGCATCCACCTGGGCCACGGCTTGGGCGACCGCAGTGTCGATGCGGGATTGGATTTCAGTGTCGGAAACGGCCTTCACGATTTGCGGAGGGCCGGGCCGAAAGGCGATCTGCTGCCCCACCGGGCGCAGCGCGGAGACCAGAATCGCGACGGAAAGCATGGCCGCCGAGGCGAAGGCCAGCCGCGCGGTGGATCCCCACAACGCCGCCCACCAGCGCCGCCACGGCGACGGTTCGAAAACCTGGTCGGAGACGAAACCGATGCGCCGCGGGATCTCTTCTTCCCGCAACGCAAACAGGGCGGCCTCCGTGAGACGCAGCCGGTCCAGTTCTTCCAGGCACGGCCGGCAGTTCCCGACGTGGGCTTCCACCTGGCGCCGCTCGGAATCGGGCAGCTCCTTGAGGAAGTAATCCCTCAAATCGAATGGTGAGCAACTCATGAGACACCTCGTGTCTGAATCGGAGCCAGCTCTATTTTGAGGAGTTCGAGGGCCGTATACAGACGGGATTTGATAGTGGAAACCGGACAGGAGAGAATTTCGGCCATCTCTTCGAATTTGAATCCCTGGTAGATCTTGAGCACCACCGACTCGCGCTGTTCCGGCGACAGCCGGCGCAGCGCGCTGGCCACGGCCAGGCTCAATTCGATGGGGAAGACCGCGCTTCCGCCCACGGTGATTCCGGTTTCGGCGGCCTCCGGCTGAACCTCTTCCACATCGGTTTCGGGCCTGCGTTTGCGGAACATCGAGTAGGCCTCGTTATGCGCGATGCGGTACAGCCAGGGGGCGAACCGCCCTGGATCGTCCAGCTTGCGAAGGTTCTGATAGGCTTTCAAGAAAACGTCCTGCGTCAAGTCCAGAGCGTCTTCCCGGTTTGCGGTGATGCGTAGCAGGTAGTTGTAGACACGTTTCTCCCACCGGGACACGAGGAGGTTAAAGGCCTCCACGCCGCCCCGGGCAGCCTGCTGAATCAGGTCGGCATCTTCGACCGCCCGAAAGATCAAATCTGGCTCCTGGTGAGAAGACGCACTACGCCTCCAAAAAGTCGGACGCGGTATATAACCAGTTTAGCGGGAATGGGGGGGGAGCGCCGGGCCCAGAGGGCACCCCCTTGTAGCCGGTGTTCTTCCCAGCTCGGACAACCCCACCCGGCGGCAAAGACCGCCGGCGCTACCCCGACGCGACTCCACTTGGCGGCCTTCGGGGAGCGCAGAAGGCCTTTGGCGAGGATCGCAGCGATCTCGGAGATGGAATCCGGCCTGGCGGTCTGAAGCATGGATGCCCCCTGCGGCGGGCCGGCGGGTCACCGGTTGCTAGTACACAAGCATGGGCCGGCCGCCTCTAAATCAGCCGATCGCGCATGGCGCGCGCCACCGCTTCGGCGCGGGTGTGGACATGCAGCTTGCCGTAGATCGACCGCAGATGAAAGCCCACCGTGTGGATGCTGATTCCCAGTTCGACCGCGGCTGTTTTGTTCTGGTGGCCTTCCGCCAAGAGCTTCAGCAGGCGCCGCTCCTGCGGGCTGAGATCCCCCGGCCCCGCCGGCCGCGACTCCGGTTCCTTGCGCAGCAGATCCATCACGCGGACGGCGATCTCCGGTGACATGGCGGCGCCACCGGCGGCAACCTCGCGAATCGCGGCCAGGATTCGCTCCGGTCCGCTGGTCTTGAGAAGATATCCGCAGGCGCCCGCGCAGATTGCCCGAAACACGCGATCCTCGTCGCGGAACACGGTCAGAATGATGATCGCCAGGTTCGGCAGCCGCTGGCGCAGCAGCCGCGTGCCCTCGATGCCGTCCACCCCGGGAAGGCCGATGTCCAAGAGCAGCACCTGTGGCGGATCGCGGTCGATGTGGGCCAGCGCCGCTTCCACCGAGTCGTAAACGTGGCGGCACTCGAAACCCGGCGCGTGGTTCAGCAGAAACGACAGCCCCTCGCGCGTTTCCGGTTCATCTTCCACGATTCCCGTGCGGAGGATTTCCATCTCGGCAGCCCGCCGTCAGTCTAGATCCCCAAGGGGACGCACGCAACCCGCACGAACGTGTAGGCTCATCGCTTCCACGCACGAACCATGCCGGCGGATGGCAGCGGAACCCGCACCACCACTCTGTACCCTCCCGCGGGGCTCTTTCCGAACTCGATCTCCCCTCCCATGGCGCGGGCGCGCCGCATCATGCTGGGGATGCCATTGCCGCGATGAGCGGCTCCGTTGCCGGCGGCGGCTCCGCGCCCATCGTCCCTCACGGTCATGGTCAAGTGGCCGTTCGCCATGCGTAACTCCGCGCGCGCCGCCGTGCAGCCGGCGTGCTGGACGATGTTGTGCACGCACTCCTTGAAGATGAGCAGCAGGTGGCGGCGCGTATCCGGGCTGAGCAGGCGCGATCGCAGCCCTTCGTCGCATTCCAGCAGGAAGCTCGTGTCGTTCTGGGCCAATACGTCCAAGGCGAATTCGCGCATGCGGCTGACTAGCGAATCCACGTTCGCGTCGGTGGCCCGTATCGACCAGACGATATCGTTGAGCGAATCGAGAAGCTCGCGCGCCATCCCGCCGATGCGCGCCATCGGCGCCGCGCTTGCCTCCCGGTTTTGTTGCGGGTTGCCGCGCTGCAGGTTCACGCGCGCGACATCGCTCAGAATGGCGATGCGCGCCAGGCTGGCGCCGATGTCGTCGTGCAGGTCGGTGGCGATTTCCGTGCGCATGCGCTCGATCGCCAACACTTGCGCGACGCGGTAGCGGTGCAGCCGGTAAGCGGCCGAGAGCAGCGCCAGCGCGGCGGGCAGCAGGAACCACCAGCGCAGCCAGAATGGCGGCAGGATGCGAAAATCGAACTCCGCCGCGCTCGCGCTGTCGACGCCGTCGACGTTCACCGTCTTGACCAGGAAGCGGTAGGCGCCGGCGCGCAGGTTATGGTAGTCCACGCGATGCTCGGCTTGCGGCGCGCTCCAGTCACGGTCGGCGCCGTCCAGCATGAACTTGTAGCGCAGATTCTCGTCCCACCCGCTGCCCGGAGCCGCGAACTCGATCTCCACGTGGTTGCGGCCGGGAGCCAGAACCACCTGGGGAATATGGGTCTCCCCGAGTACCGAAATCGGGTGCTCCCCGCCCGCAATGCGGATGCCGGTGAGCACTGGCGCCGGAGAAACTGCCGGCGCCGGCGGCTGCGGAACGATGCGCGCCAGCCCCTGCGTGGCGAACCAGAGCGTGCCGGAGTGGTCGCGGATGCCGGCCGTGACATTCGCCTGGGGCAGGCCATCGGCCGCCGAGTAGCGGCGAATCGTGCCGGTTTGGGGGTCCAGGCAGACCACCCCGCGCGCCGTGCCCGCCCAGATGCGCCCGAAGCCATCTTCCACGACGCTACGAACCATGTTGGTGCCCATACCCTTGGAAACGTCATAAGTCACGAAGGGCGGGGCTTTGGCCGTGGGGTCCGCCATTACCGAGAGGCCGCCTCCGTTCGAGGCAATCCACATACGTCCGCGAGAATCCACGTACAGCGCACATACGGAGCCGCGCGGCGCGGTCTCGCCTTTGCGGAACCGCTCGGTGCGGCCGTTGGCGTGGCGGCCGAGGCCCCCGCCCCACAACCCCAGCCAGACATTGCCGCCGCGGTCCTCGGCCATAGCGCGGACACGGTCGTCGAAGGCACAGGGGGTGCCCGAGTCGCTGCCGTCCGGGCGCACATATACGACCCGGCCCGTGTCGCGATTCCAGCGCAGCAGGCGGTCATCCCCCGCCGTGGCCCAGATGTTGCCGCGAGAATCCTCGAACACGTAAAAAATCGGTTCGTCCGTATAGCAGGCCAGGGGACGGCTTTCCAGCAGCGCGGTCGCCGGCCCGGCGGGAAAGCGGCAGAGGCCGCGCTTGGTGGCGGCCCACCACTCGCCGCTCCGGCTTTCGAGCAGCATCCGCTGCCAGACCCAGGCGCCGTTATAGCTTAGAGCGCGCGGAACACCCTGACGAAACGCATGCCCGTCGAAGAAGGTGAAAACGCGCGGCGGCGCCCCTCCGGTATCGCTCACCGTCATCAAGGTTCCCCGGCGGTCTTCGAGCACCTGAATCACCGCCGGCTGCCGCAGCCCGTCGTCCTCCTGGAAGGTGGCGAAGCCATACGGCCGGATGCGCATCACGGCGGACCCCGCCCCCGCCCAGACGTTGCCGGCGCCGTCTTCGGCGAGCGGGAAAATGCTCAGGTTGATGAGCCCCTGCCGTTTGCCGAGGTTGCGGAAGCGGGGAACCGTATCGCCCTCGCCGAACCGGCTGATGCCTTCTCCGGTCCCCACCCACACCACGCCGTCGGAGGCGCGCAGCAGCGCTGCCACATTCGTCCCCGCCAGGCCGTCGCGCGCGTCGTACAGGCGGCGAAAGTGCCAGTCGGCCTCTCCGGGCTGCCGCTCGAATCGTAGCAACCCCCGACTGGCGGCCACCCACATGCAACCGGCCGGCGCTTCCACCATGCTGTTGATGTTCCACGCCCCGGCGGGCGACCCGATGGCGTGAGCCGCGGCCTCGCCGGGATGGCGCGGGTCGAGGATCTCGATCAGCGGGGGCGCCGCAAGCCACAGGCTGCCCAGGTGGTCTTCCGCCAGGGCGCTGATGCGCGAAGCGCCGGTGACCGGCACGGGCAGCGGGAACTTCACCATGCGACGGCCGTCTTCCACCTCGAAGAGCTCGAATTCCGTGGCGGCGAACAGCCTTCCCGACCGCGTCCGCAGCAGGGCGACGATGCGATGCACGTTGGAATCGGGCACGAGCGTTTCGAAGTGCGCCGGCCCTTCCTTGCCGAACCGGCGCAGGCCTTCCGAGGCGCCAACCCAATAATTGCCGTCGGGATCGGCCAGGAACGCCCAGGCGCCGCGGTACGAGGGAGGGTGCTGGTCATCCCACGTGGTGAAGCGGTAACCGTCGAACCGGGAGAGGCCGCCCGCGGTAGCAATCCACAGAAAGCCGCGCGTATCCGACGCGATGGTGGTTACCCCGTCTTCGGCCAGACCGTCCGCCGTGGTGAACGACCGGATGGGCAACAGCTCCGCGGACGCCACCGTGGCCGCGAGGAATAAAGTTCCTAAACGGGCCCACATATCACGAAATTGTACCGCTCCAAGTCTGCCTTAGCTGGCCCGTGCAGTACTACGCGTTCGTGTAGCTGTTCGAGGCCTCGGGTTCTCTTTACAATTCGTCAAGGAGATGTCTCGTTGTGGCGAGCGCTGGCTCGACGAGCTTGCTCTGTGCGGTGGTCCATTTGGCAAGGAGGCGGTTATGTCACCGAGGTGGAAACGTTACGGATTCCGGCCCTTGGCCCCAGGTCTTCTTTTGCTGGGGCCTTGGTTCTGGTTAGGGCCGTTCACGGCGGATGCCGACGTGATCGCATTCAACCTCGCTCAAACCAACCAAACCGGTCTGAGCTGGAGCGATCCGAACAACTGGTCGCCGCGGGCCCCAGCGCCGGGTGACGATGTTCTCTTTACGACTCCCTCCGGCGCGGGGAACTTCACGGTCATGAACTTCGATGCCGGCACCTTGACTCTGAACAGCCTGACCGTTGGCCAAGCGGACACGAACATAACGAACCTCAACCTGGGCTCGGGAAGTTCGCTGACCGCCAACGTCGTCAGTATTGGCAACAGCGGTTGGGTGCTTCTCTCCGACGGCGCCGCGCTTGCCGCCACCGTCACCCTCAACCAGACCGGCTACCTCGCCAGCGACGCCAGCACGATCAACAACCTGGCGGGCGCGACCTTGAACAACACAGGCGGTGGGCTCTTCGGGGCGCAGCTCTATGTCGACAACGGCAGCGTCCTGCTCAACGACGCCAGCACCTTCAACAACACGGCCGGAGCCCAGTTTGCGACCGGCTCAGCCGCCGGAGCAGGCAACCCGAACAGCTTCGTGAACCAGAACGGCGGCCAGGTGATCAACGACGCGAGCTGGATGTACAACCAGAACGGTACGCTTACCAATACCGGCCCAGCGAGTCTGACGAACCAGAATGGCGGCTGGCTGCAAAGCGCTGGCCCCGGCTTCACCTACTTCAACAACCTGAACGGCGCCCTCTTGATCAACACCGGAACCAACCCGGCCCCCTCGCTGGGGTTGCCGTCGTCCTCGACCTTCGTCAACGGGTATGTCGTGCTCAACGATGCCAGCACGATAAACAACCTGGCCGGCGCGACGCTGGACAACTTCGGAGGAGTTTATGGCGGCCTGACCAACCAGGACGGCGGCGTGCTGGTCAACGACGCCAGCACGATCAATAATTCGACGACCCCTCTGACTAACACTTCGACCGACGCTCTGGGCAATCCCTCAGCCACCTCGATCATCGTGAACCGGAACGGCGGCTTGCTGGTCAACGATTACGGCGGTGCCCTCAACAACCTGGCCGGAGCCGTGCTGACCAACACCTCGACCGACTTCTTGGGCAACCCGTCAGCCACCTCGTTCATCATCAACCAGGGCGCCAGCACGATTACCAACGACGCAAGCACGCTTAACAATGTGGCCGGAGCCACGCTGACCAATTCCGGCCTGGGGACGGCCCTCTACAACCAAAACGGCGCCATTCTGAACAACTCCGACCCCAACACGCTGCTCCAGGTCCAAAACAACGCGGTCCTATACAACGACAGCAGCACGCTGAACAACGTCAACCAAGCCACACTGAGTGTCGGCACCGGTGGGAACCTCATCAATCAGAATGGGGGAACGATCCTCAACGACACCGGTGCGACGCTGGTTATCGCAAGCGGCGGCTACCTCGGCAACGACGCCAGTTCTACCCTGACCAACAACTCATCTTTCGAAAACAGCGGCGTCGTGGACAACTCTGGGACTATCAACGGCACTGGAGCCTACACGCAGACGGGCGGAGAGACATTGATCGAGTCAGGCGCATCGTTTACCCAGGGCACCCTGGATCTTCAGGGCGGCACCTTTGAGACTTACGACTCGACCCATATCACGGGCAATGCAACGAATTCCGGCGGCGATTTGACCATCTACGGTCCCTATATGATCATCGATGGCAGTTACACTCAGACGGCTCCCGGCACCAGTACGCCTCACATGATCCTAATCAACGGCGTGCTCGACCCGACCTCTATCGATATCGAGGGCGGCACGTTCGGCGGCACCGGCACGGTCGATGGCGACCTCACGCTCGATGACGCCACTTTGCAGGTCGGCGACCCGACCGGACAGTTGCTGATCAACGGCGACTTTTCCCAGACCGGCGGCGAAATCCTCCTGGAAGTCACGCCGGATGGACCAGGCGGGTTCGTGGAAAGCACGCTGGAGTTCAATCCGGGCTCGGCCATCTACATGAACGGTGTCGACTTCGTGTTCGACTTCGAGAATGGGGCCAATCCTTCGGTCTTCTCGGCTGACGGCTTGTTCAATATCGATGCTTTCCTCAAATTAATCGGCGGGGCGGGATTCCTGTCGGACTACGGGAGCATTCTCTCCGGAGACAGCTTCACGGAGGAGCAAGCCGGTGCGGAGCCAGTTGCGCTGAGCTTCAACCCGGCGAATGGCGACCTGTGGGCGCCGGGTTCGACCGTTCCGGAACCGGACACGTTGGCCCTGCTGCTGCCGGTGTTGGCCATCCTGGGATGTACGGTCCGGCGGCGGAAGCTGCCTCAGGCAGGCAAGGAGCAGCCATGAAAACGGTGCTGCGGGTGTGTTTCATCTTATCGGTGACAGCCGGGGTGGCCGCCGCCGACGTCCTGTCCCTTATGGGCACTCTCCCGTCGGCGGATTCGTACCTGGATATTCTCGCCACGATGCCGGCGGACGGAATACTGACCCTGCAGACCTATAGCTTCGGCGGGGGCACCAACGCGGCCGGCACGGTCATTCCGCCGGGAGGCACGGACCCATTCCTGGCCATCTTCTCCGGAACCGACCTCAGCGCCACGATGGTTACCGACAGTCTCGGCGACCCCTACGCAACCTCGCTGGACCTCACCAATTACGCGGCCTTCACCGGCTGTCCGCCGGCCGGAGCGCCGGTGATCGGCGGCTCGCCCCAATGCGGGGACATCACCATGTCTGTGTGGCTGGCCTCGGGCGCTTACACGGTGGTGCTCAGCGACGGCCAGTACATCGCCAACGCGGTCTTCGACGACGGCACCCTGGGCGAGGGGTTCACCGACCTGACCGGCGGAGGATTCTGCAACCTTTCCATCAACGGCGCCGGCTGCCCCAATACTACGGGCGCTTATGCGCTGGACATAACCACGCCCGCGGCGGCCGTGCCGGAGCCGTCGGCGGGAGCGCTCTTGAGCACCGCGCTCAGCAGCCTGGGATGGCTGTACCGCCGGCGGTCTCGCACCTACGCCGGACGAAAAATCTAACGCCAGTCGATGGCAAGAAAAGGAGAAACCCATGAAGAGCTACTTGAGAGCATGGCTTTGGGGCGCCTGCGGGGTGCTCGGCCTGATCGGAATCGTGACCGTCGCGGCGCCGAAGCTGCGAGCGGCGGTGGCAGCGGCGCTGGTCCAGATCGTCGCCCCCAGCCGCCCGTATAACGCCACGATCTATTTGTCTGACACCAATTGGTACACCGACGGAACCGTCAATTCCAATGGGTTTACTTATTACGCCGGCAGTGAGCTGGCCGTTTCCGCGATGACCATCACGAACTTCACCAATATGGTGCAAAGCGTCCAAATAGCGATCCCCTATTTGCCAGCCGGGCAGAGCTGCGGCTATCACGGGTCCCTCGCGGGCTGGGGGCCGCCTTTCGCCTTTCTGGTTCCAGCCGGCACCACAGTGCATTTTGACTATCCCACTCCGCGTGTTTTCCCCTCCGGCTGCATGGCCGCCGTGGCGCAGACCATGCCGAACGGCGGCCAAATGTGTATTAACGTCACCGGTTTCGCGAATTAGTCCAGACCTGAAAGTCTGCGATTCCGATTCCACGAACCGCGCGACGCCCTGAGTGTCTCCGGGCGCCTGTTGGAGAGCCCGAAAAACCACCCGCTTATGGGGCGGAGGCCCCGTCGGCTTCTTCCACATGCTCCCGGCGGACTGTTACGGGTACTACACGTTCGTGCGGGTGTTGCACGCCGCGGTCTGCCTTTAGAATTGGGAAAAGGCATCGTCCGTCTGCCCGGTCGCCGGTGGCCTCGGCGGCGCCGTTCCGCCGCGAAGTGGAGAAATCATCATGCGAATACAGCTCAATGCGAGTCCTAAAGAGAGTAGAATGTTGCGTTCGATTTCGGTCGCTATCGCTGTGGCCGCTCTGTCCTTTCCTGCCTCGGCAGGGCCGCTGACCTGGACGCTGACGGGGGCAACGTTCAGCGACGGGGCTACCGCTACCGGCTCGTTTGTCTTCGACGCCGACACCGATACATTCTCGAATATAGACATTGTCTTCACACCGGCCGCGGGGTCTCCCGTGGAGACATTCTCGTACCTGTGTGTCACGTCGCAGTGCAGCCCCTGGATTAACGGCTACAACGGGCCGTTTCTCACGGTGCCCAGCTCCACGGACCTGACCGGCTTGCCGGGCTTCTGGTTGGGCTTGCCGGAAGCGTTCGGGGGCCCGGGGCCGGATCAACCGATGACGGATGCTGGCGGCACCATACCGTTGAGCGGCCCTAACGCCTTCACCTACGAGGCGACCATCGCCGACGCGATCTGGAGCGACACTGTACAGCACCCCCCGGACCTCGCCATAGCGGGCTCGATTACGACGGTGCCCGAGCCGGCTTCCGCGCTGCTTGGTGGCATGGCTGTCATGTTGATAGGGTTCCGCGTTTCCGCCGGCAAGTTGCAACACCGTCCGCGGATGAAGTTTCACTTCAACGAGCGGAGGAGCTCACGGATATGCCGATTTACATAAGACGCCTTTCGTTGGGAGATCTCCATCACTGGAAAGGAGGAAGCCATGGCCAACGCTAATACCGTCAAGTACAGGATTCCTTTCTTCACGGTGGGCATCCTGTTTGCCTTCTGGGGCATCCTCGGCCTGATCGACCAGTCCAACGTGCCCTACATCGGCTACCAAGAGGATGGCAACAACACGGTCATCCGGGTGTACCCTGGAACCCCGGCCGCGAGCGCCGGCCTCAAAAAGGGAGATTACATCAGAAGCATCGGGGGAATCTCCGTGGAAGATACCAGCGCCCTCTTGCGGCGGGGTCGGGCGAGGATCGGGGAAACACGCTCGTTCCTGGTGGAGCGGCGCGAGCAGGCCGGAGAAGCTCCGGTTACAAAGAGCGTAGACATCACTTACGCCAACCTCCCGGCCAGGAGCATGGCGCTGAGCGACGCCGAGGTCCTCATCGGATTGTGCTTCGTGGCCTGCGGCCTGACCGCCTGCCTCAAGGCTCCGGCCAGGAGCGCCACGCTGCTGGCCCTCGCGGGAATCTGCATGGGCTTAGTTTTCTTCGCCGGTCCCCACATCTCTTCGTTCTTCGTACGGATGCTGGCAGGTTCGATCCAGATTCTGGTGGTCTTTCTCGGCTTCGCTTTTCTGCTGCATTACATGTTGGAGACCCCGAAGCCGAAGCGGTTCCTGCAATGGAAACACGCACGCAAGATCATATACGCTCCCGCTGTTCTCATGGTGCTCTTCGTCGTGTTCCAGATCGTCCTCGAGCCAAGGGCTACCAGCGGTCTGAACCAGATGAACAACATCCTGTTCGGACTCTTCTTCGTGGCGTATTTCGGCTGCGCGGCCGCCGCGATGATCCACACGTACGCGAAGGCCACTCCGCAGGAGCGCGCCGCTTACGGCCTGAACATCGCACTGGCCGGGAGCCTCATCGGTCTCCTACCCGTGACCATCGCGGCGCTCATCGGCACCGTCGCGCCGAAGCTGGTTCTGCCGGGCGGCGACTTTTACTTCCTCACGCTGATCCTTATCCCGATTTCCCTGACAGCCGGCATGCTGCGGCAGAGCCGCGCATTATAGCCACGTGCGCCGGGCTGTCCGGGGGTGCGGGCGCTACCCGATCCGCCCGTCTCCGCGAAGCCGCGGTATCTGGCTTTAGAAGTGATTGTCCTTTGTGAGGGTGACTTGACCTTTCGAGCATACGATCCGGATAAATTCTTTTCCTACTTGCCACATGCCAATATCGTAAATGGGACGCGGATCGTTGAGCAATTGCGGGAATATCATACTCGGCTTAGCACGTTCATGTACTACGGCAATTTTTTTGTCGGGAAATTATTGGAGGCCAAGCACCTCGGCAAAGGCACGTTTACCGACGTCGGCACGACGTACAAGGCCGTGCGCCGCGATTGTTTGAAGCGTCTGTTACCCCACCTCCATCCGGAAGTGAACCTGGAATTCAACGTTTACATCGTGAAGCCAAGCGATGTTTTCACGCTGAAGAATCAGATGCTCAATGCGCTGCCCCTTCCGACTCAATCGTGGGTGATGTAGCAGGCAGGGCTGATCGCTTCCACACCGCAATTCACCTGGCAGGCGCGGATCGACCCGGCCATTCGGTTGAAGTTTCAGCGCTGAACGTCAGCCGCCGCAAAGGGGGCTGTGACGGACAGGCACTTGCCGGAGACCCTGCTGATGGCGGAAACCATCGAAGCTCAGGCAGTTCAGCGGCTCTCGGCTATTTTCAAGGGGAATACCATACCGCACCGCTGACCGCCCGAAAATCCGGAGCATGAAGGGTCGAAAAAGCACCCATTGATGTTCGGATAATACAGAACAATCTCCTGCACCCCAAGAACCGCTCCCTAACGTTCGCGGCTCGGAATGAGGCGTCGTTCCGGGCCGGGCCCAGAGGGCACCCCGTAAGAGAACGGTTGGCTGAACTGATTACCCTACCTGATCTGTTCGTCTTTTTCGATTTTGCCGTCGCGGATGTGGATCACGCGGTGGGCGTGCAACGCGATGTCGTGCTCGTGAGTGACGAGAATGATGGTGTTGCCCTGCTGGTGAAGCCGCTCGAACAGCGCCATGATTTCGTTGCCGGTGGCGGTGTCCAGGTTGCCGGTGGGCTCGTCGGCCAGCAGAATCGAGGGATTGTTTACCAGGGCGCGGGCTACCGCCACGCGCTGGCGCTGTCCGCCCGAGAGCTCATTGGGCTTGTGGTACATGCGCGATTCCAAGTCCACTGCTTTCATGGCCATGCGCGCCCTTTCGAGCCGCTTGTCGGCCGGCATGCCCGAATAAATCAGGGGCAACTCGACATTGTGCAGCGACGTGGCGCGCGGCAGCAGGTTGAAGGTCTGGAACACGAACCCGATTTCCCGATTGCGGATACGGGCCAGCTCGTCGTCGCTCATGTCGCTGACCAGGTTGCCGTTGATGTAGTATTGCCCGCTGGTCGGCGTATCCAGACAGCCAATCAGGTTCATCAGGGTCGATTTGCCCGACCCCGAGGGACCCATGATGGCGACGTACTCGCCGCGCTTGATCTCGACATCCACTCCCGAAACGGCGTTGATCTCCGTGTCGCCCATTACATAGGTCTTCCAGAGATTGTACGTGCGGATGACGATGCCGTCCCGCTTGAGCTGCTCGCCGAGTTTGATCGCTTCCTTTTCTGCCACCGCTGCCATCTGAGGTTTCTCGTTTCTTAAGTCTTTTGCTGCTCTGGAGCCTTATTATCCACTTTCACCTGGGCTTCGTTGCGGATGGTCCGGATCACCTGGTAGGTCCCCGTGATGATCTCGTCCCCTTCCTTGAGGCCGTCCAGCGCCTCGATGTCGGTGGCTCCGGTAATCCCGGTGGTCACCTTGCGGAAGACGGCCTTACCACCGCTCACGACGAATACGCCCTGAAGCTCTTCCTTACGCGCCTTTTCCGCCGCCGGATCGGGCTTGGTAGCCGCCGCGGCCCCGGAGGCGCCAGTGGCGGGTTTCACCTCCAGGTCGCCCTTCTGGCGGACGGTCAACGCCTGGATCGGAATAGTAAGGACGTTCTGACGGGTGGCTGTGGTTATCTTGGCGGTGCAAGAAAGTCCGGGCCGAATTTCGTCCGGAGGGTTGTCCAACGCGATAACCACTTTAAAATCTTTGGCTTCCTGGCTGGAAATGGCGCTTTGCGAGGCCGCCACGCCGGTCGACCTCAGAATCGCCGTATTGCCCATCTCGGTGACGTGCCCCTTGAAAGTCTTGTTGGGGATGGCGTCGATGGTGATTTCGGCCGTCTGGCCCAGCTTGACGTTCACGATATCCGTCTCATCCACCTTCACTTCGGCGGTGATCAGGGACATGTCGGCAATGGTCATGATGAGGGTGCCGGTCTGGTTCTGAAGACCGGGCACGACTGTCTCCCCGGCGCGCACCGGCAGATTGGTCACCACGCCATCGAGCGGGGCGAAAGAGTCGTATTTATGGAGAATATCGTTGATCCTGGTCAGGCTGGCGCGGGCCACCGCGATGCGCCGCTGGGTCGCGGTAAGCTGTGCCGCGGTTTGCTCGCGTTGTGCTTGCGCCTGGACCAGGCGCGCCTCGTTCTGCTGCACGGCCGCTACCTGGGCGTCGTAGGTGAATTTCTTTACCTCGTAGTCCTGTTTGGCGCCCAGCCCTTCTTTGAACAGCGACTCGGCGCGCTGGTAATCCGCCTTCATGCGGTCCAGATCGGCCTTACTTTGAACGATGGCGCCCTGCATGGTGGCCAGGTTGTCGTCGGAGGCCTTCAGGCCGGCTTCGGCGGCGTTGGCATCGGCTTCGGCGGAACTGAGGTTGGCCTTCTGCGATTCGACGTCCGCGGAAGGCTGCGTGTTCTCGATTCTGGCCAACAACTGGCCCTTCCGGACGCGGTCGCCCTCGTTGACCAGGAGTTGGGTGATCTCACCCATGGCATTGGCGCCGATATTGATGTAGTTCTTCGGTTTAATCTCGCCGGACGCAGTCACCAGGCTGGTGAGATCCCCGCGCACGACCTTTCCGGTCTGCACGGATATCACCCCGCGCTTGCTATATACCGTGCTGGCATAAACGCCGATCGCGGCTATCAGGAGGGCCGCAACTGATATGATAATCTTCCACTTACGCTTCACGACGCAAAATCTCCCTTTTTTCCTATCACCCGCTTTAGACGCAAATTGTTGGCCGGGAGTTCATTCCTATTTTACACCCCGCTCGCGGCGAAGACCGGGCGGCACTACATGGGTGACGCGCGAAACCCGCGCAAGTTAACGCCGCAGGGCCAGGTCAGGCAAAGAAGTTGCCCATTTTGCGGAACTTCTGGTAGCGGTGCTCCACCAACTGTTCGGCGTCGAGCGCGGAGAGTTCGCCCAGATAGCGGCGGATGTATTGGCGCAGGTTTTCCGCCGCCGCGGCGGGGTCCGTATGGGCCCCCTCCGCGGGTTCCGGCACAATGTCGTCGATCAGGCCAAATGACAGCAGGTCCTGGGCGGTCAAGCGCAGGGCGGCGGCGGCCTGTTCTGCCTTGCCCGAATCGCGGTAGATGATGGCCGCGCAACTTTCCGGTGAGATCACGCTATACACCGCGTTTTCAAGCATCAGCACGATGTTGCCGACGCCCAGTGCGAGCGCTCCGCCGCTGCCGCCCTCCCCTATGCAGACCACCAGCACGGGCACCGGAAGGCGCGCCATTTCCCGCAAATTGCGGGCGATGGCCTCGGCTTGGCCGCGTTCCTCGGCGTCGATGCCGGGGTAGGCGCCGGGAGTATCCAGGAGGGTCACTATGGGCCGGCCGAACTTCCCGGCAATCTGCATGATGCGAAGGGCCTTGCGATAGCCTTCGGGTTTGGGCATCCCGAAATTGCGGAACAGCTTCTGCTTGGTGTCCCGTCCCTTCTGCTCGGCTACCACCATGATGGGCTGGCCCTCGAACTGCGCCAGACCGGCGACGATGGCGGGGTCGTCGCCGAAATTGCGGTCGCCGTGGATCTCTTGAAAATCGGTAAAGAGCCGACCAATGTAATCGAGCGAGTGGGGCCGCTGGGGATGCCGCGCCAGTTTAACCCTGCGCCAGGCGGGATGCAGTTCGGCCGCGGTATCGACCGGAGTTTCTGGTTGTGTGTCGGGAGCCACTCCTGACATCTTAGCAGCAGCCGACCGAGCGGAGGGCCTCTAAGCGATCAGTTCCTTGTTGATGGTCACACCCAAACCCGGCCCCTGCGGCAGGTTTAAGTACCCCTCTTTGTCCACCAGCGGCGGGTCTTCCATGATGGCAAAGCCGTTGGTATATGCGGCGATCGGCGGGTCGTGCAGAAGCTCAATCCAGGGCGCGTGCGGCCAGCAGGCGATCGCGTGAAGCTGGGCAACGGTCCCCAGGTTCCCGCCGCCGTGATGGGGAATAACCCGCTTGTTGAACGCCGATGCCAACTGCGCGATCTGGCGGAATCCCGCGACTCCGTCCGCGACCATCACATCCGGCTGGAGAATGTCGAAAACGCCTCTCTCCAGCATCCAGCGGTACTCGTGTACTCCGTGATTGTTCTCTCCCCCGGCGATCGGGATATCGACCAGCCGGTTCAGTTCGGCCAACCCGTCGAAATCGTAGCGGCACAAGGGTTCTTCGAGCCAGAGCGCTCCAAGGCGCTGCAACTCGCGCGCGGTCTCGGCGGCGCGGCGGAAATCCCACTGCACTCCGGGCTGCCAGGTGCCCGCGGATTGAGCTTGGTTGGCGTCCGTCATGATCCCCATGTCTTCGCCAACCGCCTTCCGGACCGCCTCGACCAGCCCAATATCCTCCTTCATGGTCTGGTAATGCAGCCGCAGCTTGATGGCTTTCCAACCCTGGGCTTTGAGTTCGACGGCCATGCGCACCCTCTCTTCGGGCGTGGACAACTGAATCATGCTGGCATACGCGGGCACGCGCTGCTTGGCCGCCCCCCAGAGTTTGTAGAGCGGCTGTTGGGCAGCCTTGCCGATAAGGTCCCAGAGGGCAATCTCGAGACTCGATACCGCGCGCGAACTGGCTCCCACGTAGTACCGCAGCGGGCCGGCGAACTGTTCGATGTCGAAGGGGTCCTTGCCCATCAATTGGGCTTTGGCGCCGGGCACGGACGCGGCATCCATGCCTGGCCCGATCCCTGTCAGCCCCTGGTCCGTGCGGATTTCCGTGATAGAGCCGCCGCCGATCCGGTAGGTGCCGCGGGTACCCGGGTTCCAGGCCGCTTCCATGGTGCCGGTTTCCCGAATGGTCTTGAGCGCGACTACCCGGATGTCTACGATCTTCAGCCGCGGCGCCGATTGTAGAGCCGGCAGCATCGCAACCGTCGGAATTGCCTTGAGAAAGCCTCGCCTTTGCATGGTGGGGTTAAGATATCACATCCGGGCGATGGCGGGTTGGCAGGCGAGCACCGCCTGCCCCACCAAGACCACCAACGTTAAACGAACTCGGGCTCGGCGCGGCGCACGCGAATCTCCACCGTCTGCTGGCCCAGGTACTGGTGCCGCGCTTCCAGCCGGATAGTACCCGTCGCCTCCTTGCTCTTCACCCACACCGCCCCCGCCCCGCCGCTCAATGAGAATGGGTTCTCGCCCACGATTTCACCTGGGCCGGTGAGGCTCAATTGAATCGCGCCGGTGGCAAATGGTCGCAGGTTGCCGAACTGATCCGTCACCGCCAGCACCACGCGGGTGGCGTCGCGGCCATCGCCATCGAGTTCGGCATCGTCGGGCTTCACCAACAGGCGGTCATCGGCGCCGCTGCCGGATAGGGTCTTCGTGGCCGCCAGCTTGCCTTGGATATAGCCCTCAATTTTGAGATCGCCCCATTGATCGAACGCGAGGTTGTCCAGGCCCACCATAAAGGGCGGGTACTTCAAGTTCGGGTAGGTCTTGCGGTCGGCGTCGGCCTCCAGCAGCAGCCGGCCGTCGTAGTAGATCTTCAGGTGATCGCAGTTGGAGCAGATGGGCACGACGCCGGGACCTTCGGCGCTCGGCCGGTCGCCACAGGAGTAAAAGAAGCCGGGTTCAATGACGACCTCCTCTTGCGGATCGCATTGGGACCGGTAGAACCCGGCGGCGGGCTTGGGCAGCCGGAAGATGTCGCTGACGCCGTGGTAGCAGATGCGGTCGCCGGAACCGAAACAGCGGTGCGTGGCGTAGTCGAAGGCGCACCAGGCGATGCCGCCGGCGTAACGGTCGTCGCCCGCGAGTTGGTCGTGTACCCGCGCGTGGCGGGTGACGTGCTCGGCCACATGGCTCACGTTGTCGAACCGCTTGGTGGAGAACATGTGGCCGTTGAATTCCGTGTTCAGATAAGCCGGGTGGTTGGGCGGCCGCAACGGAAAGCCGAAATCGTTCATGGTGAAGACGTCTTCGAGCAGTTCGGAGTCGTACTGGTTGCGGATGCCGCCGGTCTGGCGCGAATCGTCCAGCGAATGTGCCAGAGCGTTGGTGCGGGTGTAGAAATCGTGGTTGTCGGCGGATTCGTTGATGCGCACGCCCCATAACACGATGGAAGGGTGGTTCCAATCGCGCCGGATCATGCGGGCGACATTATCCACGGCCGTATCCTGCCACGCTTTGTCGCCGATGTGCTGCCACCCCGGAATCTCTTCGAGCACCAGCAGGCCCGCCTCGTCGCAGGCGTCCAGGAAGGCGGGCGATTGCGGGTAGTGCGAGGTGCGCACGATATTGCACTTCAGTTCCTTGCGCAGCATGCTCGCGTCGCGCGCCTGCACCCGTGCCGGCATGGCGCCGCCGGTGTAGGGGAACGTCTGGTGGCGATTCAGGCCGCGCAACTTCACGTGCTGGCCGTTGAGGTAAAAACCCTTGTCGGTGAAGCGCGCTTCCCGGAATCCGATGCGCGTGGTGTAGGCATCGCCGTTGTCGAGCCGCGCGGTCACCTGATAAAGTTTGGGGCGCGCGAGGTCCCAGAGTTGTACGTCGCCTACGTTCTCGATGATGACATCGTGATACTCGGCGGCTGCGTTCACGGTCGCCGATGCGGTTTTCAGAACCCGGTCCCCGTCGCGAAGCTCGGCCGTGATGATGATCGGCTTATCTACCGGCCCATCGAGATAACAGCGCACCACCACCGCGCGATCGGTGGAAAGCACGCGCACGGGCTTGGCGAACACGCCGGCCAGGAGCGTCTGTGGCACTACCCGCAGCTCGACATCCCGATAAATGCCGCCGAACGTGAGGTAGTCGATGCTGCCGCCGAACGGTGGGATGTCGGGCCGTTCGGTTGAATCCACCTCGACTGCCAGCAGGTTGTCGGCGGCCAGTTTGAGATAGGGCGTCAGATCGAAGGAAAAGGGCGTGTATCCGCCGCGGTATTCCTCGAAGTGGTGGCCGTTGAGGGTGACCTTGCTGGCCGTCATGACGCCGCCGAAATCGGCGAACACGCGCTTCCCGTTCCAAATTGCGGGTGCGCGGAAGTGGCGGCGATAGATGGAGACGAACTCGTAGGCTTTGTCATCGAAGCTGTGCCAGGGCAACTCGACGTTGGTATGCGGCAGCGTAACGCGCTGGAACTTCGAGTCGTCGAACGCGGGCGCATCGGCGCCGGTCGTCATTTTGCCGCCGAAGAGCCAGTTGCGATTCAGCGAATAGACACGGCGGAGCGGAATGGCGAGTGCGGCATTCTGGGCGCGGCCCAGCGCGGCGGCGGCGCTGGTAGCCATGAGAAACGATCGTCGATTCATTGCGTCTCCCTACTTGCCCCGGTACACTCTCACGCGCTGGATGGCGCGCTCAGCGAACGAAAGATGCGGTTGTGAGAAGAGCCGCACGCCGAAGCCCGATTGGTTCAGGGCCACGGCGTTGGCCAGGTCGCGGCGCAGCGTGGAGTCGTCGCCGCCCAGGTACCGCGTGACCACCCATTTGCCGTTCTCAAAACGGCCCGCTTCCTGCTCGGCCAGCCCCACGAACCCCGGTCCCGGCGTCTCCAATGAAAAGGTGACCTGCACGTTGTCGCCGGCCATCAGGAACTCGTCCGGGCCGGTGGCCATGAAGATTCCGTAGCCCATGGTGTCGGGCAGCACGTCGAGCCCCTTGAGCGTGTTGGTGTTGAAGCCGATCGGAACATCGGAGACGCTGCGCCTGTTCCAGCCCCAGAGGGACACGTTCAGGATGTAGCCGCCCAGTTTGATCTGCGTGTCCGGGCTATCCTTATTGAGCCATGCCCCGGCGATGGTGCCCTTGGCCTGGTGCTCCAGCACCAGCGGGCCGAGCTGCGTAAGCGTGGCGTAAGCCTGCGGCAGCGGAAGGTTCTCGACATCCGGGGGCGCCGTCGACCCGGCGTCACCCGCCCGGAAGGTGGTCATCCGCTGCAACTCGCCGACGCCCATCATCGAATAGCCCACCGCGTTGTGCTGCCCGATGGCGTAGAACGCATTGGCCGCTCCGTGGATGTCCCCAGCGCACTCGGGAATGAACAGCGGGTTGCCGGAGCGGCTGTATCGCGCGGCCAGTTCGGCAAAGTTGGTCGCGTAGATGTCCGGGCCCAGCATATCGAGCTGTGGGGCGCCCGCGCGCCAGATATCGTGCATGTGAGCCTGCGGCCCGCCGCTCGGATAGTCGCCCGGACCTTTGTCGGCCGGCGCGTTGAGCCAGGCGTTGGCAAACATCGGAACGTTGTACTCGCGCTTGCCCGCCTCGGCCACCTTGCCGACGTACCGGGCATAGTTCCAGCCCATGAAGATCTCGTCGGTTTGCACGCCCTTCCCGAAGACTTCCTCCCAGGTTCCCGAACTCTTGAAGCCGGCGGCCTCCCAGATCTTGCGGAATTCCGGCAGCAGAGTGTCCTTGTGCTTCTGGAGATAGTCCATGAACTCCCTTGGCACCGGTTTGGCGAACGCGTCGTTGGCCGCGGGCGACCGGTCGCGCGAATCGCCCAGCAGCCCGACCTCGTTCTCCACCTGCGCCATGATCACCCGGTGGTTCTTGTCAACCTCGCGAACGTGCCGCATCAGCGCCGCGAATGCCCGCGCATCCGCCTGCAAGTTGCTGTCGCTGAGCGTCGAGAGGATTTCCACGTTCTTACCGTTCTGGATCTGAGCGCGCGGAAAGCGGTCATAGTCGGCCTTCACCCACCCCGGCGCGAAGTTCGACTCCCCATTCTTCCAACTGCCGAACCACAGCCAGGCAAGCCTTAGGTCGTTCTTGTTGGCGAGCTCGATGGCCGCGTCCACCAGGTGGAAATCGTACTGGCCCTCACGCGGCTCGATCCACCCCCACGCCACGGCCGTCAGCACGGTATTCAGGTGAACCTGCTTGGCCAGGATGGGGAAAATATGCCGCATGTAGTCGAGGTTCGAGGGCGCCGTATTGGCCAACTCGCCCGAGAGCGCCAGAAATGGCTTGCCATCCACAATCAACTGCGTCGCTTGGCCGCGCTTCTCCAAATGGGAAGGGGCCTGGGGGTACGCCGCCGCCGTCAGCAGCGCGCACATCAGTAGAGTTTTCATTGCGAAAAAATGGTAACAAGCGGCGGCCGGGATATCAAACGGGATGCCGGCGCGTGAGGGAGCAGATTGGCGTTGCCGTTGGCGACATCCTGGAGGCCAAGGTGGAGCGCGGAAAGATTACGCTCACGCCGAAGTCGGTGGTAGACCGCGCGATCGCCGAAGGGCTGGAGGACGTGCGGAAGGGACGGGCGCGCGGTCCTTTCAACTCCGTTGACGAGATGATCGATTCTCTCAAAGGGCGCAAGCGCCGCACCGCCGCCAAAGCCTCCTAGAACGCTGGCCGCGGGGAGGGTGCGGGGCGAGGTGTGCCTCGCCCCTATGAGGGTGCGGGGTAGTTCGGTGTAGGGGCTCGGCGTGCCCAGCCCGAGTTGCTAGAACGCCGATGGCTTGGGCGCCTCCGGCGTTCGAAAAAGGAGACCCCCGCCAAGAAGCCCGGCGACAATCTGGGCTACACTGGAACGTTTGGGTTAGGTTTCCTTTGATCGATCTGCACTCGCACACCAACGAATCCGACGGCTCCTGTTCACCCGCGCGGTTAGTCGAAGAGGCGGTCCGGGCGGGGGTTGACGTCCTCGGCATTACCGATCACGATACCTTCGCCGGTTACGACCAGGCGCTGCCCGTGGCCCGTGCCCGGGGCGTCGAGCTGGTGTGCGGCATCGAGCTTTCCACCAGGCTGCACGGACACTCGGTCCACCTGCTGGGGTATTTTCTGGGGGACAACGGGCGGCGCGGGTTCCGCGATTGGGTGTTGGAGATGCAGGCCTCGCGGCGCGAGCGCAATGTGCGGCTGGCCGCGCGGCTGCAAGAACTGGGGTTCGACATCACGGTGGAGGAAGCGCAAGCTCGCGGGCGCGGCATGACCGGGCGGCCGCATTTCGCCGAGATCATGGTGGAGAAGGGATACGCCGCCAGTTACCGGCAGGCGTTTGACGATTACCTGGACGAATCCGCCAAGGGATACGTCTACCGGCACGAGCCGCAGTTCGCCGAGGCCGTGGCGCGGATTCTGAAGTCCGGGGGGATTGCCTCGCTGGCGCATCCGGTGCGCGTGAAGGGCGACGTGACGGCCATGATGCCGGAGTTGTGCGACGCCGGCTTGAACGCCATCGAGGCCTACCACAGCGATCATGGGGCCGAGGAAACGGAGCTGTATCTCCGGCTGGCAAAGCGTTATGGGCTGATGGTGACGGGCGGCTCGGATTTCCACGGCTCGCCCAAACCCGAAGTGCTGCTAGGCACGGGCTGCGCCGGGAATCTGCATCTTCCCGGCGATCTGCTGGAGAAGTTGAGAGACGGTAAGCCTCACGCTCCTCTGACATAGGCCAGCGCGATTACTTTGCCGAAGTGCGGCGAGTAGACCGACGACGTGATTTCGGCCTCTTTGCCGTCCACCATTAGCCTGGCGCCGGGCACTGCCGGTTCCGAGCCGTCGATTTCCAGGCGCACCAGATTCTTGTTCACGTGGCCCTGCGTGCGGATGCGTTCCACGATCTCCTGGCCCAGGTAACAGCCCTTCGTGAAACTCACGGCGTGCATCTGCTGCGTTTCCTGCGGCAGCGATGTCTCGCCGATGTCCTCTCCATAGCGCGGTTTTCCGTTTTCGATGCGGACCACGCGGGCGTCGCCGGGGGTGGCGGGGCGGGCGCCGGCGGCTTCGAGTTGCCCCACGATCTTCCTCATTTCCCCGGCCGCGCAGTAGATGCGGTAGCCGGGCTGTCCGGTCAGGCTGAAGGGGGCTTTGGTGCAGTCGTCGGGCGGCCGGAAGGACTCCGCCAGCGGGCCTTCCACGCCAATGGCTGCCGTCTGGCTGGTGATGTCCTCCAACTCCACTTGGTCGGAGATAATGTAGCGGCGAATGAGACGGAGGACTTTTTCGCGGAGGTCGGGCTCGGTATCGATCAGGAAGTGGTCTGCGAACGAGAGCAGGCTAAGGTCGGCCTGGATGCGGCCCTGCGGGTTCAGCAGGAACGCATAGCAGCCGGAGCCCGGCGTCATCTTCTTGACTTCGTTGCTGGTGATGTTATGCAGCAGGCGCACCCGGTCGCGGCCGCGCGCCGTTATGCGGCCGCGCGCCGAGAGGTCCAGCCAGGCGGCGCCGGCGCGCAGTGCTTCGTAACCTTCGCTCATGCTTCCAGTTTAGACGGTGTACCGCAGGTAGACCGCGATAGCGATGATGGCGAGGCCGGAGATCGCCACGCCGGTCATCATTCTGGCGCGGCGGGGATGTCCGGGCCGCGCGATCGCCAGCGACACGGCGAACACGTGCAGCACCAGCAGCAGCTTGATGCCGAGCAGAACGTGGTATTTCGTCGTATGGCCCGGATTTGTGAGGATGTGGAATAAGCCCGAGACCACCAACCCGCAGATGGCGGCCAGAACGAATGGACGAAAAGCCACGGCGGCTCTATCGGCCAGCGCCTCGCGCGCGTCCGGCGCGAGCGTCGCGCTCGCGGGCAGCATCACCAGCCGCCCGTACAGAATTCCCCCAATCAGCGTCGCCAGGGACGAAAAGTGCAGCCACTGCATGACCACGACGAGCACGTCACCCATACCGTGAGTATACAATCGGCGTATGATCCACGAAATCCTCCCGGTGGGAATGTTGCAATGCAACTGCTCGATCTTCGGCGATGAAACCAGCCGGGAAGCGCTGGTCGTGGACCCAGGGGACGACATCGCACGCGTCTTGGAAATCGTCGAGAAGCACGGGCTCACGGTGAAGGCCATCGTGATTACGCACGCCCACATCGATCACATCGGCGGCGCGCAAAAGCTGAAGGCGGCCACGGGCGCGCCGGTGTACATGAATCCCGACGACGCGGAGTTACAGGAAATGCTGGAGGTGCAGGCGGACTGGCTGGGAATGCGTCCGCCGGAGCAGGTCGAAATCGACGCGCCCGCCAACGACGGAGACAAGCTGGTGGTGGGCGCCACCGAGTTTCATGTGCTCCACACGCCCGGCCACACCCAGGGCAGCATCAGCCTGTGGATTCCCTCGGAGCGCAAGCTGGTGGCCGGCGATACGCTGTTCCGCGACAGCATCGGGCGCACCGACCTGCCGGGCGGAGACGGGCGGCAGATTCTCAGATCCATTCGCGACAAATTGCTGCCCCTGCCGGACGACACCCTGGTCATTCCAGGGCATGGCGACAACACCACCATTGGCCACGAGAAGCAGTTCAATTACTTCCTGCAAAGGTAGCGCCGCCTCCGTGGTAGGGTATGCTTTAGCTTGCCCTGTCGCAAGCCGCGGCGCAACCTCGTTCTGATAAGATCTTCCCTATGCCCGATCCAAACGTCTATCCACCCAGCCCCGAATTCGCGAAACGCGCACACGTGAAAGGAATGCAGGGTTACCGCGACTTGTATCAGAAGGCCGCGGACAAACCGGAGGAGTTTTGGGGCGAGCTGGCCGAAAAGGAACTGTTCTGGTTCGAGAAGTGGTCGCACGTGTTCGAATGGCATCCGCCGTTCGCGAAATGGTTCGTGGACGGGAAGATCAACGTCTCCTATAACTGCCTGGACCGGCACCTGGCGACGCATCGCAAGAACAAAGTGGCCATCCTGTGGGAAGGCGAGCCGGGGGACCAGCGGCAAATCTCGTACCAGGAGCTGCATCGCCTCGTGTGCCGCTTCGCCAACGTGCTGAAGGGCCGCGGCCTCAAAGCCGGCGACCGCGTCATCATTTACATGGGGATGGTTCCGGAGCTGCCGGTGGCGCTGCTGGCCTGCGCGCGGCTGGGGATCACCCACAGCGTGGTGTTCGGCGGATTCTCGGCGGAAGCCCTGAAGGCCCGCATCCAGGACCTGGAAGCGCAGGTGGTGATTACCGCCGACGGCGCCTGGCGGCGCGGCAAAGAGGTGCGGCTCAAGGACGCGGTGGACGAATCGCTGGCCGCATGCCCCAGCGTGCGCGACGTGATCGTGCTCAAACGCACCGGCAGCGCCATCGTCATGCAAGAAGGTCGGGATCACTGGTGGCACGCGCTCGACGAAGGCGCCGGCGAAGACTGCCCGGCCGAGCCGCTCGATAGCGAGCATCCGCTCTACGTGCTCTATACCTCGGGCACCACCGGGAAACCGAAGGGCATTGTCCACTCGACCGCCGGCTACCTGCTGCAAGCGCACATGACCATGAAATGGGTCTTCGACTTGCGCGACGAAGACACCTTCTGGTGCACGGCCGATATTGGCTGGGTGACGGGCCACAGCTACATCGTGTACGGGCCGCTTTCGGCCGGCGCCACCACGGTCATGTACGAAGGCGCGCCCGATTTCCCGCAACCCGACCGGTTCTGGCGGCTCATCGAGAAATACCGGGTCAACATCTTCTATACTTCGCCGACGGCCATCCGCGCGTTCATACGGCAGGGCGACCAGTGGCCCAACCAGCACGATATGTCGAGCCTGCGCCTGCTCGGTTCGGTGGGCGAACCGATCAACCCGGCGGCCTGGGAGTGGTACTACCAGACCATCGGCAAGGGCCGTTGCCCGATTGTGGATACGTGGTGGCAGACCGAGACCGGCGCCATCATGATCGCGCCCATGCCCGGCGCCGTGCCGCTCAAGCCGGGGTCGGGGACCCTGCCCCTGCCGGGCGTGCTGGCGGACGTGGTGGACCTGTTCGGGAAGCCGGTGGAAGCCAACCAGGAAGGATTCCTCGTCGTGCGCCGGCCCTGGCCGAGCATGGCGCGCACGTTATGGCGCGATCCGGAGCGCTACCGGCAGCAATACTGGGAGCGCATCGACGGCGTGTACATGACCGGCGACGCCGCGCGCCGCGACCAGGACGGCTACTACTGGATACTCGGCCGCGTGGACGATGTCATGAACGTCAGCGGCCACCGCCTCAGCACCATGGAAATCGAATCCGCGCTGGTTCGCCACCCCGCGGTGGCGGAAGCCGCCGTGGTAGGCAAGCCGCACGAGATCACCGGCCAGGCCGTAGCCTGCTTCGTCACCTTGAAAAAGGGCACTTGGAATCACCACGAGCTGGCCGAAGACCTGCGCAAGTGGGTGGCGCACGAGATTGGCAGCTTCGCCAAGCCGGAGCAGATCCGATTCACCGACTCGCTCCCCAAGACCCGCAGCGGCAAGATCATGCGCCGCCTCCTCCGCGAAATCGTGACGTCTAATTCGGTGACAGGCGACGTAACCACCCTGGAAGATTTGTCGGTGGTGACGCGGCTGGCGGCGCAGCACGACGAAGAGTAGGGCGTGGCCACGACAACCAGGTCCAACGCGCGTAGAATTGGAATTGGGAGCTAGAATGACCGTCCGAGTGGAACTGAGTCCGGAACTCGAGCAAGCCGTCAACGAGAAGGTCCGCAAAGGAGAGTTCCCTACGGCGGATGACCTGGTTCGGCAAGCCGTCCGGCACTTCATTGAGGACGACGCGGAGATTGCCCATACGGAAGGGTTGCTCCAGGAGGCAGCCGAGAGCGGCGACTACCTCGAACTCACTGAGCACGAGTGGGACAGCATCGAACGTGAGGCGGTAGAAGAAGCGGGAAAACGCCGGGCCGGGTAGGGTCGCCAGACGCTTTCGTCGGGCAGCCACCGAGACCTTCCAATCGTTGGCTGCGATGCCAGGGATGGGATCGCTCAGAAAAGTGCGCCGGCCCGAGTTCGCCGGCATTCGAATGTGGAGGGTCAAGCATTTTGAGAGCTACTTGATTTTCTACTTCCCTCGCAAGGGCGGCATTGCGATCGAGCGCGTGATCCACGCGAAACAGGATTATCAGCGCGTGCTGCAGTAGGGCGCGGCGCGGAAGGGATCTACGCCAGCAGTGTGGTTCCCGCGTGAACGGCAGCCAGCGCCTGGTCCATAGTGGCTACCGAACCGCCGTGTTTCCGCGCCAACAACACAAGGTAAGCGTCAGTGACCTGCCGATGCCCGACGATCCCCGTGGTTGGCATGTCTAGATACCCAACATCGTCCGGCCAGAATTCGTGCCGCGGCAGAGAGGAAATGGATTCGAGCAGAAGCTTTGCGGATTCCGCCGTCGCCTCCACACCGGCCCGCAGGTGGAAACGGAAAAGCGCGCCTTGCGTGATGGGGCATGTTGCAAACCGGTGCCCCTTGAGGAACCACGCCGCCGCGCGCGCGTTTTGACTGTGTTCGGGCGTTGCCAGTGCGATGAGGACGTTCGAGTCGAGCAGGTAGACCTTACTCTTCGTCATCGAGAGCCTTGACGTCCTCGGTGGTCACGGGCCGGGCGCAACGGAAAATGGGGAAACCGTAATCGCTCATCTTTATGGATGCGCCTTTCGCCCCTTTCGCCGATTGCAGAATGAGGTCGCCAACCACTCGTCCGAGGCTGCGGTTCTGATCCCGGGCGATGGCCTTGGCGATGTAGTAGGCCTCATCTGAAATGTCGAGCGTGGTTCGCACAACAACATAATAGCACAAGCGCACAAACCTCCGGCGGGTTGACCAGCACTCTCAAGGCTCCCCATGATCGTGCCGCGCCCACCCCACCATTCTGGCTTTCTGGTATTATGGCATTATGGCGACGAGGAAGATGACTTTCAGCGTACCCGAGCCGTTGGCTGTGCAACTTCTGCGCAGGGTTGCCTCACGCGACCGTTCGCGTTTCGTAAGTGAGGCCGTGGCTGCGCGACTGGAAGAGCGCGACGTTGCGTTGATGCGTGCCTGCGAGATTGCGAATCGGGACCTGGATGTGGCCGAAATCGAGAAAGAACTTGACGGAATCGGCGACGAAATGGCAGAGCCATGGAAGTGATCCCGGAGCGCGGTGATATCTGGTGGGTAGCGCTCGATCCGACGCTCGGTTCGGAGATTCGCAAGACACGCCCCTGCGTTGTGGTTTCGGTGAAGGTGCTAAATGAAAGGCGAAGGACGGTGATCGTTGTCCCGCTGTCGAGTTCGCCGAAGGCCAGCCCGCCGATCCTGATTCCGATCTCCTGTGATGGGCGCCCTGCAGCAGCGGTGAGCGACCAAATCCGAGCGGTGGCAAAGGAACGCCTGCGTAGTCGACTGGGCGTAGTCACAACGGAAGAGATGGCGGCACTGGAGGATGGCCTCCGGCAGATCATGCAACTCGGATAGGGCAGAGCCGGGCCACACGGGTTTGGCTCTCCAGGTAGGACTCGAACCACAATCCTTCGATGGCCCCCACCCCCACCATCGGATCTGGTAATATTGAATGGCCGAAAGGCTCTCCCGCATGCCGTCAAGTTTGCCGTTGGCGTTCCTGGCCGCTCATTCCGCTACCGACCGTTTGGTGCGCAGCCTGTTCGACGACACCTTCGCGGGAATCCACCAGATGGCGTGGTTCGATTGGGCCATGCTCATCCCCTACTTCACGATTCTGGTCATCCTCTCGGTCTACGGCATCCACCGCTACGACATCATCCGCACATATTTCAAGCATCGGAAAAGGGCCGTCACCGGGCCGCCCCAGCGCTTCGAACAGCGTCCGCCGGTGACCATCCAGCTTCCGCTTTACAACGAGCGCTACGTGGTGGAGCGGCTCATCGATGAAGTGGTCAAGATCGAGTATCCGAAGGACCTGCTCCAGATCCAGGTTTTGGACGATTCCACCGACGACACCGCCCCCTTCGCCGAGGCCCTGGTCGAGCGCTACCGGGCGCTGGGCCACCCCATCGAGTATCACCACCGCGCCAACCGCCACGGTTTCAAGGCCGGCGCGCTTCAGGAAGGGCTCGAAACCGCCACCGGCGACCTGGTTGCGGTGTTCGACGCCGATTTCTGCCCACCGTCGGATTTCCTCGAGCGCACCGTCGATTTCTTTGTGGATCCGACTGTCGGCGTGGTGCAGACCCGCTGGAGCTACATCAACCGCGATTACAATTTCCTGACGGAAGTGGAAGCCATGCTCCTGGATGGCCACTTCATCCTCGAGCACGGGGCCCGGTCGCGCGCGGGGTACTTCTTCAACTTCAACGGGACGGCCGGCATTCTGCGCAAGAAGATGATCGCCGATGCCGGAGGCTGGCAGCACGATACGCTCACCGAAGATTCGGACCTGAGCTACCGCGCCCAGCTCAAGGGCTGGCGTTTCGTCTACCTGCCCGGCCTGCACTGCCCATCCGAGCTGCCTGTCGAAATGCACGGCTTCCAGGTGCAGCAGTCGCGCTGGGCCAAGGGGCTGACGCAGGTCGCCAAGAAGTTGCTGCCCGCGATCTGCCGCGCCGACGTGCCGAAGCGCGTGAAAGCCGAGGCTTTCCTGCACCTCACGCCCAATATTTCCTATCCGCTGATGATCGTGCTTTCGGCGCTGCTGCTGCCGGTGATGATCGTGCGCTTTTACATGGGCGTGTGGCAGATGGTGTTCATAGACCTGCCGCTCATCGTGGCGTCGTTCTGGTCCATCTCGCTGTTCTACGTGATTGCGCAGCGCGAGCTGTACCCCAAGCACTGGAAGCGATCGATTCTGATGCTGCCCATGCTGATCGCGGTGGGGGTGGGGCTGACTATCATCAATACGCGGGCCGTGCTGGAAGCGCTGTTCGGCATTCAAAGCGGCTTTGTGCGGACGCCCAAATTCGCCATTGGCGGGCGCCAAGTCAGCCTGGAACACAAGAAGTACCGCCGCCGCAGCGGCTGGCTTCCCTACGCGGAGATCCTGGTGGGCACGTACTTTGTGGCGATGAACGTGTTCGCAATCCAAACCTACAACTTCTTCGCGATTCCCTTCCTTCTACTCTTCGTCGTGGGCTACTACTGGGCGGGTTTCGGCACTCTGTACCAGGAATATCAGGGCCGGTTGCGCTGGCTCAAGCAGCGAAACCTGGAACTGGCCCGGCAGTTGTAGCAGAGGTTTCTCCATGAGACTCACCCTTAAGCTCGCAATACTGTCGCTGTGCGCATTCACCTTGACGGCGCAACGGCCGTGGCAGCAGATTACCGTGCCGCCAGTCCGTGAAGCGGCCGCGAATTTCAAAACGCCGCCGCGCGAGTATGGAGCCATCCGCTGGCTCACCAATGGCGGTGAGATTACCCAAGCCAGGATCGTCGCGGAACTGGACGAGGCTCTGGCGAATGGAGTGTTCGTCGTAAACATCGGCTGGGGGAGCCGCCTGAAACCCAAGTATCTTTCGCCGGAGCAGCTCGCTCTTGCCAAGTTCGCGGTGGAGGAGGCGAAAAAGCGCGGCATGAAGGTCTGGATACAAGACGAGGGCAATTACCCCAGCGGCCTGGCGGGAGGGTTGATCAACACGGAGTACCCGCAGCTCCGCATGCAAGCCATCGTCGCCGATCTCCGCGCCAGCGTCGCCGCCGGGCAGACGCTCACCCTGCCGATGCCTCCGGGCACGCTGGGTGCGTTTTCGGTGAAAGGCTCCGACCAAAGCACCGCGCTGATTCCACTTCCCGCCGGCGATCAATTCGAGTGGACGGCGCCGAGCGAAGGCTCCGATCCGAATCAACCCAATTGGCTGTGGACCGTGGTTTTTGTGCGCCACGTGTACCGCAGTTCGCCCGCGCGGTCCAGCAATCGGGCGGACGGGAATGATATCAAGGACGGCCTTTACTCGCTCATCGACTACCTGGATCCGGATGCGACTCGCGCTTTCCTGAAGACCACGCATGAGAAGTACCAGGCGCTTTTCGGGGACGAGTTCGGCAAGACCGTGCTCGGCTTTTTCGGCGACGAAACGGACTACAACGGCTTCATCCCCTGGACCCCCAAGCTGCTCGAAGAGTTCCAGAAACAGAAGGGCTACGATCTGAAGCCCTACATTCCTATGTGGTTCATGGGCAAGCTGACCGGCGAAGCCCAGCGCGCCAAAGCCGACTACTACGACGTGTGGAGCGGCATGTTCGCCACCAACTTCTTCGACGTGTTGGCCGACTGGAACCAGAAGAACAACATGGAAGACCTCAGGCATATCGGCGCCAGCAGCGTGCCGATCGCGATGATTCACAACGAGGGCGATTTCTTCAGGGTTATGCGGCATGTGAACGTGCCTGGTATTGACAATCTGAATCGAATCGGCCCCGGCCTGGTGGCCAATTGGACCAAGCTGGCCTCCTCCGCGGCGCATCTGTTCGGAAGACCGAAGGCCTGGGAGGAGGAGGGCGGAGGCGACGGGGAGTCGGGCAAGTTCGTGGCGGACTACCATTTCGCGCGCGGCGTCACGGCCCTTCAGCTTCGCGCTGGTGGGGGCTTCGGCGGCGGCGTGAATCCACAGACTTCGGCGATCTCCTGGTATGTGAATCGCCTTGGATACCTGCTCTCCATCGGACGGCCGGCGGCCCAGGTGGCCCTGTATTACCCCACCAACAGCGTTTGGATGGGAGACGACGACTCCATCGACGTCACCTTTCGGCTCACGCAGCAACTGCTCGAGCGCCAAATCGACTTCGACTACCTCGACGAGCAGGTGCTCACCACCGTTGGAACGCTGGATGGCGGCGGCTTGAAGAATCTCAGCGGCCAGGTTTACCGAGGCATCGTGATTCCGTCTTCGACGGTGATCACGCGGGCGGCGCTTGACCGCTTGCGCACGTTCGCGGCCCAGGGCGGGAAGGTGGTCTTCGTGGGCCGCACACCCACGCAAGTGATCGAGCGGACCTTCCTGAAGCCTGCCGCCGGAGCGCCGGATCTGAGCTTTGCCGTGCTGGAACCGGCCGCGGAGATCACGGCGCGGGTGGTCCAGGCATTGCCCCAGCCCGACGTGGCGCTCGACCGTCCCTGTCCACCGGTCAGATACAACCATCGGAGCCTGGCGGACGCCCAGGTGTATTACTTTTTCAACGAGGGTAACCAGCGGGAGTCGCGCACCGCGGTTCTGGCCGGAGGCGGCCAGCCGCAGCTATGGGACGCGGGCGCGGGTACCGTTCACCCGATGACCGGTGCCACCGTAGGGAGCGGAGCCGTGACCGTGCCTCTCAGTCTTGAGCCTTTTGAGTCGAAGGTGATCGTTCTGGGTCCTCTGCCTGCCGGAGCGGCCGAACCAACGTCGGCCGTGGCGGCCGGCTGGACTCTTCTGGAATTGTCGGGCGATTGGGCGGTCACCTTGGGCGACCGTAGCCTGACCACGCCATTGAAATCCTGGGAGGACCTCGGCGTTTCCGCCTTCGCGGGGACGGCGCTGTACCGGAAGGAATTCACCGCGCCGGTCTCGCTAGGTCCGGTGTTCCTGGAGTGCGAGAATGTTCGCGATTACGCCCGGGTGCGGCTGAACGGTGTGGATCTGGACGCCCGTGGCTGGCGGCCCTATCGTTGGGAAATCACCAAGGCGCTGAAACCCGGGGCGAACGTGCTGGAGATCGAGGTTCGGGGCGCCGGAGGCAGCGGCGGACGCGGTGCGGGCCGTGGCGGCGCCGCTCCAGTCGCATCGGGCCTACTGCCGGCTGTGCGGCTTACGACCTTTGGCGAGGGCAGTCCGCACTAAGTTCACTCATGCCGCAAAGCGCGGATCGGATCGATCCGGGTTGCCCGCCGGGCGGGAATGTAGCTGGCGAAATATGCCGCGGCCACGAGCGCGACGCTGACGGAAGCGAACGTCACCACATCGTGCGGGCCGACTCCGAATAGGAAGCTCGCCAGCACGCGAGTCAGCACGAGCGAAAGCGCAAGCCCGATGGCCACGCCGATCAGCGCCAATACGAGGCCTTCGCCGACTACCATGGCGAGGACATCGTCTCGCTCGGCGCCCAGCGCCATGCGGACACCTATCTCGTGCGTTCTTTGCGTCACCGAATAGGCCATCACGCCATAAACGCCGACCATCGCGACCACCAGGGACAGAAATGCGAAGGCGCCGAGCAGCCAGGCCCGCTGCCGGCGCTGCGCCACGGAATTGGAAAGCAGCGTCTCCACTGTCTTCACTCCGAACACAGGCTGCTCGCGATCGATCGCCTGAATCGCTTTGCGGATGGCGGGCGCCAGGCCGGAGGGATCGGAATCGCCGCGGACGACCAGGCTCATGTCCCGTACTGGCGCCTGCGGGTACGGCTGGAAAAGCTCCGGCCAGACGGCCTGATCGAGTCCGCCGTGGCGGATGTCGGCGGCAACTCCGATTATCGTCAGCCAGTTGTCATTGTTCCGATCCTGGATTCGTCGGCCGAGTGGATTCCGGTCCTTGAAGAGGATGCGGGCGGCCGCCTGGCTGATGATGGCCACCCGCTCGGTCCCATCCCGGTCGCCTTCGTTGAACGGCCGGCCTTGGAGCAGAGCAATCCGCAGCGTACGGAAATAGTCGGCGCTGGCGGCGGTCACGTGGACAGGTTCCGCCTCGGCGCCCAGTAGGTGTAGGTATATGACTGACGCCCCCAGCGGCGGTTGGCTCGTCACCGCGGCCGATTGCACTCCTGGCAGCGCCTGGACCGCGGCCAGGGCGCGGCGGAAGAAATCCCTCTGCCGGGCCGGGCCGTACAACTCCCGCGGCTGAAGCTGCATATTCGCGAGAAGGACGTTCCGGGGGTCGAAGCCCGGGTTGACGTTCAGAAGATTCACGAAGCTTCGCATCAGCAGGCCCGCGCCCACCAGAAGCACCAGGGATAGCGCCAGTTGCGCGATGGCTAGGGACCCGCGCAGACGCGACCGGCGCCGCCGGTCGAGCGGGTGCGCGCCTCCCTCCTTCAACGCTGTGTTCAGGTCCAACTTGGAGGCGATCAGAGAGGGCGCCAGGCCGAACAGGATGCCGGCGGCCAGTGAGCAGGCGGCGGCGAAGCCGAGCACGCGCCAATCCATCGGAATCGAACGCGGAATGGTCCCCGGCAGCAGAAAGCCGAGAGCCGGGGCGCTCCAGTAGGGAATGAGAATCCCCAGCAGTCCGCCGGCGGCGCCCAGCATCAGGCTCTCGGCCAACAGCAGCCGGACCACCCGGAATCGGGAAGCGCCGATGGCCGCGCGAATTCCGATTTCTCTTTCACGCGCGGCCGCGCGGGCTAGAAACAGGTTCGCGACGTTGGCGCAGACAATCAGCAGAATGCACCCGACCGCGCCCATCAGGACGTAGATCGCCGTTCGCGAACCTCTGGTGAGGTGCTCTTGCAGCGGGAGAACCCCGACGGACAACGCAGCGTGTGCGGAAAAGAGCGGTCTGGGATACTGGCCGTCCATGCGCTTCGAGATCAGTTCGAGATCCGCCCTGGCCTGTTCCATGGTGATTCCCGGCTTCAGTCGGCCTATCACCGACACATCGCACCAGGCGCGGCTCGGAACCGAACAGACGGCGTTTACGGCGTCCGGCAACCAGAGCGCGGCGTCGTTCGCATCGGGATATACGAACCCCGGCGGCATCACGCCGATCACGGTATACGGAGCGCCGTCGAGAAAGATGCTCTGGCCCAGCACATCGGGGCTGCCGTGCAGGTAGTTCCGCCAGAGCGAGTCGCCGATCAGGACGACGGTGTCGCGCCCCGACTCGGCATCACCGGCTTCGAAATCGCGCCCGATCCGAGGCCGAACGCCGAGCATGGCGAAGAAATCGTGCGTGACATGACCGGCCTGGACTCTTTCGGCCACTTGGTTGGGTGCCGACAGATTCATCCCCAGCGTCACTTGGTAGGCCGAAAGCCGTTCGAATGCGGTGTTATGCAGCTTCCAGACCGCGTAATCGGGCATCAGGGCCGTGGATCCGTCGTGCCCGGGCTGGGATTGCCTCACCCAGGCGATTCGTCCGGGAGCGGCGTAAGGAAGCGGCCGCAGGAAAACGGCATTCACCACGCTGAAAATCGCCGTGTTGGCGCCGATGCCGAGAGCCAGTGTGCCGATCGCGGCGATGGCGAACGCCGGGCTCTTGCGGGCGTTGCGCCAGGCGAACCGCAGATCCTGAAGCGCGGTCTCGACCCACGCGGTGCCCCGGGCGTCGCGGCATTCTTCTTTCATCTGTTCCAGGCCGCCAAGCTCGATGTGCGCGCTGCGGCGCGCTTCCCCTTCGCTCGTACCGGCGCGCATGCGGTCAGCCACCGCTTGCTCGACGTGAAACTGCAGCTCGGCATCCAGTTGCCGCTCGAGTTGGTCCCGTTTCACCAGCCGCTGCCACCAGTTCATAGCACTTCTGCTTGCCCGCTATCGAGAATCAGGTGGATGGCTTCGGACAGGCGCAGCCAACTTTCCGCTTCGTTACGGAACTGCGCCCGCCCTTTCGCCGTCAACCAGTAGTGCTTGGCCTCGCGGCCGGTTTCCGACTGTTTCCATTGGGCGCTCAGTAGGCCGCGATTTTCGAGCCGGTGCAGGGCCGGGTAAAGCGAGCCCTGCGGCACCTGGACAACGTGCCTGGACATCTCGGTGAGGCGCTGGGCGATGGCATAGCCGTGAATCGGGCCCAGCGCAACGATTCTGAGAATGAGCAGGTCCAGCGTGCCTTGCGGTAGATCGGACTTGGGTGAAGCCATGTTGCCTCCACCTTCTACATATACAACTTATTAGGTAGAAGCGCAAGGCATCCTTGCAGGAGAAAAGGCATCGGGCGGCGCCGCAACCCGGCGGTGATGCGCCGCGGGTGCGGCTGGCACGTCGGCGGAATCATAATCGACAAAGCGACAGCTCAGCGGCGGATTCATCGCCCTTTGCTTTCCCTGAAAAGGACCACTGGAACGCCGGCATCCAGTTTCTTCCACGCCGCATCGCTGGTGATGGCCGCCAGCCGCAGATGCCGCGCGAGAACCAGGCAGGCCCGGTCCGCAAAAGAGATGCCGTGGGTCCATGCCAGAGGGCAAAGAGCGCGGCTTTCCCACGCCAACTCTTCGTCCCATGGCACGATTTCGAGCTGAAGCCCGCGCAAATACCGCTCCACCAGCCGCGGCTCGCCGCCCGCGCGAATCAGTTTGGCCATGGTCTCGGTGAGATTGACGGCGCCGACGACGGAAGCGCCCATGGCGGCACGGACCGTTTCCGAACCGGGTTCGCCACGCACCAGCGCGATCAAGGCCGAGCTGTCCAGTACGTACCGCGCCTGGTCAGTCTTCAACTTCACGCCGCGCCTCTTTGCGCCGTTCCGCGATTAGTTCGTCCGACCAGAGCACGCTGGCAGGCGCGAGGCTTTGAAAGTACTCCTGTGCTTCGCGCAGGAAGGCCAGGGCCGGCTCGAGTACGATGCGGCCCGACGGCCCTGCCGTAATGGTCACCGTGGCGCCGGGCTTCATGCCGGCCCTTTTCCGAATCTCAGCCGGGATCAGCACCCGGCCTGCGCCATCCACCCTGGCCTTGTACCGTACCGTGGCTTTGTGCGCCATTCTTCCATTTTAGCGTAATCTGGCAGAAAACGAGAAGATGGCAGAATTGGGAAAACTGGGAAACATCACCGGCGGCATAGACCGCCGGCGCTACGGCTACACCAGCACCGTGAACGTGGCTTCCGTCCGCTCCACTGGCCGGTATAGCGTATCCCGCTCCACCGGCTCGCGGCCCGCCTTGCGGATCAGGTGCAGCAGTTCGGCGCGGCGCAGTCCCTGCGTGGTGGTCGCTCCGGCGTCGTGGTAAATGCGTTCCTCCACGATGGTGCCGTCGATATCGTCGGCGCCGAAGCGCAGCGCGATCTGCGCGATCCGCGGCGTCATCATCACCCAGTAGGCCTTGATGTGCGGAATGTTGTCCAGCATCAGGCGCGCTACCGCGATGTTCTTGATGTCCGCGAAACCCGTGGTCGTGGGGATGTGCTGGAGCGCCGTGTTGTCGGGATGGAAGGCCAGCGGGATGAAGGTCGCGAAACCGTGC
>Ga0326728_10004713_pt1 | contig 39792 bp, 30 predicted proteins | sample MB3enrmetagenome_FD_207602 | JGI IMG/M metagenome (GOLD analysis project Ga0326728, IMG submission 207602) | Lab enriched peat soil microbial communities from McLean, Ithaca, NY, United States - MB31MN | ecosystem: Environmental > Terrestrial > Soil > Wetlands > Peat | place: USA: New York... | reverse complement strand
AAGCGGTCCCTTCAGAATGGTAAGCGCATTTTCGGCCTCCGCGCGATCATGAGCGACGATGACGCCCTTACCGGCGGCCAGGCCGTCGGCCTTGAACACCACCGGGAAGCCGAAGCGGTCCATGGCCAGACGGGCTTCAGCCGGGTGGCTCGCTGAAATGAAGGCCGCCGTGGGGAGTTGCCTTTGCGTGAAGAATTTCTTTGCAAAAACCTTGCTACCTTCCAGGCGGGCGGCTTCCCGATCGGGGCCGACGATGAGACGCCCGGCGGATCGGAAGCAATCCACCACGCCGTCGACCAGCGGTACCTCCGGCCCAACCACGGTGAGGCCGGCGTCAATCGCATGGGCGATGTCGAGGAAGGCCGCCGGCGAGCCATCGCCTGCCGGGACGCACGTTCCGATGCGGGCAATGCCCGGGTTGCCGGGCGCGGCAAAGATGCGGACATCCGGCGATTGCGCGAGCTTCCACGCCAGGGCGTGCTCCCGCCCGCCGCTGCCAAGAATCAGAATGTTCATTGGTTACAATGATATCAATGCACGAGAGGTACGACGTGGTGGTGATCGGGGCCGGCCACGCCGGATGCGAGGCGGCTTGCGCGGCTGCTCGCATGGGCGCGCGCAGCGCCATCGTCACCATGAATCTGGACCTGATCGCGCAGATGTCCTGCAACCCGGCCATAGGGGGGATAGCCAAAGGCCACCTGGTGCGCGAGATCGACGCCCTAGGCGGCGTTATGGGGCTGGTCGCGGATGCCGTGGGAATTCAGTTTCGCTTGCTGAATACCAGCCGCGGGCCGGCGGTGTGGTCGCCGCGCGCTCAGATGGATAAGAAGCGGTACCGCGCACGCATGCGGGAGGTGCTCGAGAGCGAGCCGAACCTGCGCATCAAACAAGCCGAGGTCGCGGCGCTAACGCTGCGCAACGGACGCGCGGCGGGAGTGGCGCTGCGCGACGGCAGGTCCATCGATGCCGGCGCGGTGGTCGTGACTACTGGAACCTTCCTGAACGGCTTGGCTCACGTCGGCGAGATGCGGTACACCTGCGGCCGGAACGGCGAGGCACCTTCGGAGTTATTGGGGAGCCAACTGCGAAGCCTCGGCCTTCGCTGGATGCGCCTCAAGACTGGTACGCCGCCGCGCTTGGACGGCCGGACGATCGACTGGAGCCAGTTCGAGCGACAACCTGGAGACATCGAGCCCACCCCGTTCTCGTTCATGACGGAGCGTATCGACCGTGCGCAGATCGAGTGCCATATTGCCTACACCACCGAGGCAACGCACCGGATTCTAAAGGCGGCGATTCCGCGATCACCGCTTTACAGCGGCCAGATCGAGGGGATTGGCCCGCGGTATTGCCCGTCCATCGAGGACAAGATCGTCAAGTTCCCGGACAAGGCGCGGCATCAGATCTTCCTGGAGCCGGAAGGGCTGGACACCCACGAGGTGTACGTGAACGGCATGTCGACCAGTATGCCGATCGATGTTCAGGAAGCCATGGTGGCCTCAATCCCCGGGTTGGAGCGCGCCGGGATGATCCGGCCGGGGTACGCGATTGAGTATGACGCCATCGATCCGCGGGAGCTCGATCACAGCCTGGAGGTTAAGGCGATTCCCGGGCTGTACCTGGCGGGGCAGATCAACGGCACGTCGGGGTATGAGGAGGCTGGTTGTCAGGGCCTGGTGGCCGGGATCAACGCGGTCCGCGGGGTGGGCGGCCAGGAGCGGGTTGCGATTTCGCGGACGGACGGGTACACGGGCATCCTGATCGACGACCTTGTGACCAAGGGCGCGGATGAGCCGTATCGCATGTTCACCTCGCGCGCGGAGTTCCGGCTGCATTTGCGCATCGACAATGCGGACGGGCGGTTGACACCTGTTGGCCGCCGGGTGGGCTTGGTGGACGATAAGCGTTGGGCGGTCTTCACGCGCAAACAGGCCCAGAGAGAGCGCTTAACGGTCGCGCTTGCGACGCATCCGAACGGGCAGTGGCTGAAGCGGCCCGAGGCTGGAATCGCGAAGATCGGCGGTTGGGTACGGTCGGTGCTTGGCGACGAGCCGGCACGGGGGCTCATGGAGAGCGTCGAAATTGAAACGAAGTACAGCGGTTACATTGGCCAGCAGGAGCGCCAGATCGAGCGCTTGAAGGATGCCGAGCGAAGGCATATCCCAGTGGGTTTTGCTTTCGAGGGCATACCCGGGCTTTCGCGCGAGATTTGCCAGAAGCTCGAATGCGTCCGGCCGGCGACGCTGGGCCAAGCGGCCCGAATTCCAGGGGTGACGCCGGCTGCGATCGCTGTCTTGGATGTCTACTTGAGCATCGCCAGTGTTCAGTGAGCTTTTGCGCGAGACGCTCCGCGGGATCGTGGAGCTCACGGCGGAGCAGTGCTTGGCGCTGGAGAGCCATTACGAGCTGCTCGTGAAATGGAACCGGAAGCTGAATCTCACTGCGATTGAAGATCCCTCGGAGGTAGTGACCCGGCATTACGGGGAGTCGCTGTTTTTGGCTGCTCATCTGCCCGCGGGTTCGCTGGGGATTGTGGATATTGGCTCTGGCGCCGGGTTCCCGGGATTTCCGGTAGCGATTCTGAGACCGGAGTGCGCCGTAACGCTGGTTGAGTCGCACCAACGCAAGGCGGTCTTTCTGAAGGAGGCTAGCCGCTCTGTGTCGAACATCTGGGTGCTGGCGCGGCGCGCGGAAGAAGTTGCCGCGAGCGGGGCGGAATTCGACTGGGTGATCTCTCGGGCCGTTAGCTATGAAGACTTGGCGCCAACGCTAAAGCTTTTGGCGCCGAATGCCGATCTTCTTACTGGCAGGGAAGAACCACCGGCGGCGATGGGCTTCGTGTGGGAGCCGGGTATTCCGGTGCCTTGGGGTCGGGAGCGCTTTCTAAGGCGGGGTCGCCGGGCTTGATCGAGGTGTTTCACGTGAAACGCTGGCTGTGGAGAGGCGTGTTTCACGTGGAACATGCTAGTATGACCGCTTGAGCCGAGTATTCGCGATTGCCAACCAAAAAGGTGGTGTAGGGAAGACTACCACCGCAATCAATTTGGCAGCCTCATTGGCGGCCAACGACCTTCGCGTTCTCGTAATCGATTCAGACCCGCAAGGTAACGCCACCACGGGTCTCGGTGTTTTAAAGGGCCAAGATCGCCCCAGCCTCTACGATTTGATCCTGGGCGACGTCTCACCCCAATCAGCCATAATCACCACGGAGTTCGAAGATCTGTACATGATCACCGCGGACAAGAACCTCGTAGGGGCCAATCTTGAGCTGGTCGGGATTCCCGAGCGCGAATCCCGGCTACGCGAGCGTATCGCCCCCATTCGGGACGACTACAGCTTCATCCTTATCGATTGCCCGCCCGCCCTGGATCTTCTCACCCTGAACGCTCTTATGGCCGCCGATTCCGTCCTCGTTCCGATTCAATGCGAGTTCTTTGCCCTCGAAGGCATCTCGGAACTCATGGACACGATCGACCGGATCCGTGACGGCTTTAATCATCCCCTCCAGGTTGAAGGGATTCTCCTGACCATGTTCGACGACCGCACGAACCTTACGCGGCAGGTGGCTGCGGACCTCAAATCCTTCTTCCACGACGAAGTCTTCAAGACCGTTATTCCGCGCAGCATACGCCTGGCCGAAGCTCCCAGCTTCGGTAAGCCGATTCTGGTTTACGACCCCCGGTCGCGCGGCGCGGAAAGCTATATCCAGCTCGCCAAAGAGATTCTCGATCATGAACAAGCCCGACACCACGCGCAGGGCACTCGGTAGAGGCCTCGGTTCCCTGTTGCCGACGCGGCCCACGATGTCGCATCAGGAGATCTCGCGTGAGGAAGCCGATCGCTCCCTTCCCATCGACCTCATCGACCCGAACCCTCTCCAACCTCGCCGCGTGTTTCAAAGTGAACGCCTCTCCGAGCTCGCGCAGTCGATTCGCACCAACGGCATCATTCAGCCGCTGGTCGTCCGTCGCTCGGGCGATCGTTTCCAGCTTGTCGCCGGTGAGCGGCGATGGAGAGCCGCCAAACTGGCGGGGATCGACCGGGTCCCGGTCGTCGTGCAAGACGTCCCCGACGAACGCCTTCTCGAAATCACCCTCATTGAGAACATCCAGCGGGAAGATCTGAACCCAATCGAAACCGCAGTTGCTTTCGACCGGCTCGGCCGAGAACTCCAGCTCTCGCCCGAGCAGATCGGCCAGCGTACCGGCAAAGATCGAACCACCATCACCAACTTCATTCGCTTGCTCCAGCTTCCACCGGACATCCAGCAGTTGGTCGGGGAGCGGCGTTTAACGGGCGGGCACGCCCGGTGCCTTCTCTCGCTCCCCACCCCCGAGCTTCAGCGCGAGGTCGCTGAAAAGGCGGTCGCGCAAGGCTGGTCCGTCCGCCAGATGGAGCGCACCACCCAGCGCATGATGGAAGATCGCAAGCCCAAGCATGTCGATGAAGTCGCCGACCCCAACGTGAAAGCTGCCATCCGGGAGATGGAGCGTATTCTGGCGACCAAGGTGCGGCTGGTCGAAAAGGCGAAGCACAAGGGCAGGATTGAGATCGACTACTACTCCAGCGAAGATCTCGATCGCATCTACACTGCTATTGTGGGCGAGCACTGAGCGCCCGTGCTACTTCAGGATCGCCAGGATCTCAGCCAGCTCTCTGCGGATATCGGGTAACGGGTCCTCGGAGAACAACTCCTGCTGCGTTCTCTTCGGTGCGCGCGCCTTCACGGTGCGCCCCTCTGACTGCAGCGAGTGCCGGGCGCCTTCGATCGTGAATCGTTTCTCGTAGAGCAGCGATTTGATCCGCAGCAGGAGCTCGACGTCTTTGCGCCGGTACAGCCGGTGTCCCGTGCCCGATTTCTTCGGCGACAACCCCGGAAAAACCGTCTCCCAGTACCGCAAGACATACGGCTCCACCGCGAGAAGCTCGCTCACCTCTCCGATCTTGAAGTACAGCTTATCCGGAATCTCCGTAGACCCGGGCTGCAACGCAACGTCCGTCATGAGCCATCCGACATCCTATCTCACCGGCTGGCGATTGTCACGGCATGTTGACCTGCGGGTAGAAACACCGTAACCCGTCCCGCCAGTAGCGGAGGCTGGCGGGTGCCATCGATTTCGATGCGGACCGGCGTCCGGCTCAGGATCGCGAGCGCGCGTCCCCCGCTTTGATATGAAAATCGCAGCTCGGACGCGCCTATGACGCGAGCCGTTCTCAAATCGCCGTTGAACCGCACAAGGTGTAACCCAGCCCCATGCCGCGCCGGCTCCACCGTATGCTTCCCGGCGGGCAGCCATACCACATCCTGGTCGAACGCCGGCCAGAGTTGGCCATCCACCATAGCTGATCCCTTCCAAACCATGCCCACACCAGAAGCTGACTCCACGGTCACCGCCCTGCCCGCACTTTCCGCTCGAGCGACACCTGCAGCCGCCGGCAGCAGCCTCCAATCGGGCTGCAATAGCGAGCTCTCGAAGTAGAGCGTCACGCGCGCGAAACTCTCGGCCGCCTGATGAACGGTCTGGAAGAGTTCTGTGCCGGTCGGCTGCTTGGTCGGGTACACATCCTGATAGCGTTCGACGACGTTGAGGTCGATTGCCAGCCTTTCCTGGTGAGTGGTAAGCGGCCGGTAGCGCGCGGCAATATCCAGATACCGCCGCGCGCCGAGATTCCAGAGGGTCGCCGGATCCTCGATCAAAAAAGTGAAATTGTGCTTCTCGAGCAACGGCATCAGCTTGGCGGCATCCGACCCGATGGCCTCGCGGATGTGCGGATCGAGCCGGTCATCCACATGGGTCAATACCAGGTCGAGCTGGGGACGCTGCCGCTTGGCCTTTTCGATCTCGCCGAGCCACTCCTCCTCCATGCGGGCCGCCAGATCCCTGCGGAAATCGAGAAACAGCTTGCGCGAAGCGGCATCCTTCCGGCGGTCAAACAGCTCGATGGGATCGAACCCACTCTGGCTGCGGAACGCAGCCCGCACGCGGTCGTTCATGGGTGTGAAGCGCGAAGGGTTATCGATGCCTTCGAGCGATTCGAAGTACAGCTCAGCCAGGTTTACGCCGTCCCAGTCGAACCGGCCGAGCAGTTGCTGGACCCCCGCCGCCACTGCGCGGAAGCAGTCGGGATCATTCAAATTCATGAGCTTACGCCAATCGAGTTGGGCGTCTTGCAAAACTGCGGTCTTCTCGCGCCACGCCGGATGGTCGTCCCAGAATTTCTCGCTTACGTGCGGCAACTCGAGCCAGGCGTAGACCTGGATCCCTTCGCGGTGGCAAGCTTCGATCAATTTCTTCAAGTAGGCATCGTTCCGCGGATCCGGCTCGAAGAAGTGCCATGCCGCTACATGCAGCGCGGCGATCCCGGCGTTTCGCCATCGCGCGGCGAAATAGTCCAGATCGGCGCGCAAACGGTAGGACGAATCGAAGAACGCCCAGGTTCGCGCGGACCGGAAAGGCGGCTCCATACCTAAGGCCAGAAGCGCATCGAGCAGGTAGGGGAACCGCTCATACCCGTGCTCGCCTGGAGGCGCCGCCACCCACAGTACCGCGCCCGAGCCGCGACGCAGACCGGCGGTCAGAGGCGCTCCGGTCCACCGCTCCCGAGCGAAGACCTTGGCTCCTTCCGGCAGCTCAAACACCGGCAACTCCAGCCCCTGCTCCCAAACTATCGGCAGCATGGGGCGGGCGACGTCCGTCAGGCTGGTCACTCGGACGCTTTCCGTACCTGGCCGGAAACCGAACAACCCGGCCAGCGACGATTCGCCTTCCAGAATCAGAATGGCGCCTCGCTCCACGCGCCCCGCCCATTCGGCGGAAGCCGGCGTGCCGCTCCGTGCCACTAGAATACAGGCTGTCGAAGGGGGGCGCGCCGGGATGCCGACCGAAGCGAAAATTTCTGGCCATGCGCCTGGGTCCTGAGTGAGCACGGCGAAGGATGGCAGTTCTGCCCCTGTCGCTAACCGAACCGGCAGGGCCATCAATAGGGCCAAACTAGCGTGTAAACGCATACCAGAGTCCAATGCGAATATCGCGAAACGGAGGCCTCCACGAGGCCGTGTACGCTCCCCAGACCAGATCCAGACTGAAATAAGCCGAACGCGGTAGCACGGGCGGCGAAATCCGGATACCAGGGCCTGTTTCTCCGAAATTGGCCCACTCCTGCCCCTGTGTGTCGATGGTGAGGTTGCCGTTCCAATAGAGCTGCATGCGCGCGGAGGTCGGACCGAGCGTATATCCCAGGCGCGACTGGGTATACACCAGGAAATCATTGCCGAACCGACTCACAAAAACGCCATCCAGGGTGGCACTCGCGAACCAGCCGGGCACCTCGGCTTGGAGAGAGTGTCCCAGAATGTGCGCGGCGGAGACGCCCCCGCGGTAATCGGGCAGCATGTGGCCGGTCAAATAGCCAACGGCCGAGCCGGCTTCGGCCCATCCGGTGATCCCGTGCCAGGCGGGCGTGGCCAAGCCCATGCCCACGATAAACGAACTTTCCGAGAGGTATATAGGATTGATCGAACCGATGGCGCCTTCGGTGTCTCCAATGAACCGCAGACTCAAGTAAGGCCGCACCGGGAAATGAATGCGCCATTCGGTCTTGGCCTGTCCGTATGAGAACAAGTCCCTCCAACGGTTCGAGTACACGGGGTACAGCCAAACCGTGGTCCGGAATGTCTCGTTGGCGGGGCGCAGGTTGCGCCAAGCCTGCGAAGCCTCCGCAGCCACGTGCGGATCGCTGCTCCCGCGCGCCAGCTTGAACCAGTGGTAGGCAAGCCAGTCCTGGCGCAGCATGTTGTAGGTCCACCCGAGTCTTAGCATCACTCCCGAGTCCGAGGGATCCGCTTCCAGGGCCTGATCCAGATACTTGAGGGCGTCATTCAGGTAGCCGGCCTTGATGCTGCGTTCGGCCATGATTTTGGCGTCGATGGAGGCCGGTGGCTCGTCGCGCGCTTTCAGCACCTGGGGCAGCCGCAGCACGGCACGGACCCGATTAGCGAGATCGTTATCCTTTCCGGCCAACACGCGCTCGAAAAGCGGCATGGCGCCTTCGAGGTCGCCGCGCGCGTATCGCAGGAATCCCAGTTGCGTGGCTGATAGCAGATCCTCTGGAACGGTTTCCGTGAGTGTCTGAAATTCCCGCTCGGCCTCGGCCTGCCGGTTCATGCGGAGGAGCAGGTATCCCAATTCCCGACGCAGCTCACTGTTGGAGGGGTCCAACTGCAACGCACGCCGGAACTCCGGGACGTACGGATATCGAACCGGCATCAGCTCCCGCGCCATCTCGGCGGCGCGGGTTTCGCTTCCACGGGAGGCCGCCAGCAGCGCCGCGAGGGCATCCTCCGTACGGCCGAGCGCCTGCCAAACGCGCCCCAGATCCACCAGCACCGTGCGTCTTGACGGCAGCACACGCCATGCCTTCTCGTACTCTCCGGCGGCCAGTTCCAGCTCGTCGCGCTGCTCGGCGAGCCGGGCCAGCTCGAAATGCGCGCTGAAGTCATCGGCGCCGAGCCGGATAGCCTCCCGCCAGCGCGCTATTCCGGCGGCCAGCGGCGCATCGACGTTGTGGAATGCCCGCGCCGCATCGGCGTTGCCGGACTGGCGGAGCCGGTCGAAGATGCGCCGCGCCTGGGCCTGCTCGCCGCCCTCGTAGCACAGATAGGCGTACTCCATGGCCGTGTGCGCGTCGGCGGGATCGATCTCGAGCGCTTTCCGGAACTGGTCGCGCGCCAAGTCGTTCTCCCCAATCTTGAGGTAGGTATAGGCCAGATCTTTATGAATTGCAGCTACTTCCGGGGAGGCTTGGATAGCCTCTAAGAATTCTTCAACAGCCGTGTCGTAGTTTCGGACGCGCAACGCCTCATAGGCTCGCGCCAGCACATCCTGGGCGGAATCGGCCAGCGCCAGGCCGCAGGCCAGCAAGAATAGGGTTAGGCGCATCCTGAACCTACCTTCATTCCGAATAGTGGCGCCGAGACCGCCGTCTTCACAACTTTCTGCGCGCCGGAATTTCAGACGCAACTGTCCGTATATCCCGCAAAACCGAGGCCTCTAATCCTTGCAACTCATTTATTTTCTGCATGGAATGATTCGTGCTTAGAACTGGAGTGGGCCGTACTATGGCCGACGGAGACGAAGAGTGACCTGTCCCTTCCTGAAAGAAGCCCAGGTGAAGTACTGCCGCGCCGTTTCGCAGCGCAAGTTAATCCCCATGACGCTGAGCGGGCGCGTGGAGGAGAAGTGCTCTTCCGCCGGTTACATCTCTTGCCTGGTATACCGCGCGCAGGCTCCAGGGGAAGGGACCGCTGTGGTATGCCCCTACCTGTGCGAGTCGCTGATGCAGTACTGCGGCGGAGCGCCGGTGGCCAAGTTTGTGCCCTACAGCGAATCGCTGCAGTCACGTTGCGGAAACGATGGCTACCGGTACTGCGAGTTGTATCTCTCCATGGCGCACCCCGAGGACACATGCAACGAAGTGCATGGCGTCGCGATGCCCGAGTGGCTCGGGTACAGCGCCAATCACATGTGGATCGACGTGACCGAAGGCGGCATGTGCCACGCGGGCATCGACGCTTTCCTCTGCCGCGCGCTGGGTAAGATCGATCGCATCGCCTACGTCTGGCAGCAGGGCGTTCACCGGCCGACGGCCGTGCTGACTGCCGGCGGCTCGGATTTCGAAGTCGTATTTCCCAACGAGATCCTGCTCACCGCATGCAATCTGTATCTTCGTGCCGATCCGGCGCACCTGACCGCCAACCCCTACGGTAGCTGGCTATTCGAGGGAAGGGTAGAACCGCGCACGCTCGAGGGGGTGCGGCGCGGGGCCGAGGCTCGCCAATGGATGGAACACGAGCTAAGCCGCATCAGCCAGTTTTTGCAGGATCACGCCGGGATGGGAGAGTTTGCCGCGGATGGCGGCCACTTCTCTTCCAACCTCGTGGGCCATCTGGAACGTGACCAGATGCTGGCGCTGTTTCACGAATTCTTCTCGCCCTTCGCGAGTGGGAGATGAAAACTTCCATGGTCACGACGACAGAGAAAAAAGAGTTCATCGAACGCCACGTCACGTCCATGAAGGCGGCAACGCGCGGAATGACCTCAATAGGTGCCAGGGGGGCGCTACGGCTGTTTTTCGCTGCACCGGCGCCGGACCTGGTTAACAATCCCGAAGTCGGGAACGGTAACTGGAGGGAATGCGAATGGCACAATATTTGAAGATCCTGAGTCTTGCAGTCGCCAGCTGCGGCAGCCTGCTGGCGCAAAGCGCCACAGGCGATGCGGCGCGTGGTGAACAGGTGCTGCGAGATCGAGGCTGCATCAATTGCCACAAGGTGAATGGAGAAGGTGGCAATAGAGCCCCGGATCTCGGCGTACGGAAGTCCCGCAACTATACGCCCGCCGGCCTGGCTGGCGTGTTGTGGAACCATGATCCTTCCGCGTGGGCGCAAACCGGCGTGCGGACAAAGGGGGCATTCGCCATCAATGCCGGGCAATCGGCCGACCTTTTCGCTTACTTCACGTCTAAGAGGTATTTCGAGCCTATGGCCGATGCCCGAAGGGGTAAGCAGATCTTCAGAGCGAAGCAATGCTCGAGTTGCCACGGCATCCGGGAGCGCGCTTCCGCGGATGCGCCTACCGTCGTCACGTGGCATTCGTTGCGCGACCCGATCGGGTTTGCGCTGGACACCTGGAATCCTCAGGGGATGGAGCGCGCGCTGGAGCGTAAGGGTGTGCGTTATCCGCGCTTCACATCCCAGGAGATGAACGACCTTCTTCTTTACCTGGACAACCTCCGTGAGATCCGCAGCAAGAAGTTCCAGTTCCAGCTCGCGGACAGCGAACAAGGACGCAACGTGTTTCATTCCGTGCAGTGCGATAGCTGCCACCAGGGGAAGGCCTCTTTGGAGGAGCGCACGGAGCGAATCTCGTTGGCGGATATACAAGCCGAGATTTGGAACGCTTCCACCAGGCTGAAGACACTGCCTGCCGTGAGCCGTGACGAAATGAGCAATCTGTTCGCATATTTGTGGTCCCTGGAGCCTCGCGGCGACGCGCACCACGGCGAAATCGCGTTTACGAAGAAGAAATGCGCCACTTGCCATACCGGTCAGGGGAGCAGCGCCCCCATGCTGAGCGAACGCGATCTCTCTCCGGTGTCCATGGTCGCCGCGCTGTTGAGCCACGGGTCTGCCATGCAAGCCGAGTTGACCAAAAGGAGCCTGGCGTGGCCCCAAATCCACGAAACCGAGATATCCGACATGGCCGCATATCTCAGAGACCGGCATCCCTCCGCCGCCAACGAAGTGCCTTATCGCGCTGCCGCTCTCGACATTCTTTCGAGCCGTTATCGGTAGAGACTTAGCAGCCGACTGGAATGCTTCACGCGCGCTCGCCCCAATCAGCGGCCGCGGTCGTGCTCTTCCACGCGCGCGCGGCCCGTCCGGGCGGCCTCGCGCTCACGCGGTGAGCGAGGCACAAGCTGGTGGGTCTCCGGGCGGCGCTGCTGCTGCGTGTACCTCGGCACTGCGTAAGGATGAACGTACGCCGCCCGATTGGCCCAGGTCCGCCTCCAGGGCGCATCGTTAATGAACACGGTATGCGCGTCCCAGGCAAAACGGTTGAGGCCCCAGCCCCAAGGCCGGAAGGCGACCCCGATGGCGATGCCGAAATTGAAGCTGATCGCGCCGCCCACGAAAAAGCCCGGCCGTGGCGCGGCAAAGACGACCAATGGGTCGTAGTACGGCACGACGATGAAATCGGGACGCGCGGGCAGGATCTCGATATACGGGCCGTCGTTCACGATAAGCTGCGCGTTGCTCCTGAGATATCCATATTGATACGCCTTGTGGCGTTCCCGCTGCACGGCGTCCATGACGTCAGCCTGCTGAGCCAGAAAAGCGTTGCCCAATTCACCGGTCCACGCCGGGTCGGAAGCCATCATATCCAGGACCGATGGGAAGGGGAGCAGCGCTTGTACGCTGGGGTCCCAGGGGAGTTGGTCGGCCTCAATGGCGGCCGCCAATTGATCGCCCTGCAAATAGTGATGCTCGTCGGCCCAGCGGGCGGCATCGGGGATCTGATCGGGAAAAGTGGCCGCCGCCAGAACCTGCGCCAGAAGCGGATCGGGATACAAGGCGATACGGGACACCAGGCGATCCAACTCCTGGGGCGGGTACGTGGGCGGCGGAGCCTGGCCCAAAGCAAAGACGGCCAAGAGGCCGGCAAGAGAGCTCATCAGCATGATTCTTCGCATTCAAAAGTGTCTCCTGCGTTCCATTTTGCCGCACGCGGCCACCGGCCGGCGAGGGGTTTGTTTCGTTTCTCACGACGCAGGCGCGAGTCTTAACCGCACCTACGGCGCCGGCGTATGGAACCGGCCGAACCACGCCGATTTGCCAATAACATGGCCATCCATGGCCTTAAGCAAGTCCTCGCGCGTTGTGGTGGCGGGCAGATCGAGCTTCGTGTCGAGGGCGTAGAATTCAAATACGTAGTGATGCAAAGGCCCGGGGCCCGCGCCGGGTCCGAAGTAGGCTGGAGTTTTTCCGGTAAGAGACGCAAGGCCCGGACCATTGCGCGCTCCATCGGGCAGGTCGCCAGATCCCAATCCCTCTGGCAGCCCCTGGGCGGTTCCGGGAATGTTAAACAACGTCCAATGGAGAGTGTCGGCCGTCGTCTTATTCATGGCGTTTTCGACGTCGTGAAAAATCACGGCGTAGCTCTGCAAACCAGCCGGAAGGGTCGTTGGATTTGTGCCCAGGTTCCAGTGGAACTCAAATGCGGGCGACTTGTTGTCACCCCGAACCGCGTTCCGCATGGGAATCTCCGCGCCATCCGACCAGGCCGTCGTGGTGACCCAAAAGACCGGGCGCGGCGGCGGAGCCTTGGCCGGAGGATTCTGAGCGAGCGCCATAATCGGCGATGCGATAACGATGGCCGCGGAAAGTACGCTTCGGAGCGTCGTCTTCATCGGAAGTTCACCTCAAGGGTAATGTATACCAGTACGCATCGCCGCCCGCCGTACGTACGCATACAGGTCGGGAGCTACTTGACCGCTTCGAACTGGATCTGCTGCAGCGCGTCCGGGTCGCTCGGAAGCTCCTTCTTGCCCGCGGGCAGCTTATTGAACTGCAGCATGTAGGCGAGAATATCGGCGTTTTCAGCGCGGGAGAGCTTTCCGGGATGATCCGCCGGCATGGTGGTTTGAATCCGGTCGAATAAGTCGTTCAACGTCTGGCCATCCCAGTTCGCCGTAAAGTCAGATCCGGCGAGCGGAGGAGTGGCCGCTCCGGAACCCTGCAATTGCTGGCCGTGGCATGAAGCGCATGATTTCCGGTACGACGCCTCTCCGCGCCGGGCCTGACTTTCGGTATAGACGCCGTCGCGCGTGGAGGTATGATCTTGCGCGCGCCCTCGAAACTGGGCCGTCGCAAGCACCGCCAGACACGCCAACCATAAGAGTGGTTTCACATACCTATGGTAGCCTGTAGCTAGCTGCACTGTCTCGTATAAAGGACACGCCATGATCGACTCAAGAAACTCTTTTCTATATCTTGTAGTGGCTGCTGCGATGTTACTCTCCCAATCGGCTCTGCACGCCGCGGGTCCTATCGCCTGCGATTCGGATAACGGTGGTCTCACGCTGCCTCCGGGCTTCTGCGCTCTGGTGGTCGCGAACAATCTGGGCCAGGGTCGCCATGCCACGGTTGCGGCCAACGGCGACCTCTATGTCGCTCTCATGGATGGCGGGGTGGCGGCGCTCCGCGATGCTAATGGGGATGGCCGGTTCGAAATCGTCGAGAAATTCGGAGAAGGCAGCGCCACCGGCATCGAGTTGCGTGACGGCTACCTGTGGGTTGCGAAGGTGAACTCGGTGGAGCGTTACAAAATGACAGCGGGCCAACTCAAGCCGTCCGGCGCCCCGGAAGTCGTGGTTTCGGGGCTGGAGGGCGGCCGGCAGCACGGCGACAAGGGCATCGCTTTCGACGGCAAGGGATCGTTGTATGTTAATGTCGGCGCTCCCTCAAACGCCTGCCAGGTGCGTGACCGTAGCAGACAATCGCCTGGACAGGACCCCTGCCCGATTCTCGAAAAGCATGGCGGAATCTGGAAATTCAGCGACAGCAAGCTCGGACAGACGCAGGCAGATGGTGTCCGGTACGCGACCGGAATGCGCCAGATGCCGGCTATTACGTGGCATGACGGCGCTCTCTACGTAGTGATGAACAACCGCGATCAGCTCGACGTGCTTTGGCCCGGGAAGTTCACTGCGGAGGAGAACGCCACCCGCCCTGCCGAGCCGATGTACCGGGTTGAAAAACAAGGCGACAACTTCGGTTGGCCGTTCTGCTTCTACGATTACACCGTGAACCAATTGCTGCTGAATCCGGAATATGGCGGGGATGGCAAAACGGTCGGCCGTTGCGCGGAGTTCAAATTACCGATCACCAGTTTTCCGGCCCACTGGGCGCCGGTTGACGTGATGTTCTACAGCGGTAGTCAGTTGCCACCTCGGTATCGCAACGGCGCGTTTATTGCTTTTCATGGATCCTGGAATCGCGCGCCACTTCCGCAGGAAGTTTCGAACATTACGTTCCAGCCATTTTCTGGCGACAAACCCTCGGGCAAATTCGAGGTCTTTGCGAGCGGCTTCGCCGGAAAGGCGCAGATCATGAACCCTGAAGATGCTCTTGCGCGAGCGGACGGGGTGGCGCAGGCGCCCGACGGATCGTTGTATATCACCGAAAGCCAGAAGGGCAAAGTCTGGCGCGTGTTCTATCGCGGCAAATAACTACTTCTGTAATATGTGACGGCTGGAGACCATGAGACCCTTGGACAGCTCTATCGCATTTCGGACGCCGTGGTTCGATCTGCTCGCCAAGACGCTGGAGCCGGCCGGGGCCCCGTGGTATTCGCTCCGGCTTCCGGATTATGCCGCGGTCCTGGCCATCACGCCCGATGAGCGCGTGCTGATCGTGCGGCAGTACCGGCCGGCGGTGGAGCGGTACATGCTGGAGTTGCCCAGCGGCCTAGTGGATCCGGGCGAGACGCCGGAGCAGGCCGCGCGGCGCGAGTTGCTCGAGGAAACCGGCTATGAGGCGGAGACCCTGGAGGTGCTCGGCCCCATGTTTCCGGATACCGGGCGCTTGGGCAACCGCATCTGGAACTGCCTGGCGACGGGAGCGCGCCGGGTGGAGGGTCGGGCGCCGGAAGCGGGCATCGAGGTTACCGTGTGGACGCTCGCGGAACTGGCTCGCGCGATGCTGGACGGCCGCTTCGATCATTCACTGCATGTAGCCACGCTGATGGCGGCGGTGGCGCGTGGGAAGCTCAAGCTGCCGCCGGCCGAGCCGGGGATGGCGTCCTAAGCGGAACTCGCGAGTGCCGTTGCGGCGGCTGCCGTTGCAGAATGCCTGCGCGCGGGGCGCAAGCTGAGCGGGGCTGCCGGCGCCGGCGCGGCCACCAGGGTTCGCAGCAAGGTTCCGGTTTGGCGCCACCAGCCGTGGAACGTGTCGATGTTGCCGTGGCGCGCGCACAGCGGATGCCAGCCATTGGCGCGGTACTGCTCGGGTGGCTCGTGCGGGCCGTTCAATGTCACGCTCACCGAGCGGGTATCGAGCCGCAGGCCGGCGCGCAGCGCTTTGAGGGCGCTCTCCTTGGCGCTCCAGAAGAGCGCGGCGAGCCGGGGCCGCTCTGCGGCGGGCGCCTCCCGGATCCAGGCTTGTTCCCCGGCTGTGAAATAGTCGGCGAGGAAGGCTTCGCCACGCGGCTCCGCGATTTCCAGATCGCAGCCCAAGGCCACGCCAGAAGGGGCCACCGCGCAAGCAGCCACGCCGTTGCGATGGCTTAGGGAAATCACGATGGGCGCGGGCCGTTCCAACAAGTAGACTTCGGGCGCGCCCGAAGCCGCGGAGCGTATTTCGATCTCCTCCAGCCGCGCGGGGCGCATGCCGAGCCAGGCGGCCACGGCCCTTTTTGCGGTAAAGCGCCCCATAAGCCAATCGTCACGACGCTTGGGGAAGCGCAGGGCATCCAGGCGGAGAGTCTCGCTTCTGGTGAGCCAGTAGTTCTCCGCCGGAATTTCAGCTTCGGTCTGTTCGAGCCAATATACGTCGATCTCGTTGGTGTTCATGGCTATACGACGCTCGCCATAGACTTACTCGCGCCCGCGGCCAGGACGGCTTGCAAGGCTTTCACCGGCTCGCCATCGATGGACTCGAGCGCCACCATGCGGTAGCCGCTCATAGAGAGGTAGCGGGTTCCCGCGATGTCCACAACCTCGACCGCGCAGCTCCCATTCGCGAGATCCGGAGCGACCACCGCGAACAGCGGCCCATCGGCCAACTCCGGCGCACGGAACAGCGAGACGCGATCGATGTGCTGCGGCAGACCCATGCGGCCCCGCGCGATTTCCCAGAGGCCGGCGGTCTGGAAGCAAAGCTCGATCAAGCGCGGCGCCATCGAGAGTGGCAGGTCGGGCGGTTGATGGTTGTCGGGCAAGCCTTGGGCCATCTGGCCGACGATACGGTCTCCATCCCGCCAGGCGCGTTCCAGAACCTGGTATGCCGGCCCGTGGAAGTATAAGCGATAGATATCGCCGGCCTCGATCATGGGACCGGCGGGCGCGCCGGGCGTCTCGGCTGGTGTGGTTTCAGGCGCGTTGCGCGACATCCGCACGCGTCCCGTGAAGTGCGTCGAGATCTGCGGCTCGGTCTGGTTGGGGAGCGACCGGCTGCCGATCAACCGGCAATCCGCCACCACTTGATCGCCGAGAGGAGAGAGCGCCGCCTGGACCGTCAGGGAGCGCGGCTCGTCCCGGTAGAATTTGAATGGCGCGAGGAAATCAACGTCCTCCAGAGCTTCGACCTTCCAGTCCGGAAGCATGGAGAGGGCGGCTTCCGCGAAGGCTTCGACGCCCATGACGCCGGGCAGCACGGGCGTGCCGGCGATGCGGTGATCGTAGAGGAACGGCTGGAGCTTCGGATCGAGGGTGGTCTCGAAGGTGAGGCCGCCGTGAAGTTTCGCCTGGCTGAGGCGGCCGATCATCGGCCCCGGCGAAGAGGCGGCCGGCGCGGCGATATCGATGCCGCCCTCGGCATCCCATTCATCCAACAGGATGCCGAGACGCTGGGCGACGACGACTTCACCGCGCGTACCGCCTTCGGTCAATTCGCGGCGAATCCAGGGGATGCCGGCTTCGGGCGGCAGCATGTCGATGCCCGCAGCCTCCATCATTTTCGGAATGGAGCCGCGGGTGGCCATACCGATTCCGCCCCAGGCGGTCCAATCGATGGCGATGCCGCGGGTAGCCGGGCGGGTGGTTCGGAAACTGGAGACGATTTTGCACAGCAGGTCGTTGGCGGCGCTGTAATCGGTCTGGCCGCCATTGCCAAAGCGGCCGGCGATGGAGCCGAACGCCACGGCCGCCCCCAGAGGCATATCGCCGATGGCGCGCAGAAGATTGAACCAGCCGTCGCTCTTGACGTCGAAGACCAGATCGAATTCGCGGGCGTCCTTGGCAGGCAGCATGTGGCTGCGCTCGATGCCGGCAGCGTGCAGCAGCACATCGATGCGGCCGCTGCGCTCGCGCACCTGGCCGATCGCCTGGGCCACCGCGGCGGCATCGGTGAGGTTGACGCTGAAGTAGTGCGCCGTTCCGCCGGCGGCTTGAACCGCATCGATGGCGGCGCGTGCGGCCTGGGCGCGCTCCAGGGCTTGCAGCTCCTTTTCCACCATTGCGGGAGTAGCCCGTTTGCCGTTGGCCTGCAGGCGCGCGATGAGATCGCGCTTGAGGCCTTCCTTATCGGCGGCGAAGCGCTGCAAATCGGGGTCGTGCGGAGCGGGCTCGGGGACCACGTCGAGAAGATAGAAGGCGCCTCCGGAGGCGGCGGCGAGATCGGCGGTGATGGCGGAGACGATGCTCCCCGCGGCGCCCGTGACGACAAAGACGGTGTTCTTATCGAGCGCGAGGCCGGGCTGGCCATCCGCGGCCGGCTGCTCGCGCAGCCCGATTGTCCAGCGCTGGCCGCCCTGGCAGCCGACCTCGACCACGGCGGGGTCGCGGAGGGTTTCATCGATCAGGATTTCGGCGGCCTCGAAGGTCTGGCGCTCGGCTTCGAAATCGACGGCTTTGACGAGAGCGGCGGTGCGCTCGCGTTTGTAGGTTTTAGTGAAGCCCGTGACGGCTCCGCCCAGTGGCGCGAACGCTCCGGCGTCATCGTAGCCGTGCCGGCCGCCGAGCCGCGTCGCCGAAATCAGGAAAGTGCCGGGCGAGGCCACCTGCTCGTAAAGAGCGCGCATCGTGGCGTAGAAGGATTTGACACGCACGCGCAGAGCTTCGTGCCAGGCGTCCAAATCCATTTCGCTCAAGCTGCCCTCGCGATCCAGGGCGGGAAGCCAGTAGACTCCCGCGACGGGGCCGGCGGCGAGCCATTCCTGGAGACGAGCGGCCAGCGCACCGGCATCCATGGCAGGATCGAGCTGGAGGACTTCGACGCCCATCAACTGGAGACCCTCCACGAGAGCGTGCCCCACTCCACCGCGATCCGGCATGACGACTACGCGCCGTCCGGGGCCCAGAGTCACTCCGGTGGACTTGCACAGGGAAAGCGGAGGACGCAGTTCGGGGACCGGGACGCGGCGCGGAACCAGGTTGGCGGCTTGGAAGCTGGCGGGAGCCGGGCGCACGGGCGCAGCCGCGACAGAAGCCGGCTCCGCGGCGGCCTGCGGCTGCCGGTCGCGTGCGAACTGAATGACGTGGGACAGCGTGGGGAAGTCGCGCAGCTTCAGATCGCCATCTCGCGGGATCTGAAACGCGGCGCGCACAGCGGCGAACATCTCAGCCTGCTTAACAGTGTCGACGCCGAGATCGGCTTCGAGATCGAGCTCCAGGTCCAGCATGTCCTTGGGATACCCGGTCTTTTCGGAGACGATCGCCAGCACGGCCTCTTTGATGGGGTCGTCCGCGGCCGGCGCGGGCGCAGCAACGGCGGGTTCGGCGGGTGCGGGTGCGGCGGCAGCCGCGACGGGGGCAGGCGTTGCCGGAGGCGAAGCCGCGGCGGCCAGGTCGGGGCGCTTCTCGAGAACGAAGCCCATGACGTGCCGCAGCGTGGGGTAGTCGCGCAGCTTGCGGTTCTCGTCGCGCGGGATGTTGTACTTCTCGCGGATGGCGGTGAACATCTCGGCCTGTTTGACGGTATCGACGCCGAGATCGGCTTCGAGGTCGAGATCCAGGTCCAGCATGTCTTGGGGATAACCAGTCTTCTCGGCGACGATCTGGAGCACGGCCGCCTGAATGGGATTGCCGGAGGCGGGAGGCGGCGCGGGCGCCGCGGCGGCGGGCGGTGCGGACTGCGGGGCGCTAGCGGAGATAGGAGTGGCGACAGGGGCCGTGCCGGCCAGGTCGGGGCGATTCTCGAGAACGAAACGGATAATGTGCTTGAGTGTGGGGTAGTCGCGCAGCTTACGGTTCTCATCGCGCGGGATGCCGTAGGTTTCGCGAATGGCCGTGAACATCTCGGCTTGTTTAACGGTATCGACGCCGAGATCGGCCTCGAGGTCGAGATCCAGGTCCAGCATGTCGCGCGGGTAGCCGGTCTTATCGACCACCATTTGCAGGATTTGCTCTCTCACCGCGCCGCCGGGTTCGACGGGCGGGGCGCCCGGGGCCGGTGGGATAGCAGCGGCGGTTGCGGGCTGCGACGCGACGGGAGCAGGAGCGGGCGCGGGAGCCTGAGCCAGATCCGGCCGCCGGTCGCGCACGAAGCGCAGCACATGGGAGAGCGTGGGGAAATCGCGCAACTTGATCTGGTCGTCGCGGGCAATTCCGTAGGCTTCGCGGATGGCCGCAAACATCTCGGCCTGCTTGACGGTGTCCACGCCGAGATCGGCCTCGAGGTCGAGATCCAGATCGAGCATTTCTACCGGGTATCCCGTCTTTTCCGCGACCAAAGCGAGGACGCGCTCTTTCACCGGGTCGGCCTGCACGGCGGGTTTAGGTTGAGGAGCGGGCGCCGCGACCGGCGCGGGCGCCGGCTTGGGCGCGGGCGCGGCTACCGGCGCGGGCACCGGCTTAGGTTGCGGCTGCGGCTGGGACGGCGCGGCGGGAACCGCGGCAGCAACCTCGGGCGCGTGCACCGAGGCGCCCTGGTCCCGGACACGCAGGGTGCGATGAGCGACCTCCAGATTCGCGGCCGGCTGGCCCGAGATCCGAGTCATCCAGGCATTCCAGGCGGCCTTATCGGCGATGCGATAGGCGAAGCCGAGCGCCTCGGGCGTGGGACGAGCGGCGTCCGTGGCGCCCGTCCAGTGGTAAAGCGTCATGCTGATCTGGGAGCCGAAGCCGGCGCCCAGGCGCAGCGCATACTCCACGGGATAGAGGCCGCCCTTGGAAAGATTCAACGGCCCCAACTCGGGATCGACCTCTTTGAAGTTGGCCACGGGTGGCACGCATCCGGTTTCGAGCGTCTTCACCGCGACCACATCCTCGACGCCGGCGCCCATGGCATGGCCGGTCAGACCCTTGGTATTGGCGATCACGATCTGGTCGGCCGCGTCGCCGAAGACGCGGCGCAGCGCATGGATCTCCGCCGCGGCGCTGCCGCCGCGCGCGGGAGTATAGGTCTCATGGGAAACGAAGACCATGCGCGGGGCCATCTCCCTACGCGGGACGCCGCCGCGCTTTTCGGCTTGGGCCACCAGGTCTTCCATAACCTGGCTGATGTGTTGAACGTCCAGGCGCGTGCCATGGAAGGCGCTGTTGGCCGTCACGGAGCTCCAGACTTCGCAGATGGGCCGGATGCCACGTTCGCGCGCGGCTTCGGCGCTTTCGACCACGAGGGCCGCTGCGCCCATCCCCAAGATCATGCCGTGGCGTCGGCGATCGAAGGGAAGGGCAGCCTCTTCCACCACTTCATCGGTGGCTGCGGCGCCGGTAACCAGAAAGCCGGAGCCGAGCCATTCCATGAGGTGGTCGGAGGTGGGGTCGTCGGCCGATATGACGATGGCGCGGCGGCAGCGGCCCTCGCGGATCCAGTCCTGCGCCAAGGCCACGCCTTGGGTAGTGCTAGCGCAGGCGGAGTTGAGATGCGTGTTGGGTCCGCGGGCGCCGATGAATTCGGCGAACTGCGAATGGCCCATCGCCAGGATGCGGAAAACGAAGCGGCGGTCGAAGACGAAAGGATCCTTCTCGATGGCGACGCGCAGATCGTCGGCGCGCCGGTCGATTTCCTGCCGCAGCATGGTGTCGGTCGTGCGGGCACGCAGATCCTCGAGCATGGCTAACTGCTCACGCCGGCCGTGGTCCACAAAATAGCGGGACAGCTCATCGGCAAAAGAATCCAGGCCGGGGAAAGCCGAAGCGAAGATGACGGCGGTGTCGTCGCGCAGGGCATCGGGCAAGACCCAACGGTCTTGGAGCTGCGTGCCTTTAGTGGTGGTCTTGTACCGCATGACCAGAGGGATGCCGGCATCGCGCAGGGCGTCGAGGCCCACGCCCATGGCCAACTGGGTGACGCGATCAAGGGCGGCCAGGCGGTCGGCGGGAACTCCGAATTCCCCTTCGAGATCGAAGGCTCCCCCGCGCGCAGCGAGCTTGATGACATCGGCCGTGCTGGAGATGCGCTCGAACACCGGCTCTCCGTTTTCGCTTTTGACGAGCCGGGTGATGCGCTTGTCGAGGATGGCGCGGCGGAAGCGGGAAGGAATCACATCGATGAACTGGTGGCCGCGGAGAATGCGGCCGACATTGGCATCGTCGAAGATGCGCTCGGTGCCGGGCAGGCCCAGAGCCGCTCCCGTGATCGCCACGGGAACAGTGGACGACGCGCCGTGCGAGCCGTTATTCAAGCCATGGAGATTCTGCCAGCCGCGTTGGACGGCATCGGCAAATATGCGGCCAAGTTCCCGGTAGCGGTCGTCGGTCAGAGCGGGTGGGGACGCATGGCTTGCGCCCGCCTCGGCGACAGAGACGGGGACGGACGGACGGTCCGCCTGCTCCGCGATGCCGGCGCCGAGTCCCGCGGCGTAGAGCCCGCACAGGGCGTTGTTGAAGGCGGGGATATCGCCGAACTTGGGATGGTTGGTGAAGAGCGAGAGGACCTCGGCATCGGAGCCGAGCACGTCTTCGGCGAATCCGTGCAAGGCCTTCTTGGGGCCGACCTCCACGAAGACGCGCGCGCCGGCGCCATAGAGCGTGTGCAGGCCTTTCACGAATTGCACCGGAGAGGCGACCTGGAGCGCGAGAATGTCCAACATCTTCTCCCTCACACCGGGCCCGCTGGGATAGAATTCGCCGTTCACATTAGCGACCACAGGCAGGACAGGCGACTGGAGGTGCGTGCGGTCGAGCATACGCCGCAGCGGCTCGCTGGCCCCGGCGACTATGGACGTGTGGAAGGCGTGGCTGACCGTCAATTCCACCACGTTGTAGCCGGCCTTTTCGAGAAGCGCCTGGGCTTGCGCGACGGCGTTCGACACGCCGCCGATCACGGCCTGGCTGCCGCTGTTGATGTTGGCGATCACGGCGTAGCCATCGACGGACTTCAGAATCCGCTCGATTTCCTCGAGCGGAGCGAAGACCGCCGCCATACGGCCGTTATCGCCCAAAGCTACGCGCGTCATTTCGCGGCCGCGGGCGCTGACGGCTTCGAGGGCGTCCTCAAACGGAAGAGCGCCGGCAGCCACCAGGGCGCCGTATTCGCCCATGCTATGTCCCATAGTCATGTCGGGCTGAATGCCATAGGCGGCGAGCAGGCGGGTGAGGGCGATATCGGCCGAGAGAATAGCCGGCTGAGTGAGGGCCGTCTGGCGGAGATCTTCTTCGGCCCGCGCCACGGCTGCGGCGTCGGCCGGGTCGACGAAAACAAACTCACTCAGCGGCTTGCCGAGGAACGGAGTCATCACACGATCCGCCTCGGCGAAGGTGGCGGCGACGATCGGCTCGGCGGCGCGCAGATCGCTCAGCATGTTGACGTACTGCGATCCCTGACCGGTATAGAGGAACGCCACTTTGGGCGCCGGGCCATGGCCGCGGAAAACACCTTGCGCGCGCAGAGCCTTCCACGCGAGGGGTTGGTTGGCCGCCAGCGCTTTTAGCGCTCTGGAGGATTTGTCGGCCAGGTCGGCGGCATTGGCGAAATCGATGGCCAGGCGCTCGGGCGCGCGCAGATCCCGAGCGGCGGGAGGGGCCGGAGCGGGGGCGCGGCCCTCGGCGGCGGCTCTTTGGATGGTGCGCAGGCGCTCGGCCAGTTCGACCTCCGAGGAGCCGCCCACCAGCAATGCGCCCCGCAAAGGCGCTTTATAAGAAGATGCGGCGGGGGCGCCGGCGTTATCCTTCGCGGCGACGCCTCCGTTGCCGCCGGACGCGGGCGGCGACTCGTGGAAGGCAACCCGGCTCTTTCCATTGCCGGTCAGCTTGTGGGGAATGTACTCTTCGAGAACGGCGTGGAAATTGGTGCCGCCAAATCCGAAGGCGCTCACGCCGGCGCGGCGCACGCCACCGGCGGGGACCATCCACGGTGTCAGCTCGGTGTTGACGTAGAGCGGGCAGCGGCCGAAATCGACATCCGGATTGGTGCGCTGGCAATTGAGGCTGGGAGGCAGGAGCTTATTGTGCAGCGCCAGGACGGCTTTCAGCAGTCCCGCGGAGCCGGCGCCGCCTTTGAGATGTCCGAAGTTCGACTTGACCGAGCCGAGCGGCACGGAGTGAGTGGGAAGGTGAAAGCCGTTGAGCAAATCGATCATGCTATTGACTTCCACCACGTCGCCCACGCGGGTGGAGGTGCCGTGGCCTTCCATATAGGTCCCCATTTCGGGGGAGACACCGGCATTCTTCCAGGCGCGCTCGAGGCAGAACTTCTGGCCCACCGGATTGGGCGCGGTGATGCCTTTGCCCTTGCCGTCGCTGGATGCGCCCATGCCGCGCAGCACGGCGTAAATCTTGTCGCCGTCGCGTTCGGCATCGGCCAGGCGCTTCATCATAAATATGGAGGCGCCTTCACCCATGATGAAGCCATCGGCCCCCTCGCCGTAGGGGCGCGTCCCGGTGGCGGAGAGCGCGCCAATCTTGCAGAATTTCACAAAAGACGAAACGCCCATGTTGCGGTCGATGCCGCCCGTGATGGCTACGTCGAATTCGTTGGCCACCAAGCCCTTCACAGCCGTGGAGACCGCTGCCATGGCCGACGCGCATGCGGCATCCGTGGTGAAATTGGGACCGTGGAAATTGAAGAGGTTGGCCACCCGGCCGGCGATGCAGTTGGCCAGCTCACCGGGCATGGTGTCTTCGGTGGTATCCGGGAGGCGGGCGGCGATCCGCTTGTGTAACTCGCGGTTTATTTCGCGGCGCACCGCTTCGGGGAGCGCGCTGAAGCTGGCGCTTCCCTCGAGTTCCCGCTCGTATTCCGGGAAGTAAATGCGCAGGGAGGTGAGATAGTGGCGCTCTCCACCCATCGCGTTGCCGAGGATCACGGCGGTGCGATCGAGATCCATGGGGCGCTTCGGATAACCGTAATCTTCGAGCGCTTCGCGCACGCAGGCGACGGCCCATTTCTGGCCCTGATCCATGGCATCGGCCACGCGCGGCGGGACGGCAATGCGCCACTTCAGCGGATCCCACTCGAATTCGCGCACCCAGCCGCCGATCTTCGAGTAAGTCTTACCCGGCACGGTGCGGTCGGAATCGTAATAGAGGGCCGGGTCCCAGCGGTCGGGGGTAACTTCGGTGACGCTGTAGCGGCCGTTCTTCAAGTTATTCCAGAAGGCCGGCACATTCGGGGCATCGGGCAGAACGGCTCCCGCGCCCACAATCGCGATGGCTTGATAAGAGGTATCTTCCATGATAACTGTACTCCCCACATTCGCTCCCTAGCGGTAAGTCAAGAACTCTCTCTCCGATCAGGCGGCCGGCGCGGCGCGCTTGGCCGCGCGGCCGTACAGCACGTCGGCCACGAAATCCATATCCGAGATCAACCCCGCCTGCGCGCGATGGATGGCGGGCAACCGCAACGCCGACTCGAAGGCGGCCATTTCGCTCTCGCTCACACCGCCCGCGCCGGCGATCCAGCGCAGGCTCTCGGTGCCCACGCGGAGAGCCGCTTCGCGCGCAAAGGTGCGGGCCACCGCGGCGAGCGCCGTGGGGTCGAAACGGAAGCTGGCTTTTTCGTTGAGGCGGCCTTCCGCCATGAGAGCCGCGCGGCGCGACAAACTGCCCGCGCACTCGGCATAAGCGATCCATTCGCCGAGGCGCAGAAGGATGTGCTGAAAGCGGGTGAGCCGGCCGACGCGGGCCCGTTCCATCGCTTCGGCCAGCGCGTGCAAGGCGAGCGCGGCCACGTCCGCTCCCACATCGGGATGCGAGGCGTGAATGGCTTCGCAGCGGCGCGCCTGCTCGTGGTAATACTGGCCGCGCGTTTTCAGATGAAGCTGCCAGCGGTCGCGGCTGATGGTCATCTCCATAATTTCGGAGGTGCCTTCGTAAATGCAGGTGATGCGGACGTCGCGCTTGATCTTCTCGACCATGTACTCGTGCGTGTAACCGTAGCCGCCCAAGGCCTGGATACTGGCCTCGGCGGCGGCGTTGCCGGCTTCCGTGGACATGTACTTGGCGATGGCGCCCTCGGTATTGAGGCTGCCCTCGCCCGCGTCGATGCGCTCGGCGGTTTCCTCGATATAGGCCCGGCCGGCTTCGAGGCGCGCCACGTTCGGCACGATCAACTTGTGCGTGTATCCCTGCTTTTCCGAGAGCGGCGCCCCGGCCTGAATGCGCTTGGCGGAATAGGGAATGGCGCGATCCAGCGCGGCCCAGCCGGCCCCCAAACCGAAAGTGGCCACCATGAGACGCGTGTAGCCGAACACCAACTGCGCCTGGATCAACCCCTGGCCTTCCACGCCGCCTATCAGACGGCTAGGATCCACAAAGACGTCGGTCAGCGAGAGGGCCGCGGTGTTACTCAGGCGGATACCGTGCTTGTCTTCCGGCTTATCGTGATTGAAGCCCGGAGCTCCCTTTTCGACGACGAACCAACTGGGACCGGCGGGCGTGCTGGCCAGAATGGTGTAAGCGTCGGCTATTCCGCCGTTGCTGATCCACTGCTTGCTGCCGTTGATCTTATAGCCCACCACGCGGTCGCCTTCCATCACCCGCTCGGCGGTGGTCTGCAAGGCGCCTAAGTCGCTGCCGGCCTCAGGTTCGGTGGCGCCGTACGCGAACAATAATCCTTCTTCGGCGATGCGCGTCAGCCACACCTTTTTCTGCTCGGGAGTGGCGCCAACGAAAATCGGGTCGCTCCCCAGGAACGTGGCCAGCACGGAGGTTGCGATGCCCAGATCGATGCGGGCCATCTCTTCGCAGACGCAGTACACGTCGAAAGCGCCGCCGCCGAAACCGCCGTACTCCTCGGGAATGAACAAAAGCTGGATGCCCAGTTGATCGGGATTGCAGAGGTGGTGGACAATCTCGAGCGGACACTCGTCGCGGTCGTCCCACTCGCGGAGTTGCTCGTCGGGAAGCCTCTTCTTGGCGAATTCCCGGAGCGATTTCAAACTGAGCTTGAGCGTCTTTTTCGAGATCACGAGCGGTGTCCTCCCTTCGCCGGAACGGCGCATTCTTCACGAATCCGGTTAGTCAATTGCGGCAGAAACTCCAGAATGTCGGCTACGATTCCAACATCGGCGACGCGGAAGATGGGAGCCTTGGGATTCTTATTAATGGCGACGATGAAGGGATTGCCCTTCAGCCCCGCTAAGTGCTGGAAGGAACCACTAATGCCGCAAGCCATATAAACTTTGGGCTTCACGGTCTTGCCGGAGGAACCCACCTGCCGGGATTTCTCCATCCACTTAGCGTCCACCACGGGCCTGGAACAGCTCACGGCGGCGCCCATGGCCTCGGCCAACTCTTCGGCGATGGGCACATTCTCTTCTCCCTGGATGCCGCGGCCGATGGAGACCAGAACCTGGTGCTTGGTGATATCGACAGCGCCCGTCTCGGCGACGACGGTTTCGAGATAGCGCCTTCCCGCGGTGAGCGGGCCGACGTCGGCCGACTTATCGATCACCTGTCCGCCGGCTGGAGCGCTCTCGATGGGTTTGAAGGCGCCCGGACGGACACCGATGACCGCGCCACCGGAGATATCGCAGCGCACGTGCGCGCTCACCTGTCCGCCGAATTCCTGGCGAACCAGCTTCAGAGCGGCTCCGGTGACACCCTCGATCTCCACCACGTCGGGCGCATAGGCAGCATTCATGCGGATCGAAAGACCGGGCGCGAGATCGACTCCGAAATGCGAATGCGCGACTAACACGATGCTTCCGGGCGGCACGACCGCGGCCAAAGCCTTGCGGACCAACTCCGCATTGGGGTAAGCCAGGGCCTCGCCGGCGATCTTCCAGACCTCCTGGCAGGAAGCGGTCAGAGCACCGCAAACGGCCTCCAGCTCCGCGCCACAGCCGGTGAGGAGCGCGGTCGGAGATTGAGCGGGATCGATCCTGCGCGCCGCGGCCAGCAACTCGGGCGCGGAGTCGTCGGGCACGCCGCTCTTGTGCACCACATAGACGAAAATGCGAGCCATTAGTTCAACCCTCCCTTGACTTTCAGTAACTCGACTAACTTCCCAGTGATTTCCTCGGGGCTGCCTTCGAGCATCTCGGCGCCCTTGCCCATGGCGGGAATGAAATAATCCAGGCGCTCCAATTTCGCCCCGGCCTCGCCGACGGTGTCCGGATCGATACCCAGGTCACCCGCGTCGAAGGTGGGGATCTCACGGGAAGCCACCTGCCGGATGCCGCGCATCCCGACATAGCGCGGTTCATTGATGCCGGTCTGAATCGAGAGCACGCACGGCAGATCGATCTCGTTGATCTCGCGGTTGCCGCCTTCGATTTCACGGCCGATCTTGAGCTTCCCGCCATCCAGAACCTCGATGGAGTTCACCAGCGCGGCGAATGGGTAGTCGAGCATGGCGGCGAGCATGCCGCCTACCTGGGCGGCGCCGTCGTCGGCCTGCACGCCGGTCAGGATCAGATCGTACTTACCCTTCTGAACGAACGCCTTCAAAATCGCGGCGTTTCCGCGGCCATCGGAGCCTTCGAAAGCTTCGTCCGAGAGGAGCACGGCGTGGTGAGCGCCCATGGCCATCTCGCGGCGCAGGATCTCTTCGTCGTCTTCGGCTCCTACGGTGGTCACGGTCACAGTTCCGCCGGTGCGATCGACCAACTGCAGGGCCTCTTCGACCGCATAGTTATCCGGCTCATTGATCGAATACACGAGTTCGTCGCGCTCGATGTCCGTTCCGGCGCGATCCAGCTCGATCTCATTCTCCGAGGTATCGGGCACCCTCTTTGCGCAAACCAGGATTTCCATAATCACTCCTTGTAAGCGCCGGTTGGCACTCGGCGCGGGCGGCGGTTCAACAACTCACCAGCGGGCCGACAGCCCGCTCCACACGAACTTGACGATCTACCAATTCCGTAATATCGATGGCGGCCATGCGGCCTTCCATGCCGGCGACCTTGATGGCGTCCTCTATGTTCACCATGCAGAACGGGCAGGCAGTTACAATCACGTTGGCCCCCGCGTCGGCGGCCATGCGGACTCGCATGACACCCATGCGCTGCTCTTCCTTGGGTTCGTAGAAGAGCGCGAGTCCGCCCGAACCACAACAGAAGGAGCGGTCGCGCGAGCGGTGCATCTCGACCCTCTTCAAGCCGGGAATCGCATCCAGCACGGCCCGGGGGTCCTCATAGATACCGTTGTGGCGCCCCAGATAGCAGGGATCGTGATAGGTATATACGCTACCGGAATCCGCGAGCGGCTCAAACTCGATGCCGCCGGCCTTGACTTCCCGGGCGATCGTCTGGCTGATATGTTCCACGGGAGGCACGTCCTTGTAGTCGTGCTTCAATGCGTTAAGGGCGTGAGGGTCGTTCGTGACGATGCGCCGGGCGCCGGAAGCTCTGATGGCCTCCGAGTTGTGGTCCCGCAAGGCGATGAAGAGCATCTCTTCGCCGAAGCGGCGGACCTCGTGCCCGCTGTCCCTCTCGGCCGCGCCGAGGACTCCGAAGTTAGTGCCGATGCGAGTCAGAATCCTGGCGGTAGAGCGGCCGATCGACTGGATGCGGTCGTCGTAGGAAGTGATACTGTCGACGAAATAGAGAGTATCGGCGTCGCGGTTCCCATTCAGGATTGGAACGGAACAGGTCTGCTGAAACTCCTTGTCCTTGACCCAGTCGGCGCGCTTTTTCTCCATCTTGCCGTAAGGGTTGCCGCGGCTCTCCAGAGCCTTCAGAGGCTTCTGAAGCGATTGGGGCACCTTGCCGTCATCCACCAGGCCGCGCCGCAGGTCCACGATCTTATCGATCTGCTCGATCAACAGCGGGCACTCGGCCTCGCAGGCGCCGCAGGTGGTACACGACCAGATCTCATCTTCCGAGTACACGTCGCCGACGAGAGAGTGGCCGTTGTTGGACTTTCCGAAAACGGGATAGTGTTTGAAGGCGTAATCGCGGCCTTTGACGCTCACAAACCGGGGCGACAGCGGCCGTCCGGCGGCGTTGGCGGGACACTGGTCCGAGCAGCGGCCGCAATCGGCGCAAGAGTAGAAGTCCAGCATGTGCTTCCAGGTGAAATCCTCGAAGGTCTTAACGCCGAAGGATTGCACCTGGTCCAGGCGGTCGTCGGGAACGCCCCATCGCACGGGCTTGACGGATCCGCGGTCCAACTTAGCGAAATAGATGCTAAAGAAGGATGTCTCCACATGAAACTGGATTCCAAAAGGCCGGTAACAAAGTAAGAAGAAGAAGGCGAGCTGATGTGTCAGGTAAGCGCCGAGGTGGAGATCCTGGAGTATCCACAAAGGACTAAAAATGAGAGCGGTCTTCACCATCCAAGGCAGCGATAAAATGGCCAGGGATTCCACCGGCTGAACGAGCTGAAACTGAGCCGCGGCTTTGGCGCCCTCAAAGAGGCCGTCGGCAGCCATGAGGATCGCGATCAGGGCCAGAAGGAAGACGGCATCGGCGGTGCGGGCCTTGCCGTACCGCGCCGGCACGGCGTACCGCGCCGGCTTGAGAACCAGCCGCCGAAAGGCGGCAACGACCATGCAGATCAAGACCACCGTGGCGGCGTAATCACCGGTGGCACTGTATATGCGGCTCAGTAAGGACGGAACAGCCGGCTCCGCGGAAGATCCGAAGATCCCCAGCGTCATCAGCGAGCCGGTGCGAATCACCAGAATGATAAAACCGGCGAAGATGAGAATGTGAAGAATCCCGGCCCCGATGAAGCGCGGATGTCTCCATTGCGCGAACCAGAATTTCAAAAGTTTGCCCAGCCGGAGGAGGGGCCGGTCGAAGCGCGGGTCGCGTTGGCCCTTCAGGAGCGGGGCCAAGCGCTTCGCGGCTATGTAAGCGAAGCACGCGGTCCCCAGCAGGGCGATGATCGAAAACAGGACTCGCCCCTGAACGAACCAATAAGTAGCCTCCGACGGCGACTGGATAGCGTCTACCATAGGTCACATAGCCGCCATGGCGCGCGCCGCGGCCGGCCTTTCGTTGAAGAGCAGGCGCCGGATGGTGCGAAGGTCGTTCAGAATGATGCGGGACTTATGCACATGGCAGTTCAGGAGTCTGAGCTTGAACATGGCCAGCTCGACTGCCTGCGCGCGGCGCTCCTCGCCCTCCTTGAGACTGAACAAATGTTCGCGGTCGAGATCTTTCACCGAATCCAGAATCGTTTCGGCGAGCACGTTCATGAAATCGTGCGCGCTTTCAATGGTATCGAAGGGCTGCTCTATCTCGTTAAGCGGCATGGTACTCCCCCTAACATGCGCGGGCGCACACATAGCGCGTCCGCGCCGGACAGTTAGCACACTGGTTTCCGCTTCCCCGGCGAGGGGCGCGAAGCGGCGGATACTTACGACGACGCGCGGGCCGTCATCGTCCAAACAAGCGAACGGCGGATAATCGAGGAATCGCGGGCGGCCTGGCAGCGGTCACGAAGCCGGAAACAATGCGCGGCAACGCACGCAGAGTTCGCTTCCCGCGATTCCAATCCGGGCGCGTCAGTAACAAGTCCGGACGTTAGCGATATTCTCCTGCGGATGATTCTCTCGGCCTGGGCATGAGTACAAACCTCGAATAACAGCGCATTCGCAGAGAGGCCGCTTATGTGCTCCCGTTGCAACCCGGCCGCGTTCATGCGCTAAACCCCATCATTCTAAATGTCGACCGACTTTAACCAACTGTTAACTAAGTGCCCTGGAAGCCCGGAGGATTTTCGGAGGTCTTTGTCGGATTTTTTAGGGCACAAACTAATCATACTCAAACGTCTTTTAATAGCAAACACCATTTAAGTGTGTACGAGCGCATTTTGCCGCCAAAGTGTAAGAACATTAACCGCACTGCGGCGCAGTATATTTAAACTTGCGGGTCGCTCTGTACGGCAAATTACACTGGGCGCGCAGGCACGCGGCGGAGGGGGCGCTACGGAGCGCGAAAAGCGGGACTAGACGGCGCGCTTCGGCGGGCTGGTAGCATGGATTGGAGGTCTGTCGATGCTTCTGGAAATCGCCGGCGCGCCGACGGCGGAAAACTCTGCCATCCTCCTCGATCCGCGCGATAATATTGCGGTCGCGCGGGTGCCGGTGGCGGCCGGAGCGGAACTGCGCGTCAACGGGGTCCGCGTGGTAGCCGCCGCATCGATCCCCGCCGGGCACAAGGTGGCGCTGCGCGGGATTGCGGCCGGCGAGATCGTGCTACGCTACGGCCACAGCATAGGGCGCGCCAGCGCTCCCATCGCCGCCGGCGAACATGTGCACACTCACAATCTGGCCTTCGAGGATTTACAGCAGGATTACGAGTTCCCGGCCGGGGAAAGCGGCGTTCCCGAACGCCGCCTGGATGGGCCCACGTTCCTGGGATACCGGCGCGGGGACGGGCGCGTGGGGACGCGCAACTACATCGCCATCGCGGCCGCGAGCAACTGCTCCGCGCATACAGTGGAATCGATCGCCCGCAGCTACGAAGGCCAGGCGCTGCCAGCGGGCGTGGATGGCGTGGTGGCATTCCCGCATGGCGACGGGTGCGGGCAGGCTCCCGGCGGAGATCTCGACCAGTTGCGGCGAACCATGCGCGGCGTGTTGGATCATCCCAATGTCTCGGCCGGACTCATGGTTGGGCTGGGCTGCGAGGTTAACCAGATCGATAGCTATCCCACGGGCAGCCGGCTGGCCGGGCTGACCCTGCAATCGAGCGGAGGCACGCGCGCCACCATCGAGGCGGCGCGGCGCGAGGTGGACCGTTTCATCGAGCGCGCGGGGGCGGAGAAACGCATCGAAGCGCCCGCTTCCGTGCTGGTGCTGGGGCTGAACTGCGGCGGGTCGGATTCCTTCTCCGGCATCACCGCGAATCCGGCGCTGGGCTGCTGTTCGGACCTGCTGGCGGAACTGGGCGGCAGCTCGGTGCTGGCCGAGACGCCTGAGATCGTAGGCGCCGAGCACCTTCTGGTGAAACGCGCGCGCAACCGGCAGGTGGCCGAGAAACTGCTCGAGATGATCCGCAAGTACAGGCAATATCTCGGCGCCTTCGGCAGCGGTTTCGACCACAACCCCTCGCCCGGCAACAAAGCCGGCGGCCTCACGAATATCCTGGAGAAATCATTGGGCGCGGTGGCCAAGGGCGGCACGTCCACCATGATCGAGGTTTACGATTATGCCGAGCGCATCGCCGCTCCCGGTTTCGGCTTTATGAACACGCCGGGTTACGATCCGGTTTCGCTCGCGGGTCTGGCGGCGGGCGGCGCGACCCTGATTGCGTTCACCACGGGGCGGGGCAGCGCCATCGGTTTTCCCACCATTCCGGTAATCAAGATCGCCAGCAACACGCCCATGTACCGGCGCATGAGCGACAACATGGATGTCAACGCCGGCGCGGTGGCCGATGGGGCCAAGTCCATCCAGGAGATGGGCCGCGAAATATTCGACATCATGCTGGAGGTGGCCTCGGGCCGGCGCACTTCGTCCGAACGGCTGGGACACAAGGAATTCGTGCCCTGGCGGATGGGGCCGGTGCTGTGAGTTCCAGTAGAATATAAAAAGATGTTCCGATCGATCTCCGTACTTCTAGGGGCCCTATTGTGTCTCGCACCGGCCGGCCCCGCTCAAGACCCCAAAAAATCCGCGTTGGACAAGGCCACGTTGGAGGCTTATGTCCGCCATCTGTACGTTATGGATTCGCGTGTCAGCGTGCAGGTGCTCGATCCCAAGCCCTCGACTGAACTGCCGGGCTTTCTGGACGTGAAGGTGCGCGCGTCGGCGGGCGCCCAGTCACAGGATTTTGACTTCCTGGTCTCCAGGGATGGCTCGAAGATCCTCCAGGGCTCGATCTACGACGTGAACAGCAACCCGTTCAAGGCCGATCTGGACAGGCTGAAGACGGAGTTCTCGCCCAGTTTCGGGACCCCCGGCGCGAGCGTCGTACTGGTGGCCTTCAGCGATTTCGAGTGCCCGTACTGCAAGGAAGAAGCCAGCATGCTGCGGCAGAACCTCCTGAACGCCTATCCCACGCAGGTACGGCTGTACTTCAAGGAGTTTCCGCTGGAGAGCATCCATCCGTGGGCCAAGGCTGCCGCCATGGCCGGCCGGTGCGTCTTCCGCCAATCTCCGGCCGCGTTCTGGAGCTATCACGATTGGGCTTTCGCGCACCAGGCGGAAATAACGGCGGAGAACTTCAAGTCAAAGCTCGCGGAGTGGGCCAAGAGCGAAAAGGACCTGGACGCGGTCCAGCTCACCCGTTGCGTGGAAACCAAGGCCACCGAAGCGGAGGTGGATAGGACCGTCGCACAGGGCAAGGAGCTGGGCGTCAACTCCACTCCTACGTTATATATAAACGGCCGCAAGATCGCGCAAGCCATCGACTGGCCCAACCTGCGCTCGATCATCGATTACGAGATCGAGTATCAGAAGACCGCCAAGAACGCCGGGGAAGACTGCGGCTGCGACGTGAAGCTGAACGTGCCGGGATTGCAGGAGCAGAAAGCGCTGCCGCTCGAGAAGAAGTAGGCGCTGCGCTAGCTAGATCTCCGGCAGCAGTTCACGGATGATCCGCACCAGGTCCGAGGGAAAGAACGGCTTGCGCAGGAAGCGCACTTGCGGAAACCTGGTGAGCGACGAACTGCGCTGGAGACCCGAAATCAGGAGCACGGAGGTTTTGGGATGAAGGCGTAGAACCCGCTCGGCCAGTTTGTTGCCGTCCATCTCGGGCATGACGATGTCGGAGATGAGCAGGTCGACGGGGTTCACCTCGCAGAGGCGCAAGGCCTCCGCCGCGCTGGGCGAAATCAAGACCGAAACGCGGCGGCCGGCGAGCATCTGCTCGACCAGCCGCGGGATCTGCGGATCGTCGTCGACAATCAGCACCGTGCGCGCCGAATGACTCATCCGAACCTTTGATTCTACGAGGCGCGAGCGGCACGCGCAACTTGCCGGCGGCACGCGCTTGATCGCAGTCGCCGCAGCGGTCATAATCGACGGTGGCGGGCCGGGCGGCCGCAAGCGGTGGGGGGCGGCGCCAAGGGGCTCGCGGAGGATTTATAAAGATGATATACAGCCGCTGCACTGCCGGCGTTCTGCTGGGCGGGCTGGCTTTTCTGTGCTTCGCCCAAGCGCCTCCCAAGAAAGGAAGATCCGACGTGAAGAAACAGGCTTTCGGCAAGATGCCGGACGGCACCGCCGTCGACCTTTACACGCTCACCAACGCACGGGGAATGCAGGCGGAGATCGCCACCTACGGCGGCGCCGTGGTGTCCCTGACCGCGCCCGACCGCGCCGGCAAGTTCGCCGACGTGGTGATGGGAATGGAGAACCTGGAAGGCTATCGCGAGCAGACGTACTATTTCGGCGCGCTCGTCGGACGGTACGGCAACCGCATTGCCCACGGCAAATTCACGCTAGAAGGCAAGAGCTACGTAACGCCCCAGAATAACGGCGGCAACACCTTGCACGGCGGCGTCGCGGGCTTCGACAAACGCGTGTGGAAGGCCGCTCCAGTGAACTCGGCGGAGGGCGCCGCCCTGGAGCTGACCTATCTGAGCAAGGATGGCGAAGAAGGTTTTCCAGGCAACCTCTCCGCCAAGGTGGTCTATACGCTGACCGATAACAACGAGCTGAAGATCGAATACACAGCCACCACCGACAAGCCCACCGTGATCAACCTGACCAATCATTCTTACTTCAACCTGGCGGGCCCGGGCGACGGCGACATTCTCCAGCACGAGGTCTCGATCGACGCCGATCGTTTCACGCCGGTGGATGCCGGGCTGATCCCCACCGGCGAGCTGCGCGCGGTGAAGGGCACGCCATTCGATTTCACGAAGTCCACCGCCATCGGCGCGCGCATCGGGCAAAACGACGAGCAGCTAAAACTCGGCAACGGCTACGACCACAATTTCGTGCTGAATAAGGGCAACGGCGGCCTGACCCGGGCGGCCGTGGTGCACGAACCCAAGACGGGCCGTGTGCTGGAGGTATCGACCACGGAACCAGGCTTGCAGTTCTACACCGGCAATTTCCTGGACGGAAAGGCGCGCGGCAAGGGCGGGAAGGTCTACCAGTTCCGCGGCGCCTTCTGCATGGAAACCCAGCACTATCCGGATTCGCCCAACCACCCGGCTTTCCCCACTACGGAACTGAAGCCGGGCGCCACATATCATACCGTCACGGTCTACCGTTTCTCGGCGCGATAGCGGGGCGCGCTACAACCCCGCGGCGCGGGCGGACACGCGGGCCACGCTGGACCAATCCATCTCGGCCTGGCCCTGCGCCATGCCCGCCAGCATACGGTCGCGCAACAGGCTCGCCAGGGGCATGGGCGAGGCGCATTCCTGGGTAACTTCGAGCAGCAGGCGGATATCCTTCTGGCCCAGTTTCAGAGCGAAACCGGCCGGTTCGAAGCGGCCATCCGCGATAATCTTGCCGTAATTGGCATATATCGGGGACGCGAAAAACGCGTTCATGGCATCCAGGAATACGTGCGGGTCCACGCCGGCCTTGCCCAGCGTCGCGAAGGCTTCGCCGAAAGCCTCAAGCACGCTGGCGATCATGAAATTTCCGCAGAGCTTCAGGGCGTTGGCCTGCCACGGCTCGGGGCCCGCCACGAACGTCTGGCGGCCGATGGCGTCGAATAAGGGCCGATGGCGCTCCACCAGGTCAGGGGCGCCGGCGGCTACTACGAGCAGCTTGGCCTGCTCGGCGGCTTCGGGGCGGCCGAAGACCGTGGCGCTCAGGAAGCCTTGGCCGCGAGCCGCGTGCCCAGCAGCCAAGCGGCGTACCAGCGCGGTGCTGATGGTGCTGCTCGAGATGTGGGTGGCGCCGGTTTCGAGGGCGGCGGGCAGATGGAGCTCTTCGACGGCGCGGTCATCGGCCAGCATGGTGAGGGCAGTCTCCGCGCCGCGGCAGGCGTCTTCGGGCGAAACGGCGACCCGCGCGCCCTCCGCCTCCAAGGCTTCCGCTTTTTCGCGGGTGCGGTTGAAGACCGCCAATTGGTGCCCGGCGCGGAGCAGGTTGCGCGCCATGCCCGACCCCATCCTGCCCAATCCGATGAATGCCAGTCGCATACCGCCAGAATAACGGCCGGAGGGTCGAATGACTGTTCGTCAGCGGACAAAGCAAACTAAGAGGAACCGATGTCGATCAGCCCTCGTACTGGGATAAGAAGAGGTGCGCTAATGTTCTGCGATCGTTGTGGCACCCAGTTACAGGATTCCAGCGCTTTCTGCCCCACGTGCGGCAAAGCTCAACGCGTTACACCCATGATGCCGGTGCACAGCCGGCTGGCCGGCCATTTGCGCCTGCTGGGCATCCTGTGGCTGGCTATCTCGGTCTTCCGGTTGCTTCCCGGCCTTTTCCTGTTCTCCGTTTTCCATCACATGATTCCGCCGATGACCAACGGCATTCCCTTCTTCGTTTATGGGCTGCTGCGGGGAGTCGGGGCGGTGATTTTGACGGGCGCGGTGCTCGGGATCGCCGCCGGCTGGGGCTTGCTCGAGCGGCAGCCATGGGCGCGCATGCTGGCCATCCTCCTGGGCTTCATCAGCCTGCTGGAGATGCCGTTCGGCACGGCGCTGGGCATATACACGCTCTGGGTGCTGCTGCCGGCCCAGTCGGAAGAGGAGTATCGCCGGATATCCAACGCAGCGTGAGGCGCGCTACAGCCGTAAACCTTCCCGGCGCAAGCTGCGTCGTACAATTGAAGGGAAAAGTATGCGGCTGTTACACTTTGGCCTCGCGTTCGCGCTGGCGATAGCCGGCTTTGCGGATACCGTCACGCTCCGGGACGGCCGCATCCTCAATGGAAATTACCTGGGCGGCACGCCCCGGCAGGTGCGGCTGGACATGGGCGACCGGATCGAGACGATCGACGTCGGGGATATTGTGCGGATCGAGTTTGGGAGCCAGGCGGCGGCACCGGCGCCCAATCTGAATCGGGATCAGGATCGCGATCCGGACCGGCCGGTCCTGCGGCGCCGCGATGAAGGCGCGGTGTTCCGGCCCGATTCCGAGGCCGCTCCCGCGCCGGCTGCGGACGCCGCTCCCGCGACCGCCCAGGCTGCCGTGGGGTCGATTGAACTTCCACAGGGCACCAATGTCGTGATCCGCATGATCGATGGCGTGGATTCCGAGACCAACGCGGTGGGCGATACCTTCGCGGCCAGCCTGGATGAGCCGGTGATGCTCAACAACCAGACGGCGATTCCGCGCGGGACAAACGCGACCGTGAAGCTGGTGGACTCCAAGGAATCCGGCAAGCTGACCGGCCGCTCGGAGGTGGCGCTCAGCCTGCAATCCATAAGGATCAATGGGCGGGCGGTGGAATTGAACACGCAGACGGTATCGCGGGTGAGCGATTCGCGCGGCACGCGCACCGCGAAAGTGGCGGGCGGAACGGCGGCGGTGGGAGCCGTCATCGGCGCTATCGCGGGCGGCGGCAAAGGCGCGGCGGTGGGTGCGGCAGCCGGCGGCGCAGCGGGCACGGGGGCCGAGGTGGTGACCAAGGGCCAGCGCGTGAAGATCCCCTCCGAGACCCGCCTCACTTTCGTTTTGGACAACGCCGTGCGCATATGAGTGGCCGAATGAAGATTCGATTGGGCGCCGTTATGTTGATCTCGACTGCGGGCCTGCTGGCGCAAGGCCTGGTGGAAGGCCGCGCGGGCAGCCCGGTGCGAGTGCTGATTTACGAAGATCTCCAGTGCCCGGATTGCGCCAACTTCCGGGTGATGATGGACCAGCGGATTCTCCCCAAGTATGGCGGGCAGGTGGAATTCGTGCACCGCGATTTCCCGCTCGCCAAGCATCCCTGTGCGCGTCCGGCGGCCATCGCGGCGCGTTTCTTCTCCTTGCGCGACGCGGCTCTGGGGCTGGAGTACCGGCGCCACGCGCTGGCCACCCTGGGGGAAACCACTCCGGCGAATTTCAAAGACCGGGTGGCGGCGTTCGCGCGCGCACATGGCATCGCGCCCGATGACGCCGTGGCGGCCTTGGATGACCCCAAGCTGGCCGCGCTGGTGGAAAAGGATTACCAGGATGGGGTGGGGCGCGGCGTCGTGCACACTCCCACGGTGTTCGTGAACGGCACGCCCTTCATCGAGACCTTCACGTTCGAAGAAATCTCCAAGGGGATCGACGAAGCCCTTGCCCAAGCCAAATAGCATTGGCACCGGTCCGGTAGACCCTACGCCGGCTGCTGCTGGGTGAGGCAATGCAGCGTGCCGAAGCCCAGCACCAGGTCCACGGCATGAATGCCCACAACAGGGCGGTCGGGAAATAGCTCGCTCAAAATGCCGAGAGCCTTGCGGTCGTTGGGGTCGTTGAACGTAGGGACGATCACGGCCGCGTTGGCGATGTAGAAATTGGCATAGCTCGCCGGCAGCCGGCCGCCATCGAAGAAGAGCGGTGCGGGCATGGGCAAGGGCACGATCTCGGGCCGCCCTCCATCCACGAGGCGCAAATCGCGGATGCGCTCCCAATTCTCCGCCAGGGCGCGGTAATTGATGTCGCGCCGGTTCTCCTCCTTGATGAGCACCACGGTGGTGGCGTTGACAAAGCGGCAGAGATCGTCCACGTGGCCGTGCGTATCGTCGCCCGCCACGCCGCGGCCCAGCCAAAAGATGTTGGTGACGCCCAAGTACTCGCGGAGCGCGGCTTCGAATGGCTCGCGCGAAAGGCCGGGGTTGCGAACCTGGATCTTGCGATCGAGGTAGCATTCCTCTGTGGTGATGAGCGTGCCGCGGCCGTTCACATCGATGCCGCCGCCTTCGAGAATGAACGGGCGGCCGTTCGCGCGGGCTTCGAAGAGGCGTTTGCCGAGATGGCGCGCGGCAGTTTCGGGAACGCGGCGGTCCTTGCGCCAATCGCGATATTTGGCCCAACCGTTGAAGTGGAAATGCACGATGGCCGTCTCGCTGCGCTTGCCGGCCTGGCGGCGGACGAAGAGAGGGCCGCTGTCGCGGGTCCAGCCGCGGTTGGTGGGATGCACGACGAACTCGACGCGACGCAGGTCGGCGCCGGCGCGGTCCAGGTAGCGCGCGGCGATCTTCGAGTCGCCCGAGGATCCGACCAGCATACGGACTGTCTCGCCTGGGGAGATCTTGCGCACGATCTCGCCGTAGACCCAGCGGATGGTATCGAGCTTAGAGGGCCAATCGGTGAGGTTGTGGGGCCAGGCGAGCCAGGTGGCCCGGTGCTTCTCCCACTCGGCGGGCATGGAGAAGCCGAGGGCGGCGGGGGTTTCGTGTGCCATC
>Ga0326728_10004712_pt1 | contig 39793 bp, 33 predicted proteins | sample MB3enrmetagenome_FD_207602 | JGI IMG/M metagenome (GOLD analysis project Ga0326728, IMG submission 207602) | Lab enriched peat soil microbial communities from McLean, Ithaca, NY, United States - MB31MN | ecosystem: Environmental > Terrestrial > Soil > Wetlands > Peat | place: USA: New York... | reverse complement strand
CCTGCGCGAACAGATGAAAGCCATTCAGAAGGAACTGGGTGAGGCCGACGAGCAGCAGGAAATCGAAGAACTCCGCAAGAAGATTGAAGCCGCGGGAATGACGGAGGAGGGCAGGAAGGAGGCGATCCGGGAGTTGGGCCGGTTGGCGAAGATGTCGCCGGCGGCGGCCGACTACCATGTGACGCGCACCTACCTGGAATGGCTGGTGGCGCTTCCTTGGAACAAAGTCAGCGATACCCGCGTCGATATCACCAAAGCGAAGCAGGTCCTTGATGAGGACCATTGGGACCTGGAAAAAGTCAAAGAGCGCATCCTTGACTACCTCGCGGTTTTGCAGTTAAAGCCGCAACTCAAAGGTCCCATCTTATGCTTTGTGGGGCCCCCGGGCGTGGGGAAAACTTCCCTGGGAAAATCCATTGCACGCTCCCTCGACCGCAAATTCGTGCGCATGTCGCTGGGCGGAATTCACGACGAAGCGGAGATTCGCGGTCATCGCCGGACTTATATCGGCGCGCTGCCCGGCCAGGTCATTCAAGGGATCCGGCGTGCCGAAACCCGCGACCCCGTCTTCATGCTCGATGAGGTGGATAAAATCGGACGCGACTTCCGCGGCGATCCCTCCTCCGCCTTGCTGGAGGTTCTTGATCCGGAGCAAAACTCGCATTTCCGCGACAACTACCTGGACGTTCAATTCGACCTTTCCAAAGTGCTGTTCATTTGCACGTCGAACGTCCTGGATACCATTCCCCCGGCCCTCCTCGACCGAATGGAGGTGCTGGAACTTCAGGGATATAGCGAGGAGGAAAAAATCCAGATTGCCATCCGGCACCTGATCCCGAAGCAGACCGACGAGCACGGGGTCAAAACTCCCGAGCAAATTGAATTCTCCACGAGCGCCCTGGCCAGTATGATCCGGCACTACACGCGCGAGGCCGGAGTGCGGAATCTGGAGAGGGAAATCGCCACGGCCTGCCGCAAGCAGGCGCGCCGGATTGCCGAGGGCAAGCCGGAAAAGCTTTTGCTGACGCCTGACAACCTGCGGGATTTTCTGGGAATCCCGCGCTACCGCCTGGAAACCGAAATCGTGGAGCGCACGCGCCAACCTGGGGTGATGGTGGGACTGGCTTGGACGCCCACGGGCGGCGACGTCCTCTATGTGGAGGCCAATGCCATGAAGGGTGGCAAGGGCTTCACGATGACCGGACACGTGGGCCAGGTCATGCAGGAATCCATGCAGGCGGCGCTTGCTTGGGTCCGCTCCCACGCAGCGGATTACGAAATGGATCCGGAATTCTTCCAGTCGAAGGATATTCACATCCACGTTCCCTCCGGGGCCATTCCCAAAGACGGGCCATCGGCGGGAGTTACGATGGTTTCCGCCCTCGTCTCCGCCCTCACACGGCGGCCTTCACGCCAGCGGCTAGCCATGACCGGCGAAATTACCCTCAGCGGACAGGTCCTGCCCGTGGGGGGTATCAAAGAGAAAGTGTTGGCGGCTAAACGAGCGGGAGTGTTGGAAGTCATTCTACCCGCCGACAACGAGCCGAACGTCCACGAGGATCTGAACCCCGAAATGCTCGAGGGCTTAACACTCCACTATGTTAAGACGATTCGGGAAGTCGTGGAGTTAGGTCTCGAAAAAGACCCCGCGCCCGTTGAGACGGGCCAACCGGCCCGCGATGTGGCCCTGACTCCCGCGGCCGCCGGGGCGCCGAATTAAGGCCGGCACGGAGAAGTAGACTTGACCTGGAAGAAATTTACATCAGGAGAGGCCGATGAAAACTCGCGCTGCCCTCGGGGCAATTGTACTCTTGTCGTTAATTCCCGCATTCGCGCAACAGCCCAAGCCCGCCGTCGTTGCCGAAGGCGGCCAAACTGATGACCGCGCCTCCGCCCGCGTCCTCTACTGGAACACTTCGAAACATGGGGCGGCTGGACAGTTCGCCATCGATTACGGCCGCCCCGTGTGGAAGAGCACTTATGAAGACCCGACGAAATTTGACCAAATGACGAAGGGGAAGATCTGGCGGCTGGGGAGTAATTTCTGGACGACCCTTGATACTTGCTTGCCCTTGAAGATATCGGGCAAGAAAGTTTCCGTCGGCTCCTATTATCTCGGGCTGCACCGTTCGGATGACGGATCTAAGTGGAGCCTGGCCTTCATTGATCCGGCGAAGGTCCGCGCCGCCCATATCGATGCCTTTAATATTGATAAAGCTCCGGTGGCGTTCGAGGTTCCCATGTCGATCGCCGAAGCCACAACCAAACCTGAAAAACTCACCATGGAGTTGTCATATCCCAAGGACAACATTGACAAAGTCACTCTTAGTGTAGCGTGGGGAACCTTGGCGCTTACCGCGCCGATTGATGTCACGGTCGCGGAGTGATGGCGGCTTTAATCCATTTACATTTGCCATAGAAGACATTATAAGTACCCAAGCAGTTCCCATAAATCCGTTCGCGAGGGTTCATCATGTATTGCCGGAATTGTGCACGACAGCTTGCAGATACCGCCGAGTTCTGCGTCGCCTGTGGCCAGCGCCCCCTTGAAGGCACCCGCTTCTGCTCCAACTGCGGGCAGGAAATGGCTCCCGGCGCGCAAACCTGCGCCCAATGCGGCGGCGTCTCAGCTGCCGGCAGCGACAAAGATTTGGGCACCGCCGCCGTGCTTTCGATGTTTCTGGGGGTCTTCGGGGTGGATCGCTTCTACCTTGGCTATACGGGACTCGGGATCTTGAAGTTGTGCACTCTGGGCGGCTGCGGAATCTGGGTTCTTGTCGATAAGTTACTTATCATCTTCAAGAAATTGCCAGACGCGCAGGGCCGCCCCTTGCGGTTTGTAGTTCCCAGCCAACCCAGCGATAAGGAATGGGTGGTTGCTGTGCTGCTCTCATTTTACCTGGGTTGGTTGGGCGTCGATCGCTTCTATCTGGGCCAAATCGGATGGGGAGTGCTGAAACTCGTCACCCTCGGCGGTTGCGGGATCTGGGCCATTGTGGACGTGATTCTCATTGGGTTGAATAAGCTCCCGGACTCGAACGGCAAGCTTCTCCGCATGTAGGGGGCCATGGCATTTTTTTCCAAGGGAATAGCGCGATGGATGGTACTGTCACTCGCCCTCGCGGTTTTTGTGGCGGTCCCACCCGAGGTGTTGGCGCAGGGGCCGGACATCTGCTTGTGGAAGCACTTATTCCACCTCACTACCTGCCCTGCTTGTGGCAGCACTCGGGCGCTGGCCGCATTCTTTCATGGAAACGTCGCCCAGGCACTTGCTTACAACCGTAATGTGGTGGTAACGGGGCCACTTTTAATTGGCCTGCTGCTGCACGATATCATTTCGGGCCTTAAGGAGCGATATTTTCGGAAATCTGGAAGTGTAAAGTGTGAAGGATAAAAGGTATAACGTGGAGATATTTATCCTTCACACTTTGCACTTCCTGTTTCCAGCCCCGGCAAGCTGGCACGGCGTCCTGGTCTTGAATTCCTTCCGCGTTTCCAATAAAGTCTCAAGGTCTCTGTGATTAGCGTCGAGAATCTCCTGGAACGGACGTGCGGTGAACTGCCAAGCCCCCCTTTGATAAGATGGGCCGCTGTCCTCTTTACTCTCTTTGTTTTGACACTTCAGATCTCGATTGCGGCTTGTCAGGCATTCCTGGCGGGCGCTGGAATCCTGTATCTGATTCACCTCTTACAGGCGCGCCCGCGCGTCTTTTTCTTGCCCGTCAAGCTTCCCCTCGCACTCTTTTGTGTCTTATCAGTGGTTTCACTTTTCTGGGCGGCAAACCGCCAAGTGGGAGGGTTTGCGGTTAGAAAACTCGTCTTGTTTCTCATTTGGCTGCTGGCGATAAACTTGGTGGTCAGCGCGGAGCAGTTGCGCCGCCTCTTGCAGGGCTTGTTTCTTGTGTCCCTACTCACAAGCTTGGTTGGCATCGTGCAATTCGTCATCCAGTACCGTGATGTGCGAGCGCATCATCCCAGCGAACTCTATAGTTACCTGACGTCGACGCGCATCCATGGGTTTATGGGGCACTGGATGCACTTCGGTGGACAGCAGATGTTGGTTTTCGTTTTTCTGCTGGCATTTCTGCTGCTCTCCAATGGGCGAAACGCGAAAATCGAATTTCGAGTTTCACTTTTTTGGTGGACGGTGCTCGCCCTTGTCGCTGTGTCGATTATTCTAAATTTCACCCGCGGAGTGTGGTTGGGATGTTTCCTGGCGGGAATTTACCTTCTGACTCGCTGGAAACCCAAGTGGCTCTGGGCTTTGCCGATCCTGCTGGCCTTGGCTTACGTGGGGGCGCCATCCCTGGTTCGAAAGCGGATCCATCTGGCGATGCATCCCACGCAGGAACCCGCGCTATCCATCCGCCTGGAGATGTGGCGCGTCGCGCTCAGAATGATTCGCGCCCACCCCTGGGTGGGAGTAGGCCCCAACAACATTGAGGAAGTTTACGATCTTTACCTGCCGCAGGGGAAAACGCCCGAGGTGGGTTATCACAGCCACTTTCACAACAATTTTCTTCAATTCGGCGCCGAGCGAGGATTGCCCTGTCTGGCCGCGTGGGTGTGGCTCATGGCGGCGCTGGGTTGGTATACCTGTAAACTTCGGCGGCAACTCTCCACACAAAGGTGGATCGCCGACGCGTCTCTCGCTGCCTGGGTGGCCTTCCTGGCGGAGGGATGCTTTGAATTCAACTTTGGCACCTCGCCGGTCCTCATGGCGTTTCTCTTTGTAACCTCTGCACCCTTTATAGCTGGGAGGGTCGCTGTTTCCGGCGGAGAGTTGGAGAAAACCGGGGGTCCGAGGGATTCGCTATGACCTCCTAATCACCGGTCCAAACGTATTTCTCAGTGATTTACCCTTTTCAAGATACACTGTTTCTGAAATGAACCCTAAGCAGCAGATGTTGCGAAGTTCGATCGTGGTGGCGTTTTTCAACCTGCTCGGCGGGCTGAGCGGAATCCTGGTGGAAACCAGTATCGCAGCCAACCTCGGACTTTCGCTACGCTCCGACGCGTTTTACGTTGCCTACACAATCCCATACATCATCAGCAACTTGCTGACTGCCACGGGTCAGTTTTCTCTGGTGCCTTTTTTTGCTTCGCTGGAATCAAGCCAGGACGAGAAGGAACTTTGGCGTGGTTTCAGTTACGTTTCCAACATTCTTTTCCTGGGGTTGGGGGCAATCGCGGTGGTGGGGGCAGTGGCATCGCCGTGGATCATTCACGGTATTGCTCCAGGGTTCACACACCAACAGGATGCACTTGCCACACAACTCTCGCGCTGGCTCTTCTTAATTATCATTCCCGCCGGAATAGGAGAAGTCCTGCGATCTTTTCTTCTCAGCCGGCATTATTTCGCGCTCTCGACAGCGTCAGGCTTCATCCGCAACGTTACTTCCATTGTGGTCATCCTCCTGGGATTTCACCGTTACGGCCCCCAAAGCATTTTCCTTGGATATTTGGCCGGGTACCTTTTGCAGTTGATCATTCTAGGCGCGCAGATTCTGGTATCTTTCCGCCCGCGCTATTCCCTGATGGTAACCGCCAGTGGCGAATCTTTTAGCAACTTGCGCGGCGCCGGAACGGCGCAGTTAGCGGGTGCTATGGGCTGGCAGGGAGTGGTGATTGTGGAACGCATCATCGCTTCTTTTCTTCCGGCTGGGACACTGACTGCCTTGAATTATGGTTTCCGGATTCTCGGCACGCTGGCGGAACTTCTCGGTGGTAGTGTGGGAACCGCTGCTTTGCCCATGCTTTCACGCGCCGTGAGTTCGGGAAACCGCGAGGAGGAACACAAAACCTTTCGCGACACGCTTGAGATCAGCCTCTTACTTCTGACCCCCATGGCGGTTTTCTGCCTGATGCTTGCCCATAACGTTATCCGCCTGGTTTTTCAGCGGGGACAGTTCACGCCGGGGGCAACGGGAGTTATGACGGTGATTTTCTTTTATTACAGCCTCAATTTGTTGCCCTTTGCTTTTATTCGCTTGCTGAGTTTTTGCCTTTTCGCGCGCCGCGAGCCGGGTGTTTACCTCCGCCTCACGCTTCTTCATTACTGCATGATTCTGATTTTCGATCTTTTCTACGTCGGCGTGTGGCGGTTAGGGGCGAAAGGAATTCCTTTGGGTTTCCTTACCGGCACTCTGCTTGCGTGTGGCCTGGCTATCTACAGAAACCTCGGAGATCTGGATGTGACGTTGGACCGGGTGCTGGGCCGCTTTGCCTTGAAGAATCTCGTCGCAGCGGTTTTTTCCGCCCTCAGCGTCGGTGCTCTGCGATTTGGGTTGCCATGGCCGGATACGGCCGCCCAGGATTTCACCTTCTTGTGCCTGACTTGTGGGCTGGGGAGTGTTGTGTATTTGGCCACGCTGGCAGCGCTGCGCGCTCTTCCTCTGTCACAACTTGTTTTTCTTTGGTCACGTGAAAACGCATCCTGAGGAAACATCTCCTAACGAATTCTTGGATTTGTCATGAAGCCAACTCTTGAGGCGGAAAAGGCCTCCCATAGCGTCTTGGTTGTCACCAACCTTTGGCCGACAGAAGCGGATCCGAGCTACGGCAGCTTTGTGAAGGAGCAAATGGAGTCTCTCCGCCCGCACGGAGTTGAGTTTGACGTTCTCTTCATCAATGGCCGCGAATCCAGATGGAATTACCTGCGAGGCATCTGGCAGGTTCGCAAGCAACTGCGGGCGAAGCGGTACGATCTGATCCACGCACACTTCGGGCTTTCCGGATGGGTGGCGCGCTTTCAGCTAGGCGTCCCACTGCTGATTACCTTCCACGGGGACGATGTCCTGGGACGGCCCCGGAGGGATGGAAGTATCACGCTCATGGGCCGGTTCTTTCAGATCACGAGTTACATCCTGGCGCGTCTTGTCACCACGGTCATCGTGCAAAACAAAGCAATGCGGCAAGCGCTGAGATGGGATTCGGCGGAGGTCATCCCCTGTGGGATCGATTTGGATCTCTTCCACCCCATGGACCACGGCGAAGCACGCCGTCTTCTCGGGTTGGATCCAGGCAAGAAGTACGTCCTGTTTGCCTACAATCCGAATGAGCAACGGAAGCGGTTTGATTTGATTGAAGCAGCTGTCGCCATGGCCAGAGAACACCATCCCGAGATCGAAATTCTACATGTGCGCCAAAGGCCTCATTCCGAAATGCCGGTGTATATGAATGCTGCCGATGTCCTGGTGATGGCTTCCATGGTGGAAGGTTCTCCCCTTGCGGTCAAAGAAGCGATGGCTACAAACCTGCCGGTGATTACCGTTGATGTGGGCGACGCCGCCGAACTGATCGGTTCCACCACCGGGTGCTACCTGGTTCGGCGTGAGGCAGCGGCGGTGGCGGACAAGATCATCGAAGTCTGCCGCCACGGCGGACGCACGAACGGCCGCGACTGGATTCGCAAACTTTCCATGGAGGCAGTGGCGAAACGGATCATCGAAGTGTACGCAACGGTTCTTCGGCGATAGCGTCCGCCGGCGGATGCGGCCTCAAGGTTTTTGCGGCTAAATTTCTCTCCGACTGAGGCATGCCGTTTCGATTAAACTCATCCTTTAGGTGGAAGGGCGTTGCGCTTGCCGTTAAGCTCGTCCACGCCTTCCGCGATTGAGACCAGGAATGCCTACCGATCAGGAACTCACCCTCGCCGCCGAGCGCCTGCACGCGAATCTGCTGAAACACCATTACTCGCAAGGATTGGTTCATGGCCCTGACGCCGGTGTTCGTTTCCAACTGCGCCTCTGGAGATTTCTTAAGGCTGGACTGGCTTTTATCCCCTGGAATGATGATTACGTTTTTATGCAATCACAGGGCTACTGGATTTTGTCCAATTGGATCCTCCACGAGGCGACAGGAGATCAAAAATATCGCGTTCTTGCCCTGGAGAGCACCGAGGCCACGCTGCGGTTGCAGCAACCCGGAGGTTTCTGGCTGTACCCTCTGCCGGAGCGAAAGCATCTGATTGCCACCGTGGAGGGAAATTGGGGGGCGATTGGACTTCTCGCCACTTATACCCGCGAACCGCGAAAGGAATTCCTTCAGGCGGCAGTTCGCTGGTACGATTACCTCGTGGGGACCATTGGATTTCAAGCCCACACCCCCGGCAAGGCAATTAACTATTTTGATAAACCGCGGGGGAAAATCCCGAACAACTCCACGGCGGCGGTGTGGCTCTTTTTGCGGCTGTGGAAGGCCACAAGTGATGAGCGTTTTGTTGAGCACGTGGATGCCATGCTGGATTTTCTAGCAAACACACAGCTTTCTACAGGTGAATTGCCATACATTGTGGATGGCCCGTATGAGAAGGGCCGCGTTCACTACCTCTGCTACCAGTACAATGCATTTCAGTTTCTAAACCTTGTCTGGGCGGACGCCCTGAGCTCTGATCCCCGGACGCGGCACATCCTCTCGGCGCTCGCCGGCTTCCTTTCCAAGGGTGTTACCAAATCCGGTGCGAGCGCTGCCAATTGCTTTCACGCGAAACCGGAGACGGATTACTACACCGCTGTTCTGGCCGCGGCACTGCGGGAGGCGAAGGAACTGGGTACATTGGAGGCTCGGGAACTGAGTGAGCGCTGCTATGCTCGTATCCTCCGGCGACAGCGGCCCAATGGCAGCTTCGCATACACGACGGGTGACTACGGCCTCCTGCGTGACAGCCGATCGTACCCACGTCCGCAGGTCATGACCCTGTTCCACCTGCTCTACGCGGCCTGTGGGAACGGGTTTGAAAGGAAAGTGGCTGGTGGTTAGTGGCCAGTGGTTGGTAGCTGGTTCGAATCGGGTCATCCGGCCAACCACGAACCACTAGCCACCAACCACGGTCCCTCTGACCACTAGCCACTAAGCACTAATCACTGCTCTTATGTGTGGCATTTGTGGAGTTTTCAATTTCGGTACGGGCGAGCCTGCTGATCCTGTTGCCCTTAAGCGCGCTACGGATGCGATGGCACATCGTGGGCCTGATGACGAGGGCTTTCACTTGGACGGCGCACTGGGTCTGGGGAACCGGCGCCTGAGCATCATAGATTTGCCGGGCGGCCACCAACCGATCGCCAATGAGGACGAGTCTGTCTGGATTACTTTCAACGGTGAAATCTATAACTATCGCGATTTGCGGCCGGATCTCCTGGCGCGGGGCCATCAGTTTCGGACGAACAGCGACACCGAAACCATTTTGCATCTTTACGAGGAGTATGACCTCAGTTTCGTTGACCACTTGCGTGGCATGTTCGCGTTCGCCATTTGGGATAGCCGCAAGCGGCGGCTTCTCCTGGTTCGTGATCGCCTGGGAGTGAAACCTCTTTTTTACCGCCTCGAACCGGGCCGATTGGCGTTTGCTTCCGAGTTACGCACGCTGCGCGAACTACTGCCGCGGCCGCCGGAAATCGACCCGCAATCGATTTACGACTTTTTTGGGTTTCGTTACATCCCCGCCCCACGGACCTTCTACCGAGGGGTGGAAAAGCTCCTGCCCGGTCATTTCCTTGTTGCTGACTCTATGGGCGTGCGCAGCCATGCTTATTGGGACATTCCCGCGGAAGAAGAGACGGCGAAGCGTCCCCAGGAGATCGGCGCCGAAGTCGTCGAGCAACTGCGCGAGGCAGTGCGGCTGCGATTGATCGCCGACGTTCCCCTGGGAGTTTTTCTCAGCGGGGGAACAGATTCCAGCGCTGTCGTGGCGCTCATGGCCGAACTCGGCGCGCGCCCGCTGCGCACCTTCTCGGTGGGGTTTGACGATCCCGAATATAGCGAATTGCCCTTCGCACGCGCTGTCGCCCGCCGCTGCGCCACGGAGCATCAGGAACTCGTCGTCAGGCCGGAACACCTCCGTGACGAACTGCCACGCTTGGTGGCATTCCGGGATGAGCCCATTGCCGAACCCACCGACGTGGCGCTTTATTTGATTTCGAAATTGGCCGCACAAAGCGTCAAGGTTGTGCTGGCCGGCGAAGGCGGTGACGAGTTGTTTGCCGGTTACCCCAAATATGCAGCCGACCGGCTGGCGGGCTTGGTCTCGGCGTTGCCGCACGAAGTCACCCGTGCCCTCATCCGTTGGCTGCCGTTTCGGCAGCGCCGTGTGAAAATCGCGCTCGAGGCACTCTCCATTCGCGACGAGGCAGAACGTTCTGCCACATGGTTCGCCTCCTTTTCGCGCGAGGAGCGGGAGAGCCTCTTCGCTCCGGAATTTCTGGCGCAAGTGGACCCTTCGCATCCTGCCCGGGTCTTCGAAAGCTATCTCGAGAAGGTCCGTGATCGCTCTCCCCTCAAGCGGATGCTTTACGCCGACCTGAAGGTGTGGTTGCCGGATAACCTGCTTTTGCGAGGCGACCACATGACCATGGCAGCTTCGATTGAGGAGCGTGGACCGTTCCTCGATCAGCGCTTGGTGGAGTTGGCCGCGCGGCTTCCTACTCGCCTGCTGACCCGCGGCTTTCGTACCAAGGCGTTGCTGAAGGACGCGCTCCGGCCGTATGTGCCGAAGGAAGCACTATTCCGGCGCAAGGTCGGATTCGGTGTTCCGGTTGGCGAATGGTTCAAGGGACCGTTGAAGTCCTTGGTTGCGGACTTGCTCCTTTCTCCTGAGGCCACGACGCGCGGGTATTTCAACGCCCGCAGCATGGAGATATTTGTTCGCGAACACTTTGACGGGGTCCGCGACCGTCAAAAGCAACTTTGGGCTTTGGTGAATTTTGAACTGTGGTGCCGGCATGCCAAATGAACGGTCCGCCGTCTGCATAATTGTTGAAAACCTCCCTGTCCCCATTGATCGGCGCGTGTGGCAGGAAGCACGCACGTTGCGCGACACCGGATATCGTGTTTCCATCATCTGCCCGAAAGGCTCCGGATTCCAAAAGAGCTGCGAAACCCTGGAAGGCATTGAAATTTACCGGCACTGGCTCTGGGAAGCCTCCGGGCCGCTTGGCTATCTCTTGGAGTATTCCTGGGCGCTGACGGCCCAATTCCTTCTTTCACTGCGGGTTTACGCACGAACTCGCTTCCGTGTCCTCCAGGCATGCAATCCACCAGACACAATCTTCCTGATCGGGCTCTTCTTCAAGCTTTTCGGTGTACGATTCATCTTCGATCACCACGACCTGAACCCCGAGCTTTACGAGACGAAATTCCAACGCCACGATTTCGGTTACAAATTGGTGTGTTGGGCCGAACGATTGACCTTCCGGACCGCCGACGTCTCCATTGCCACCAACGAGTCCTACCGGGAAGTGGCGATGGTTCGCGGAGGTATGAGTCGAGAACGCACTTTCGTGGTGCGGAGTTGCCCTGACCTGAGCAGAATCCGAATACGCCCGCCGCAACCCAAACTCAAGGAAGGTCGCAGCCAATTGGTTGTGTATCTCGGCGTCATGGGTCACCAGGATGGACTGGATCTCTTGCTCGAGTCGATTGCCTCGCTCACCAAGTTACGGAATTGCGACGACACGCTGTTTGTCCTGATCGGTTCAGGGCCCGAACTCCCGCGGCTTAAAGTGCTGGCAAGCCAGAAGGGCCTCGACGCCCTGGTGAAATTTACCGGCAGGCTGCCCGACGAGGATGTTGCGGCCTATTTTTCGACTGCTGCGTTCGGCGTGGCCCCGGACCGGGCTACGCCCATGAACGATAAGTCAACCATGAACAAGATTCTGGAGTATATGGCGTTCGGTCTGCCCGTGGTGCTTTACGATCTCACGGAAGGCCGACGGTCGGCAGGTAACGCCGCTCTCTACGCGCGGAATGACGACCCGGAAGACTTCGCTCTGAAGCTCCGGACCCTGCTGGACTCCGAGAGCTTGCGCGCGGAACTGGGAGCGCGTGGACGAAAACGAATTGAAGAAGAACTGAACTGGGAAAACGAAAAGCGCGCCTTACTCGAGGCTTACAGGGCGGCTCTCAATGGCTAGCTCGCGCCGCGGCCCACCAAAACGATGGGAATCGTTTTAAGAAGAATTTTCCAATCGAGCATCATTGACCAGTGGTCAATATATTCCAGGTCCAACTCCATCCAGCGCCGGAAGCTGAGTTTGCTCCGTCCCTCCAACGCCCATAGACAGGTCAATCCGGGTTGCATGCGTAAGCGGCGCCGCTGCCAGCGCTCGTACTTTTCCACTTCCTCGGGAAGGGGTGGGCGGGGACCCACAAAGGACATATCTCCCTTAAGAATGTTGACTAACTGAGGGAGTTCATCCAGGCTGAACTTACGCATCAAACGTCCGATTGGCGTACACCGCGGATCATTCCGGATCTTGAACACAGGACCGTCCACTTCGTTGAGCGCCTCGAGCTCTTCTCGAAGCAGGTCGGCGTCCGCACGCATCGACCGGAATTTATAGAGAATAAATCTTCGCCCGCCCAGCCCACAACGCGTCTGGGAGAAGAAGATGGGCCCCCGCGAAGTGAGTTTGACCAGCACCGCCAGAATCAGAAGGAGCGGGGAAAATACCACCAGCGCGACTAGCGCCATAACGAAATCGACGACCCGTTTGAGCAACAGGAATTCGTCTTCGGGCGTAGCGGAAAAAGTCAGCAGAGGCTTTGTGCCCAGGCGCTCGAGATATACTTTGGAAACCGCTTGGGGGAAGAAGCTGAGCAACACGCGTGTTTTGACCCCTTCTTCTTCGCAGACAAGAAAAGCCTCTCCGAGGTTTTCCAAGTCCTCCTTGGCAGCCGCAAATATCACCTCGTCGATGACCTGGCGTCGCAGCAACTCCGGAAGTTCCGGAAGTGCGACCATGGGGTATGCCCGGGTGAGGCCCGCAGGAGGCGCCTCATTGGGTCCACCCCGCACGCGAACGAACCCGAATAAGCGCATCCCGCGGGTTTCATTTGCTTCCAGTGTGCGCGCAATCTCCGCCACCTCTGGACCGTCACCCACGAGGAGAAAACTGCGAAAGCCCGCGACGGCTCTTCGCAAGGGCACGGCGAAACGCCACGCCACCAAGCGGAAAAGCATCAGCAGCAGGAAATCAATCAACGCGTAAATTCCTAACAGCAGGCGGCTGACGAATTCCAATTTCAGTGCGAAGGTTGCGGCGAAGAGAATGATAGTGGAGGCGAGGGCGATCTTGAGGGGATCGGCGAATACGCGGCGCAAATCCTCTTCATGGACCTCACGGTAGATTCCGGCCACGATTCCAACGCCTATCACGATGATGACGGTCAGAGGAACTATCCCTGGGTAATTGGAAAGGGAGTAAAGAGGGCGTAAGCTCGCAAGGTGAGAGCGAATTTCATGGGCCAACCCGAGACTCGCGAGCGCCAGAAGGACATCGCCGACGAGGAAGATGATGCCTATCAACCGATTGTGGCGCGCAAACATAGTACTGCCCCTCAGGGCATGTGAGCCGCAACTATCTTAACAGAAACTTGTGCGGGTTCGCCGTCGAGACGCTACGCTGCCCGGCGGCGTAGTGCTGACGATTGAACGGCCGCCGGGCCAGCGTTGGGCGGAAGAGGCTGGATCGTTGTGATACACTCGCCCTCGGTCGTGCTCTTCGCATTAACCTCAAACCATGGCGGGAATTTGCTAATACATTGGGACGTGGAAGTCTTTTTTCTGGCCGGCGCCTTGCTGGTGTTGCAGAGCGCCTGGGCGTTCGTTGATGGGATTCGCTTTCTCAGTTTGGTACGGGGGAGACGAAACAGCCTGCGGGGAAGCTATACGCCCTCCGCCGCCGTGGTGATTCCCTGCAAGGGGGTGGATGCGGCTTTTGATGCCAACCTCGACCTGTTCTTGAATCAAGACTACCCGGAGTATCAGGTTGTCTTTGCCGTCGCCACCACGGCGGATTTAGCTTATCAAAATCTGCGCGCAAGGCTGGAGACGGCGGTTACGCCCGGCGTAATCCGCAAACCCCGAACGGCGCTGGTTGTGGCGGGCGCCTCGGACGTGCGAGGAGAAAAGGTCAACAATCTGGTGCGTGGAGTCGAGGCCGTGGAACCGGCCGCCCAAGTGTTGGTCTTTGCGGACATCGATGCAACTCCCTCTCCGGATTGGCTGCGTTCCCTGGTGGCGCCACTTGCCAACTTACAGATTACTGTCAGCACCGGCTTCCGATGGTATCTGCCGGGGGAGGGCTTTGTTTCGCGGCTGCGCGCCGCGTGGGACACCTCGATCGCTACCATGATGGGGGACCACGACCACAACTTCGCGTGGGGTGGGTCGATGGCGATCCGCACCGGCGATTTTTGTGCACTTAGGATTGCGGAACGATACTGGGCCAATACCGTGAGTGACGACTACGCCCTGACGCGCGCGGTTCGCGAAGCGGGGGGAAAGATCGCATTTGAGCCCCGGTGCCTACTGGCATCACGGGAAGAATCGAGCCTGCGGGAATTCCTCCGCTGGTCGACTCGCCAGATCATCATCACGAGGGTTTACGCAGCACACTTGTGGAAGTTGGGGCTCGCCACATACCTCTTCTACTGTGGGACTCTCACGCTGGGATTGATCGCGTTGGCAATGCCCGGCACCACGGTGCTTCAGCGCATCGAGATAGCGTTGACCCTGTTAGTTGTTCTTTTGCTCGGGGCGGCCAAAGGCTATATTCGCTCTACCATCGCGCGGGATCTCTTTGCCCCGGAAACTGGCAACCGTGCTTCCTGCTATTGGCAATTATCGCCGCTGGTTCCGTGGGTCATGCTTTGGAATTTCGCAGTGGCCGGATTTACGCGGCGAATCGAGTGGCGGGGGACTGAATACGAGCTGGTTTCGCAAAACACAGTCCGCGTCATGAGGCGGACTGGCGGCTGAAAAGTGTCGTTCCTTAGCGCTTGCCGCGCGGAGGCCGGGTGGCGTGCCGGGAAATATAGCGGGCAGGAGCAGCAGTGCGTTTTTTTTTGCGGGGTTCCGCGGCTACCTCCGGCTCAGGGGGTTCATCTGCCGGCGTTGGGACCGCGGCGGCGGGAGCAACCTTTGCCAGTACCTGATCCAAGAGTGCCGCCTTCGGCCCTGACCTCTTTTTGGGCGGGACGGAGGCGTTCTTGTAGGGATGTTCGCTATGGCAGGTCTGGCAAACGACTTTTACCACATTGCCTTCCACCATGCTCGCCACCGCATGGTTGAGCAGCAGCTTGCAACGCGGACAATAGTCGTCAATCACATCACCCAGGCGTAACAGCGGAGCGGTCATGGGCGGGCCTCAGCAGGTACTCATTCTTCTTGACTGAAACGCAAGCGCCGACATTATAGCGCGAGCGCCGCAAAAACAAAACCGTCTGGCCGCGATTTGACACCCCCGGCAATTGCAGTTATTCTGGGATATAGCCTCGGGGTGCGGGGACGTTTCTGTGTCACCATCAGGACCATGGGATACAACCTCGAAAAAACTGGGGGGTGAAGCTCCCCCTCGCGGGTGAATGGATCGATTTCGTAATGACTTCCATATTAACTGCCTTAGACAGGACGGCACGCCAGGCGCTACGGCTGATGGCGCTGCCCCTTCTGCAGGCGCCGGAAGAAGCTCTGATGGGGGGCCAGGCGGTCATCGAAGGTGTGATGATGCGCTCACCGCACTCCTATGCGGTGGCGGTGCGGCAGCCCAGTGGCTCACTGGCGGTGACGCAAGCGTACCTGGACAGGCCTTTCGAAAGGCACCCTTGGCTGAAGTACCCCGTCCTGCGCGGGCTTGGGGTGCTGGGCCAGGCGCTGGTGCTGGGAATACGCGCGCTGCGTTACTCCGCCGAGCAGGCGCTGGAGGAACCGGACGCGGTTGGTTCGGAAGCCGCAAAACCCAAAAAGCCTGTGGAGCTGAGCGGATGGATGCTGGCTGCCAATGTCGCATTCTCCCTGGTTTTTTTCATTGTTCTTTACAAGCTTGTGCCGCTTTATCTGGCCACGGGCATAACCCATCGGTACCTGCAAACCGACAATAACCTGACGTTCAATTTGCTGGACGGGACAATTCGGATCATCTTGTTCCTGGGCTTTCTGTTTCTGATTTCGCAATGGAAGGAAATCCAGCGAGTGTTTGAGTATCACGGCGCCGAACACAAGGTGGTGTGGGCTTTTGAAAAGCGGGGCCCGATTGATGTGGCCACGGCCCGCGCCTGCACGCGTTTTCATCCCCGTTGTGGGACCAGTTTTCTTCTGGTCGTGATGGGCATTGCCATGGTGCTTTACATGTTTCTGCCCTTTCATACTTTTTGGCTGCGATTCCTGGGACGGATCGTTCTGCTGCCGGTGATCGCCGGCATTTCCTACGAGTTCATCCGCTTTGCCGCGAAGTCGAAGGGAAGGCTGTGGAAATGGGCATCGCAGCCCGGCCTGTGGCTTCAGCGCGTCACCACTCGCGAGCCTGACGACCGCCAATTAGAAACCGCGATCAAGGCCTTAGAAACGGCAATGATGCTCGAACAGAATCGCGGCGGCGAACTGATTGTGGCGTAAGTTAGTAGACGGCATACAGGAGGGAGGGTCCTGCGTCCCCGTATGCCGACTCCTGAGACCCTATTTTTTATGCACTATTTGGACAAACTCGCAGAAATCGAAGCGAAGTACGAGGGGTTGACGCAGCAACTCGGCAAGGCCGAGGTGTTGGCGGATCCCGCTGTCTATCAGAAAACGGCCAAGGCGCGTGCGGACCTTACGGAGATCGTCGAGAAATTTCGAGAGTGGAAGACGATCAGCAAAGCGGTTAAGGAAACCAAGACGCTGGTGGACGAGTCTTCTTCTGATCCGGAAATGAAAGCGCTGGCGCATGAGGAACTCACGGAACTCGAGAAGAGGCAGGAGAAGGTGGAACAGGAATTGAACGTCCTGCTCCTTCCCCGGGATCCCAACGACGAGAAGAACGTGGTGTTGGAAATCCGTGCCGGCACGGGGGGTGATGAAGCCTCGTTGTTTGCCCAGGATATCTTCCGTATGTACACCCGCTACGCGGAGTCGCAACGCTGGCGCGTGGAAGTGCTCTCCACGAGCATGTCGGGAGTGGGCGGGCTGAAGGAAGTCATTGCGCTGGTGGAAGGCCAGAAGGTTTACAGCAAACTCAAGTATGAAAGCGGCGTCCACCGCGTGCAACGTGTTCCGGAAACAGAGCAGCAGGGACGCATCCACACCTCCGCCATCACGGTGGCGGTGCTGCCGGAAGCGGACGAAGTGGAAATCCAAATCGACCCCAAAGACATTCGCATTGACACGTTCTGTTCCTCGGGGCCGGGCGGGCAGTCCGTGAATACCACGTATTCCGCCGTGCGCATGACTCACCTGCCGACGGGAATGATCGTCTCCTGTCAGGATGAGAAGTCGCAGATAAAGAACCGCGCCAAGGCAATGCGAGTTCTTCGCTCGCGGCTCTACGAACTGGAGTTGCAGAACCAACAGAAGCAGATTATCGAGGAGCGCCGCTCGATGATCGGCTCGGGTGACCGCAGCGAAAAGATCCGGACTTACAACTATCCCCAGAATCGCGTCACCGATCATCGCATCGGGCTGACCCTGCATCAACTCGACCGGATTATCGATGGCAAAATGGACGACATCATCGACGCGCTCATCGCGTACTACCAGGCAGAGAAATTGAAGCGGCCTCCCAAGCGCGAACCGGGGGAGGACGACGCACCCTCCGCACTGGCGGGGTAAGTTCTTATTGACGATTTTCGATTGACGATTGTCGATTTAAGGCAATTCGGCGTTGGCAACCGAGAATTGTTAATCGACAATCGAAAATTGGCAAACGTCAATGCCTCCGCTCCGCGCCACACTTCGGCAAGGACTCCAAACCCTTCTCGCCCATCAGGTGCCCTCCGCGCAACTCGCCGCAGAACTGCTGCTGATGCACGTCCTTGGGCGCGACCGCACCTACCTCCACACCCACACGGAAGAGGAGGTACCGCCGGAATCCTTCCAGTGCTTCTCCCAACTGATCGCGGAACGCACCACGGGCAAGCCCACCCAATACATCACCGGCCATCAGGAATTTTGGGGACTGGATTTTGAGGTCACACCGGACGTGCTGATCCCGCGGCCGGAGACAGAGCACCTGGTGGAATGTGTGCTGGAACTGGCGCGCCGGCAGGGATACGCGAAGGATGCGCGCCTGCGAATTGTGGACGTGGGCACAGGGTCAGCATGTATCGCCCTGGCCTTGGCTTCAGAGTTGCCCCGCGCGATTCTGTTCGGTGTGGATATTTCGCGCGCCGCCCTGGTGGTGGCTTCACGCAACGCCGTACGTGTCGGCATGCCGGAGCGCGTCAAGTTTCTGGAAAGCGATCTGCTGAAGCGGTTGCGGGAGCCCGGCTTTGCGGGAACATTTGACTTCGTCCTTTCCAATCCTCCCTACGTCGGCAAGCACGAAGTTGACAAGGTCCAGCGCGAGGTGCGCGATTTCGAGCCACGCGTTGCCTGGGGCGGAGACCTCGAGCACGGAGAGGAAGTTTACGCTCGCCTGTTCCCACAAGCGCTGCAGGTGCTGAAGCCGGGCGGGCACGTCGTGGTCGAAATCGGTTACAACATGCGCGAGCGCGTGCTGGCGCTGCTGGGCGAAGAATGGGACGAAATTCAGGTGGCGCCGGACTTGGCGGGAATTCCGCGAGTAGTGAGTGCCAAGAAAACGTGAGGGGCGAAACCGAATTATGAATGCTGAATTATAAATGCAAAGCCTTTCGGGCTCACTCTTGCGAAACCGGCATCAGAGGGCTGTTCAGAATTCGACATTCATAATTCAGATTTCATAATTTATTCATTCCGGCCTCCATAAGATTGTGGGATTCTAGTTTCGAGTAACAGACCATGTTGAGACAAATTCTCCACGTCGACATGGACGCTTTCTTCGTTTCGGTGGAGGAGCTTGAAGATCCCTCCCTCAAGGGGAAGGCTGTGATTGTTGGCGCCGACCCCGATGGCCGGGGTGTGGTGGCCGCGGCGAGCTATGAGGCGCGCAAGTTTGGCGTGCATTCGGCCATGCCGATTGGCACGGCCAAAAAGCTCTGTCCGCACGCGATTTTCCTGCGCGGCCAGCATGGCAAGTACGGCGAGTATTCACGCAAAATCCACAAGATTTTCGAAGAATTCACGCCTGTGGTCGAGATGGCTTCAATCGATGAGGCTTATCTTGACCTCACCGGTTGCGAGCGGCTGCACGGTTCGGCGTTTCGCGGGGCCGACCGGTTGATCCGCACCATAAAGGAACGAACACACCTGAATTGTTCGATCGGCCTTTCAACTTCCCACCTCGTTTCCAAAATTGCTTCGGACCAGGCGAAACCCCATGGTCTCCTTTACGTACTGCCGGGTTGCGAAGGGAGGTTTCTGGCGCCGTTGCCCATTCGCCGCATGCCGGGCATTGGAAAGGTGACGGAGCCGGACCTGCGCTCGCTGGGCATCGTGACCATCGGCGACCTGCAACAGATGGGGCGGGAGAAGCTGCGGGCTCGATTCGGGAAATTCGGCGAATGGCTTTACACCAAGTCCCGCGGCCTGGATATCGAAGCCTACCAATACGAAGAAGAGCCCAAGTCGATCAGCCATGAGACCACATTCGACGCAGACATCGACGATCCCGAAGAAGTCGAGCGAACGCTCTCGTATTTGGCGCAACTCGTGGCCCGGCGTCTGCGCGACCACGGCCTTTTCGCACGCACTGTTGGGTTAAAACTCCGCTTTGCCCCTTTCAAAACATTGACGCGGGATGCGACCCTCGACGAGCCCACCAACCTCGATTCCGTCATTTTCTCGAACATGCTGCGACTGCTTGCCAACGCCTGGAACGGCAAGCAGAAGATTCGGTTGGTGGGGGTGCGCTCGTCGAATCTGGAGCGGGGTGTGTTCCAGCGCAGCCTGATCGAAGCGGCGCAACACGAGAAGCTTGATAAGGTGCTTCAAGCGGCTGACAGGCTTCGGGAAAAGTTCGGCTTTGATACGGTACAATTGGCGCGCTCCGTGGAGACGAGTAAGCAACCGAAGTCCCGCAGGCGCCGTGAGTTCCTGGGGCGGGAGTAGCAGCCGCCGTACCCACATCTTTTGTAGTACCCCGGTCTCGTGAAGGAAAACCATGAAAACCGCCTACCTCGACATTGAAACCAGCTACGACGGGACATTCACCGATCAGCGGTTGTTCAAGGATTGCAAGCATCACCGGATTACGGTGATCGGCGTAAGAATTCTGGACGGGGAGAGCGATGCCTTCATCCAATTGCTGGGAAACGATGTGACGCGGGCCAACTTGATGTTGGTGCTCAAGGGTGTGGAGCGGCTGGTGACGTACAACGGGCGGTCGATTCCCGATAAGGTGAAAGGATATGTGGGGTTCGATTTCCCCGTGATTGCAGCTCAACTGGGCGTCGTGCTTGACCAGGAGTTCGCGCACGTGGACCTGTGTCCGGAATGCTGGAGGAAAGGACTCTGGGGCGGGCAGAAGGTGGTGGAGCAGAGCCTGGGGCTTAAGCGCAAACTCCCGGGCAAGGATGGCAAGTGGGCTGACGAAATGTGGAAGAAATACGAAACGACGCGGGATGAGCGCCTTAAGAATGAAGTGCTCGCCTATAACCAGGAAGACGTCATGATGCTGCGCTGTATCGAAGAAGCTTTGCATAAAAGATAATCGCAATGTGGTGTTTACCTTCGCGCGAAACGCCCCCAAATCCGCTTGCGTTCACACCGGGGCGCGGATAAAACTGACTCTGACCCTCATGCCACGACTTCGCGACCCCGCCCAATTCCGATGCACGCGCCAGCTTGAATCGCTGGCCTTGCGCCAGGGGCGCCGGTTCATTGCCGGTTGCGACGAAGCCGGGCGCGGAGCCCTGCTGGGGCCGCTTTACGCCGCCGCGGTCATCCTCGACCCCGCGATATCGATCGCCGGCATCGACGATTCCAAAAAGCTCACGGCCCGCCGGCGCGAGTCGCTGGCGGAAGAAATCCGCGCGAAGGCTCTGGCGTGGCAGGTGGTGGCCGTCACCGCCGAGGAAGTGGACGCGCTGAACGTTTACGAAGCGTCGCGGCAAGGAATGCTGCGGGCGCTCAAGGCCCTTAGTCCTGCGCCCGATTTCATCCTCACCGACGCCATGCCGCTGCGCGAGGCCGGCGAAAACTTTAGTATTCCCCATCGTGCCATCATTCACGGCGACGCGCGTTCGGTCTCCATTGCTGCCGCGTCGATTCTGGCCAAGGTGGCACGCGACGAGCACCTGGCAAAACTCGACGGCGTGTTTCCGCAATACGGCCTTGCCAGGAACAAAGGTTACGGCACGCGCGATCACCTGACGGCGCTCGCCCGCTTCGGTCCCTGCTCCGAGCACCGCAAAACCTACCAGCCGGTGAAGGATTGCCTGCTGCCGTTATTCCCCTTGGTGTCACTGGCCTAACCCTGGCGGGCCCCCTCACCCCGCTCACTGCTCCCCACCGGTGCTATACTGCCTGCCTACCGAACTACCGATACTCTCGAGGACCTCATGGCTTCCATACTGATCAAGGGCGGCCGCGTTCTGTCGCCGGAAGACAATCTCGACGGGGCGCTGGACATTCGCATTGAAGACGGCGTGATTCGCGAGATCGCCCCGAATCTTGCGGGCGGAGCGGATGAAACGCTCGACGCGGGCGGGAATATTGTGGCGCCCGGCTTTGTTGACATTCACGTGCATCTGCGTGAGCCCGGTGGCGAAGAATCGGAAACGTTCCAAACTGGCCTGGCCGCCGCGGTGGCTGGAGGCTTTACTGCCGTCTCGACCATGCCCAACACCAAACCCGTCATCGATCAACCCAACCTGGTGGCAGCGCAAATCGAAAAAGCCCGCCGCCTGGGCCTGGCGCACGTCTTCCCGGTGGCGGCGGTGTCCATGGCGAGTCAGGGAGAGTCGCTTACCGACCTTGCGGCGCTGGTGGCGGCGGGCGCAGTGGCCTTTTCCGATGACGGGCGTCCGGTGAAAACAGCCGGCCTGCTGCGGCGCGCGCTGGAGCGCAGCCGCGATTTGGGCGCGCCCATCAGCGACCACTGCGAAGACCCCAGCCTGAGCGCAACGGGCGTCATCAACGAAGGGCCGGTGGCCGAAAAACTCGGCGTGCGCGGGATTCCCAGCGCGTCGGAGGACGTGTGCGTAGCGCGCGACCTGGTTATGGCGGAAGCCACGGGAGGGCATTTGCACATCGCTCATCTTTCCACCGCCCGCTCTCTCGACATGGTGCGGCAAGCCAAACGCCGCGGCGTGCGTGTGACCTGCGAAGTCACACCTCACCACTTCGCGCTCACGGATGAAGCGGTACTGGCCCACGGCTCGAACGCCAAGATGAATCCTCCCTTGCGCAGCGCCGCCGATGTGGAAGCAATTCGCGCCGGCATTGCCGACGGCACCGTTGATGCCATCGCCACGGACCACGCTCCCCACGCGCCGGATTTTAAAGCCAAGCCCCTCAACGCCGGCGCGCCCTTCGGCATCATCGGGCTGGAGACCGCGCTGGGCCTGGCGCTCACCGAACTCGTTCATACAGGATTGATCTCGCTCTGGCATATGATTTCACTGCTAAGCGCCAACCCCGCGCGCATCATCAACCGGCCCCTCGGACGATTGCAGATTGGCGGAGCGGCCGACCTCACTCTCTTCGATCCCGATCTTGTTTGGACTTACCACGCTGCCGAAGGGCGCTCGAAGAGCCGCAACACTCCCTTCGATGGCCGCACTTTCCGCGGCGCGGTCACGGCCACCATCGTTGCCGGCAACGTCGTATATCGCCGCGCATAGGGTCATCGCTCAGGGAATGCGCGGCGGCAGGTCGAGCACCTTGAATCCATCCGAAGTTTTGCCGACGCGGAAATCGAAGCTCGATCGGCCGCCGATCTTGAGGGACTGGAAATCTGAAGTCTGGAACGACACTTGAAACAGCAGCGCGCCTTTTGCGTCCGCACTGGGCTTGCTCTCAATTCCCTCCGGCATCAAACATTGCCCACCCATCACGGTACAATAGCTCTCCAGGAAGGCTGCCTTCTGGCCCTTGTTTGCTCCCACCGACCCCGCGTCCGCGGTTTTAACGCTTGGATCCAGATAGTATGCCGCGGCGGAGTACTCTTTTCCCGAGAGTGCGGAGAGGAAGTCGAACAACGCTCGCGTCGCCAGACCCGCATCATTCAGCCCCTTGATGGGGGCTTCGAAATCCCGCGTCATCCACTTGAATGCCTCGAGGAATTTCGCGCCGTCGAAGGTGTAGGCCCCACAAATCATGTATCCGATAGCATTGGCGTTTGAACAGAACACCAGCGAGCCGTTGGCGAGGTGTGGTATTGCCGCGTCGGACCCCGTCAACATCTGCTTCCAGGTACGCCCGTCGTGGTCGAGGAAGGGAACTAAAAAGAGGCGTCCCGAAGGGTCGGCCGAAAAGAACTGCACACTCTCACAACTGCAGCTTCCGTATTGAAAAAGCACCACAAGATCCTGCCCCGAGGTTGGATCGCGAAACAACCGCGCGCCATCGTGAGGTTTCTTTTCCACAAAGCTGTAGTCAGGATCGAGGTCAAGCGTGGAGACGATCGTGTTATCGACAACGCTTAAAAGTTGAAAGTGCCCTGAGTATTGCTTGGCGCCTTGGTCCCCGCCACAGAAGGACCCACTCAGAACCTCCACATTCTCGTCCTCCGCAAACAGGTAAACGTCAATGGTGCGGTCGCCGCGTTGCAAGTGGAGATGCGAGAGGTTTTGCTTCCGGAAATCCGCAGGCTCGGTGGGCGCCTCCTGCGTGGCAACCGTGCTATCGGAGGCCGGGGCAGGGTTGGCAGGCTGTGGCGTCGGCGTCGCTTGTTGACTGCCCCGCAAGCTCCCTTGGCCCAAGGCGATGGCCAAACACAAAAAACTTAGGGGAGTTGTGCAGCGGTGGCCCATAAGAAATCCGAGTTTAGCACGCCGTCGAAAGAACTGACTTGGCCACTGCCGCGAGCACGTGCCCCCAACCCCTCGCTTACGCGGCCTGCCGTTGTTGCTTCAGGCTCTGGGCCTGGATTGACGTGATCACCGCGACCTGCGCGATGTCTTCCGCCTTGCAGCCGCGCGAAAGGTCATTGGCCGGTTTGGCCAAGCCTTGCAGGATGGGCCCGATGGCTTCGCATCCGCCGAAGCGCTCGGCCAGTTTGTAACCGATGTTGCCGGCGTTCAGGTCGGGGAAAATCAGCACGTTGGCGCGCCCCGCCACTGCCGAACCGGGCGCCTTACGCGAGCCGATTTCCGGAATCAGGGCGGCGTCAAGTTGCAGTTCGCCGTCCACGGCAAGTTGCGGCGCGCGCTCCTTGACGAACTCGAGCGCCTGCCGCACGGCGTCGATCATGGCGTGCTCGGCGCTGCCCCGCGTGGAAAAGGAGAGCAAGGCCACCCGCGGCTCAACTTCCAGCAGCGCGCGCGCGTTGGCGGCCGTGGCGATGGCGATATCCGCCAATTGCGAGGGCGTGGGCTGCGGCACCACCGCGCTATCCGCAAACAGCGTGGCGCCATCGGTGCCCAGATTCTTACGCGGAGAAAGCATCAGGAAAAAACTCGATACCAGGGAAACGCCCGGCGCCACCCCGATGCCCCACAGCGCCGCGCGCACGGTATCCGCCGTGGTGTTCAGCGCGCCGCCCACGGAACCGTCCGCATCGTTCGCGGAAACCATCAGCGCCGCATAATTGCGCGGCTGCCGGGCGGCTTTCAGCGCCTGCTCCTCGGTCATGCCTTTCGCCCGGCGGCGCTCGTAAAGCAGGTCGGCGTATTCCTCCAGCTTGGAGCTGGTTGCCGGGTCGAGGAGTTGGGAAGTTTCCAACCGGATCCCCAGGGCTTGCAGACGAGCCGTAATCTTGTTGACGTCCCCCAGCAGAGTCAAGTGGGCTAGTTTTTCATTTTCGATCAGGCGGGCGGCTTCCAGGGTGCGGTCTTCTTCGCCCTCAAACAGCACGATATTTTGGGGAAAACTCCGGGCACGCGCGCGCAGCTTCTCAAGCATCTCCATAAACCCCTCCGGCCAGAATAGTGGCAAAACTCGTGAAATCGCCGAGGCCACTGGGCCAAAACACGACATTCTGTCTGTATTTACCCTCTACAACCTCAGCCTCACCCCTTTTCATGCACGCTCTGGGCCAGAGAAGGCTATGCCACAGAGAAGTGTATGTCCTTGCCATGTCATCCCCAAAGGTGTATAGCGGGTACTGCTTTGCGCGCATCAACCTCGCCGGAGCAAGCATAGGATCAGAAAGGAAGAAACCATGATTTCCCGACGCCGGTTTATGGGAACTGTGAGTGGCTCGGCGCTTCTGCCGGGTATGGCGCTGGGCGCCGAGCCCCAGCTTACTGCCACACCAGCTTTGCCGGGTACGAGCCCCGAAAATGGGGGGCAAGCTCACGCCGTCGCCGCCGAGCCCGTTGCCGCCAAGGACGTAGGCGTGCTCCCTGCGTGGTCGCCGCCCACCACCACTCCCACCGACCGTTTCCAGTTTGACGCCTCGCCCGAAAAGTTGCAAGGCGGGCATTGGCGGGTTCCAGGGCTCCCGCGGCGATATTTTGAGGAATTCCTGCCGGCCACCTTTGAGCGCACGCTTGTGATCGAGCAACTCGAATCGAAACAGGGCCGCCTGGAATGGATCTTCACTGGCGAGTATGGCGGATTCACCATCGCCGTGTCGGACAAAGGTCTTCACGTCTCGCAGCGCTACTACGATTCCTTTGGCCTCGGCAATCTGGAAAAACCCCAGCGCCATCCCGAGAGGATTACGGCGGAATCGGCCGCCGCTTTTCAGGGAAGGCTCCGCACCATCACCGTGCGCCTCGATGCGCAGCTCAGCTTGTCGGTGCTTTTGAACGGCAAGGAAGCGATTCGTCAAAGCTGCTTTCTGGACGTCCGGCGGCACCAACTCGCCTGGGAGGGCAGCGAGGGCGCCGCGGGCGGGTACCTCTTGGAGCCCGAAACCACGGGCGCAAGCGTCGACGTCAATCCCGCGCAGACCCATCAGACCATGCTGGGTTTCGGCGGCATCACCACGCCCACGGCTTACATGCAGTTGAGCGCCGAGGGCAAGCGCCGCTGGTGGAAGCTGCTGGCGGAATACAATCTGCTGCTGCAGCGCGAGTTCCCCGTCGGCGCGCAACTGAACGCGGCGATGGACAACTGGGACCACTTGCCAGACGCCATGCCGCACTACTACAGTGACAATTTCCCCAACGGCGAGATCAGCGACTTCACTTACCTGCGCAACATCCGGCGCATGGGTGGCAAGGTTCTGTTTGAATTCTGGGCGTTGCCTCCCTGGGCCCTGCAAAACTGGACCGATGCGCAGGGAAAGATGCACGAAGGTGTGCCCAATCCCGAACTCTATGCGCGGGCCATGGTCCGCTATTGCCAGGTTTCGCGTGACCGCGTGGGGGCGCCGCCCGATATCGTCGGGATTCAGAACGAACTGCCCCAGCCGCCGGAAATCTGGCATCAAATGACCCTGCGCCTGCGCGCCGAGTTGGACAAGGCGGGCTTTTCCAGCGTCAAAATTCACCTGCGGGACGACGGCATTCTGGCAAGCGGGATCGAATGCGCGCGCGCTTTCCGGCAATCGAGCGCGGCGTGGAACGACATCGATTACGTCGCCACGCACCTCTACGATTATCAAAAGTGCCTGCATGACCCCGACCATTACGATCCGCTGCTGGCCCAATGGCGTGATGCGGTGGGGACCAAACCCTTCCTGTCGACGGAGATTTGCATCAACAGGCCGGAATTCCAGGACCGGAGCTATCGCCTGGCGCTGGGCATGGGGCAGCTCTACCATAAGAACTTGGCGCTCGCGAACGCCTCCGCCCTCATTTATTGCTGGCTGCTGCTGAATGTCGAGCAGCCCTCGTTCGGATGGACGCGCTCGCTCTTTGTTCCCGACCCCGCCCGCGGATTTCTGCCGGTAACCTCCAGCTACCAGGCGCGCGTGTTCGGCGCCTACAGCCGCAGAATCCGCGCCGGCATGGTGCGTGTGGAAGCCCCAGCCTCGAATCCCGACCTGCTGGCCACCGCGTTCGTGGGCAATGCCGGAGCTCGAACGTTCGTGCTGCTGAATCGCTCCCTCGCGCCCCAACGCGTGCGCATCAATTGGCACGGCAAACCGTTCCGCTTCCTGGAATGGGCAAGCCCTTACGAGGAAAACACGGTTTCGCCGGCGCCCACGGGTGATGAAATCGTGGTGCCCCCGGGCGCCATCGCAACGCTCTCCACGGAAGAACTCGGTGGGCTGGAATTTGCTCCGGAGGGTATGTAGCCTATGATTATCGAACTTCGGCATCACGGCTATCTTCTTCCTTTTCATCAACATCGTGATAAAATGATTATAACTAGCTTGTTTTCATCAACATCGTGTCAAGCCCTAAAACCGACATTTTTCCTACATTAGTTTTCAATAACATACGGTCACTCCCTGGCATTTTTTGACCCTTTTTATTTCGCACTTGTTGCCGACTCCCAACCTAACCCCTTTTATTGCAATGAGATAAGTTTTTGTTAGGTTTAGCCTACATACGATAACCAGTTTATTTTCTGACACATCGTGATAACTCTCGAAGATTTTCTTACGCTTTTCCTTAGAAACATCCATGTCCTTTTGTTTCAATATGATGGGTTTTTGCAGGATTTGGCATGCTTTTCGATAACCCATTTATTTTGATATATATCGTGATAAACTACGGTTGTTTCTTGTGCTCCGGATCGACGGCTTTCATGCCATTTGTTTTCAATGAGATAGGTCTTTTGAAAGATTTGCTCGCATTTCATGTAACACCTTTATTTTCTTACATATCGTGTCAAACTGCGGCCTATTTTTCTATGATCCTGCCTGAAAACTTCCTTCCGGAGCTCTTCGTGTTTAATCTTCAGCTTTAGGTGGGTGACCCACCGAAGGGCAGTAGCTAATGGTAAGTGGCTCGTGGCCGGCAACTTGCGTTCGGCCCGTCGCTCTTCGCTTCCTGCCTTGACCAACCTCCCGAGGACAGTGGCAAGCCACTGGCCACTCCTCCTGACACCTGATACCCGGCACCTGAAACCTCTCTGTGCTGCGCCATTTCACGCCGGCACAGTTGTCCACTTGATAATGCCGCTTGTTGCATTCCAACCCCCCCTTCCAAACGCACAGAGTCGGCCTGGAGGATGACAGAATGCCCGAGAAATCGTTCCCGATTCCTACCGGTAGTAATATGATATTTGGAATTCATCTTTTTGATAATTCCTCGCCTGGATCGGTGCGGCGGGAGCAGTCAATTTGTCTGCTACGGAAGAGGTTTACACCGAGGACACAGAGATGGGCTCACAGAGAGCGCGGAGAATCCCCCACACCTTTTCTATGCTCTTTGAGGTCAAGCGATTCAATGATCCTACCCCCCTTCGGATTGCGCAGAGCGAAGCTCTGCGGTCGGTGGCTTCCATGGCTTTGCCGTGGATTCGCGGCCGACGATTCGCAGAGCTTTGCTCTGATGCGCAATCCGGCGTTTTAGTGCGGGGAGGGAGGGAAACCGCAGAGCTCTGCTCTCCGCAAGCTGCGAAGGAATCGGCCCCGGTCTTCCTCCCGCCTCCAGGAAAACAAGTGGCCACTATTGGTTTTTGGTACAATCCTGCCAGAGGAAATGAGCGTGCAGACGGGAGACGGTTACCCGGCCAAGGCGAACGGCCTCAACCCGCTTTTCACGGTCGGGCATTCGATCCTGGAATTCCAGAATTTCGCCGCCCTGTTGAAAGATCATGCCGTTCACCTCGTGGTGGATGTGCGCAGCGTGCCGCAGAGCGCGCGCTTGCCCCATTTCAGCCAGCCAGCCTTCGAGAAACTACTCAGCGCCGAACAGATTGCTTACATTTTTCTGGGGGAGGAACTGGGAGGCCGGCCGGACGATGCCGACGCCTATCGCTCGGACGGCCGGGTCGACTACGGCGTGCGGCGGAAGTCTTACGCGTTTCAGGCGGGGTTGGAGCGCCTGCGGAGCGAGTTGGAACGGCGCTCGGTCGCCATGATGTGCGCCGAGGAAGACCCCCTGGAATGCCATCGCTTTCTGATGATCGGCCCCGAACTGATCAAGCTGGGAATCGTGCCGCAGCACATCCGTAAAGGCTCGCGCCTCGAAACGCAGGAGGCGGCGGAGGATCGGCTGCTCGCCGGCACCGGCTTTGAGGCAGTGGCGGCCAACACGCTCTTCCCCGACGCTCGAACCCAGGCCCTGGAGGATGCCTGCCGGCTCCAGGCTGAAAAGTTTGCATTCCGCGCCAAACCCGCGGCGCCCGATCTTCGGTAATCCCGCCCATGGAATCGACGATATTTACGATTGGTTTCACCCAGAAAAGCGCCGAGGAATTCTTTCGGCTCCTGCAGGAAGGACAGGTGCGGAAGCTGATTGACATCCGGGAGAATCGCGTCGGGCAACTCTCAGGTTTTGCGAAATATCCCGACCTCGCCTACTTCCTCGATCGAATCTCGGGAATCGCTTACGAATATCACCCCTCCTTCGCACCCAGTCCGGAAATCCGGACCGCCTACCTCACGACTCATGATTGGGCACAATACGAAAAATCATTCTGCGAGTTGATGGCGCAACGGCGGGCGATCGAACAAGCCGATCCCGCGGTATTTGAAGGTAAAATCGCGCTGCTTTGCTCCGAGCCCGGGCCGGAAAAATGCCATCGCCGCCTGGTCGCCGAGATGCTGGCGCAACAGTGGAATGCCCAGGGTCACCAGATCGAAATCAGGCATCTGGTCGCGGCCACCCCCCCGCGCAAAAAGAAATCAAAAAAAGGCCGGCCATGCGAGAGCTGATTCTTTCTGACATTACGGAAATGGGTTCGGGTTTGTGCGTTATTGGAATAGAGGCCGCGACAAAGAATTTGTTTCGGTCCGTCCGCCCCATCCCCCCGCAGGGCTTCGGGTGGGACAGGTCATTTCCTCACCGGCGCGGGAGTGAGGTTTGTTTCGAATCGCGCCCCACGTCCGGTTCTCCACCGCACACTGAGGACCAGAATACCCACGGCCTGCAAGCCAGTGGCAGACGCCTGAGCGAGATCGAATTAGTCGACAAGCTCCAGCGCGCGGAGGTTTCAACAGAATTGGAAGGGCTATTCGCGTGCGAATTGCACGCCGACACACCCGGCGGAAACGCCTGGGTGGACCCTGGCCAGGCAAGCAGGTCGATTTGTGGTTGTCTGTACAGAAACCTCCGCTTCCTGGTCTTCCAGGACCCCAACCGCGTAACGTTGCGGGCTCGCCTGGTTCTAACTTCCGGCGAAACACTGAATAGCCTTCCCGTGGTTGACCGGGCGTGGCGGTGCTTCATGGACGAGGTTATGCAACGGCTCGCCAAGTCCGGGAGCCGCTTTGACCTCGACCGCTATCTCAACCGCTTCATTCGTCACAAACTTTTGCAGTCTCTACACGCCTTTGCGCGGGTAGGTCTGACGAGACCTGAACAGGGAAACAAGTGCTGGCTGATGCTTGATTCTCTGTTTCCACAACCGGACGTTTCCTGGTTGGATATCCTCTGACCCCACGCGTACGACTTTCCCATCTCAGGAGTGTTCCTCATGAGTCTACCTTTTGACTTGGAAACCGCTCTCGCCACCGCTCGAGCATCCGTGGCCAACAGGCTTACTCCCCTTCCCCAAGACGATGTGGACCTTGTCGAAACCGGCGCGCTCGACTCGATGGGGTGGGTGGATGCGTTGATTAGCATCGAATCGGCGACGGGCATTCGGGATTTTGGCAACCCCTGGCCGGATGACCGGCCAAAGAGCATTCGAGCCCTTGCGGAGATGATTTGCGAGGCTCAAAGATCGGCCCCTGATGAGAAGTCCGGGGAAACCCACATGGCGGGGGGGCAGGGTGAATGTGAAATCTTAATCGAAGGTTGGGGGTGCACTCTGGGTTCGCGGACTGTCAACGCGGAACAGATCGAATGCGACATGGCTCTCCCCTTGCGCAAAATCCGCGACGGGGCAGGCATTGAGAGTGTACGCGTTGCTGCCGACAGCGAAGACGAACTGGCTCTGGCCCAGCGGGCCGCCGATATCGCCCTGGAAATGGCAGAGGGCTCCGGTGAACGAATTGATTTCGTCGTGGCTACCAGCACAACGTTTCTGGGTTTCCCTTCGTTTGCGGCTTCTTTGCACTCGAGGCTTCTTCTGCGGGAAACCAGCGGCGCTCTTGATGTGGGCGGAGCTTGTGCGGGCCTGATTTACTCCCTGGCAGTGGCCAAGAGTCTGTTACGCACAAGGCCGCAGGGTGTGGCCCTTGTCGTGGCCGCGGAGGTTCACAGCCGAAGGCTTAACGCGCCCCAGGTTCCCGGGGAATTTCGAGGGCTTTTTGGTGATGGGGCCTGCGCATTCGTACTCACGAACTCCGCAACCGATGCCCAGGATGGCGGCGTAAGACTCCGGGAGTTCGTCTGGGGTTGCGCGGGGGCATACGCGTCTTCACTGGGTGTGAAGATTTCTGACAGCGCCGGCCTGAGTGTTCAATTCAAAGGCGAGCAACTTGCCCACGCTGCGGTCACGGAAATGGATCGCGTTATCGGGGCCTTGGAAAAACTGAGCGCGAAACCACGAAGCGAAGTCGATTATTTTGCACTGCACCAACCCAACCCCCGCGTGGTTGAAATTCTAGCCGAGAAAGCCAGGATCCCCTTGGAGAGAATCCCGCTGGTATCGAAGACGTGCGGGAATCTCGGCTCCGTAACCTGCGGCGCCAGCTTGTGCCAGGCTCTCACCAGTCTTCGTGAGCGTGGCATTCATTCCCGAACCCCGCTCATCTTCATGGCGGCAGTTGCTCCCGGCTTGCTTTGGGGAGGAGCTTTCCTGAATTAATCGGGCGTGGCCGTAGGGTAAGACCGCGACGGGATCACAGGATTTCGTCCAGCGGGCGGGTTTTGCCGCGCTGAAGCTCATCGAGCGCCTTGGCAGCGAGTTTGCGCAGCTTGGCGGGATTCTTCCGCAGAGTCTTATCCCAGGCTTCTTCATCCTCGAGCGTGGCAAGAATCTGGGAGGCGATAGCGTTCTGTTCGTCCTCGGGGAGCTTGCCGACTTTCCGGAGTGCGTCTGCAAGTAACTGCGTCATATGGTCAGCAAACAAGACCCCATCGACGGGCGCAAGCTGGCAACGGTGGGAATTCGAAATGCAGCAGGGTAGCGCGAGTCATTCCGCTCCGCGCGAAATCACTCCGCGGCATTTCGCTGCTCCGCGGTTCCTTTTCCCGCTGACCGGATTGCGCAGAGGCGCTGAGAACTCATTCGGCTACTGGGCAGGCGATGCCTCGTAGGCTGCGGCGGCGATTTTGCCGAGGGCTTGTCCGGCTATTTCCTGGATGGTGTCAGGGTTGTCCGGGGGCACTTCGACGAAATTTAGGTAAGCGGCAAAAACTAGGCGTTGACCGGAAGGGGTGTCAATGAAACCTGCCAGGCCTTTTCCCGAGACCATCAACTTTTTGTTCAAAGCATCGTAACCGACCATGGTTCCGGTCTTGGCGAAGACGTGGCCGGCGGCCGGGCTGTGGGTTTGGATTTTCGCCAGCGTGCCATCGCGGCCCAGAACTGGCAGGGCGCGGCGGAAGACCGGGAAATTGGGCCGCGTCGACATGTAAGTGAGGTAATGCACCATGAAATCCGGGGTGAAGTAGGCGTTGCCGCCGGCGCCATCGCTTTGCGCGGCGCCGGTTAAATCAAGGCCCGCTCTTTCCAGAAAAGCGTGCTCGCGATCAAATCCGGCCTGGTCGTGGTCTTTGCGGGCGGGCGAAAGGAGGGCGCCCAGCGTGTAAGGTGTCATGCTCGCGTGCAGGTTCTGACTGACCTTGAGCGTGACTTTTATTTCCTCCGCGAGCGGCGGCGAGATGTGCTCCGCCAGAAGATGAGCGGCGTCGTAATTCGCCGCGAGGCGCTGGAAGTCAACCGCCGAGGGCGGATCGAGGTGGGCGATTTCAACATGGCGTTGGCGCAGCGCTTCCGTGAGCGCCACCGCGGCAAAACGACTCGGCTCCGCCACCGCATAGGAGTACATGGCGGGCGGCCGGCCCAGTGGCAAGGTTCCCGTCACCATGACGGTCCGCATGCCGTTCGGCAGCAGCGCGCCGTCGTCATAGTTGATTTCCGGCTTGCCGCCTGCCTTCCCCGTGGTGGCGTGATTCACGAATTGCACGTAGGCGGTTTCCGGGCGAATCTGGAGCTTGACGGGTGCGCCTTCCGTCGCGCCGGGACTGGCGAGAACGTCGATGACGTTATCATTGACGACGCTGGGCGAGATGACCACGCCGGTTCCCAATTCGCGAACTCCTTCCGGGAACAACGTGGCGTCCACGAGCACGCGGCCTTTTACTTTGCGAATGCCCTTGGCCGCGATCTGGTCCGCGATCTGGCCGATCACCAGCAGCGGATCGCCGCTCACCCCCTTGCTGTCCTGGCCGCCGTAGGAATGGTCTTCATCTTCAAATGCCAGGGTACCGTCCGGTTGAATTCGCCCGGATAGATTGGGGTCGCCACTGGCCACCAGGACGATATCGCCCTCGAGGACGCCTTTGGATTTGAGTTTGCCCGTCCAGTAGACGCGGGTGTGAAAGCGGTAGTCGGGGCCGAGAAGTTCGAGGGCGGTTCCCTCCGTCAGCAGTTTGGTGGTGGAGCCGGGAACGAAAAACTGTTTCTCATTCAAACTGAAAACACGCTTTCCGGTTTCCAGGGAACAGATTTCGATGCCAAAGCGGGAGTGGGTAAACTCCGGCTGGCTCATCACGGCCTGAATCCGTGCGGTCAGGTCGCCCTGCGCCCTCAGCAGAGGGGACGCGAGAGACAGGAAGAGGAGACACACCACCCCGCGCAGAAGGTGTCGATTAGTCATGGCAGTGAAGGGCCTTGCTTAATCCACCTTCTTTCCGTTGGTATCGTAAACCTCCACCGTCCCATACTTCTTCAGCACGTCGCGGATGGGCTGCTTCTGATCGTTACCGGGTTGTTTGGGGTCGCCGACGCACACAATTTGCAGGTGGTCAACGTCCACGTATTTGCGGGCGGCCGCCTGGACGGCGTCGGCGGTGGTGTGGGCCACCTGCACAGGGTATTTATCCCAATAGTCTATCGGCAAGCCATAGTCCTGTACCAGGATCCAGCGCGACAAGAGTTGCTGGGACTGCTCCAGGGACAGGGCAAAGCTGGCGACGATGGAATGCCGCGCTTCATTCAGTTCGGGTTCGGGCACCTTCTCGTCGCGGATGCGTTTGAACTCCACCATCAACTGTTCCATAGAGCCGTCGGTGACGGCGTTGCGAACCTCGGTGTTGGCCACCCACGCCTCGCGATATTTGTCATCCCCCGTCCTGCTATAAGCACCGTAGGTATAACCGTGGGCTTCGCGGAGGTTCAGAAACAGGCGTGCCTGCGGGCCGCCGCCCAGTACCCGGTTCATCACATAAAAGGCGATGTAGTCCGGGTCCGTGCGGCGCGCACCGTAGTCCCCGGCCACGATGTTGGTCTGCACGGAGTCGGGCCGGTCGACGAGATAAATCCGGGCGGGTGCGGGCGATGGCAGGCGGCTCCAATCCGGCTTGGGGACAGGTTGGCCCTGCCAGTCGCCGAACGTTTTCCGGGCGAGCGCGATGAACTCGTCCGCCTTGACGTCGCCCACCACGGCCAGAATGGCGTTGCTGGGAACGTGATAACGATCATGGAACTCTTTCAGGCGTTCCACTGTGGTGGCTTTAATCGACTCCGGAGTGGGCAAGGTGACGGCGGCAGGGAAATCTCCGTAGAGCGCCTGGTGAAATCGCTCATTGGCGAGCTCAAACGGCTGGGAGCGCTCTTGCTCGAGATCCGAAAGTTGCCGCGCCTTGTATTTCTCCAATTCGTCTGAGGGGAAGCTGGGATTCAGCACGATGTCGCCCATCAAATCCAGAATTTGACCGGTGCTGGGGGAAAGGCCGGAGGCGTCGACCGTGGAAACGGTGGAACCGAAATCCGCATTGCAATACAGCGTGGCGCCGATCTGATCGATGTCCGCCGCCAACTGCGCGCTGGTCCGGTGGGTGGTGCCCTCGCGGAGCATATCCATAGTGAACCCGGCGAGACCGGGCAAATCCTTGGGGTCCGACATATCGCCGGTCCCGAATTGGAGAACGATGTTGACGGTGGGTAGCTTGTGGCGCTCGAGCACCAACACCGTAAGCCCGTTGGGGAGCTTGGTGACCACTGGCCTCGGCAGGGTCACCTGGAGGATTTCGTTGCTCACGGGAGCCCGGTTGAGGCGGGCCACCTTGGAGAGTTCAGCCGCGTGCTGCTCCTGCGGGAAGGCGGGCATGGCCACCGCCATCGCGGCGGCCAGCGCCACGAGAAAGGAAATCGAAGCTCGGTATTTTGCCGTCATGGTTATTTCCCCTCCTTTTGAGCCTTCGCCGCCTTGCGCTGGGGCGCGGCGGGCAGATCCGTGACCACCGAGAGCTGTTCTGGAACCAGGTACTTCTGGGCAGCCGCTTTCACCTGATCGGCGGTTACGGCGTTAAATTTGTCCACTACGGTATTGATCAAATTAGGATCTCCAAAATAGACCGCGTTTTGGCCGATCAGCATGGCGGTATAGAGATCCGATTGCCGGGTTCCAATCTGCCCGCGCAGGAACTGCACGCGCGCCTTGTCGATTTCCTCGGTAGTGATGCCATCCTTCTGCACGGCAGCGACCTCATCCCGTATGGCGGCTTCACAATCCTCCGGCTTCACCCCCGGCCGCAGGAAGGCGAGGAAATAGAGCAGGCTGGGGCCGCGCCGCTCATCGGCTTGCACAATGACCTGGGTGGCGAGCTGCTTTTCCTTGACCAGGCGCTGATAAAGACGCGAGCTTTGCCCCTGGCCCAGCACATTCGCCAGCACGTGGAAGGCCTCGTTATCCGGCGTGTTCCCGGCGGGAATGTGATACGCCATGATCAGCAGCGGAGTCCGCGCCAGTGGATCGTGAATGGTTTCTCTCCTCTCGCCATAATGAGCCGGCTCCGTCATGTCGACCGGCGGAGGGGTGGGCTGCGAGGGGATGTTGCCAAAGTACTTCTTCACTTTTTCCAGGGTCTCGGCGGGGTCGAGGTCGCCCACCAGCGTGAGCACCGCATTGTTGGGCGCGTAGTAGATGCGGAAAAAATCCTTCACGTCAGCTACCGAAGCCGCGTTCAGGTCCGACATCTCGCCAATCGTGGAATGTTTGTAAGCGAAGTTATCGTAAGCGAGATTATCGATGTCCAGGAAGGCGTGGCCATAGGGCTGATTGTCCTCGCCCAGCCGGCGTTCTTCCTGCACCGCGTTGCGCTGATTGTCGAGATTGGATTGGTTGACGGCCAGGGAGCGCATGCGGTCGCTTTCCAGGAACAAGCCCAGATCCAACTGATTTTTGGGCAGCGTCTCGAAGTAGTTTGTGCGGTCCTCGTTGGTGGTGCCGTTCATGTTTCCACCGTTGTTGAAGACGAGGATGAAATGCTCGCCCTTGCCCACATTTTCCGAGCCTTCAAACATCATGTGCTCGAAGAGGTGGGCAAAGCCCGTGCGGCCCGGGCGTTCGTTCCGCGATCCCACGTTGTAGGTGACCGAAATACCATAAACCGGCGCCGTGCGATCCACGGCAATGATCACGCGCAGGCCGTTGGCAAGTTTCTGATCGGTGAAATCCACGCGAGGTAGCTTCGGCTGATCCGCCCGCACCAGTTGCGTCACCAGCAGCAACCCTCCGAGCAGCAGCCCACACCATCGATAACTGTTCATGGAAGACTCCTAACGATCGTTTTATCCATTGGGGGCCACTATTCTGCACCAAATGTCTTCCCGGCTCAAGCCCCATGATAAGGGGAAGGTTTACGGTGACGTTCTGGGAGAGGGTCTGATCGTAATGGAAGGATGCGGATGTCCCTGTCCTGAAACAAGCGCGATGGGAATACACCCATCTCCAGTGACCCTTTTCATCATATGATAGGCCCTGCGTTCTGATCCTGGTTCGGTGATCGATGCGGGCAGTCGTCGGAGTGTCGGCCTACCCGAGTTCAGGCTTTCCATGGGAGGTGCAAGATGGCAATCAGCAGGAGAAGATTTCTGGATCGGAGCATCAAGGGTGGGTTCAGTGCCGCATTAGGTGCGGCCGGAATGCGTACGGTATCGAAAGCGGTTGCCCCGAGCGACAAAGTTGTGGTGGGGGTTATGGGTGTGGGGGGGCGCGGGACCCAGTTAACCACACTCTTTGCCGCGCGGCCGGATGTGGAAATTGCTTACATTTGCGACGTCAATGCGAAGCGGCTTCCGGGAGCCGTGAAGCTCGTCGAGGGCAAGAAAGGGAAAACTCCCAAAACGGTTGGGAATTTCCAGCGCATCCTGGAAGACAAATCCGTGGATGCACTGGTCTGCGCCACACCGGACCATTGGCATTCCTTAGCCACCGTGTTGGCCTGCCAGGCGGGCAAGGATGTCTACGTGGAAAAGCCGGCTTCGCATGACATTTGGGAAGGCCGGAAAATGGTGGAGGCGGCGCGCAAGTACAACCGCGTCGTGCAAGTCGGGATGCAAAATCGCAGTAGTTCGTATGGTGGGACGGCGCGCGACCTGATCCGGTCCGGCAAACTCGGCAGCATTCATCTGGTTCGTGTTTACAATATGTTGAACCGGCCGCCCGTGGAGAATATCCCGGACAGCGCCCCGCCGGAAGGGTTCGATTGGGACATGTGGTTGGGCCCCGGCCCATTGCGGCCCTATAACCCCAAGTATTTCCGGAGGGTTTTCTGGGACTTTAATGGCGGGATCATGACGGACGACGGCGTGCATCAGTTGGACCTCGCCCGGAGAGTTATCGGCCTGTCCTATCCCCAGTCCGCTCACCACGCGGGTGGGAAGCTCTTCTTCAATGACATCGCGGAGACCCCCGACACCTCGGTTGTGACTTATGAGTATGACGGCTTGACACTGGTCTTCGAAGAAACCTGGTGGACACCCTACATGATCAAGACCCCCAACGAGGTCAGAGAAAGTACCACCCTGTTTCCCGATTGGTACCCATTTCTTGGGACCAGAATCGAAATCTACGGCAGCGACGGCATGATGATTCTGGGCCGCCAAGGTGGGGGGTGGCAGCTTTTCGACCGGGAAGGGCACAAGGTCGCGAGCGACAAGCAAACCCACTCGGCAATGCAGGCAGCCCATGTAGAAAACTTCATCAGTTGTATCCATAGTCGAAAACACCCCAACGCCGACGTCGAGGAGGGCCATATTTCCGCAGCGATGTGTCACATGGCGAATATCTCCTATCGCTTGGGGGACAGAAAGTTGGTTTTCGATAGTGCCCGAGAGGCCTTTACGGATGACCACGAAGCAAATCAATACCTGAGGCGGACTTATCGCGCGCCTTGGGTTGTGCCCGAAAATGTTTAGCCTGATGATGTTGCCCGGAATAAATCCAGGGTGTGAGGTGCAATCATGATGGATGAAAAAGTTGTTTCCTCTCGACGGAAGTTTCTAAGCGGTGTCGCCGGCGCCGGCGCGCTGGCCGGCTTCCCAAGTCTCGGGTTCACCGAAGGTAAAGGTGGCCCCTCTGCTCAAAAATTGCCGATCGTCTATTTCTCCAAGCACTTGCAGTGGCTCGATTGGGAGCATATGGCGGAAACAGCGAAGGAACTGGGGTTTGACGGTCTCGATGTGACGGTGCGCAAAGGCGGGCATGTGGAGCCGGAGCGCGTGCGGGAAGACTTGCCCAAAGTGGCGAAAATCGTCCGCGCGGCGGGTCTGGAAATTCCCATGATCACCGCCGGCATCGAGGATGCTCACTCTCCTCACGCCGAGGACATTATTCGCGCCGCAAGCGAGTTGGGGATTTCTCGCTACCGGTGGGGTTGGTTCTACTGGGCAGATGACCAGAAGGCGCCTGATCTATCGAATTTCCACCCCAGCATCGAGAAGCCTTTCGGCCTGCTGATCGATGTCCCGGCCCGGCTCGCCCTATTGAAGAAGCGGGCTGCGGCGTTGGCAGCGTTGAACGAGAAGTACAAAGTCTGTGCCATGTACCACAACCATTCCGGCTCCATGGTCGGCGCGTCCGTCTGGGATCTTTGGGTACTTATTAAGGACTTTGACCCTCGATGGCTCAGCTCAAATTTCGACATCGGCCATGCCACGGTGGAAGGGGGCTTGGGCGGATGGGTCAACAGCACGCGCCTGATGGCGCCGTTTATGCGGGGAATGGCCGTCAAAGATTTCAAATGGGGCAAGAACGCCAAAGGCGGGTGGGAGCCCCTGTGGTGTCCGCTGGGGGAGGGAATGGTGAACTTCCCGGCGTATTTCGCCATGATTAGGGAGGCCAAGTTCTCCGGGCCTGTGCAGTTGCACACCGAATATCCCCTCGGAGGAGTGGAAAACGGCGCCAAAACACTTACGCTGGACAAATCGCAGGTTCTCGCTGCGATCCGCAAAGATCTTGATACTCTGAAAGGCTGGATGAGGCAGGCGCAATTGATCTGAATCCCTGCTGTTGCCCCGCAAACTGCCCGGGCCTATTCCCCCAACACCTGCACCATGTAGGTTCGTTCCAGGGGGCCGTCGTACTCCATGAAGTAGATGGTTTGGCGGGAGCCGCGCACCACTTTACCGTCCTCAATTGGAAACGAACATTGAATTCCACCCATAATGCTCTTTAGGTGAGACTCCGCATTGAAGCCGACGCGGCCGTCGAAGTCCAGGTAGCGCCGATGATGATAGTTTTCATCCTCGGGCAGCAGGCGTGCGAAATGCGTGAGGATGTCTTCCTCCAGGCAGGGAAGCCCTTCCGTCACCAGCAGTCCCGAGGAGGTGTGGCAGGTCATCACATTCACCAGTCCGTTCTTCACCCCACTCTTCGCCACCAAATCGTCCACC
>Ga0326728_10004711_pt1 | contig 39808 bp, 34 predicted proteins | sample MB3enrmetagenome_FD_207602 | JGI IMG/M metagenome (GOLD analysis project Ga0326728, IMG submission 207602) | Lab enriched peat soil microbial communities from McLean, Ithaca, NY, United States - MB31MN | ecosystem: Environmental > Terrestrial > Soil > Wetlands > Peat | place: USA: New York... | reverse complement strand
CAGCCTGCATGCGCAAGTTACTGACAATTCTAAATGCCATGGTAAAGCAGCAAAAGCCTTGGCAATTCAGCGCCGCTTAAAAAACTCAGAAAAAGACGGCGCCCTTGAGAAACACAGTTGCTCAACGAGTGACAATGTGTCGAGTCTTTTTACACTTTGGAGAAATATGGATAAAATATCGTAATTACTCCTTTTATTGCAATTATCCAGCTTACCCTTGTCTAACTCTGTCGGTTTTCCTTACACTTCCATACTGTAAACTACCCATAAAGACCTACTTCAATGCAATATAGAACTAGCGAGTTACTAGATATATGCTGTGTAATATCAATATATTACAAGTCAGATAAGAATTGGTTCCGTATAGCATGGAATAGCTGGCATAAAACATGCGTCCACAAAGACCGCAAATCAGCAATCTTGATTGTAACCAGAAGCCATCCCTGCCGTATGGCAGGGATGGAAAGCCACAGGTCTCCACCGAGATAGCCGAGTTGCCTGAAGGAAATTGGCTCTGGTGCAATTTCAAAAAATCAAAGAAAAGAGGAGGAATGATGAAGGTAAAAAGGATTCTTGTACTTTTGTCTGTTTTGTTTATGGCAGGTTATGGGGTGGCGCATGCCGATGCTATCCCGTATCCTAATGTTGGAACTCCAAACTACACCACTTATACGTTTACAGCCACCACAAATGGAGACATTGTCGCTTATTTCGTTGGGAGCACCGCCTCTTACGATAATGAGTTGGGACTGTTTGTTAATGGGAAGTCAACTGGTGTAATTGGGCTTGACGACCACTCTTCTACCATAGGCCAAAAACTTGATCTTGGTTATGCTCATGCAGGTGATACCTTGGTTTTTGTATTGCAAAATAATACTCTTGGGAAGGATGCCTACTCAGACCCATCAATGAACGTATCCTACGACAATAATAGTACTGATGGACATAATCATGTTTATTCGACACCTTATACTGCGACATCACCTATTTTTGCCGGTGTACCCGTTGGTACTTTTGTTTCCTTTGAGGATCTGCCGTTCCCTAATTCCGATTTTAACTATAATGATGAAGATTTCGTTTTTACAAATGTTTCCACACAAGCCCCCGAACCCTGCACCATGCTCCTTTTTGGCTCCGGTCTCGTTGGGCTTGCAGCACTCAGAAAGAAATTCAAGAACGCTTAACAGCATTTGCATAGAGTGCGGTGTAAGGGGCAGGGTCAGAAATGGCTCTGCCCTTTTGCTTTGTCGGGATTCGATAGCCGGCCTTTGGATGTTGATCACATAAAACCACGATCCAAAGGGGGAAAGACAGTCAGGGAGAACCTCCAAGTACTCTGCTCAAAATGCAATCGCTCCAAAGGAAACAAGGACGATACGGATTTCAGGGAAGTCAGGCCAACCGACTATGATCCCCAGTGCCAGTTCTGCTCAGAGGAGACCCGCTTACGGATCGTGGAGGAATTCGATTCAGTTTTCGCTGTGGAGGACAAATTCGGAGTTTTCCACAATCACATGCTGGTCATACCCTTTCGACACACTGAGGATTTTTTCTCAATGACCTCTAAAGAGAGTAATGATGCAGAGGATCTGCTCCGGATCATGCGCAACAGAATCTCCCTGACGGATTCATCTGTCAACGGATTCAATGTGTGTGTAAACTGCCGCGAATCGGAGGGACAGACCATCTTCCATGCTCATATTCACCTGATCCCAAGGAGAAAAAGGGATACGACGAATCCAAGGGGCGGTGTGCAGGGGCATTATCTCTGATAGGATGTCTTATTGAGCTATGTCGATGAGTCGGAACGAAATACTCGCTTCAGGGGATTTTGTGTCTGAAGGCAATTGTGACCCCCGGTTCCGTTTGCTCTGTTCTCAGTGGGTTTCGATGGTGACGATGGTTTAAAAGATTTTCTACTTCGCCCTTGGTTGTTGAAAACGGAGTACAGGCTGCGGGAGATTCCGATAACCAGTGCTCTAAAAGAACGTCTGGATTGTGCAATTCAGGGTGCAACCGGCTCCTATATTTTTTCAATGGAAGACAGTGAACGATTCAAGATCAACCTATTCAGAAAAACACCGTGGAGCAAGGCTCTTGAGAAAGCTGGCGTTAAATATCGACATACATACGCCACCAGACATTCGTTTGCAGAATGGTGCCTTGTTGGCGGAGTCCACCCTGAGAGGCTGATAGGGCTGCTTGGTCATGGTTCCAAACAGATGGTTTACGAGGTGTATGGAAAATACGTTGCGGGAATAGAGAAGGATACGGGACAGATTCGGGGGTATTTTGGAAATGATTTCTTTGACTTATAAAAGCAAAGACCCAAACTTTCACTCTTCGCTTTGGGGAAAGTAACGGTGAAAGTCGGGGCCTCTGATGAAACAACTAATTGATTTTTAAGGGAAACTTATGGAGCGGGAGACGGGCTTCGAACCCGCGACCCTCAGCTTGGAAGGCTGATGCTCTAGCCAACTGAGCTACTCCCGCTCAAATTCGATGTTTAGCATGACGGGCCGGTTTTTTCAAACGGTAAAAAGTGCCGAGCGGATCGAGAGGCGAATCGGGGAAAGCAAATCACCGGATCGGTTGAACAAGTATATCCTGTTGGCGCCATTCAGGCTCAGGCTGTTTCATCACTCACCCGTTGTCCGGGCGCTTCGATAACGACCCGGTCCACACCGTCTTTTTCGCTCAGGAGCACGTTCACCTGTTCCTCGGCGCTCGTATCCACAGCCATCCCCACGAACTGGCTGAATATGGGCAGTTCCCTGTGGTCCCGGTCAACGAGGACCGCCACTCGGACCCGCTGCGGGCGGCCGTAGTCGATCAGGGCGTCCAGGGCGGCCCGAACGGTTCTTCCGGTATATAGCACATCGTCGATAAGGACCAGATCCAGGTCGTCTAGTGGAAACGGGAGGTCCGTGCCCTTGAGTACGGGTTGAGTGTGCAGTCTTGTCCAGTCGTCTCTGTAGAGGGTAATGTCGATAGTCCCGACCGGTACCTGGAACCCGAGTTTTCCCGATATAAGGGCCGCGATCCTGTTGGCCAGAAAGACGCCGCCTGTATGAATGCCTACCAGTGCCAGCTTCCGAGGGTTATCGGTCGAGGCCGTTATTTCCTCGGAGAGGCGCTCCAAGGCCGCCTGGATGCCTTTGCCTTCCATAATGACGCGTCCGTAGTCCTGTCCCATCCTGGTGTCCGCCTTGATTGCCAGTCCAAATATGCCGGTTCCAAGAAATATAAAAGGCGCCTTCTGGCGCCCATGCCGCCACGAATGCGGCTCAAAAAACAACATGCTCCAGAATCTTTGGGTAGCAATTTTTTCAAGACAAGTCAAATAAAACCGCTGATGAAACCATCGAATTCCTCCGCTTTTTCAAGCTTTCCGAAACCGGAATTTTGCCCTCTCGAACCATGCGAGGCAGACCCGGCCAAAATCGCCGCACATCGACCTTAACCCGCCGGAGCGTGATTTTTTCGATTAAACCGATCTTTTCTCCCGGACCATTTTGTTTTATTATATCGGCCATCTCAAACTGCGCAGGAGGAGCAATCCGCCTGCATCGAGGTATTGAGTTATGCGCCGTGCGGCAGGCTGGCTGCTTTCAATGGCGGCGGCCGCTTTTATCATTTTGGCGCCTTGGCCGGGAAACTGGCAATTCCGGTGTTCCAAGACGATCCTCAGACCCCTTCCGCCACGCCCCCAGGCCAGGAACGGGTCCCTGCCTTATGAGGCGTGCCTTGAGGCCATTCACTTTTTGGCCGATAACCGGCACCTGTTCAAAAACAAGCGTTATATCACCGTCATAGACTATACGAAACCCTCGACCAGCAGACGGCTTTTTCTGATCGATTTTCAAACCGGGGAAGTACAAAAATTCTTGGTATCCCACGGAAAGAACTCGGGCTGGCTTTACGCGACCCGGTTTTCCAATCGCCCCGGGTCCTTCGAGAGCCCGCTCGGCTTCTTCAGAACCGGCAACAAATATCATGGCAGCCACGGTCCGTGCCTGGAACTCCAGGGACTGCAGAAGGGCTTAAACGATAATTCGGGCAACCGGGGCATCGTAATGCACGGGGCCCACTATGCAGGCCCCCAAGCCATTGCCACCAATCACGCCTGCGGTTCGGGACGACTCGGTCGAAGCCTCGGCTGTCCCTCCATCCCCATGGAAGCCGCGGAAAGTGTCATCGATAAAATTAAGGGCGGAAGCCTTCTCTATATTTTTGCGAATTAAAAAGACACGGGGGAGAACTGATGCGGAGACGCCCTTACCAAGCTGACGGCCTCTTCGCTCCCCGCTTTCTGCTCCCCGCTCACTCCACAGTCACGCTCTTGGCCAGGTTTCTTGGCTGATCGACATCCGTGCCGCGAAGCACCGCCACGTGATAGGCGAGCAACTGCAGCGGGATGCTGAAAAGCACGGGCGAGAGCCATTCCGAAGAAGAAGCGACCACGAATTGATTCTCGGCCGGCCCGAGTATGGAGTTCGGCTCGTCTTCGATCAGGGCGAGGACCATGCCGTCCCGGGCTTTAACTTCCTGGATGTTCGAAATCATTTTTTCGAAAAGATGTCCGTGTTTGAGCAGGACCATAACCGGCATCTCAGCGTCTATAAGCGCTATGGGGCCGTGTTTCATTTCGCCGGCGGCATAGCCTTCGGCATGGATATAGGAGATTTCCTTGAGTTTCAGGGCGCCTTCGAGGGCAATCGGAAAGAGGGTGCCCCGCGCAAGGTAGAGGAAGTCTTTGTAGTCCTTGTACTTTCTGGCCCAGGCATTGATCTTGTCCGCATCGGAAAGAATCTTTTCCATCTTGCCCGGAAGCTCGATCAGGTCCTGAACATATTGTTTTATCAAGCCACCCTGCAGCTTGCCCGTTTCATTGGCCCAGTAGACCGCGAAAAGATACAGGGCGACGAGCTGTGTCGTAAAGGCCTTGGTCGAGGCCACCCCGATTTCCGGCCCCGCGTGGGTATAGATGACCCCATGGGCCATCCGGGCTATGCTGCTCCCGACCACGTTGACGATAGCCCTGCATTGCGCTCCCTTGTCCAGGCCTTCTTTCAGGGCGGCCCGGGTATCGGCCGTCTCGCCGGACTGGCTTATCACGATCAGGAGGACTCTTTCGTTCAGGACAGGATCTCTTGAACGGAATTCGGATGCAAGGTCCACCTCGACCGGAACCCTGCAGAGGCCTTCGAACATATATTTGGCGACCAGGGCCGCATGATAGGAGGTCCCGCAAGCGATAAGGCAGATTTTGTCGATTTTTTCCAGCAGCGCCCTGTCCGCGTTGAGCTCGGGGAAATGGATCTCCATGCGCTCCAGATCGACGACGCTGCGAAAAGTATCGATAACGGCCCGAGGCTGTTCATAGATCTCTTTGAGCATGAAATGCTTGTAGCCCGCCTTCTCGGCCATTATCGGGTTCCAATCGATCCAGTAGGGCTCCGGGGTGCGCTGCGCCCCGTCGGACAGCGACTCGATACGGAAGCCGTTCCTGGAGATGAAAACAATCTCCTCGTCATTGAGATAAATTACCTGGCGCGTATAGGGCAGTATTGCCGGCACGTCCGATGCCAGGAAATACGAATTCTCGGTGAAGCCCAGAATGAGCGGACTTTCCTTCTTGGCGGCGATCAGGACGTCGGGTTCCAACTCGTTTACGATCACTACCGCGTAAGAGCCTCTGACTTTCTTCAGGGTATTGCGGACCGCCTGCTCATAGTCTTGCACCTTCTCCCATTCGTGATTGAGCAGAGCGACTATGACCTCGGTGTCCGTCTGGGAGGAAAACTGGTGGCCTTCCCTTAGGAGCTGCTCCTTCAGAGTGGCGTAGTTTTCGATTATCCCGTTGTGGACCAAAGCAAAGGGGCCGGAGCAATGCGGGTGGGCGTTAGCCTCGGAAGGCCTGCCATGGGTTGCCCATCTTGTATGCGCCACTCCGACAGTCCCGCTTATCGGATGTTCGCCAAGTTTACCCTCAAGCCCGTTCAGCTTGCCCTCACACCGCACCACCTTCAGATGGGAATCGGAGCCGACCATGGCGATCCCCGCGCTGTCATAACCTCTGTATTCCAGCCTCCTGAGGCCGTTCAACAGGATGTCACACCCTTCATCCGGACCGATATATCCAACTATGCCGCACATAAAATCCATCCTTGCCCATTAGGGCCAGTTTCAAACTGCAAGAAACTACAACTCCACGAAAAAAAAACACTGGCGCCGGTGAGCCGACCCGGCACTGACTCGGATTGACAAAGGTCTGGTTGTCCCTGAAATTTTGTCTATCATATTCTCCTTGCCACCCGGCTGCAAGAGGATCTTTTTCATGAGGCCCGGGCATGCAAGTGTCAAGAAAAGTGTGGCAGATCGGAGTGGATGTCCTTGGAAAGTAACGGGGGGCCTGGCATGTCTTCGCAAAGAGCTACTTCCCTGATGAGGTCCTGGATCCTCGATTGAAGGCTGATAGCTTTCCGGCGATGCTTGGAAGCCTGTGTTCTGCTCTTCGGGACGTGGAGCAGCCTCTGGTATTCGGCAGTGTGGGCCTTCGCCCGCTCCTCCAGATCGATGATCTTTGCAATCAGTTTTTCCTGGCGCATCTCACAGACCCCATCCGAAAAAGTTCCCCACCTATTGTGGGTAAATCGGAATCTTTTCGTAAGAGCTTAATTTTTTTTGATACAACAGGGCACAAGTCCAAGGGATGGGAAAAGAACTCTTAAAATCCGTATAAATCCTCCATAAACCTTCTCGCACTGCACCGGCTTTGCGGTGTATGATCGAATTTGACAGTGCCGCGGTTTCCGTTTGCAAAGCTCCGATGTTATTATCCGGACGCACTAATCCGGTATTGCCGGACGAGTCCGCGGCCGATCTTCGATTACAGGGAGAATAACCCCGAATGCCTTTCGTACATCTGCATGTTCATACTCAATACAGCCTTCTGGACGGCGCCATCCGGCTGAAGGACCTTTTTGAAACAGCCCGGGCCTTTGGGATGCCGGCAGCCACCATAACCGATCATGGCAACATGTTCGGCGCCCTTGAATTCTATGACATGGCTAAGAAATACGCTATCAAGCCCATAATCGGGTGCGAAGCCTACGTCGCTCCGAAAAGCCGCCATGATCGCGGTTGGAAGGCCGACGGAGAAGGCAACGGAGACGAGGACCGAAGTTTCCATCTCACCTTGCTCGCAAGAAACCGAATCGGCTATCAGAACCTGATGAAACTGGTTTCGCTCGGCTATAAGGAAGGGTTCTATTACAAGCCGCGAATGGACAAGGAGATACTGGAGCGGCACAATGAAGGACTGATCTGCCTTTCGGGATGCCTCAAGGGGGAAATCGCCTCGCATTTGTTGAGAAACCAGCCGGAGAGTGCGAGGAAAGCGGCGCTGGAATACGCGCGGATATTCGAGCCCGGAAATTTTTACCTCGAAATTCAGTCAAACGGGCTGCCGGAGCAGGCGATAGCCAATGAGGGCCTCGTGAGGCTTTCCAGGGAGCTTTCGCTTCCGTTGGTGGCCACGAATGACTGCCATTACCTTCGCAAAGGCGACTCGCGCGCCCATGAGATCCTTTTGTGCATTCAAACGGGCAAGACGGTTCAAGACGAAAAAAGGCTAAAATTCCGTACCGATCAGCTCTACTTCAAGTCCCCGGAAGATATGGCGAAGGATTTCGCCTATGTTCCCGAAGCCCTTCAAAATACGATTGAGATTGCCGACAAGATCGATTTGAAACTGGACCTGGACACTTATCACTTCCCGGTGTTTCCGCTCAATGAAGGCGAGAGCCTCGATGAGCGGTTCGAATCGGAGGTGAAGAAAGGCTTCGAAGAGCGGACGAAAGCCATCGCCCGCAGGCGCGCCGATTTTGGCGAGGCGCAACTCCGGGAATATCGCCAAAGGCTTGACTACGAACTCGGGATCATAAAGCAGATGGGATTTGCCGCTTATTTCCTCATTGTGGCGGATTTCATAAACTATGCAAAGAGCAACGGCATTCCGGTCGGCCCCGGCCGAGGGTCCGCGGCCGGCAGCCTCATCGCCTATGTTATGCGCATAACGGATCTGGATCCCATCGAGCACGGGCTTATCTTCGAGCGATTCCTGAACATCGAGCGCATAAGCATGCCGGATATCGACGTGGACTTTTGCGTGAACGGCCGCGACAGGGTCCTGGAGTACGTCACCAAGAAATACGGCCAGGACCGGGTCGCGCAGATCGCCACCTTCGGGACGATGCAGGCGCGCGCGGTTGTCCGAGATGTAGGCAGGGCGCTCGCAATGGCTTACAACGACGTGGACCGCATCGCCAAGCTGATTCCGGCCTCCCCCGGGATCGACCTGAACAGGGCGCTCCAGACTGAGCCGCGCCTGACCGAGATGCAACAGGAAAATCCTCAGGTAAAGGAGCTGTTCGAAGTAGCCCTTGCCCTCGAGGGGCTCACCCGGCATGCGTCCACTCATGCCGCCGGCGTGGTGATGTCGGATAAGCCCATCGTCGAATACATGCCGCTATACGTCGGCCAGGAAGGTGAAATCGTCACCCAGTACTCGATGAAATACGTTGAAAAGGCCGGGCTGATCAAGTTCGACTTTCTAGGACTTAGAAACCTCACGGTGATAAGCGACGCCGTCAAGCTGATAGCTCAAAACCATGGGAAACAAATAGAGATCGAAGACATTCCCCTGGACGACCTGGAGACGTATGCTCTGCTTTGCCGCGCCGATACAACCGGGGTTTTCCAGCTCGAGAGCTCGGGGATGAGGGATATACTGACAAGACTGCAGCCGGAGAATTTCGCCGATATAGTTGCCCTCGTCGCCCTCTACCGCCCGGGTCCCCTTGAAAGCGGAATGGTGGAGCAGTACATCCAGGGCAAACATGGCAAACAGGCCGTCTACGACCTCGAGATCCTGAGACCGATCCTGGAGCCCACACACGGAGTCATCCTCTACCAGGAACAGGTGATGAGCGTCGCAAGCGCTATGGCCAGCTATTCCCTGGGGGAAGCCGATATTTTGCGAAGAGCGATGGGTAAGAAGATCGGCTCCCTGATGAACGCCCAGAGGGACAGGTTTGTGAAAGGCGCCTTGGAAAACGGCATCGATCGCGTAAAAGCAGACCGCGTCTTCGATCTTATGGCAAAATTCGCCGAATACGGGTTCAATAAATCCCACAGTGCGGCTTATGCCCTGATCGCATACCAGACCGCATGGCTCAAGGCGCACTACCCGGTGGAGTTCATGGCGGCCCTCATGAACAGCTTCCTCAGCAACTCCGACCAGATTGTGAAGATGATAAACCAGTGCGCCCAGATGGACATCCGCATTCTTCCCCCGGATGTAAACGAAAGCGGCATGGCTTTCCAGGTTGTGGGGCGAATGATTCGCTTCGGGCTGGGAGCCGTGAAAAACATTGGAGAAACTGCCATTGACGTGATTTTGCGTGGCCGCGGAGAGGAGGGACCGTTTAGATCTATCCATGACTTCTGCGAACGGATGGATTCGCAGAAAGTGAACCGGCGTGTGATCGAACAGCTCATCCGATGCGGCGCCTTCGACTCCGTGCACCCGAACCGCGCTCAGCTCATGGCAGGCCTCGACGAGGTGCTCGAAAGGGCCTCATCGCTCCAGAAGGACCGGCAGGCCGGGCAGATGAACCTGTTCGAGATGTTGCGTTCACAAAAAAAGGTCAAGACGCCCCCTCTCCCGGATAACCCGGACTGGGACAGCCGGATGCGGCTCCAGTTTGAAAAGGAATCCCTCGGGTTCTATATCTCCGGCCATCCGCTCGATTTTTACACGGAACAGATACGCTCCGTGTGCACCGACGATACCCAGTCGGTAAAAGAGAAAAGAGAAGGTGCCGACGTGGTGCTCTGTGGGCTGTTCTCAATTGTGAAGGAAATAACCACCAAGCGCGGAGACCGCATGGCGTTTCTGAGCCTCGAGGACAAGAACGGCACGATAGAGGTGGTTGCTTTCGCCGAGCCTTTCACCGAGGCAAGGGGCCTGATCGGGGGCGACGAACCTCTTGCGTTGTGGGCCAGGGTGCAGCACGATGAAAAATCCACCAAGCTTATCGCAAACCGAATCCTTAGCATGGAAGAGGCCGGCCTGCAGGCCGTGGACTCCGTCCACATAACGCTCGATGCGGCGGGGATGGACGGGGACGCCTTCGGCCGTCTGCGACACCTGCTGATTTCACACTCCGGAAACTGCAGGACGGTCCTCCATCTTATCGTTCCGGAAAATGGCGAAGCCGTACTCGATTTGGGCAAACTCCCCGTTAACCCGACACACTCGTTTTTTGACGAAATGCGACTTTATTTCGGCCCCGATTGCGCGCAACCGCTTTATAAGAACCAGTGACGGGAAACTGAGACGGGGACGCGGGAGAAGACTGACACGGATGCTCGGCCACGCAGGACTATACTCGATCTACCCGGCATCTTTGCCAAGCGGATGGGAAACAGACGAACGCGGTGACATTTTTACACGCCGAGTCGGGACCGGTTCGAATCGTTACCTTTGTGCGGTGAGATTATTTTTTATGCTGCGAGGTGCCTATGGCGGCAATAGGAAGCTATAAGTTCGGCGAAATAGAGGTAGACGGCAAGATTTATACCGGCGACATAAAGATCGTGGCGGGTTCGGTGATTTCCAACTGGTGGCGCCGGGAGGGACACGTGCTGGCCGTCCCCGACGTGGAGGAAATACTGTCCGATCCTCCACGGGTGCTGGTCGTAGGGATGGGGCTGCCAGGCCTCATGAAGGTCGATGGGGAGTTGCGCCGACGCCTATCCTCAATCGGGACATCACTGATAGAGGAACCCACACCCGGCGCGGTCGCCGTGTTCAACGATCTTACGAAGTCGGGCGAAAAGGTTTCGGGGGCCTTTCACCTTACCTGCTGAATCCCAACCTTTAACGGGATGTGTTCAAAACAATACCTGCAGCACCGAGTCTATCTTCAGCAGTTGGGCGCCGATGGCCAGGCTTCGCTCGGCGCCGATCTTGCCGGCCTTGTGCAGGGAATGCAGGCGCTCGACCGTCTTGAAGACCTTATCTATTGCCGTCGCTGTGTCCAGATCGTTATTCATCCGGGTTTCGAAGGATACCTTCAGTTCCCCGGCAAGCTCGTTGGAAGCCCCATCATTGACACTTTCCACAGGCCGGGCCCCGCTTAGCAGGCCCGCGACAATTTCTCTCACTGTATCAAGCCTCAAACTTGCCTCGCGGAGTTCGTCCATGCTCAGGTTAAGCTTTTTTCGATAATGTCTCGACAGAAGGTAGAACCGGATCTGCTCCCAGGAAAAACCCCGACCCAACAGGTCTTCGGGGTAGACTATGTTGCCAAGGCTCTTCGACATTTTCTTTCCACCGACGAGAACATGCTCGCCATGCAGCCAGTAGCGCGCAAGCTCCACGCCCGAAACCGATTCCATCACCGCTATGTTGTAATCGTGGTGCCTGTAAAGATTGTCGACGCCTCCACAGAATATATCGAGCGAATAACCGAGAGTCTGGGATATCATGGCCGGGTCCTGCACGTTCCAGGCAGGCCTGCCTTTGCCTACGGGGGTTTCCCAGTAGACGCTGTCGCGCTTTTTGAAGCCGTGCCACAATATAAAATCGCCCAGGTTCCATCTGCGTCCCGGATAGGTGTCACGTTTGAACCTTGTTTTCTTTTTCGGCCATTTGCTCATATCGAGCCGGAAAAGCTTGCCGAAGTCCTTGAATTTCAACGGGTCGAAAAAGATGTCTCCCCTGTAACGGTAAGCATAGCCTTTCTTCATCAGCTCGCCGATCAGGTAAACGGCCTGTTCGATACTTGTGGAAGAGCGCGGGAGTTTATCAGGCAGTTCTATCCTCAACCGCCGCGCTTCGTTTAAAAAACGCATAGCCACTGCGCTGGTGAGCTCACCTACCGAAATTCCACGTTCCCCGGCCTCCTCGATGGCCTTGTCTTCCAAATCCGTTAAGTTAATAGTGCGTTTTACCTCATAGCCCAGGTACTTGAGGTATCTCTGGAGGACGTCCTCCCAGATGAAAGTGCGGTAGTTACCGATATGAGGAGGGGCGTAAATCGAAGGCCCACAACTGAATATCTTGACCAGATGGTTGTTCAGGGGCCGAAAGGGTCCCTTTTGGCGAGTCATCGTATTGTAAAGCTGGAGCATCGATCGTATTCCTCGTATGACAGACTTGTCAACAACACTAAGCAATCTACTTCGTCAAGCATAGGCGGGGCGTCACTTGGCAGCGTACCTCGCGTAGCGCGGAAGGCATCCCGCTCGACCCCTCTGTCATACGCGTTGGGTGGTCGGCGGGATGCCTTCCGTCGGCGCCTATTTCAGCGATTATATGCCCCCGAGGGGGAACAGGCAGGCCCCGGTTTTAACCGGAGGCGCTCCATGGGCATTCGCGGCATGAATCTAGAACGATTCTGAAATTTTGTAAAGCACGCCGCCGGGATATGCCATGGAGAAAATATTGCCGCGAACTCCGTTTGTCGCTCACTGCTCACTGCTCGCCTGCAGCTTTTTTATCAGGACCTTGCGGACCCTGTGCCCCTCCATCTCAACGACTTCAAAGCTGTAGCCGCAGCACTCGAAGCGGTCCTGAACCGCCGGAACCCGTTTGAGTTGGGACATGGTGAAACCGCCCAGGGACTGGAACAGACCCGCCCTCTCACCCGGCAGTTTGCGAATGTGAAGACAATACTTCAACTCGTCGATGGGCAGCATTCCGTCAACGGCAAACGAGCCGTCCTGCGTCCGGACTATCCGAGGCTGTTCTATCACCTCTTCCGATGGAATGTCGCCTATTATGCCTTCGAGGATATCCGTAAGGGTTATAATCCCTTCGACCGTTCCATATTCATCAACGACGAGGGCCATCTGCAGCCCCGATTGCTTGAACAGCTCCAAGACCTTTAGCACACGGGCGTTCTCGTGAACGAAAAGCGGCTTATGCATCGAAGCCTTCAGGTCAAGGGTATTTCCGCTAAGGCAGCGTACTGCTATGTCGCGGACGTGGACAATACCCTGGATATTTCCGGGCTTCTGGCGAACGGGAAATCTGGAATGACGGCTCCGGGCGATTTTTCGCCTGGTCTTCTCGGCAGTGTCGTTCATCTCGAGCCATACGATTTTGTTGCGCGGGGTCATCATAGCTCCGGCACGGCGGTCGCCGAGCCTGAAGACCCTTTCAACCATGTCCTGCTCAGCTTCCTCGAAAACGCCGGCAACAGTTGCCTGCCCTACGAGCATCCGGATTTCCTCCTCAGTTACAGGCGCCTGCTTTACCGGTTTGAATTTGAAAAAGCGAAGCACAAGGTCGGTCGACAGGCCCAGTACATGGATAACGGGTGAGCCAACGGCCGCAATTGCAGCCATAGGTTTTGCAACCGCCGACGCAATTGCCTCGGGGCCGGATACCGCGATCCTTTTTGGAACCAGCTCTGCGAGGAGCGACAAGTAGGTGATAAACCCTACGACCAGTGCCATGGCGATTGATTCGCTGAACCGCCCGAGATATGGCAGCGACGAGAGCGGCTGGGCCAGCCGCACTGCCAGCCCGGCGCCTCCGAAGGCCCCGCTGAGAACCCCGATAAGAGTGATCCCGATCTGAACGGTCGCCAGGAAGCGGCTTGGGTTCGAGGCCAGATCGAGGGCCGCGCGGGCATTCGCATCGCCCTCCTCGGCACGGCTCTGAAGCCGCGTCTTGCTGGACGAAACCACGGCGAGCTCAGACATCGCCAAAAGCCCGTTCGTAAGCAGTAGCAAGATGACGATGACCAGGTACAGAACGCCCAGGAACATTTTTTCTCCAGTTTTCCGAATCATTCAGATGCCGGATGATGCAAGCCGTTCGCACCGGAAGAGCGAAGGGAAGTCTTTAACCAGGAGGTCCTTTGGATGAAAAACGATTCACAACACGGTCTGAAGCCCCGCAAAGAGGAGCAGCGGGGGGCGGGCTCTCATCTCCCCGATCCTCCAAGCCTCCCACTCTGTGTTCTCCCGGCCCCCGCCGGGATGCGCGCGTTTCTGCGGCGAACCTGAATCCGGCCCCCGCCGGATACGCTCATTAAAAAGGCGGGTTTTGAAACCCCGCCTCTGGAAGACAAAAATGAAGAACGGCCGCGAGGCCCTTTAAGCCACGAAGACAGAGCTTGCCTGCGCCCCTTCGTCCCCTGCCCCTTCGGTAAAGGTAACCGCGGTACCGATGTTCAACCCGGCGAATTTGCCATTCAAGACCGCGTTTTCATGGAAATAGACCTCGCGGCCCTCGGGCGTTACCAGAAATCCGTAGCCTTCCTCCGGGAATATCCTCGCCACCCTGGCCACCGGCTTTTCCACGTGGGTTTTAACATCACCCCTCTGCTTCTTCGCGTGCTCCTTCAAAAGCCGCTGGGCGGTTTCAAACGAACTCACTATGGCCGCATGGAGGTCTTCGTCCGGCTCTCTTTTGACGACCAATTCACTACCGGGTACGGTTATATCGATCCTGATATTATAGGCCGTTCCACTCCTGCGGCTGCGGTGAGGCATATCCAGTTTAACGCGGCACCCAATGATCTGATCGTAGAACCTGTCGAGCTTCGAAGCCTTTTCCCGAATAAGCTGATCAATTTCATCGCTGATTCGCACGTCGCGCGCGCTGATTTCCAGTGGTAATTTCATGAAATTCTCCCCCTTATTATCCTTATAAATTCGCCCACGGCGTTGGGAAAGGTCCATTTAGCAGCCGAAGCCGTATCGGCGCAACTATTTTTTGAAAAGAACCTCAAGCCGCGGGCTGAAAAACCGGAATCACCCGCCAATCAGGCATCGTCTCCGGGGACCGGCACTCTATTGCTTGAGTCTGGTCACGATCCGGCTCCCTGACTCCAGCGTCCTGTGGACAGGGCACCTGTTGGCGATGTCGACAAACCTGCGGCGCGTTTCAACGTCTAAATCGCCTTCCAATTCGATCTCCCTTTCGATGGAATCGATTTTACTCCCCGGATCGTCGCAACCCACGCAGTCAAGGGCGTGGATCTTTTCATGCCTGAGTCGAACGGTAATGCCGTCCAACGGCAGCTTTTTATGGTCGGCATACATTCTGAGGGTCATTCCCGTGCAGGCGCCCAGGGCCGATACCAACAGGTCGTAGGGATTCGGACCCATATTGGAGCCCCCCACAGAGATCGGTTCGTCGGCGATCAAGTTGTGCCCCCCGGCAACTATCTCGGTGTGAAAACCGGCTTTGCCCGTATGCGTTACGATCCGGTTATCGGTTATTGGGGTCTGGACGAATTTGTCTTCCTCGATTTTTAGGTACTTGGAGGCCCAGGAGGCAAGCACCGAGCCGATGTAGAGCGAATCTTCACGGCTGGAGAGCAGGTGGTCGGCCCTGTCGAGCGAGATGAAGCTCTTCGGGTGGCGGGCCGCCATAAAGATCTTTGCGGCGTTGTCGATAGATACAACCTTATCCGCCGGGGAATGGAAGATCAGAAGCGGCCTTCTGAGAGCGTGTACCGCCGCCTCCATGCTGCTCTGCTCCAAATCGTCCAGAAATTGTTTCTTTACCCTGAAATCTTTGCCTTCAATCTTGATTGAAGTCTCGCCGCCGTCCTCAAGTTTTTCCAAATCGCGCTCCTCAACGTAGCGGAGAAGACCGCCCAGTTCGGCCGGAGCGGCAATGGTAGACACCGCCCCGACGGAAGGGATTTTTTGGGCGGCATGGATTACAGCAGCCCCTCCAAGCGAATGGCCTATGAGCAACCTGGGCGGCTCGAAGGCACCCCTGAGATACTCGGCCGCCGCGACAAGGTCCGCGACATTCGTCGAAAAACCGGTTTCGGCAAAATCGCCTTCGCTTTCACCAAGGCCGGTGAAGTCGAACCTCAGGACCGCAATCCCATGGGAGGCCAGCGCCCGGTCGATGTTCACAACCGCGTTGAAGTTCTTTGTGCATGTGAAGCAGTGCGCAAAGATGGCAAAAGCGGTAGGCTTCTCGTTCAGGGGCATATCCAGGCGTGCGGCAAGCCGTTTTCCTTCCTGGTTTTCAAAATAGTGCTTCTGAAATAGCATTTGCGGTTCTCCGCTCGGTAAATGGACAAACCGGTAAATTCCACCCATACGGGAAGAAATGGACTCGCTTCCGGGCTTCAGACCGCGGATTATTTATTTTAATCATTCAGACATGTTGCGCAATCTGCGGGAAGCATGTCCTTCCCGTTTGACACCCGCTCACATTGCATATCGGCAGCATTCGACAAAACGGCAAAATATCCTGACCGGGCAATAGTTAGACTTCCAACGTCACCGGATAAAGCGTTACAAATTCGCTTGCGGGAAGGGAGATTTTTCACTAGAATGCCGACGGTTCAATTATCGGTTTTTCTTTTTTGTATCTTGGCAATCGGTTTATTGGAGGTATTTAGCTGGCTTCCGTCCGGAAAGGGTTCTTTTCCGAATCGGAAACTGCTGGTGGATCATCCGGTGTTTTCGGGTGGGCGCCGGCTGGCAAAAGTGAAAAATGAAAAGGAGGAATGCCCGGAATGAAAAAAGGAAAGTTAGTTTCGTGTTTGGCAGCCGCGGCCGTAGTGATGTTCTCAGCGGCGCTGCTGGTATGGGCCGCGCAGCAGGCGCCCGATGAAATCACCATAAAACCTGCACTCTGGCCTACACTGACAAAGACGGCCGTAGTGTTCACCCACAAGAAGCATGCACAGGAATACAAGGTCGCCTGTAATCAATGCCATCACATCTACAAAGATGGCAAGAATACCTGGAAAGAAGGCGACGCGGTTGAAAAGTGCGACAAATGCCATACCGACGCCACCGTCCAGGGCGAGGCGAAGCTGTCTCCGGAGCAGAAGAAGCTTAACCTTAAACTCGCATTTCACAACAACTGTTTGACGAACTGCCATAAAAAGCTGAAGGCCGAAAAGCCCGACAGCAAGGCCCCGACCACCTGCGCCGGTTGTCATCCGGGCGCAAAAGAGTAGGCGCCTCCCGGGATCAGCAGACTTAAGGATTTAAAAAGGCCCACTCCCAAAGGCGTGGGCCTTTTGCATTCCTGGAAATTTTCCAGATGCATCTGTAGAACGGGGGCGCCACGAAAAAAAACCGCTTGCTGGAAAAAGCCAAGCGGCTTGCTTTCAGGATGAAGCACTTCTGCGACGAAGAGAACTCGATTGCCTCCGGAACGACCCTATTCCTGCGGGAGGATCACGTTTCCAATCCCGGGATACGTCTCACTCCTTGATTGCACTGAAACGCGAACCTACTCGATTCCGAATTGAAATTCGCTTTCGTCTATTCCCGAGAACTAGACTTCTTCTACTGTGATTGCGCCCTGTTCACAAACTTCCACACAGCTTTCGCAACCCAGGCACTCGTCCTCGTTCACCGCTTCCGCCTTGCCATCGACCAGTTCATATACATCGACGGGGCAAACATCTACGCATTCGGCGTCGCCAGTGCATTTGTCCTTGTCAACCGCTACTTTAAAGCTCATTTTTGCCTCCACTAGAGTTTTGAGAATTCGGGCACAATCGCATCGGGAATTGTTCACAACCCTATTGCTTCCGGTGCTTTACCGCCCTTCTCGTACCTCTATCCAAATTTAAAGTCAAGCTGGAAATCGCAAAAAAATCCGCTGCGGCCCAGTAAAAAACCCCTCTCTGCTGAAGACAAGAAGTCACCCCGGGCTCAGCCGGGGCGTTTTCCCGTGTGAAATAAAATACAAACACGAACTCGAAAATCTTTTGCCCCTGCTTTTTTCGATATGAAATGAAAAAGAAAATTGTTCGGGGGAACGGAGGAGATAATCTCGGGTGCGCGCAAATCTCCAAATAGCGGGGAGTCTTCGTTTCACAATGCCGCCATGCCGGAGTCCATCGAAAACCCGATTGGACCCGGCATGTTTCGGCATGTGGTTTTTCTCGCCTCGGGGCGACGCCCCTTTTCGGATGCGGACTAGACGCAACCGGTCGGTTTGGGCAGACCGGCCATTTTGCATGCGCCCTTGCCCGGTCCCGATGGGAAAAGTTCGTAGATGTACTTGAGCTTGTAGCCGGTAACCTTGGTGAGGATCCGGACCATCGGAGCGATCCCGTGCTTTCTGTAGTAATCCTGGAGGACGTGAATAACCTGCCAATGCTCATCCGTGAGCTCGGTTATCCCCTCGGAAGTTTTTACATACTCCACCCACTCCGGACTCCATGTCTCGAAGCTGGATATGAAGCCGTCCTCGTCCACATCGAAAGTTTTGCCCTTGAATTCAATCTGGCCCATGTGACTATCCTCCTTCAATAAACCTCAGGAAAGCTCTGCGATTGCGGCCGGACCCCGTCCAGGCCGTAATCGGCAGAAATGTTCGTTTTAAGCCTCTTGTATGATCCCGCGGCAGCTATCATCGCATCCGCCCATCGCTCCTGTCCTGCCACGTGAAGGTGCGAGTAGCCCGCGAGAACGTTCTTATAGCAAATGCCGTCCCAACCGGCCACGATTCCATGCCCCTTGTCCAATCTGAAGACGAACGGGTATGAGCCGGGGTCGAGCCTGTCCGCAACTCTCGAATAGTGAAATTCATGTCCCCGAATTGTCGTTCCTTTCGGGAAAAATGGATTGGAACCGACGCATTCCATAAGCGTATAGCCATGGCCCTGCGGCTTTGTCCCAAGAATGATCTCGAAGGGAAAGACGCCCACCATAGGGTGAAGTTTTTCCCGGTGACGAATTCCACGGCACAAAAACATCAGGCCGCCACATTCCGCGTAAACAGGCAAGCCGGCCTCCACAGCGGATTTGACTGAACCTCGGAAAACCTCATTGGCTGAGAGCCTTTCCAGATGAGTTTCCGGAAAGCCTCCACCAATGTAGAGCGCATCGATTTCCGGCAAAGGCGCGTTCTCAAGGCTTGAAATGAACACAAGAGAGGCGCCTCTTGCTTCGAGCGATTCGAGATTTTCCGGATAATAAAACTGGAAAGCCGAATCCCTTATTATGCCGATTTTAACCTCATCCCTCGCAAGGCCTGCTTCAGACGCAGCCGGCTGTGGACACCCGAGCGCAGGCGCAGCAGACGCCAGTTTCCACAGGGCCTCGATATCGAGGTACTCGCTCATTTTAGCAGCAACCAGATCAAGGGTCCCGGAGATGTCCCCGGATTCCTCGGGCGGCACCAATCCGAGATGGCGCTCAGGGAAAAAGTTCCGGAGTTGCCTCGGAACCACTCCAAGTACAGGAACTCCGCAACGTTTCTCGATAGATTCGCGCAGGACCGTCTCATGGCGCTTTCCGGCCACCTGGTTCAAAATGACGGCCCCTATGCTCACCTCCGGGTCCATCGCCTGACACCCAAGCACCATGGCGGCGGCCGTATGCGTCACCTTTGTGGCGTCCAAAACCAGAATAACCGGGCATCGCAGGAGTTTGGCAAGACAGGCGCTCGAATAGCTCCCGCTTGCATCGACTCCGTCATAGAGCCCACGGTTTGCTTCGATCAATGCCCCATCCGCCTTTTCCGAGTGCATTAGAAACGATCGCACCATCTGCTCCGAGCCCATGAGAAACGGGTCCAGACTGCGGCAGGGATAACCTGAAGCCGCACTCAACCACCCGGCATCTATATAGTCGGGTCCCTTCTTGAAAGCGACAATGCTGAGCCCTAGGCGGCGATTCCACGCCGCGCTCAGTCCGACGGAGACAACCGTTTTCCCGGCGCCTCCGCGCATGGCCGCCACCATGAGGCGCGATCTATTGAATTTCATGAAAAATGCGCTTTCTAAAACTTGAACTGGGTCGTCGTTCTCCAGGTCGTCATAGCCAGGCGGTAATCGTCAATGTGCTCATGGCCGAACTCGATACCGGTTCTTACAAAGAAACGCTCCCAGCCGATCCTGTTGATCCACTCCCCGACGCGCTCATAGCGGCGGGCGCCCTCGGCGTAAGCCTCGACGATCTTCTTGATCGTCTGAACCGTGGTGGGCCACCTGGGCGGCTCGTTAGGAATGTAAGGAACCGCGAGCTTCGAAAACATGGGCGTTGATTTCACGTTCGAAACCTTGCCGCCCACCCAGATGGCGATCCCGTCACTTTCCCCGTCGGCCAAAGGCAGGGCCGGACACATGGTATAGCAGTTTCCGCAGAACATGCACCGGCTGTTGTTGATCTCGATGCTCTTCATATCGCCGACCTTTTTGGGCTTGATGGCGGCTGTCGGGCATGCGGCCACTACCAGAGGAATCTCGCAAATGTTCTGAACGCGTTCGTGCTCGATGAAGGGAGGTTTCCTGTGAACGCCCAGGATTGCGATATCCGAACAGTGAACGGCGCCGCACATGTTGAGGCAGCATGCCAGGGCTATGCGAACCTGTGCGGGCAGCTTGTGGCTCCCAAAATATTCGAAAAGCTCGTCCATTACCGCCTTGACAACACCCGAGGCGTCAATGGCAGGGGTATGGCAGTGCGCCCAACCCTGGGTATGCACGATATTGGTGATGCTGTTTCCGGTCCCCCCTATCGGGAACCATGCGCCACGGCTGCGCAGTTCGGCCAGAAGCGGCCGGAGCTTAGCCTTGTCGCTCACTAGAAACTCGACGTTGTTTCTGGTTGTCCAGCGCAGGTAGCCGTCGCAGAACTTGTCGGCCATGTCGCACAACTCGCCGATATAGTCGGTGCTGACGAGCCGGGCGGACCCGACGCGAACCGAATAGATTTCGGCCCCGGACTCGGCCACGTGCACCAGAACGCCGGGCTCCAAAATTTCATGGTATTTCCATGTGCCGAAATTCTCTTTGATAACGGGCGGAAAACACACATCATATTTTGGGGGACCAATATCGGTGATACGGTCTTTCATGAGATTGTTTGGATCAAAAGCCATCTTTTAGACCTCCTAAGCTTGATGCCGTTGACGGAACGCAGCGCCATCATGCTCCCAGCCACCGGGAACTTTCGATGGTTCGTAGAAAATGTAGGGATTGAACCTCGGGGTATTGACCATCCGTGGATCGGGTTCCAGTTCCACCGCTCTTAGGAACTCGCGAAGACTTAATCGTTGAATCGTCTCGCCGAGCCGTTCGCGGTTTTTGCCTTCCTCCATCCACCAGTCCCACATTTTTTCTACGAATTCCTTGAACTCGACGTAAGGCGCCTCCATTTTCATAAACGGAATTACGACGCTCGCGAGTTGCGCGCCATCAAGAATGGGGGCTTTGGCGCCAACCAGGATCGTCGCGCCCTTATCGAGACCGGGCCGCAGCGCGCGCGGCATTACACGAATGCAGTGCATGCAGCGAACACAGTCCTCGTCGTAAATCTTTAGCACTTTTCCGTCATATTCCATGCATCCGGTGGGGCAAAGATCGACCACCTCGGCCTTGATGTCGAAGTCGGTGCGCTTACCGTCGGCCCCGCCATGGGGAACGATCTCACGACCCACATAGGCCCGGACCGCCTCCTGATCGATGCGGATATCGTCTTTCCAGGTCCCGATAATCGAACAGTCGGAGCGCGCGATGGAGGCTACGCAATCCATCGGGCAGCCGGATGACTTGAACTTGAACTTGTAGGGAAACATCGGCCGATGGAGCGCGTCCTGGAATTCCTGGGTAATATCGTAAATGATGTCCTGCGTGTTTATGCACGACCATTCGCAACGGGACATGCCAAGGCAGCCTTCGGGGGTCCTCATGTTGGAGCCCGATCCGCCGAGGTCCATGCTCATTTCGTGCGTCAGATCGTAGAAAAGAGGTTCGAGCTGATCGGTCGTCGTACCGAGCAAAACTATGTCGCCCGTCGACCCGTGCATGTTGGTCAGTCCGCTTCCGCGGGCATCCCACAGCTTGCACAATTTGCGAAGGACGTCCGTTTTGTAATACTTGGCCGATGGCTGGTTGACGCGCACGGTATGAAAGTGCGCGACGTTAGGGAAAAGGTCGGGCCGGTCGCAGTAGCGGCCTATAACACCTCCGCCGTATCCGAGGACGCCGACTATACCGCCGTGTTTCCAGTGGCCTTCCTTGTCCTTGAAGGACATTTCCATCAGGCCGAGCCAGTCCTCGCACATGCGGTTTCCCTTGGCCGCCATTCGCTTCACGTCAGCGACGAAGCTTGGCCAGGGGCCCTTTTCGAGTTCGTCAAGCATAGGGGTTTCATGTTTCAGCGCCATTCATTTACCTCCTAAGTGTTTCTGAAAAACTTCTTTTCAGTCCGTTGATCAACTCCAGCTAGAATGGATGCGGGAAACGCTGTATTGGGGATAAAGAGACAGCTTCTTCCATCATCCCGCCTCCGGCATTCGGTTTCACCTCCCTTTCTAAGATCCTTAATTAACTTCCCAAGGTCAAAATCTCAGGTTCCCGTCTTCTGATATAAAAATTGGAAGACTCATCGGCAGGTCGGGGGAAGGCAGGTTAGTTCATTCCCTTTTCTTCTTTGTCAACATCGCCTTCGACTGGCAACATGTACATGGTTGTACTGCCGCTTGACCAATACTTAAGCTTGCCTTCGTTCACAAGCTCGTTTATGACCTTTTTGGCCTGCATCATCTTGATCTCGGGGACGGCCTTGCAAAGATCGTTGAAATAATGCTTTGTTTTCTTTTGCTGTTTGACCCAATCCAGAATTCTTTGTTTCGCATCTTCGCTCATTCGCTGCCCTCCTGTCGCGTCCGTATAGAACGAAATGGATGGGGGCTCATCTCCGGTTGGTCCGGATTCAAGCAAGCCGGTGAATACACGAAAACCACCCGCCCCCGCCCAACTCTCGTGGTGAATCTCCGACGACCCAAATTTTTGCAATAACAAACTGACTTCACCAGACTATAAATTTGCCTGCTGAAAAGTCAATGGCGCGGGCCCGGTATGTTTAGCGCGAAGAGTGAGCTTTGCAACGAGGAGTCAATGAGTTAGAATATTTCAGTTCCACGTTCCGCGAGGTTGCTATCAGGTATCGGGACTGCACATTCAAGCGGAAAAGCCATCTAGATCGAAGGGTTCCGCCACACCCTTCCTCCAAAGCGAGTGATTATATACTCCAAAGAAAGACAAAATACAATGGCAAACGACCCGAAAAAAACAGACCCCAAACTGAATCTCTACATTAAGTTCCTAAAGGAGAGGCTTTTCTTCGAGCCCGGCTCCGATACCATGCACTATAACCTTGGGCTGGCCTACAGCCAAAAGGGCCTCATCGACGAAGCCGTCTCGGAGTTCAAACAGGCGCTCGAATGCAACCCCGATCTCGCCCAGGCCTACGTCAATCTTGGAGGCCTCTACATGAGGACCGGGGCCGATACGGCAAAGAGCATCGAGGCAAACCTCAGGGCGCTTGAGATAGATCCGAACCTGGGACCCGCGCACAGCAATCTCGCTTTTTGCTATCTTCGGGACGGGCAACCGGATAAAGCGGTCGCCCACGGCAAAAAAGCGCTCGAACTGATGCCGGGCTCGCCACAGGCATGCCAATTGCTCGCAACCGCCCTGCGCGCAATGGGCCGGGACCAGGAAGCCGAAGGACTTGCTGCAGTGAAGGAATAAGGAAGCTGGGAACATGGAGCGAGGAGCAAGATGAAAATATCGAAAGACCGTTTTGTCATAATAGAATATAGCCTGCGCCTCGACGACGGTTCGTTTGTAAAAGGCGAGAAGGCCCCGGCCTCGATGAATTTTATCGCCGGGTACGGCCAGGTGCTCCCGGCCCTGGAGAAGATGCTGACCGGCCTTGAGCAGGGAGCGCGGGCGGAGCTGAAAATCCCTGCCGGGGAGGCCTTCGGCGAACACGAAGATGACCTGGTCCAAACGCTCGACCTTCGCTCGTTTCCGTCCGGCCGCGACTTGGAGCCCGGCAGGTGGGCGATTGCCAAAAACGAAACCACCGGCGCACAGTACGGGTACCTGGTCGTCGATAAAACGGATGCGACCATTACGGTCGACTACAACCACCCGCTCGCCGGAAAAGACCTCCACTATGAATTGAGAGTGGCCCTGGTAAGACCGGCGCTTCCTGAAGAGATGGAGTTTCTGCGTCCCTGCGAACACCCGCAGACGGCTGCCACGGAAGATTAGTCCATTCAATGCCCCGCCATTGGCACTCCACCCCGGACGGTTCTCCGTTTGATTTTCAGCGGCTCCATCTCGCATACCGGCTTTATTGGTCCAAGGAACAAAGTGCAATGGCGCGTTGTCCGCCCGCCGCCGCGGGCTCAACCATTTTCGCCCTCACTTTTTTTGTGAAGCCAGGCGCAAAACTCAACCAGGACCTTGGCCCGGCTCTCCCCCTGGAGAAGTCCCAGGCATAGCTCGAAAAGCTCCCTGTGGACCGCAACCGATTCCTCTTTGCCTCCGGTCGACCTGTAATATTCCTGGATAAGGGCCCCGGCCCTCACGCTCGCCGAGCCGAAGATCCTCTCCCGGGGGTCTTTGGGCATCTCGAAGGGGTCCCAGTTTTCGTATCCGATCTTTAGGACCCGCTCCCGGCCGCGCTTGGACATTCCATCGAACACGGCCTTCTTTCTTAATTCCCGCTCTTCACAGTCAATCATCCTACACCCAATGGACACTGGCCCGCAGCCTGGAGGCCCGCGCACGCGGCCCCCCGGACTCATGACCTCTGTTCGACGAATTCGTTTACCAGAAAAGTTTAAGCCTTTTTTTCTTGAATTCTTTCGTGCTGAAAAGAATCCGGAAATTTTCGAGCCCGGTCGCAACCGCCAGCCTGTCGGCGATAGCTTCGCATTCCTGCCGGCTGCGGCTATGGATCATTGCATAAAGATTATATGGCCATTCGGGATAGGCGGGCCTGCTATAGCAGTGGCTGACCTCCGGGTACGAGGCCAGAATGGAACCGAGCCGGTCGATCCGGTCCCGGGGGCAGTTCCAAACGACCATTCCGTTGGCGCTAAATCCTACCTGGCGGTGGTTGAGCACGGCGGCGAACCGTCGTATCGTTCCGCTTCGCATCCAATCGGAGACGACCGTCAGCAGTTCGGGTTCTCCCATTCCCAGAGAATCGGCCCACAACGCGAAAGGCTCGCGGACAAGGGGCAGGTCCTCCTGGATACACTTGACGATCCGCACGTTTTCAGAAGTGGGCCTGAAGTGCGTATCGGATTCGGTCGGCGGCGACTCGGCCTTTTCCTCCTGGGACTCCCAGTCTCCTTCTTCCAGCACGTCGAGCACCACGGCCAGTTTGTACTTCTTTACGGCCGGCAGGACCAGCGCCGGAAAACCACCCGCTTCGGCCGAAAGCCCGGAAACCACCGCTTCCGGACTTTGTCCGGGAGGCACGGCGATCGTAAACCACATATTGAAGGAACCCGGACGCAGGTAGTTGTGGCTGACTCCAGGATACGCATTGACCGTTTCTACGGCGCGCTCCAGGGCTTCGTCCGGCACGGCCATCGCCACGAGGCTGCTCCGGTATCCGAGCGCCCCGGTGTTGAAAATTGCGCTGATCTGGCGAATAGCCCCGCTTTCTTTCAACAATCCTATTCGTTCCCGCACTTCCTGCTCGGAAATTTCCAACCCCTCGGACAGGATTTGAAACGGCTTCGAAACTATGGGAAATGACCGCTGGATCCGGTCCAGAAGAACCCTGCTCGTCGAATCCAATTATAGTGCCCCCAAAAAGCCAAAAATATCAAGCGCCTACAATTAGCAAGTCCATCAGGAAACGCCTTATGGAAGAAGCTCCTGATTCGGATCTTCAACCCTCCGGAGAATCGGATGCCGAACCTGCCCATTTTGCCCTTATATACCGCTGCTCCTTCCTAGACAAGCTAAGGTTTGCTATTATTCAAGCAATGAAACACGCAGGACTATCCCTGGACATTTTTATAAGGCCGGCAAATGGACAAAAGGAAAATCGGCCGAAGAGTCGCCCCAATAGAATGCTACATAAATACAGGTTCGAAATTGGCCACGCTGGACGCCAAATCCAGCCTGCATGTCCTGCCGGGCCAAACGGCACCCGGCGATCCCGGGCCCGCGGCGGCGCCCGCAACGTACGGGCAATACCTGGGGTCAATTGTGCGCTATCTTTGCAAAAACTCTCACCGGGCACTGAGAAACCTGCTCAAAAGACAGGCCGAAAAACCTGCCGCCCGATCATGTCCGGGACAGGGCCTGCCCACCTTTGGGGGTGGAGGGAAATCGGATTCGCCTTCAGCGCCGCCGCTTCATTCCTTAGAAAATGCGAGGCGCCCCCCGGCCCTTGAATCCGCATCGAAGATCGAACTGATCAGTGAGAAACATGGCGCTTTCTATTCCGTTTCCAGGCTACGGCTGCATTTTGCTGATGAGATGCGCTCGTTTGCCGTAAATTGCGCCGTTTCACCCTGGCAACAGGCCTTTCTCCGGGTTGAATCAAAACTCGTTGCGAAACTGCACTCGAAATTCGCGCTCCCCCACATCCCGACACCGTTTCTCCGCGCAAAAACGCCCATGGAAGGAGATCGTGCCGGCGCGGACCTCATGCTCTCGATTTCCGAGTGGTTCGAAGGCTACCACGAGTTTCACCTGTCCTCAAACGCTTCGGGCGCCCCGAAAATCAGGGTCTGGGACCCGCCCCGCCCCGGTTTCCCGGACGAAGCAACGGCCTCGCTATTCTACGAAGAGGCCTCCTCAATTCTTACCTCATATCTCGATACCGGGTCCTTTGCGCAAATCTATCCCTGGCATCATGCGGCGGGCGACTTTGTCGTGGACCCGCTGCAAAACCCTCCGAACCTTAAGCTTATAACCGTTCGAGGCTATCGCTCACTGCTTGCGGCAAAATCTCGAAACGACAAAATGCTGGGGACGCTGCACTTTTTTGTGAACCTGGGCATAAGAATGAGGATCGACAGGCTGGACGGAACGGGCGATCTCGCCTGGGCCGGGTCGCAGGCTTTGCCGGGGGTCATTCGCGGATTTGCGCGGGCATGGGAAGCCCGACAGAACGGGAAAGAGGATCTGCCGAACGCCTGCGAAATTTTTTCTCTCTTCTTGAACCTTGCTCCGGAAGAAAGAGTGGCATTTGCAGAAGCCGTCGCGCAGGACGGCCGGGTCGAAGCGGACGAAGCCGATTTTTTGCAAGCGCGCCTGCCCCGGCATGTAATCGAGCTTTCGAATGCGCTGACAAATGTATTATGATTACCCGCTGATTCTTGGATTCCCGGGCCTCACTTACCCACCACAAACGAATGGAGTGGAAAATGGTCGATTTGCCGCCCACCGATTATTCTGCGCTGGATATACCGGAGATATCCCACCGTGTTTTCTATCCCAGACCCGAGTCCCGCCCTTTCACGACGTCGGGTGCAAAAGAGATATCGATTCCGGTGGATCCGCAAATCGCCGTCGGCGCTTTTTACCACCTTGCAGCCGTGGAAGCGCCGAACATCCTTTTCTTCCATGGGAACGGCGAAATCGCATCCGACTATGACGATCTCGGGCCGTTATACAACCGCATGGGTATAAACTTTTTGCCCGTGGATTACAGAGGATATGGCCGCTCGGGTGGAGAGCCGACGGTGGGTTCGATGATGCGGGACTGCCATACCATCTACGATTTCACAAGAAAATGGCTGGCCGGCAACGGCTACAAAGGGCCGTTCATCGTCATGGGCAGGTCCATTGGAAGCGCCTCGGCCCTGGAGTTGGCCTCGACCCATGCGGAAGAAATAGACGGCCTCATAATCGAGAGCGGGTTCGCGTTGGCCGAACCCCTGCTGCGTCTGCTTGGAGTCGATCTGCGCGGTTTGAACTTCACGGAGAGCAGCGGCTTCGGAAACCTCGACAAAATCAAACGATTTCATAAGCCTGTGTTGATCATTCACGCCGAGTTCGATCATATCATCCCTTACTCCGACGCCCTGCAACTCTATTCCAAGTCTCCAGCATCAGACAAGACGCTCCTGAAAATTCCGGGAGCAAACCACAACGATATTTTTTTCAGGGGCCTGACGGAATACGTGTCGGCCGTCAAGTCATTTGCCGGCCGCGTAGGCGGCCCGGGAAAAGAGCATTAGGCAAAAAAAGGCGCCATAGCGCAATCTCTCATCCTCATGGATCACGAAGCGCACGAAGAAGACACGAAGGAAAAGAAGCTGAAATGATGGTGGAAAAGACCAGATCCAAACAGTGAAGGGTTTTGAAGGATCGGAAATATGGAAAACGGGTGATCGAGGCGATCTCTTCGTGGCTCCTTCGTGCTCTTCGTGATTGATTGGGGACGGCTTTATCGCCTGGTGCTTCGTGATTGACCGGGGCCGGCTTTTGTCACGAAGCGCGAAAAAGGCCGCTGGATTAAAAAACCCGCCTCCGTGCAGGAGGCGGGTTTTCGGTATGGAGATCTCGTCCCGATTTGGCGGGATCGAGGCAGTTATACTTATTGAGGAATGTTTCCGTGCTTCTTGGGCGGAAGCGACTGGCGCTTGTTGGCGATCGTCCGGAAGGCTTCGATCAAACGAGCCCTGGTCTCGGAAGGCATCCACACGCCGTCTATATAGCCGCGGGAAGCAGCGACATAGGGATTGGAGAGCATTTTGGCGTAGTGGTCGATCACCTCCTGGCGTTTGGCAACCGGGTCCGGGGCTTCTTTGATTTCGCGGCGGAAAATGACATTTGCCGCGCCCTGGGCGCCCATGACCGCGATTTCAGCCGTCGGCCACGCAAAAGAGTAGTCGGCCCGAAGGTCGCTCGAACACATTGCCAGATAGGACCCGCCGTAATCCTTGCGGGTGGTCAGGGTAATCTTGGGGACCGTGGATTCCGAGTAGCACCAGAGCAGCTTTGCGCCGTGGCGAATGATTCCGCCCCATTCCTGCTGCCTGCCGGGCAGATAACCTGGAACATCGGCAATTGTCAGCATCGGGATATTGAAACAGTCGCATGTGCGGATAAAACGGGTCGCCTTATCCGATGAGTCGATATCGAGACATCCGGCCAGCACCTTGGGCTGGTTGGCGATAATGCCGATAACCTTTCCGTCCAGGCGAGCGTAGCCGACTAACATATTCGGGGCGAAATATTGGTGCACCTCCAGGAAATCCCCATTGTCCACGATCGAGCGGATCACATCTCTCATATCGTATGCGCCCATCGGGGCGTCGGGGATGATGGTGTCGAGTTCCGGGCACAGACGGGTGGGACTGTCTCCGGTATCGACGTATGGAGGATCCTCCATGTTGTTGTCAGGGAAGAAGGAGAGCAGCTTCTTGATCTGGTCGATACAGTCAGCGTCGTTTTCGGCCGCGAACTGGGCCACGCCGCTCTTGGAGTTGTGAGTCATGGCTCCGCCGAGTTCTTCCTGGGTGATTATTTCGCCCAAGACCGACTTGATGACGTCGGGACCGGTGATGAACATCATCCCTGTCCCCTTAACCATGTAAATGAAGTCCGTCATCGCGGGCGAATATACGGCGCCGCCGGCACATGGACCCATAATCGCCGAAATCTGAGGGACTACGCCGGAGGAGATTGCATTCCGATAGAATATCTGGCCATAGCCGGAAAGCGAATCGACGCCTTCCTGGATACGTGCTCCGCCGGAATCGCAGAAGCCCACGTTCGGCTTGCCGGCGCGAAGCGAGAGGTCCTGTGTTTTGACGATCTTTTTGGCGTGCATTTCGCCGAGGCTTCCGGCGCGGGCCGTAAAATCCTGCGCAAACGCGAATACTTCGCGTCCGTTCACATTTCCAAACCCGGTGATGACTCCGTCTGCAGGCACATCAACTTTATCGATCCCAAAAAGAGTTCCCCGGTGTCTCATAAACATGTCAAGTTCACGGAAGGTCCCGGGATCAAAGAAGTAATTTAAACGATCACGGGCGGTCATCTTCCCGCGTTCAAGCTGCTGGGCCACGGCCTTGGCGCCACCCATTTCCCTGATCTTTGCTTCCTTCTCACGTAGTTCTTTGAGTTTGTCCGCAACTACTCCCATATCAGCTACTCCTCCATGTCAACTTTAAAAAGAACGCAAGATTCGCTTCCACTTGACAACAGTCCAGCCATTCTATCTCCTTGGGGGGTTATGTCAAGGCCTTTCCCAGCTAGATCGTCCAATTATTCACAATAGGTCCAGAGCCATCGCACACGCTCTCCGGCCCGAAAACGGACTTCGCGCTCCAGGACAACCCCCCACACCTTTACAGCAGTTTGCCATATTTTTCACTTTCTAAACCAGATTTGAATTTTTTGCTATTGTTTTTTCTCGGTGTGGGTCTCGCGAGAACGACAATGATTCCATGGGGCCCAAAACAGCCGTCAAAACCCTCGAACGCGGCAATCCATTTTCTTCATATTGAACCGCGTCCGCCTCGTAAGGCCGGGCAGATCGAGTATTTTGTCTCCGCGTCTATCTTTTCCCTCAGGGCTGGTTTCCGTAAGGAACATGCACCGTGTCGGCCCTCGATTCACGCGCCTTTTGCCAGAGCGCGCGGCTTTGCCCCCGCCGCTGCTCATCGTCTCTCATTATGAAATGAACGGCGGTTTCGAACTCGAATATGAATTCAAGATCGGCCGGCAGATCGCAGATGAGAGTGTCGAAGCCGCTTAGCCGGGCTTCCACCGGTGTTATCACTACGGGATCGTCGGGCGGCGCCTCCCCGGGGTTGAAAATCGAATGAGGAATGAAGCTTCCCTGTGCAAATGTCCAGAGCAACTGGTCGATAGTTTGGGCCTCATACATGGAGTCAACCAAAATCTGCACGGGCTTTTTCTCCGTATGGAACCGCTCGGTCCAGCGGCAAAGAAGCCCCCTTTGCTCCGCTACCGTGGTCTCAGCGAAATAAATAATCATATCATGTTTTCCTATAAATCAGGCGCCCGGGGCGCGCGAGGCCGGGGCTGTCATTTCAGGGACAGTGCTTGTCAATCCGGCATCTTAATCAAGATACCATATTCCGCCCGATTGTATTCTATCCCGCAAATCTGTCCACGCGAATTCCAAACAGGTACGCGGAAAAATTCAGGCACGCGGGTCGAACCACAAGCGGGTCGCGCCAGTGTAGCGTCGAAAGGCCACCCTTTGCGTTTTTTCCAGCATCCTCAGGCGCGGACCCCGGAATGAGCGCCGCAATGCGCAAAATCGGTCGAATTGCAACTGCATATTGTCCAGCCACTCCGGCGGGTCAGACAACTTCTCATATAAATAGCAATAAGCTATGATTATGCATATGTAACACTCATTTAAATGTCAGAGAAACCATACGTGAAAATATTTAGGACTGCAAACGACACATAAATATAAAACTGCAAGGAGCCACAAGGCTCAATTATGTTGCAAAAAGCAGGTTGCGGATATTTCATGATCGATGTATATGGAATTGAATCCTTATGAGATTCTATGTCATACGGATTCGCATTCAAGCCCTCACCGTGTTGGCTTCGTCGTCGGCTCCTCGACGTACTACCGTGTACGCCTGCGTCGCCTCCTCCTTGCCGCCTTGTGATCATCTTGAATGCGAATCCGTATCAGGGGGTATATGCGCCATGACAAGTCCCGCGCCGGGAGCGCCTGATCGAATCCGTTTTGGCCGGTTATCGCTTGCGACCGGCGTTTCGCTCCACTATGCGGAAAAAGGCCAACAAGGCAATACCCCGCTGGTCTTCCTGCATGGCTTCGCCGATTCATGCCGATCGTTTCTCAGTGTTATCGAATCCCTTTCACATGGTCGCAACGCTATTGCCATCGATCTCAGAGGACACGGAGATTCGGATAAGCCTGAAGACGGCTACTCCATGGCTGATTTCACACAGGACCTGCTTCTGTTTATCGATGCCCGTGGTCTGGACAAAGTGCATCTGGTCGGCCATTCCATGGGCTGCTTTATTGCCCTGTCGTTTGCAGCCCTCCACCCTGACCGGGTCGCTCGGCTCGTCCTCATCGGCGCCGCGCCATGCGCGGTGCATAACGCCGCGATCATGGAGATCAAACCCTTGATCGACGAATTGAAAGACCCCCTGGAAAGAGATTTCGTGAAAGACTTTCAGGCAACCGGAAACCCCGTGCCGGCGGAATTCATGGAGACGATAATCGCCGAGACCATGAAAGTCCCCGCTCGCGTCTGGCGCTCGGTTTCCACAGAACTGCTGCGGACAGACCTGAGGCCGATTCTCCACGCGATAGCCGCGCCAACGCTAATAATGTGGGGAAACCAGGACATGATATTCAGACGCGGCGACCAGGAAACGTTGCTCTCACACATACCCGATTCGACGCTCAAGGAGTTCGATGCCGGCCACGCGCTGCACTGGGAAAAGCCAAAAGAAGTCGCCGCCGCATTGGAATCGTTCCTGCCCGGTTAAGGGCTCATGAACCAGAGTCTTTTTCCATCACACTCGCCCGGCCGGTAGTTGGATTTCGCAGAATCTTCAGGGCACTATCAATACAGCAATGATTATTTTTTGTTATAATAGCTATTGCAGGTTTTTGGGACGAACGGCATTGAACCACAATCGAACACACCGAGGAGACAATTAGATGCTGGTAAAAGGAATGATAGTCGGAATTTTAGCTGTCATGCTCATGGCCGCCGTGGCATGGGCGCAGGGAGGCGGGGGAGGCTCGGGAGGCTTTGGCGTGCCACCGGACCTTCTCATGCCGGACCCGCCGACCGGCGTAACTGCAGTCGCAGGCAACGGCGAAGCTACAGTCAGCTTCACGCCACCGAAAGTGCAGGGCATAAAACCCATAACCGGCTACACCGTAACATCGCATCCGGGGCGGATCAATGTCTCCGGTAAGCAAAGTCCCATAACGGTGAAAGGGCTGAAAAACGGAATGCCGTATACCTTTACGGTGACAGCTACAAATTCCATCGGGACCGGGATACCTTCGGAACCATCCGGCAGCGTGACTCCGAAGGCTGAATGAGAACGTGGCGCCGGGCGATAAGATAAACGCGGTTAACGGCGACCGGTAATGACATCCTGTTGAGATCGGGAATGTATCAAGAACGACAGCTTTCCCCCGCAATCCCTCCAGGTCACCGGCTCAGCACTTTGCGGATAGTAGCGGCAAAATCCGCGATATTGTAAGGCTTCATTACGAATTCGCTGATGCCCAATTCGCGCGCCCGTTTCTCATTTATGAGTTCACTGAACCCGGTGCACAAGATAATAGGCATGTCCGGCCTGATTGCGATCATCTCCGTGGCCAACTGATCGCCCCTGAGATTGGGCATTGTCATATCGGTTATTACGAGAGCAAATCCCCGGGGCTCGGCCAGGAAGGTCCTTAGAGCCTTGAAGCTGTCGGTTTCCGCAACGACCGTATACCCGAGGGACTCAAGCATTTGGCGTCCCAGCTCAGCCAGGGCTTTCTCGTCGTCTACAAACAGTATCCGCTCGGAACCGGTATGAAGAAGCTCACTCGTTTCGCCCTGCGATAACGTCTGCATTTTCATGGCCGGGATATACACGTTGAAGGTGGCCCCGTTGTCAGGCTCGCTTTGGACCGTTATCGCGCCGCCATAAGCCTTGACGATGCCCTGGACTACGGAAAGCCCCAGCCCGGTTCCTTCACCGACACCCTTTGTTGTGAAAAAGGGATCGAAGATCCTCCTCATGATAGACGCATCAATTCCGTGCCCGGTATCGGTTACCGAAAGGCAGACATAAGACCCCGCCTCCAGATCCGGGTGCATGGAACCCTCAATGGCCACATCCGTCAGTTTGACGCCCAGAACGCCGCCCCGGGCCCGCATTGCATGAGCGGCATTAGTGCAAAGGTTCATGAACACCTGGTGTATTTCTGTAGGATCGGCGAAAATCATGCCCTTATCCGGACTCATCTCAATATCTCGGCGAATCTCGATGGTTGTGGGCAAAGAAGGACGCAGGAGCTTCAACACCTCATTCACAACGGAGTCGATGCGAATGGGGCTGCGAATCTGTTCGGTTCGGCGGCTGAAGGTGAGGATCTGTTTTACGAGGTCCGCCGCGCGGCGGCACGCGCTAAGCACCTGATCGAGGTTGCCCCGCACCGGATCGTCCCGGGCGATCCTGAATCGAGCTATTTCGGTATAACCGACAATAGCTGCCAGAATGTTATTGAAATCATGGGCGATGCCCCCCGCCAGGGTGCCGATGGCTTCCATTTTCTGCGCCTGCTGAAGCTCCTTTTCGAGCTTGACCTGGCGGGTGATGTCCCGGTAGATGCCGACGTGGCTTATGACGGCGCCGGAATTGTTTCGAATCGGAGAGGCGGTGAGCTCCACCTCGTAATACGAGCCATCCTTTCTCATGTTGGTAAGGCGTCCCGACCAGACACGGCCGGCGGCCAGGGTCTTCAAAATATTCGTGTAGACCGCCCGGTCATTTTTGCCGCATTCGAGAACACGCACGGACCGGCCCAACACCTCGGTTCTGTCGAAGCCGCTCATCTCCTCGAGCGCCGGATTTACGTAATCGATGATGTAGTTCCTGTCGATTATGACTATCGCCTCCGCGGCCTGCCCGATAGCCGCCACCAGGCGCATATGTTCTTCCTCGGCCCGTTTGCGCTCGGTTATGTCCTCGTATGTGCCGAGTACTCCCGTCACCCGGCCGCCCTGGTCGTACATGGGCACGCTGCTGGTAATCAGCCACGTGAGGCTCCCGTCGGGATTCATGCGCGGCTCCTCGCAGTTGAGCCTCGCCTTGCCGGTCTCCATCACCTCGCGCTCATGAGCGTTTGCCTCGGGGGGCGACTCGCCATCAGGCCTGCCCACAAGCTCGGACGCGTCCCTGCAGCCCCGGTCCAGCGCAAAGGCTTTGTTGCACCCCAGCAGGACGGAATCCCGATCCTTCCAGAAGACCCGCTGAGGGATATTGTCCAGGACCGACTGGAGCATATGCCTCGAATTGAATAACTCGTCCTGTTCGCGCTTTCGCTTCGTCATGTCATCGCCGATAGCTGGAACTTCGAACACCTTTTCACTTTCACCCCGCCCCTCCAAGCCCCCACCGCCATATTGGAGCATGCCCAAAAGTGCAAGCCTCTTTTCGTCATAATTTTTCTGTGAAATGAAAACTCTTTTACTCGCCTTTATCTACCACGCTTTAGTCGCCAAAGTCATCTATTCGATTAGCCTGGCGCCACGTTATGAGACTATACCACGACCTGGTGAAAATTCGATTGCATGAGCTGGGCAATGAGAGGAAAAAGGAGAGTCCTGATTATCGCTGCTGCGAAAGAGAAAAAGCCGATGCTACCGTCCCGGCCGTTACGATGATCGGGAAACATGCGATTCACCGCCATGAAGGCGCCTTTCGACGCATAAACCGGCTTTACGGCCGGCGTTTTTCCTCACCGAAATGAAACCGCCTCAGCATTTCGACTCTTTTGATCGTATCGAAATGAAACTGCCGAAGGGACGCGTCCCGGTCGATCTGATCGGTAAGAGCCCTGTACATGGGTTCGATGCTTTCACTTTTTTGGCAGATCAAGAAAAAGTCGGTGGCGCAGGAAAGCCCTTGAAAGGCTATCTCCTCCGGCGAATAATTCTCTGAAATGGCCGCCATGTCCAGATCGTCTCCGAACAGGACGCCTCCAAAACCCAGACGCTGCCTCAGCCACCTCAGATTGATTTCTTGTGAAAGAGTCGCCGGACGGCCCGGATCGACCGCCGAATAGACGGCGTGGGAAGTCATGACGCAGTTGACCCCCACCCTTACGGCGGCTGAAAAAGGAATGAGGTCATGGTGGAAACCGTCGGTGCTCTTATCTGCTATTACAGGGGAGAAATGGTGCGGGTCCAGTTCAGCACGCCCCAACCCCGGGAAATGCTTCGCGGTCGCGGAAACTCCGTTTGCCTGCAGCGTTTCGATCCAAAGAGCCCCGAGGTCCGATACTATCGCCGGAGCAGAACCAAAGGAGCGAGGCCACATGAAGTGCTTTTCCCCATCGGAGACAATGTCGAGAACGGGGGCGAAGTTTATCTGGATTCCGATCCGCCTGAGGTCGGCCGCGCATTTTTTCGCCCACCTGCAAACGGCATCCGGTCCCTGCCCGGCGAGTTCTCTTGCCGAAGGGATCGAGGTAAAATGGGGAACCAGCCTCTGAACACTTCCGCCCTCCTGATCGATTGCAAAGAATATGGGACGCCCAAGTTCCCCCATCGCAAAAGCCTGAGCGTCCGCAACCAGGTTTTCAAGCTGTTCCGGGCCTTCGATGTTTCTTTTGAAAAGAACGACGCCGCCCGGCCCATACTCCCTTATAAGGCCCTTCAGCTCGTCTTCGAGACCCAAACCCCTGAAGCCGATAAATAGATGCACCCCGGCTTCACCCACACCATTTTCCGGATGTTTCTTTCTCACCGCTGACTCCGCTTCACCCCAGATGTCTAAGCGCTTCGGCTATTCGAATGCGACTCGCGCTACAGATCGGCAGGAGCGCGGAAACGATTCCGATCCCGAAGCCGGCCGAAACGCAGAAGCAAAGAGTTCTCAAAGAATGCACCTGCAAAACGGACAGGAGCGATCCCGAATTGCTGGAAAAAATGCTTGCCGCCGGGTAGGAAAGTCCCATCCCGATCGCCGCGCCGAGCAGGGAGATAAATACCGATTCCCCGGCAATAAGAAGCCAGAGGTGTCCGGTCCCGAACCCCATTGTCTTAAGGGTGGCGTACTCCGGGGTTCGCTCGCGCGAAGTCATGGCCATAGTATTTACAAGAATGATCAGAATAACGCCTATGACAACGTAGGATACGATTCGTACGGCTATTACGATCGCCTCGGTCATCGCGAGAAACCCGGCCTGAAAGGCTTTCTCGGTTTCTGTCAGGGTCTCGGACGAGGAATTCCTGAAAAGAGCGTCCACGGATTCCGTAATCTGCGCGGCGTCGGCCGGATCTCGCACCCGAATCACATACCAGCCCACCTGCCCGGCCCTTAACGGCATCTTCGCCTTCAGAGTTTCGTCAAGATAGTCCCAGCGAAAGAAAAAAAGCGTCTCATCGATGGAGCTTGTCGCCCCGTTGTAGACACCGCGCAGGACGAAACGCCATTCTCCGGGATAGATGTTCCCGGTGAGCACGATCGTATCGCCCAGCTTCCATCCATACTGCTCCACGAGTTTGCGTCCCACGATGCATGCATTCCGCTCTTTCCAGAACACTTTGAGCTGGTTGTTCGGAATGATGAATTCGGGATAGACGCTGAAATAGCTATCGGGCCCGACTGCCATTCTCGGGAAAAAATGCCTCTCGTCTATGTACACCCCGCCAAACCAGTTGGCGTAGGCGACCTGCTCAATCCCGCCGATCATCTGTATTTTGGAACGGTAATTAAGAGGGAGCGGAAAAATCATGGAAATGGAGTTTCGCGAGATCAGCCGGTTGGGGGAAGCAGTGTCAATACCCACGTACCAGGCCTGGACTACCGTATCGAGCAGGCAAAAAGCAAGTATCGCCACGGCAATTCCGAAGATGGTGAGAATGGTCCGGAGTTTTTGCCTGAATGCATTTCGTATGACGAGTTTCAAAAGCTGCATAAAAGAGCAGTAAACGGATGAGCGGGCTGGTCGGGCGGACCCGATTCATCCATTTACAGGTTCACTCCCTCCGGCTATTTCATATTACGAATCCTGACTTCGGTATCGGATTCGCACTTCAGAAGCTCCACCAGGGCGCCGACATCCGTATCGCCGTAGCTGTATGGATAGAATATCTTGGGCCTTATCGCCTTTACCGCATCCACAGCCATCTCGACGGTCATTGTGTGCGGAGGTCCGACCGGAAGAAACGCCACGTCGATATCACTCAACTCGTTCATCTCGGGTATTTTCTCCGTATCGCCGGCAATGTAGACGCGCTTATCACCGAAAGTAATTATGTAGCCGTTTCCCACCCCCTTCAGGTGATAGGGAAATCCCGACGGACGCCTGTGCACGATGTTGTAGGCGGGAACCCCCTCTATCTTGAGGCCCTGGACTATCTTGACGTCCTCGTTTCTCATCACTATGCCTTCGCCGTATTGAACGGCGCAAATCTGCGGCAGCACGATCAGCGTGTTCTCGCCCCTTAGCTCCTCCAGGGTTTCCGTGTCGAAATGGTCGCCGTGGTCGTGTGTGAAAAGAATGATATCAGCCTTGGGCATCTTGGAAAAGTCGGCTGCCTGCTTGCATGGATCTATATAGATGTGCTTGCCGTTGAAATCCATCCCCAGGGAAGCATGCCCAAGGAACACTATCTTCAGCGGCCCCGCGGAGGTCTTGAGGATGTCGGTTTCAAACCCGTCAGCGACAGCGGCAAAAAAAGGAAGCAAAACGAAACATACCGGCAGTAGCACATTCTTTAACAGCTTGTTCATCAAAGCTCCTGAAAATACACGGTCAATTCCGGCAAAATCACCGGACGACCCGGTTCGCAGAAGAGTCATTAATTTTTTTGAGGATACTCTGTTACGCTTTCCATCTCAACGGAAAACTCGAAACCTCCGGAATGTAAAACTTTTCTCTTGCCTGCCCCTTTGAGTTGTGAAATTCTGATTTCATGTTTAAGTAAGAAATAGAGGCGTTTGGCGCGGCATCGATTTCATCCGGCCCCCTGGCCCGGAAAAATCCACAGCGCCTCACACGGGACGAATTCGAATCGGCCGTGCCCGAATCACAGCTAAGGCGCGCCCCGGATGCGAGCCGGCATCGGCCTGCGGCCGGAAGAAAGCCTTTCACGGAGATCTTTGATGAACCCTTTCTTTTTTTTGTGCCTTATCGGGTTGATGATAGCCGTTATTGCGGCGGCTGCCATCATCCTGTTCAAGTTGAGCTCCAGGTCGAAAACAAAAACACCGCCCGAGTTTCTCATGGGCGCGATAAGAGTTACCGACCGGGAGGGCCGGGATATGCTGATCATCCGAAAGGATGACGGCAGCTTCGAGATGCACGAAGAACACAAGATACGAAAGCAGTGCGTGTCCTGAAACATAGCTCCCGGCGTGGCTTTTTCCAACAGCTTGCGCCGGGGAACACCTCTTCTAGGGCTTGTCCGCAAATAAATCCTTTGTGCCCGCATCCGGCTTTTGGGTCGCTTCGGCCGCTCCTCAATCGCAAAATCCTCGACGTAGGCCGGCTACGCCTGCGGTTTTGCTCAATCGTCGCGACCAAAATCGGTCTCAAAATCCGGCGCAGTCCCTAAAAGGCCTATTTACGGACAAGCCCTCGTCACTCTCGGGTGCCTGATCCTGTAAATACAGGGGAAATACAGGGAGGACCTGCATAACCCAGCGAATTCATTACAGGTGTTGTTTCCCGTGGCAAAAACCAGGCCTAATTTTGCAAGCAATTGATTTCATTGACATTGTACAGCTATCAGCCCCACACTGAAATTATCGATTCTCCCCGGAGCATTCCGGCCCGCGTCCTACACCGCCGAGTAATCCCACTATCTTGTAGCAGGGGTGATCCAACGCTGCAAAACGGCATCGAGAACCGGCAATAAAAACGGCAATAGAAGCGGCGATAGAAACGGCAAAAACTCGAACGGAGGACGGGGGATGGAGGGGAAATACGCAATATGTCGCCTTTGCGACACAACCTCGAAAGCCGGGGGCCAGTGCATTTTACTTTAGAATCAATTAGGAAAATCCCTGGATTCCGGCCCCGGATCAAATGCACCTCCGGGGCAAGCTTTGTCCCGCCGGAATGACGAAGTCATGAGCAATTTTCCCGTTGTTTTTATTCAAAGCATTGCGCAGTTCATCTTTGTCCAGTGGCATGAGTAGTGGATAAAAAATAGTAAAAAATTGATCGCTTAGCAGCTCAGGGGAAGTACGGGTCTCCGTTTACTATCAATAAGGCAATGGACACCAAAAATTCTTCGCCG
>Ga0326728_10004710_pt1 | contig 39809 bp, 30 predicted proteins | sample MB3enrmetagenome_FD_207602 | JGI IMG/M metagenome (GOLD analysis project Ga0326728, IMG submission 207602) | Lab enriched peat soil microbial communities from McLean, Ithaca, NY, United States - MB31MN | ecosystem: Environmental > Terrestrial > Soil > Wetlands > Peat | place: USA: New York... | reverse complement strand
GCTGCGCGGACAAGGCCGTGTCGAACCCTCGAAGTCAGAAGCTGAAATTGCGATTCGCGGTTTGTTTGTTTCCATGGGAAATCCACATTTCGTTCTTTGCGTGAATGATGCAATGCTCCAAAAATGCGGGCACTACTGGAGCGAGCTGGGTGCGGAGATTTGCTTTCATCGCGACTTCCCAAACCAGACCAACGTCGAGTTTGTGCAAGTTACAAGCCACACTGAAATCGAGATTCGCATTTTCGAGCGCGGCGTTGGTCCCACCTCTTCTTCCGGCACCGGAACTTCGGCTTGCGCTACAGCCGCCATCGCCTTGTACGGCTGCAAGTCTCCGCTTACCGTCGTTGCTCCCGGCGGCGCGCAGACCGTCGAGTGGGAAGGCCCCGGCGCAGAGTTGCGTCTCACTGGACCCGCATCGCTGATTGCACATGGCGAGGCTTGGCCGGCATGATCGCGCTGCGCAATGAACTTCATCACGAATTGGCGGAAGGTTTCGCATGATTTTCTATCTCATCTTCTTGGCCACCATGGTCGTCACTGGAATTCCCACGGCGATTCTCTTCATTCCCTGGTGCGCGCTCACCGGCAACGTGCTACCGCTCTACAAGGGCACGCGCTTCATGCTCCACAGCAGTTGCTGGATGGCCGGTGTACGCTTTCACGTTACGGGCCTGGAGAACATCCCCCGCGATCGCGCCTGCATCTTCATGTCCAACCACGTCTCCAATCTCGACCCGCCCGCGCTGATCTCATTGATTCCTGGCCGCACCTCGGCCTTCATGAAACGCTCATTGATGAACCTGCCCATCCTCGGAACCGGCTTCCGCCAGGGCGACTTCATCGCCGTGGACCGCACCGGCAGCCCCACTGACGCCGAGAAGAGCGTAGAAGCTGCCAAGCGCGTGCTGGCCAAGGGCGTGCACATGACCACTTTTGTTGAAGGCACTCGCTCACCGGACGGCCGCATGTTGCCCTTCAAGAAAGGCCCGTTCTTCCTGGCCATGGGCTCCGGAGCGCCGTGCATCCCGGTTTCCATCCACGGCACAGAAACGATTCAGGGCAAAGGCAGCCTGCGCATCAAGCCCGGCACCGCGCACGTCGTCTTTCATCCGCCCATCGACCCGGCAGGCTTTGCCACGCGCGATCAGCTGATGCAGGCGGTTCGCTCTGCCATTGCCTCCGGCCTGCCGGAATGGATGCGAACATAGAGACCCCTCATGATCAACTCGCTTCTCGTATTCGTCACTATTCTCGTTTTGAGCCTTCCCTCAGCGGTGGTCTTCATTCCTCTGGCCGCTCTCACCGGCGACATTCGGCCGCTCTACAAGGTCACCTGCCTGATCGTCAGCGCTGGCTATTGGGTGGCCGGCATTCGCATCAAAGTTGCCGGGCGGGAGAAGGTTCCCGCAGGCCGCGCGTGCATATTTATGGCCAACCACGTTTCCAATCTGGACCCGCCGGCGCTGATCTCGCACATTCCTGGGCGCACCTCCGCCTTCGCCAAGCGCTCTATCTTCAAGCTGCCCCTCTTCGGCATCTGCCTCAGGCTGGCCGAATATATTCCCGTGGACCGCACGGGAAACGTAATCACTGCGAAAGCCAGCGTAGCCGAGGCCGCGCGGCTGCTGGCCAACGGCCTCCATATCACCACCTTTGTTGAAGGCAGTCGCTCTAGAGACGGCCGCATGCAGCCCTTCAAAAAAGGCCCCTTCTATCTCGCCATGCTCTCCGGCGCGCCCTGCATTCCGGTCTCCATCTACGGCACGGAAACCATGATGGCCAGGGGTAGCTTTGCCATCAAGCCGGGCACGGCGCACTTCATCTTCCACGCGCCCCTCTATCCCCGCGATTATGCCTCGCGTGAGGAGCTGTCGCAGGCCGTGCGCGCGGTCATCGCCTCCGGCCTGCCGGAGTGGATGCGGAACTAAGAATTTTTATTCGTTACAGCGACCTGATAAAGTGCGAATCTAATGGCGCGAAAGCGACGTCTGCCTGGACGGCAAGTCCCCTCACCACAGATGGCCACGAATCTCATGGCGCGTAAGCGCCGTCTGCCTGGACGGCCAGTCCTACGGCTGCACAATCGCGTTGTATCCATCGTTAATCAGCTTCTGGCACATGGCGTTGGCATCTTTGCGATTGCTGAAGGGGCCAATGCGCACGTGCAGTTTGTTGTTGGCCGCATCGCGCCTGGCCGTGGCTTTGTAGCCGCGTTTGCTCAGTGCGCTGATCAGAATATCCGCGTCTTCCTTGCGTGTGAGTGTGGCAATCTGAATCATCACAGCATTCGCCGTGTCCGGTAGAGCCGGATTAACCTGTGGCTGAGTCGAGCCGCCACCGTTGGAATAGCTCCGTCCGGAACTCCGCGCATCCGCTCTCCGATTTTCGCCGTACGTTGCGGAGGCAGGCAGATTGTTCCCGCCGCTGTGCGCATCGGGAGTCTTCTGCGATGTGGCAAGTGGCTTGGGATGCGCTCCGCCTGTCTGTGCAGCGGTTCCCGCGCCGGGCTGCTGGCCCGTGGCCGGGGATTCGAGGGTGCTGCGGCTGCCCATCGTATAGCCCAATCCAAAACACAGGCCGCACAGCAGCATCATGCCCAGAAAAATGCTCAGCAGCAGCATCGGCCCCAGCGTCACCTCGGTGTCGGGCCGGTACGCGGCTGGCCTGAACTCATCCGGGTTAAAGTCATCGTCCATTCACGGCCTCTGAAAGACGAATATACTACCCAGCCGGACCGGGATGAAGCGGGTCGGTTGAGGTTCTCGTATACCCCATCCTATCGCCATAACAAAGCGAAAGGATGGGGCGCTGAGATTTTTCCGAGGCGCTCGCTGTTCCGCATTTCCGCCGGAACTGCGGGTACGCCTGAACAGCTAGTCCTACTTCTTTTCCGCCGCGGCCACTGCCGCTGCGCCCATCTTGTTGAACAGCGTCATCATCTCCAAGGGCAACGGGAAGACAATCGTCGTGTTCTTCTCCACGCCGATCTCGGTAAGAGTTTGCAGGTAGCGCAGTTGCAGCGTCATGGGCTCGGTGGCCAGCAGCGCGGCCGCGTCCACCAGTTTCTGCGCGGCGTTGAACTCGCCCTCGGCGTGGATGATCTTCGACCGCTTTTCGCGCTCCGCCTCGGCCTGCTTGGCCATGGCGCGCAGCATCTGCTCCGGCAGGTCCACTTGCTTCACTTCCACCGAGATCACCTTCACGCCGAACGGCTCCGTCCGCTGGTCGATGATGGTCTGTATCTTCAGGTTCAGCTTGTCGCGGTGGCTCAGCAGTTCGTCCAGCTCCACCTCGCCCAGCACCGACCGCAGCGTGGTTTGCGCGAACTGCGAGGTCTGGTAAACGTAATTGGCCACCTTGATCGCCGCGTCGTTGGGGTTCACCACGTAGAGAGTGACCACGGCATTCACCTTGAGGGTGACGTTGTCGCGGGTAATCACGTCCTGCGGCGGAACCTCCAGCACGTCCTGGCGCAACGAGATCCGCACCATCTGGTCAAAGGGCCGGAAGACCAGAATGATGCCGGGGCCTTTGGGCGTAGGCAGGGCGCGGCCCAGCCGGAAGATCACTCCGCGCTCATACTCGCGCAGAATCTTGATCGAGTTGAGCAGGTAAAGAACGACGATCGCTACAAAAATCAGAACCGGTGTGCTAGCATCCATGGGAATTCCCTCACTTACGACGGATTGTACTCCTTATACGTTGGGCTGCGGCGGACTTTGCGGCGGAGCCGGTTCCACGTGCAGCAGGTATTTGTCCAGGCCAATCACGCGCAGCGGCGCTCCGGCCGGCACGGGCATGGTGGAAACGGCACGCCAGATTTCCCCCTCCACCAGAACGTGGCCTTCGGGATTCAGCGCCTCCATGGCCCGGGCGCGGCTGCCCACCATGGCCGATGGCCCCAGCCGCGATTTCATGCGCCGCGCGCGAACCGCCAGCCTTACCAGAAAAACGGTAATTGACCCAAAGGCGGCGCTGACTGCCAAAGCCACCCAGGGGCTGACGGCCATCTCTGGTACCGGCGCGGCCACCAGCGTCAATGTCCCGAAGGTGAGGCAGATGATTCCCGCGATAGCCAGCGCCCCATGGCCGCCGAACTTGGCCTCCAGCAGCAGTAATACCAGCGCCGCTGCCAGCAGCATGACCGCGGTATACCGGATGGGCAGCAGGTTGAGCGCAAAGATCGCCAGCAGCACCATCAGCGTCCCCAGCGCTCCGGGAACAATGGTGCCGGGTGTGTTGAATTCCAGATAAATAAGCAGCGCCCCGCCTACCAGAAACAGCAGCGCGATGTTGGGATTCACCAGCCAGCCGAGCAATTCCTCGCGCAGCGTGGACTTTAGCGTTTCGATCCGCGCCCCGGCCAGGTGCAGCGTCAGCTTGCTTCCGTCCATGCGCGTAATCTCGCGCCCATCCAGATCCCTCAGCAGCTCCCAGTCGTTCGATGCAATCAAATCAATCAGGTGCTGGTCCAGCGCCTCCTGCGGAGTATAGGAGTGCGAGGAGTGAACGGCGGCCTCGGCGGCTTCGGCGTTCCGGTTGCGTTTGGTCACATAGGAGCGCAAAAAGGCCTCCGCGTCGTTTTCGATCTTCTGGCTCATCGTCGCGTCGGGCTGGGGGCCGAACTCCATCACTGGGTGAGCCGCTCCGGCGTTGGTGCCCGGCGCCATGGCGGCGATGTCCGCCGATTCCAGCAGGAAAAATCCAGCAGACCCGGCCCGCGCTCCCGCCGGAGCAACATACACAATGATCGGAACCTTCGAGCCGAGAATCTCCCCGGCCATGGTGCGGGTCGTGTCCAGCAATCCGCCGGGCGTGTCCAGCTCAATCAGCAGGGCGCTGGCCCCGTCGGAGTTGGCTCTTGCAATTGCCCGCTCCAGCTCGCCCTGCGTCACCGGCTGAATGGTGTCATCAAGAACAAATTTATCCACAACAGGACTGTGGGGCTGCGGCTGCTGGCTATAAGCCGCCGCACTCAGCCCCAGGGCCGCCATTAAACCTATCCCTACCGCCAACCCGCCTGCGCGCTGCATCATGGCTTGCTCCTTAAAGCCCGGCCTTGGGCGTCTTCCTCAACTCTCGGATCACTCCGCTGCCAAGCAACATGTAAAACATGCCGACCAAAAAGATAGTCGCAAAGCATAGGGGAACCACGAACCGGTTCTCTTCCGGAGAAAAGAATCCTTTACCGCTCCAATAAAGAAAAAGCGGGGCAAAGGTGACGGCCACTCCTTGCAGTGACGCCACAACCCAATAGAGAGGGGAACGCACGATTCTCACCCATATGGAATTAACTTCAATGGTTACTTTACCCATGACAAATTCCTCTTATGATGAGTTCACTGATAAAGCATTTGTTATCTCCCATCCTTTCACCATTTTTCCGGCGCAAGGGTGGGAAACCACCCTACTTCTTCAGCCCTCCCTTGACCGCAATCTCCCGCCGCAGTTCCAGCGCCGGTTTGCTCTGCGGATCAATCTCCAGGGCTGCTTCCGCATTCTGTTTCGCCTCGTACAAGTGGTTGGCCGCCAGATCCAGCCGCACCAACACCAGGTACGCATCCACCGAGGGCAGCAGTTCCAGCGATTTGACCGCCTCTTTGCGCGCGGCCTGTGTGTCGCCGGTGCGCTCGCGAATCTCCGCCAGACCGGCGTGGGCCGCGGATAGCTTGGGGTCGGCGGTTACGGCGGTTTGATAGAGCCGTTCAGCCTCCAGCAGCAGGCCGCGGTCCAGATAATCATGAGCCTGGACGGAGAGCTCTTGCGCGCGCTCCCGCGGCTCAAGCGCGCTCAGCCGGGCGCTGTTGATCCGATCCAGCATTTGTGCGGCCTGGCGGAAAGCGACTTCGTCAAAGCTGCGTTGGATGCGCTCCAGCGGATCGGCCTTGGCCTCGGCATCTTCGTCCGTACCGGCGGCCGGCTGCGCGGCTGCGGTGGGTTTTTCCGGCTTTGTCCACTCCTTCTGGACCGCCTGCGCCTCGTTGTCGTTGGGACTCAGCCGCAGGCACTGGGCCAGCTCGGTCAAGGCTTCCGCCTTCTCGCCGTGGCGCTTCAGGCTTACGGCCAGGCTGAAGTGGTAGTCGGCCCCATTGGGGTCGGCGGCTACTGCCTGGCGAAAGAGCGGAATCCCGTTCTTGCCCTGCCGGGCCAGCGCCACTCCCTGGTTGTTCAAAACCTCGGCCAGCGGCAGCACGCGCGCCACGCCGGCAAAGGCCTCCTCGGCGTGCGCATAGTTTCCTGAAAACAGCAGCGAAAGCCCGCGGTAGAAGCCGGCCTCCAGCACCTCGTCGGCGTTGGCTCCGTTACCCTCTGCCTTGGCAAATGCCTCCGCCGCCTGCTCGTACTGCTGCCCAGCGTACTCCTCGCGCCCCAGCGCCATCCACGCCGGCGAAAACTTCGGGCTCAGCAGAACTGCCTGATTCAAATGCCGCAAACGCTCCTCCTGATCCGGCTCACTGATGCCGCGAACGTACTGCTCAAAAGCGTCCAGGCGCAGCCCGGAGCCGGCCGCCAAAAATGTCTCCTCGGAGACCTTGAAGCCGGGGTCCAGTTGCCGGGTCAGCTCCCAGGCAAGCGAGTCCAAAATGGCAATCAGATCGCGCATCTCGCCGCGCGCGGTTACCGCTTGGCCCATGCGCAGATGGGGCACGTCCACCAGCCGCGCCTCGGCCACCAGGCCGCTGCCGTCCGTCACGTAGCTGCCCACGATGATCGAATCGGCGTCCAGCGTCTCAGCCAGCTTTAGCGCTGTGGCTCGCGACGGATGAAAGCCCTGCGGCAGCCCCAGGTGATCCAGCGCGTAGATGCGATCAGTGCGGCTCATCGAGGCAAAACCCGACGACGCCAGGCGGCGGCTCAGTATCTCCGCCGATGCCTCGCGGATCCACTCCAGGCTGGGTTGTCCGGTCCGGTTGTCAAAAGGCAACACCAGCAGAATGCGCCCACCGGCCTCCGGCGCCATCTGCGCGCGCGCGCCAGACGTCAACAGGAGGGCCAGCGCCGCTACCAGCCACGCAAGCCGCCCCACCCGGCCAATAACACTTGAAGAAAAGCTATGCACAACAGGCTGATTATAGGCGTTCAGCCTTCCCGGCGCGAAAGACGAGCGCCATCGGCCTGGACAAATGCAGCCAACAGCCGTGAACCTCCGCCGGTTCGATCATCCGCTACAAAAATACTAGGGTAATTAGATAAAGCTAACCTTGCTGCAGGCCATCCGTGATTGAAACCCAACACGGCGCGGGAAATCGCACACTTTATCCGGTGAATAATTAGATAATCCTGACCCAACTGATGCACTTCGCTCCAACTTATTTCTTTTGGAACTGCATATTTGGACCCGTTAATGAATTAGCCAATAGTAATCTTATGAAGTTCTTATTCATTGACGATTCCTTAATCATGGCGGCAAATTTTACCGCTGCCTCGCTGTCGTTTAGGAGCTTCAATGATATCCCCCCGTTCATTCCTCTATTCCCTGATAGTCGCCTTTCCTGTATCCATGGCATTGGTCTGGGCCACGCCGGCCTCAGCTGCGGCTCCTGACCTCCTCAGCCTGACTCCCGCCTCGGTCATAGCAGGCGGCGCAGACTTCACGCTGAATATTTCTGGAATGAACTTCACGCCCGGCTCGACGGCGAAATGGGACGAAATCACGCTGGCGACCACATATTCCAGCGCCACCGAGCTCACTGCTGTCGTTCCTGCCAGCCTGATTGCCTCCGCCGGCACGGCCAACGTCACGGTCAGCATCGCGGACGAAACCTCCTCCGCCATCGCCTTCACCGTCCTTCCGCCTCCTGACTCAAACTCCAGCCTGAGTCCAGCAGTAGCGGCTGCGGGCAGCGCCATCCCGCAGAGCATCAACAACGCCAGCTTGACCTCGACGTCGAACGCAACCCCTATTACGCCGGACTATAACAGCGCCTTGCCGCTCATGGCTGCAATTTCCGCCACTCCGTCCGCCACCTCCGCTCCTGCCTCGTCCAGCCTGAGCACCTCACAGTCTGCGTCGAGTGTCGCCGTCAACCCGCCCGCAGCCGCCACCTCCGCTCCGGCTCCGTCCAGCCAGAGCACCTCTCAGTCTGCGTCGAGTGTCGCCGTCAACCCGCCCGCAGCCTCTACCTCCGCTCCGGCTTCGTCCAGCCAGAGCACCTCTCAGTCTGCGTCGAGTGTCGCCGTCAATCCGCCCGCAGCCGCCACCTCCGTTCCGGCTTCGTCCAGCCAAAGCACCTCACAGTCTGCGTCGAGTGTCGCCGTCAATCCGCCCGCAGCCGCCAGCTCCACCACGGCTCCCACGGTTAGCATGACGCCTGCCGATACCGGCAGCGTCTCCTCCCAATCCACGCCCGACAACTCCTCCTCTCCGCCCTTGCCTACAGTCACCAGCATGAGTCCAACCTCGGTGCTGGCCAGCAGCGGATCCTTCACACTGACAGTCTATGGCACTAATTTTCTTCCCGGAGCGATCATAAGGTGGAACTACGGTGTTCCGGTGACGACAACCTATGTCAGTTCCACAGAGGTCACGGCGGTCATACAGGCCAATCAGATTCCCCCTCCTGGCTCATACGGGGTTTCGGTGGTCACCACCGCCGGAATCTCATCCTACCTTATGTTCACCATCAATCCGGCCCAGCCCGTCATCACCTTGCTGTCCCCCAATTCTGTCACCGCAGGCGGTGGCAACTTCACGCTGTTTGTCTACGGCTACTTCTTTGACTCGACTGCGGTCGTGAACTGGGGATCAACGCCGCTGGTCATGACCCATGTTGGCAGTTCGCTCACAGCCACCGTCCCGGCCAGCCTGATTGCGACCGCCGGCACAGCAAATGTTACGGTTACCACCGATGGTGGTACATCCGCGCCGGTCAGCGTCCCCGTCCTTGCTATGCCCATGATGACCAGCCTCACTCCGGCTTCCGTTCCGGCTGGGAGCGCTTCATTTACTCTGACCATCAACGGAGTCAACTTCTTGCCGACCTCGGGAGCTGGGTTGAATGGCCCCGAAAGTGCCTGGCTGGGCGCAACTTACGTCAGCTCCACGCAGCTTACGGTCAGCGTCTGGTCCAGTCTGGTAGCCGTTGCTGGTACTGCCTACATCTATGTCTACACTCCCGGCGGCTATGGCAGCACGCGTCCGCTCGCCCTTACCATTACTCCAGCGCCGCCCGCCATCACCAGCCTGAGTCCCTCTTCGATCACCGCTGGAGGCACTGGCTTCATGATGACCATCAATGGCACGGCCATCACACCGGACGTAACCGCCATGTGGGGCTCAACCCCGTTGTACACGGTCTATGTCAGCCCCACGCAATTGAGAGCTTCCATCCCCGCCAGTATGCTCGAGAACTCGGGCACGGGCAGCATTACGGTCACCAACTCGGTTGGCACATCCGCTTCGTCCACCTTCACCATCAACCCGTCGCGTCCGGCCATCTGCGGTCTCAGCCCCGGTCAGACCACGGCCGGCAACCCGGCCTTCACGTTGAACATCAGCGGTGAGTACTTCACATCCACATCCACCGCTAAGTGGGGTTCTACCGCCTTGGCGACGACCTATATTAGTCAGTCTCAGTTGACCGCTGTGGTTCCCGCCAATCTCATCGCCGCCGCCGGCACGGCCAGCATCTCGGTCACTACTTCCGTGGGCACATCGGGTGCGGCTCCCTTCACCATCAACCCGGCCGTCAAAATTACAACAACCACGCTGCCAACCGGAACCGCTGGAAATAACTACTCCGGTTCAATCAATGTAACCGGCGGCTCTCCCGGTTACGCCTGGACGGTGACCGGCCTGCCCGCCAGCATGTCTTTTTTCGATACCAGCGACAGCACGCTCACCATCACCGGAACGCCTGTTACTTCCGGCGCGATTTCCTTCCAGGTCTCGGTGCAGGATACTTCCGGTGCTTCCGCCGGCCCGGTGAACTACACCATCAACGTTGCCGCCGGCCCCAGCGGCGCCAACAACAGCAAGCTCAGCGGCGCTTATGTCTGCCTCTTCCAGGGCTCCGTCGACACGGACGGCACGCGCTGGGCCACTGTGGCCAGCTTTCAGGCCGATGGCCAGGGCAACTTCACCAACGGCGTCTTCGACACCAACAGCTATGACATCGGCTCGGCTTCGGGCACAATCTCAGGCGCTTTCGACATCGGCGCGGACAACAATGGCACAGCATCCATTCACACCATCCTGACCAATGGGGCCGCGGGATTCCTGACCACCAAGTGGGCAATAGCAATCAGCAGCGCCGCTCAGCCTGCGCAGCACTTCCGCATGGTCGAAGACGATGACTTGGGCACCTTGCCCTCCTTCCAGCAAGGCACAGCCAACTGCTATTTGGCCACGGCCAGCGACTTTTCATCGAGCACCATCAGCGGATCGAGCTTCGTCTTTGCCCTTGACGGCGAAGACAACAGCGGCAACATGAAATCCGCGGTGGGCCGCTTCAGCGCCTCCAACGGAACCATCACCAACGGATATATCGACATCGCCCGGGGCGGCAGCGCAAACATCCAGTCCGGCGCCTTCACCGCCACTTACACCGCGCCGGATCCCGCCTCGGGCCGCTTCACCATGGAGCTCACCGGCGCTGGCAGTTCCACCGGTTTCACCGTCTACATCATCGACGCCAGCCGCATGTTCATTCTCGACAACACCTCGGATGACGGCGAGCAGGCCGGCAGCATGCGCGCCCAGCAGCAGGCCTCGTACTCCGGAGCCAGCATCGACGGCCCCTTCGTTCTCTATCTGCGCGGTGCGGAATTCAACTCCAGCGGCAACACTCCGTCAGGCTTCTACGCGAACATCAATCGGGGCACGGGCGACGGCGAAGGCCACATGACCATCAACCAGAGCTATGCCAACAATGCCGGCGTCTACTCTGCCGGCAACTCGAACGGCGGTCCTGTCGCCATCACCTTTGACCCCGCCCATCCCGGCCGCGCCACCTTCCAGTCAGCCTCCGGCACAACCTGGCTCTACCTGTTCAACAACAACAGCGCCTTTGAAATGAGCGTAGGAGAAAATGGCTCTCTGGATTCGGGATGGCTGGAGTCGCAAACGGCTACGCAGACGCCGCCCGTCTTCACCAACGCGGCCCTGGCCGGCAATTACCTGCTCGGCGATCTCGCGCAGTTGAATATCGAGCCGACGGGCAGTGTTGGAGTCTACGGAGTAACAGGCAGCGGAACCATCAACGCCGTTCTCACCATCACCGGCCGGGAAATCTTGTCCTGGGATCAATCCACCAGCATGACCTATAGTTGGGACTCGACGGCTGCCGGCACGGGAACCTTCCTCATCGCCAATGGCGCGTCGTCAGCAGCGAGCTGCGCGGTCATCAGCGCAACAAAGTTCGTCTGCGCCTCCCAGACCGACCCAGCCCCCAGTGTTCAGCTCATCGAACAGTAAGCAAATCGAGCGCCACATCTCTCAGGCCCGTCTCACCAGGGACGGGGTCTCGGCTTGTCGGTTTTCCCTTCCACTTCACACCGTGCCCTATACTCGTGCCTTATTTCTCGCATAAGGGTGGGAGATCATGTCACGAATGAATAGCCAGATCAAAAACCAGCCGCTTCGCACACCATCTACTTTTTCCCCGGCAGCATTGCCTTGAGCTTATCCATCAGTCCGGGCTTCACCGCCTGAGCGCTTGCCGCAGGCTTGGCCGCTGGAGCCGGGACAGGTGCGGCGGCAGCCGGAGCGCTTGCTGGCGGAGCAGGTTGCGCGGCCGGCGGCGCGCCCTCTGGCTTGGCGCCGTTCTGCGCTGGAGCGGGCGTCTTCGTTGAGGCCGGCAATGGCGTTGACCCATTCACCACGCCTTCCGCTGAAAGCGTCGTCACCTTTTCATTGTCGTTCTTCACCAGGATCGAGATGCGCCGGTTGGAGGGATCGGTGGGGTTGTCTTTGTTGCGCAGCATCTGGTCGGCATAGCCGCGCACCTGCGTTACCTGGTCGCTGCGCACGCCGTCCTGCTGCAAAAGCCGCCGCGCCGAGTTGGCCCGATCCGCCGACAGGTCCCAGTTGCTGTAGCCCTGGCTGCTGGCATACGGCGTGGCGTCGGTGTGGCCCTCTATCAAAAGCGAGTTAGGAAGCGTCTTCAGCTCCTTGCCCAGCAGCGCCAGCAACTCCTGGCCGTTCGCGCTCAGTTGTGCGCTGCCGCTCTGGAAGAATGTGCTGTCCTTGCCCTCGATCAGCTCGATGCGCAGCCCCTCGGGTGTGATCGTAATCTCAATCTGCTTGGAGAGCTTCTCCAGCTCCTTGCGCGCCTTGATCTCCTGTTCCAGCTTGTCCTTCAGCTTTTCCAGTTCGTCTGTGGTGGCCTGCGAAACGGTCGCGCCCGTTCCGGTCAGGGTGGTGCCCAGCTGGCTTCCGGTCCCCTTGGGGTCGTTGAAGTACCCAGCCACGGCCCGCTTGACTTTCTCGCTTGAGCCCATCAGCCAAAGCACGATAAACAGCGACATCATGGCGGTCACAAAGTCCGCATACGCCACCTTCCACGCGCCGCCGTGGTGACCGCCGTGGCCGCCCGTCTTTTTAATCACGATGATGGGTTGCGTCTTGGCCGCCATGATGCCCTGCTTCCCCTCGGTGTGGTTTCCAATCCCTAGGCCGCGGCCGCCGCCGCCGGTTCTACGCTGGCAGCGTGGCTCTTGCAGTTCTTTTCCATCTCATCAAAGCTCGGCCGCAAATGTGCTGGAATCGCACGCCGCCCCATCTCGATGGCGATCATGGGAGCCGAGCCTTTCAGAAACGACAGGATCAGAACCCGAAGCACGTGCAGGTATTCGTTCTGAGCGTCGGCCGTCTTTGACATATTCGAGGCCAGCGGGCCTACCATGCCATAGCACAGCAGGATGCCCAGAAATGTCCCCACCAGCGCCGCCGCCACCTTCTCGCCGATCTGCTCCGGCGGGCCGCCCAGCGAGCCCATGGTGATCACCACCCCCAGCACCGCCGCCACAATGCCCAGTCCCGGTAAAGAATCCGCAACCGTGGTGAGAGAACTCGACGGTACCGTCGCCCCATGGTGATGCACCTCCATGTCCAGTTCCATCATCTGGTCCATGTCAAATGGATCTACGCCTCCGGTGATCGCCATGCGCAGCGTGTCGCACACAAAATCCAGGGCATGATGGTCGGCAAGAAACTCCGGATAGTTCTTGAAGATCGAGCTTTCATTGGGCTTCTCCACGTCCATCTCCACGCTCAGCAATCCCTCTTTGCGCACCTTGTTCAGAAACTGGTACATCATCTTCAGCGTGTTCAGGTAGCGCGCTTTGTCATAGGGAGAGCCTTTCAATATGCCTATCAATCCCGCGAGGATGGCTTTGATCACATAGACCGGATTGGCTACCAGTATCGTGCCCGTCGCCGCGCCCGCAATCAGCAGCAATTCTGCCGGCTGAACCAGAACAAGAATATGGCCCTTCTCCATCAGGAAGGCGCCGATAACCGATACAAAAACCACAATTATGCCTACGATGGCGAACATTCTTGCCCCCCCGGTGATAACGTGACTTGGTTGCCGCCCGCGTGAAAGCTCGTCTGCATAGCAGCTTTTGCCCTTTCCAAAAGATTCGCCAGGCTTCCCTCCAGCTCCGCCTGGGCAGCGCCGATGCTTACCGTCAGCGTGGCGCGATCGCCCCACCAGCGAAAGTCCGCCGTCCGCGCCAATCCCGCCAGCACCTGCGCGTGCGCCGCCAGCATCTCTGTTGTGCGCTCGTGAGACAGGATCAGAAACTCATCGTCGCCCCATCGCCCTATCTCCTCGGCCGGCCGCAGACCGTTGGCCATCGCCTGCTCCACCTTGCCCAGCATCGCCTCGCAGGCTCCGGTTCCGTGCGTCTTGCGAAGCTCCGCCGCCTGATCGACGGTAATCCACATGATGCCGAACGGCAGGCCTCCGCGCATAAAATCTCCAAACGTCGTCGCCAGCCGGTCCTCTACCACCGCCTGGCTGGCCTTCAAGTCTCCGCTTTTCCCGTACGCTCCATGCGGCAGCGCGTCCAGGTTGTCGGCGGGATGAAACAGAACCTCCATGCCCATGCGACCGCCCATGCTGTCGCGCAACAGAAAATAGCGCGCCATCACCGGCACTTCGTGGCCTAGCTTGTGCGACACATGAACCAGCCTTCTGTGGCCCAGTTGTCCCCCGGCGTCCGGCTCCATGTTCTCCTGTTGCGCGCTGGCCAGCAGCAGCGGCTCCAGCGGCTCAGGAATGTGTCGCGACAGCAGGTCGGCGCTTGCACATCCGGTGATCGATGCCGCCGCATGGTTCCAGAACAACACCTGGTCCTCGACGCCAAGCAGCGCTACGCCCTCCGGAATGCTGTCCAACGCAACTTCAAGAAGTTCCGCGCGATCAGCCATTCATACCTCTCCATCTCCTACATCGGCAGGCCGCACACCAACTTCACGCCGGCAATGTGGACAATTAGGTTGAACTTTTCTAAGGGAAAGGTGCCCGGGCGTGGGTACGGTCCAGGTCGAAACAGAACCAGCCCATTCTCACCGCTCGCGGGCTATAAATCTGCGTGACTCTTAGCATCCACAGGCTGTAAGCTCATTCGTAGGAAAGAGTCCAGAGGAGTGCTTATTTTTCCCCTGGACATCCCCTGAAGGCATGTGCTTTGCTCCTCTTTGTTGCACTTTGAAGCAATTCAAGGGTTTTGCGGGAATCTGCCGATAGTCAAGCAATGAGAAGAGGAATTGCCTGGGCTATCACCGGCGCGGCGGAACTGCGGGCTGGGCGGCATTCAGCTCGGGCTTTTGGGATTTGCAGCGGATGAGGCATGTATCATGAACAAAATTATTCTGGCCGACTCGCAGGCCATTTTTAGGGCTGGTACAGCCAAAGTTCTGGCCATGGACGAGGATATGCGCATCATCGCGCAATGCACCGACCTCGACCGCATGCAACACGCCATCACCACCTTTCCCGGCTCCATTGTCCTGTTTGCCGCCTCGTTGCGTCCGGATATGGACCGGCTGCACACGCTACTGGAATCCACCGGCAGCCGCGGCATCGTCATCGCAGAAAACAATGAAAACGCCGGCGAATACATCCATATGGGCTTTCGCGGCGTGGTCTTTCGCAGCGTCACCAGCCCGGCGCTCACCGAGTGCGTGCGCACCGTGGCAGCCGGCGGCACCTGGCTCCCTCCTCAGCTCATGGTGGCTGAATCGCCCGAGGAAGACATGGTCGGTACCCGCGTCCGCGACCGCCTCACTCCCAAGGAGATGCGCATCGTCGCCCTCATCGTCCAGGGATGCAAGAACCGCGAGATCGCCATCCGCCTCAAAACCACCGAGCAGGTCATCAAAAACTACCTGCGCTCTGTTTACGACAAAACCGGCGTCAGCGACCGCCTCGAGCTGGCCCTGTTCACCATCCACCACCGTGTGCTCGCCGCCGCCGCCGCCGACGTGGGCAGCAAGCTCGAAGCCGAGGAGGCCGCCCAGCCCCGCGTCATGGTCTAGCTCCGGATGTCATAGGACAGTTTGTTTTAGTCGATGTTTTGAAATGGTATGACTCCATAGCTAGTAGAAAAATGCAAAGGGTGAAGCAAGAAGCGTCTATGCACGACTTCAGTCATTCCGTAAAATGCCCAATAAATCTGAGGGCTTTAGCCCCTGAGGTATGCTTTTCGGACTTTTGCTTGAAATATGTCATTTTTTCTTCATGCTGTTCTAGCTGTGCCGTAGATCAACTAACTCTTTGCCTTAGCCCCTGAGAGATGTTTTAAGCTATTTCTCTTGAAATTTAATTTTTTGCCCTTCGCGCCCCCGATTTCCCTTGCCCTTCCGCACCCCCGTATTGCACACTGGAAGGCGCAATGATTTCCCCTATCTCCATGGAACTCTACGCTGGCCTCGGCGCAGCGGCCGGGCTCGGTCTGGCTGCCAGCGGCTTCGCCTACGCCTCCCGCTGGCCCGCCTCGCAACTCTTCGGCCCCGCGCTCATCGCCCCGCCGCGCCCCGGCGAGCTCGCCCTCACCTTCGACGACGGCCCCAACACCGCCTGGACCCCTCGCCTCCTCGAGCTTCTCGCCCGCCGCGATGTCCGCGCCACATTCTTCCTCGTTGGCAGCCGCGCCCAAGCTAATCCCGGCCTCGTCCGCCAGATCGCCTCCGCCGGCCATGCCATCGGCAACCATTCCTGGTCCCATCTCAACCTCGCCCTGGCCTCCGCCTCCACCATCGAAGACCAGCTCTCCCGCGCCAATCAAGCCATCGCCGAAATCACCGGCTCGTCCCCGCGCTTCTTCCGTCCGCCTTATGGCGCGCGCCGCCCCGCCACCCTCCGCATCGCCCGCCGCCTCGGCCTCACTCCTGTCCTCTGGAATGCCATGACCTCCGACTGGAAAAATCCCTCCGCCGACGCCATCGCCCTCCGCCTGCAATCCAAAATCGACCATCTCTATCGCCAGGGCTTCGCCGCCAACATCGTCCTCCACGACGGCAGCCACTCCTCGCCCGCCGCCGACCGCGCACCCTCCGTCGCCGCCGCCGCCCAGCTCATCGCCCGCTATAAACCCACCCACCAGTTCCTCACCCTCAACGCCTGGTGCGGCGAGTGATCGCCATGCAATCCTGCATATAACACACGCGAAAACTCTGTTTCGTGCCTCCTGTAGGGAGGCAAGGATAATAGCCCCGGATGAAGCGTAGCGCAATCCGGGGAGCGTATGTTGTTGAAGATTTCCGCCCCGGCGGGGCGGGGTGAATCGATTTCTACAAATTGAGGTTTTTTGGCGGTAGGCCGGGGATTTATCCCCGGTATATCGCCCGCAGAATCAATGAGGGCTTTAGCCCCTGAGGTTTGTTTTATTGGTTGTTGAACGATTTCATGTTTATTCCGCAAGCTCTTAGGCCTATGCGACGGAGGGAGCAGTGGCCTTCAGGCCACTGAACGCTTGCTCTTCCATGAATACGGCTTTAGCCGCGGGCCTTTCCAATGCGACGCGTTATTTTGTTGCCGCTTCTTCCAACGGAGGGAGCAGTGGCCTTCAGGCCACTGTACGCTTGCTCTTTCATAAATACGGCTTTAGCCGCGGGCCTTTCCAATGTGCCGCGTTATTTTGTTGCCGCTTCTTCCATAGGAAGAACGTGAGAATAAACCATGACTCGGTGTCCCCATCGAGTGATTTTTGCTCGCTGAGGTGGTTATTCCCTGTTCCCTGTTCCCTGTTCCCTGTTCCCTATTCCCTGTTTTTACCCACCCACTCCGCCCGCAGTGCAGAAACGAATCGAAAGCCTATTTTGCATCAACCATCAGTCGTTTCTGTTGACATCGGCGTTTCTCGTTATCAATTTGTTCCTGTAATCAACGCTGTTTAGAACCACCTCACAATGAGGAGTTCTTCATCTTCACTTTGTTGTGTTTGCGGTAGGATGTTTTCTGCTCAGACAGTCTTGCCTTATCTTCAACTTCATCTCTTGTGTAACCGGATGTCTGGCAGGAGGAATCAACATCGGGTTTGCCGCACTCGCGACGATCTGAGCATCGATCTCTTCCAGCGTCGAAGGGCCAGGCAAGCCAACAACTTTCATCCGGCGCAGCCATTCGGCTCTGTAGGCCCGATCAAGAGCGATATCCGCTGGAAGGGGTTCGGCCAATTGTGATTTCTGAGGACCCAAATAGAGAAAAGCATCGATCTGATCTGCGACCGTCTTCGTAGTCGTGCCCGCGAATGCATCGATGACGTTACAGTCCTGGTCTGTTGTAATCGGCGATGGAATGAATGAGTCCAAGTTTAACGAGCCTAGCCTGCTGTTCTTTGTCCTCACGAGCGACGGCCAAACCCCACCCGGAGCGTTCACGTCTCCTAGCGGTTCGTCGCCGGTGCCGTAGGAAAATAAATGGCTAATCACGAAGGTCGTGCCAGGGTAGTGGCGCTCATACCTCGTAACGGCATCCCCTTGTCCCGGGCCGCCTCCGTGCAGCAGATGAAAGATTCCGAAGAGCATCAGCGCCTTGCGATGCTTGGAAAGCACCTCTGTTTCCATCACTGAAGCGATGCTTCCATCTCGATCGAAAAACGGCGTAAGGTCTTCGTATGAGCGAATCTTGCTCCAATCGATCGGTGGATCTGCGGCAACGATTCTCAGGCGGCTTGAGGCAGGAAGGCGTTGATTGAGCGAGCGGACGAGCGGATACAGCTGCTCGTAGAAACCGGATGCTCCGCACATTTGCTGGACCGTCGTGTCTCGCCAGACATGCTGTACTTCGGTGAAAGGAACATTCTCGCCGGCGATGTACCGATCAAGAATCGGCTGGTACCGCGTGTTGCCACATTCAACGACTATGTCGTTGACCGTTGCCAAAAAGCGCGGGTCGCGAATAAGGGACAGGATGAAGTCGTCGGTATCTTTCTGACCATGGGCTGCTGGCATCGCTACCACTTCAAACGTCTCGAAAGCTTTCAGGATTGCCGGGATCGCAGGTTCAGGGGTCGCGTCCTGTGTGTCATTGACAGGATGGCCCGCTGAGACCTGAGCCCTGCAAGGCTGTGTCATCAGCGAAATCGATGCAAGTGAAAGAAGGAAGATTCCGCGGCGCCCACTTCTCAATATGCGAGGAAAGAACTCTTCATTCATGGTTAATACCTCCGTTTCTCAATCGCCGCAATTCAAACTCTCAACATCGATGCGTACCCTGACTGCGCGCTGCATACGCCGACAATAGCATTCTGATAAGTACTCATGCAAAGGACCGGTCGATCCCGGGAAGTCGCCCAGCGTTCATCAAATCATCCCCGGTGAATCCAACTGGCGCCAGTCGCCCTCGCCGCCTCCCTTACATCCGCATCATCGGCTCGCTCATCGCCGGGGCAATCAGCAGCCGGTCAAGCTAGTTTAGGTATCCTTCAACCAGTTTGGAGTGCTGGATATTGGCCTGGCAGATATGGATGGCCAGTCCCGTTTGTGTGGACTGTCAGCCCAACTTGACCTAGGTAATGACTAGGTCAAGTTTTGAAATCTGCACCATTATTGGTGCAATTCGAAACTTAATAACAGCAAAAACGATGTTTCCGCTTCCCAAATAACCCAATTTTCCGCAAGAATCCTCTACTTCGAAGCAGAGGTATTTGGGTGCGGAATATGCTCTGTTTTACAGCTTTTCCGCCACGCTCTTGGCCTGGGTAAACAGCAGCAGGTAATCCGGCCCTCCGGCCTTGGAATCCGTCCCGCTCATGTTGAAGCCGCCAAAGGGGTGCGCGCCCACCATGGCGCCCGTGCATTTGCGGTTAAAGTACAGATTTCCAACGTGATACTCGCGGCGGGCTGCGTTCATCTTTTCGCGATCGCACGTATAGACTGAGCCGGTCAGGCCGTACTCGGTGTTGTTGGCCACCTTCAGGCCCTCGGTAAAGTCCGCCACTTTGATCAGCGCCAGCACCGGCCCGAAGATCTCCTCCTGGGCAATCACCGCATTCGGGGCTACGTCTGCAAACACTGTAGGCTCGATAAAATAGCCGCCCTCCGCCGTTGCCGGAGCATGGCCGCCGGCTATCAGCCGGCCCTCCTTCTTGCCAATTTCGATATAGCGCAGCATGGAATCGAGCGCTGCCTTGTTGATCACCGGACCGAGAGAGTGGTTCGTCACCGGATCGCCCACCGTCAGCTTGGCCACGCGCTCCAGCAGGCGCTCCGTAAATGCCTCATAAATAGGGGCTTCGATGATGGCCCGCGAGCAGGCTGAGCACTTTTGCCCGCTGAAGCCGAAGGCCGAGGCCACCACGCCGTTTACGGCCGCGTCCAGGTCAGCGTCGGCGCAAACCAGGATAGAGTCCTTGCCGCCCATCTCCAGAATCGTCCGCTTCAGCCAGATTTGATTGGGTTTAGCTTTCGCGGCGCGCTCGTGAATCTCCAATCCAACCTTTTTTGAACCGGTGAAAGAAATGAAGCGGGTTTTGGGGTGTTCGACGATGGCGTTGCCAAACGTCACTCCGGAACCGGGGCAGAAGTTGACCACGCCGGCTGGAAGGCCCGCCTCTTCTAACACTTCAAAGAATTTGGCTGCAATCGTGGGAGCGTCGCTGGAGGGCTTTAGAATCACCGTGTTGCCGGTAACGATGGCGGCTGCGGTCATGCCCGCCATGATGGCGAAGGGGAAGTTCCACGGGGGAATCACCGCGCCCACGCCTAGCGGGATGTAGTTCAGCTCGCAGCGCTCGCCGGGGAACTGGATGGGAGTTTTCGCCTCCGCCAGCCGCAGCGCCTCGCGCGCGTAAAACTCAAGGAAATCAATGGTTTCGCCCACATCGGCGTCGGCCTCGGCCCAGTTCTTGCCCACCTCATAGGTTAGCCAGGCGCAGAAGACGAAGCTGCGGCTGCGAATGAGCCGGGCGGCGTTGAGCAGCAGGGAAGCTCTTGATTCAACGGGAGTTCTGCTCCAGGACTCGAAAGCGTGGAGCGCCGCGGCCATGGCCTGCTGTGCGTGTTCCGCGCCGGCCTTCTGATGAACGCCGACGATCTGGGCGGGGCGCGCCGGGTTCAGGGAGCGGATTTTCTCCTCGGTTTTGATGCGCTGGCCGCCGATGACCAGGCCATATTCGCGCCCCAGTTGGCTGGAGACAAACTCCAATGCTGTCTTCATCTTGCGCGTATTTTCCAGCGTCTTGAAATCGATTGAGGGTTCATTGGCAAACTCGCCCTGGGGCGAGCACGGCTGAATAGCGGTGGTGCTGTTTTTGGAGTTCATCGCCCAACCATTTTATCCGATGGCGCAACAACAGGAAACAGGGGACAGGAATCAGTTCTAGTCTGAAAAATGGTGCGCTATAGCTCACCGGTTTTCGTACAACGTGAAGCTATAGCTTGTCAGTTTACACACAAATGTGAAGCGGCAGCTCACCGGTTTTAGCGGAAGTAGTGACCTGTTGTTGGGGACCCCGATACCGCAACAACAAAAACGTGGCGAGGGTTGGGCACCCAAACCGAGTATTTACGTTGTTGAAAGTCACGCGCGCGGGTCGGAATTTTTCAAGACTGTTTCTGTCTGCGCGCTGCGGAATTTGTCCAGCCGTTGCGCGATAGCCTTGTTCTCCAGCGCCAGAATCGCCGCCGCAAATAAACCGGCGTTTTTTGCGCCCGCCTCGCCGATGGCAAATGTCGCCACCGGGATTCCAGCCGGCATTTGCACGATGGAGAGCAGCGAGTCAAGGCCATTCAACGCGCTGCTCTTCATGGGGACGCCGAGCACGGGCAGAGTTGTTTTGGCCGCAACGAAGCCCGCCAGATGCGCCGCGCCACCCGCGCCCGCGATAATCACGCGCAGCCCGCGCGCCTTTGCGCTCTCGGCATACTGCAACGCCCGGTCAGGAGTGCGATGCGCGGAGATCACCTGCGCTTCATAGGCGATGCCAAGCTCATCGAGCACCTTGGCCGCAGCTTCCATTACCGGCCAATCGGATTTCGATCCCATCAGGATTCCTACATCGATTTTTTTCGTCGCTTCCGCCATCATCTCCTCCACCTTTGCAATACTTCTACGAACGCGGCCTGCTCCAGAGTCTGTACGCGGCTGCGCAAAATCTCCGCGGTATCACCCGGCAAAACGGGGCAACGCTTCTGCAAGACAATCGGGCCGCCATCGACAACTTCGGTGACCTGGTGAATGGTGCATCCGGTCTCGCTGACGCCCGCGGCCAGCACTGCCTCATGCACCTTCAGATTCATCAGTCCGGCAAAGGCAGGCAGCAGCGAGGGATGAACATTCAACAGCTTTCCCCGCCAGGTTTCAACAAACTTCGCGGAGACGATGCGCATGTAGCCGATCATCAACACCAGTTCCGCTCCTGCCTGACGTAATGCTTCGCTCACCTGCTGATCGTAATCCTCGCGCGTCAATTCTGCCGGGTCGAGAAACAATGCGCGAATGCCATGCCTCGCGGCCCGCACGAGGATTGGCGCAGATATTTTGTCCGACATCACCAGCACAATCTCGACATCGAGCTCGCCTGCCGCGATGGCGTCGAGAACGCCTTGCAGCGCCGATCCGCGCGTTGATCCGAGAACGCCGACCTTCAAACTCATGCCGATCGCACCGCCTTCATGTGCTCCACGCGCCGCGCAAGGGACGGCGCGGTTCCGATATCCGCGCGATGGAAGAATGGACCGGGAATCTGGCGGACAACTTGCTCGCAGATAGCCTCGGCTTCGGCAATGGTCGCGGCTGTTCCGACAACCGCCAGCGTGCGCGAACCGGTGGCTATCAGGTTTCCATCTTTCATGTCGACGGCGCTCAGATACGTTATGACTCCAGAGGGCAGCACGGCGGGCAGCAACAATCCATCGCCCTTGCGCGGATTATCCGGATAGCCTTCGGGCACGACATACTTGCAGACGCTGGCCTGCGGCGAGAAACGCACCGCGCAAGAGGCCAGCGAAGAGTCCACGATGGCGCGGCAGATGGCGGCGAAATCGGTTTCCAGAAGCGTGAGCAGGTTGAGCGATTCGGGATCGCCGAAGCGGGCGTTGTATTCAATCAGCTTGACGCCATCGCGCGTGACCATGAATCCGCCATAGAGAATTCCCCGGTAAGGCGCGCCGCACTCGGTGGCCAGCGCCGCGGCAACCTGCTGATTGATCTCGTGCGCCGAGGCAATGTCAGCATCCGTTAGGAATGGCAGCTTGTGGTTGGCGTCCGTGTAAGTTCCCATGCCGCCGGTGTTCGGTCCGCGGTCGCCATCGTAAGCGCGCTTGTGGTCCTGCACGGCGGGCATGTGCCGCAAGGTCTTGCCATCGCAGAAGCTCATCAGGGAAAACTCTTCGCCCTCAAGTTTTTCTTCGACGACAAAGGGATGCCCATGAGCAACCAGCTCGCGGCAGTACGCAAAGCTGTCCTCAAGCGTGAGCAGATGATCGCCGCAGACCTTGACGCCCTTTCCGCCCGCCAACCCATCGTCCTTGATGACATGGCGGTTCGGATAGCGCGCGAAGACTTCTTCAAGCCCGTCGAGAGAGGAGAAACGCTGAAAGAATGGGTTGCCCGGAACTTTATATTTGGCCAGCAACTCACGCGTAAAGCCCTTGCTCGATTCGATGCGCGCCAGGCTCTGTGTGGGGCCAACGACAGGAACCTTCGCCGCCCACAACGCATCCGCAACGCCCGCAGCCAGCGGAGCCTCCGGGCCGATCACGGCCATGGTCACGTGCTGTTCACGTGCGAAAGCGACCACATCTGACGGGTTTGTGATGCTCCCAATACCATAAGCGGAGCAGAGGCTGGCGATGCCTGGATTGCGCGCGCCGCTGAAACATGCCAACCGGGGCCGCGGCGACGAGCGCGCCAACGCAGACGCTATTGCATGCTCACGCGCTCCCGAACCAACAATGAGAATCATCTCGCTCATTTTGCCAGGCTCGCCAACACGGTTGCTTCCAGCGGCCGCAGGTCCGGCACAAATGCCGTTCCCGTGATCTTCTCAAAGAGTTGAATGTATCTGGCGGCAAGCTCGGCGATCAGATCGGCGGGCGGCGTTGGCAGCACGGCGTCCTTGTAGGGATCGCAGCGCTCGCGAAACCACAAACGGAAGAACTCCTTGTCGATCATGTTGGGTTCTTGACCAGCCGCCAAGCGTTCCGCGTAACTATCGGCCAGCCAGTAGCGGCTGGAATCCGGCGTATGAATCTCATCGATCAGCAGGATCTCGCCATCGCCCGTCACGCCAAACTCATACTTTGTATCCACCAGGATCAGCCCGCGGCTGGCGGCAATCTTCTGGCCGAATGCAAACAACTCGAGCGTCTTGGCCGAAGTAAATTCCCACTGCTTTGCCGTCAGCCATCCCTCGGAAATAATTTCATCCGGCGTAACCGGCCGGTCGTGAGTCGCTTCCTTGGTTGTTGGCGTGATGATGTTCTTCGCTAGCCGCTCATTCTTCTTCATGCCCTCGGGCAGAGCGTGGCCGCAGTAATTCCGCACGCCCTTCTGGTACTGCGTCCAGATCGCCGTATCGGTCGATCCTGTCATGTAGCCGCGCACCACAAATTCGATGGGAAGCACCGTGCACTTGCGCGCGACGAGCGCATTGGCATGGGGGCTCGAAATCACGTGGTTACCGACAATGCCGCGCGTCTGCTCAAACCAATACAGGGAGGTGCGATTGAGCACCTGGCCCTTGAATGGAATGGCGCCCAGCAGGCGGTCGAAGCCGCTCTGCCGGTCTGTGGTTACCAGCAACAGGCGGCCATCGTCTGTCTCATACGTGTCGCGCACCTTGCCCGCGTATTTCGCTTTCAGCGGCAGATTAGTAGCCATCAGGCAATTTGGAATCGCGTTGAGTAATGTTTGTCGCTCCATTTCATTTCACCTCAGTAAAACGCACACCGGATGCATTTGCCACTACGCGGCCCAGCTCCCAGAGACGCAGCGCGGGAAAAGGCGCGATGGCAGCCGCCAACGCACTTTGCAATCCCGGCGGCCCAATCAACACCAATCCCACGCCCATGTTGAAGGTGCGATGCATTTCGAGATCGTCGATATCGCCCAGCCGCTGCATCAACGCAAAGATGGGCTGCGGCTTCCAGGTCGCGCGATCGATGACTACACCCAGCCCGTCCGGCATGATGCGAGGGAGATTTTCCACCAGCCCGCCGCCGGTGATATGCGCCATGCCTTTGACCGGAATCCCGGCGCTGAGAATATTTCTGACCGGCGCAATATAGTTTGTATGCGGCGCGAGCAGCACATCCGCAATCGACTTTCCGGCAAGCTCCGCGGGCCGCGCATCGATGGCATAGCCGCCGATTTCAAAGATTAGTTTACGCGCCAGCGAAAAGCCATTGGTATGCAGGCCGCTGGAGTTAATCGCATAGAGCACATCGCCCGCGGCGATATTGGCGCCCGTCAGCAAGCGCTCACGATCAACAACGCCGGTCACGAAGCCGACCACATCCAGATCGCCCTCCGCATAGACCGCGGGCATCTCTGCTGTTTCTCCGCCAACCAGCGCGATGCCGGCCTCGATGCACGCGGCGCTCATGCCGCGCACCAGCGCCTCCACAATCTCCGGCTCGGTTTTATGAAAGCCCAGATAGTCGAGAAAGGTAAGCGGCATGGCGCCCATCACCACGATGTCTCCCGCAACAGCAAAGACCAGATCGCGGCCCAACTCTTCATAGCGGCCAGCCATCACCGTCACCTTGCTCTTGGTGCCGACGCCGTCGGTGCTCTGTACCATCACCGGATCCTTCAGTCCCTTGAGCGCATCGCCCAGAGCGAAGAGCGCGCCAAAGGAACCTAGCCCAGTGAGCACCGCCGAGCCGTGTTGCTTGTGGGTTTCGGCCACGTGCGACTTGATGCGCCGCACCGCCTCGTTGCCGGCCTCAATGTCCACTCCCGCGGACTTGTAATCCACCTTTGAACTCACGCTCTCTCCTACCCAACCCATTTGCGCGCGTTGTCAAACATTCGCTGCCACGGGCTGTCCTTAGGCTCGCGCATCTTGTCGCGCACCCAGGTGTGCTGCACGCCCAGAAAAACGCGCTCCGGATGCGGCATCACAATCAGCGCGCGCCCGTCCGCGCTGCTCAATCCCGCTACGCCCTGAACGGAGCCGCTGGGATTCAACGGATAATGTTCAGTGACCTTGCCATATGTATCAATGTAGCGCAGCGCAACCCGAGCGTCTGCCGCGATGCTGCTTACATGACCTTCGCCATGCGCGGTCACGATGGGAACGCGCGCGCCGGCCATGCCCGCGAAAAAGATCGATGGAGACTCCTGAATCTCCACCATGCACAGCCGCGCCTCAAAGCGCGCCGACGTATTGCGCCCAAAGTGCGGCCAACTCGCGGCCCCGGGAATGATCTCGCGTAACTGCGCCATCATCTGGCAGCCATTGCAAACGCCCAGCGCGAAGCTGTCGGGGCGCGCGAAGAACTCCGCGAACATCTCCTTCAGCCGGTCGTTGAAGAGGATAGTCTTTGCCCATCCGCTGCCCGCGCCGAGTACGTCGCCATAGGAAAATCCGCCGCACGCGGCCAACCCTTTGAATTCCGCAAGACTCACACGCCGGGTGAGCAGATCGCTCATGTGGACATCAACGGCGGCAAAGCCCGCGCGATCAAAAACCGCTCCCATCTCTACGTGGCCGTTCACGCCCTGCTCGCGAAGAATGGCAACCCTCGGCCGCGCCATATGCACAAATGGAGCGCTTACCCGTTCGATCCGATTGAAGGGCACGCTGATAAAAAGCCCGGGACGCTTTGCATCATCGAGCAGCGAGAACTCCTGCCGCGCGCTCTCCGGGTTATCGCGCAGCGACTGGATGTGAAAGCTGGTCTCCGACCACATTTTGTGCAGCGCGGTGCGCGTATTGCAATACACAACCTGACCGCTGCCGCGAATTACGATCTCGTTGCCCGGCGCGCCATGACCGAATACTTGCGCATTCAGGCCGGCGGCGCTGAGCCGCTCAAGCACCTCGGCAACATTGTTCGCATCAACCTGCACTACCGCGCCCAACTCTTCGCTGAAGAGCTCCGCCAGTCCCGCAACCGGCAGATCGATTTCCAGGCCCTTCCGCCCGGCAAAGGCCATCTCCACCAGCGTTACGAATAATCCGCCATCACTGCGGTCGTGATAGGCCAGCAGCTTGCCCTCGCGGTTGAGCTGCTGCACGGCGGCGAAGAATGCCTTCATTACTTCTGCAGCGGGCGCGTCCGGCGGTTCGTCTCCGACCTGCCCGTACACCTGCGCCAGGCACGATCCGCCCAGCCGATTTTTTCCCTGGCCAAGATCGATCAGGATCAACGACGAATCGCCCTCGCACAATTGCGGCGTCAGCGTGCGGCGCACATCGCTGACCGGAGCAAAGCCAGAGACGACGAGCGAGAGCGGCGAGAGCACTGTTTTTGTTTCGCCGCCTTCACCGGCCCACTTCGTTTTCATGGACATCGAGTCTTTGCCCACGGGGATCGTCATTCCCAGCGCCGGACAAAACTCCATTCCCACCGCGCGAACGGCGTCGAAGAGCTTCTGGTCTTCCTGCCCCTCGCCCGCCGCCGCCATCCAGTTTGCTGAGAGCTTGATGTCGCCGAGTTTGCCAACCTGATCGAGCCCGATGGCCGCGCCGGCCAGATTGGTGATGACCTCGCCGACGGCCATGCGCGCCGAGCGAGCAGCATCGATGATTGCGAGCGGCGTTCTCTCGCCGATAGCCATGGCCTCGCCCCATAAAGAGTCGTAGGCGCCCAGGGTGACCGCGCAATCGGCCACTGGAACCTGCCACGGCCCCACCATCTGATCCTGCACAACCATGCCGGTGATGCTGCGGTCGCCAATCGTTATTAAAAATGTTTTTGCCGCAATCGTTGGCAGCCGCAACAGCCGCTCCACCGCATCGGCGATGGTGACGCCGGCAAGATCGAGCGGCGCGGCGGCAATCTTCGTTCGCGCAAATGCGCGCTCCATTTTGGGCGGCTTTCCGAAGAGCACGTGCAGAGGCAGATCGATTGCTTTGTCCGCGCCATCGCTGAGCGTAAGATGCGGCTGCTGCTCCGCCGTGCCGATCACGGCGAAGGGACACCGCTCACGCTCGCAAAGCTCCTCGAACATTTGCAGATTTTCCGGCGCAATGGCCAGCACGTAGCGCTCCTGCGCCTCGTTGCACCACGCCTCCAGCGGGCTCATTCCCGCCTCGCCGAGCGGAATCGCGTTCAGGTCGAAACTTCCGCCGCAGCCGCCGTCCTTGATCAACTCCGGAAATGCATTCGACAATCCACCTGCGCCAACATCGTGAATAAATGCAATCGGGTTCGCCTCGCCGCGCTGCCAGCAGCGGTCGATGACCTCTTGCGCGCGACGCTCCATCTCGGCGTTATCGCGCTGCACAGAAGCAAAGTCGAGGTCGGTATTTCCGCTGCCCGCGCTGCTGGAGGCCGCGCCGCCGCCAAGGCCAATCAGCATGGCCGGCCCGCCCAAAGCAACCAGCGCATAGCCGGCCTTCATGGCGCCCTTCTCGACGTGCCCGGCGCGAATATTCCCCAGCCCGCCCGCCAGCATGATCGGCTTGTGATAGCCGAAGACCGCGCCTTCAGAATTCATGCTCGACTGCTCATAAGTGCGGAAGTATCCAGCGAGCGCTGGCCTTCCATATTCGTTGTTGTACGCCGCCGCGCCGAGCGGCCCTTCAATCATGATGTCGAGCGGCGAGGCAATGTGCGCGGGCCGGCCAAAAAATTGCTCCCAGGGTTGCGGCGCCTGGGGCAGATGCAGATTCGAGACCGTAAAACCGCACAACCCGGCTTTGGGCTTCGCTCCGCGCCCGGTCGCTCCTTCATCGCGAATCTCTCCGCCCGAGCCCGTTGCCGCGCCCGGCCAGGGCGAGATTGCCGTGGGATGATTGTGCGTCTCCACCTTCAGCAAGATGTGAATATCTTCTTCGTGATAAGCGTAGGCCGCGCCGACCTGCTCAGGGAAAAACCTGCCGCCGCGTCCGCCGCGAATCACCGCCGCATTGTCGCGATAGGCCGAGAGCACATTTTCACCCGACACCTCATTGGTGTTGCGAATCATCTGGAAGAGCGAGCGCGGCTGCCTGACGCCGTCGATTGTCCAACTGGCATTGAAGATCTTGTGGCGGCAGTGTTCGCTGTTGGCCTGGGCAAACATATACAGCTCAACGTCAGTGGGATTGCGCTTGAGCCGCGCAAACTCCGCGACCAGGTAATCGATCTCATCCGGCGCAAGCGAGAGGCCTAGATCGCGATCTGCCGCGGCAATCGCCGCCGCCCCGCGGCCTAGCACGTCGATATGCCCGAGCAGCTTCTGCGCACGATGCGCAAACAGCGCCTGCAACTCGTTTGCGCTTTCGAAAAACACGCTCTCGGTCATGCGGTCGTGCAGCGCGCCAGCCAGCGCATGGAGATCAACTGTGTGTTGAGAAACGATGCTCACCACGCGCGCGCGTTCGATGCGTTCAATCGTGCCAAAGCCCGTGTTGCGCAGGATGTCCGTCGCTTTACTGGACCAAGGTGACTGCGTTCCCACGCGCGGCGCAATCCACACACACTGGCTCGCCGCACGCTCCACGCCGGCACCCAGCAACTCGGCCAGCCTGTGGTGATCGATCCCACTCGCGGAATCAGCGCGCAGCAGCAGCAAGTACAGATACGACGCCTCGACCGCTTCCACGCCGGCATCGATGGCGCGCAGCCGGGCGGCCATCCGCGCGGCCTCGAATGCCGTCAGAGCCAGAGGCCCGGGCAGTATTCGCACCGTCGCACCATCAGAGGTGCGCGGAGAGATTTCTTGTGATGTAACTCGCGACATCTTCTGTGTGTTTGGCAGCGTCGTTCCGTTTTTGTTCCAGGGTGTTGAGATACTCTTCCGTAATGTCTCCGGTGATGTACTTCCCATCGAAGATAGCCGTGTCGAAGTGCGTGAGCCCGGGCGCGGCCTCGGTAATTGCCTGTTTTAGATCTTCCAGGTCCTGATAAATCAGCTCGTCGGCTCCAATATCCTTTGCGAGTTCCTGCACGCTCCGTCCGCTAGCAATCAACTCCGAGCGGGCCGGCATATCGATCCCATACACGTTGGGGAAGCGCACCGGAGGCGCCGCCGAGCAAACATAGACCTTCTTCGCGCCCTGCTCGCGCACCATGGCGATAATCTCTTGAATGGTGGTACCGCGCACGATGGAATCATCGACCAGCAGCACATTTTTCCCCTGAAAAAACTTGGGGATGGGGTTCAGCTTGCGGCGAACCGACTGCCTGCGCTGCGCCTGCCCGGGCATGATGAAGGTTCTGCCCACGTAGCGGTTCCTCACCAGCGCATCGCGATAGGGAAGGTTCAACTGTGCCGCAATCTCCTGCGCCGCCACGCGGCTGGTGGAAGGAATCGGAATCACGACATCGATGGGCAAATGCGCCCACTCCCGCTTGATCTTTTCGGCGAGCTTGGTCCCCATGTTGATGCGGCACTGATAGACCGATGCGCCATCCACCACCGAGTCCGGCCGCGCCAGATAGACGAATTCGAAGATGCAAGGGGTTTTCTCATACGCTAACGAGCTCACGTAAGAATGGCGGACGCCCTGCATGTCGATGAAGATCACCTCGCCCGGCGCCAGGTCGCGGTCCAGAGTAAACCCGCCGCCTTGCAGCGCCACGCTTTCCGAGGCGAACATGTACTCAGTTTCCTTGCCGTGGCCGCGCGTGCCGAAGACCAGAGGGCGAATGCCATGCAGATCGCGGAAGGCAAGCATGCCAATGCCGGCAACCATGGCAACGACCGCGTAGCCGCCCTTGCATCGCTGGTGGACCTCTTCGACCGCGGAGAAAACGTCGAGTTCCGTAGGCTTGATCGAACCGCGCTGCGCCATGGCATGCGCAAAGACATTCAACATCACCTCAGAGTCGGAACTGGTGTTCAGATGCCGCTTGTCCATCTGGAACAAGCTGCTGACGATATCCGAGACGTTGGTCAGATTGCCATTGTGCGCGAAGATGATCCCATACGGCGAGTTGACGTAGAAGGGCTGCGCCTCGGCCACCGACGAGCATCCCGCAGTCGGGTAGCGCACATGACCGACGCCCATTGTGCCCAGCAGGCGCGCCATATTGTCCGCCTTGAAGACATCGGTGAGCAGGCCATTGCCCTTCTCGAGATAAAACCGGTTCTCAAAGCATGTCGCTATGCCCGCTGCATCCTGGCCGCGATGCTGAAGCATCGAAAGGCCTTCATAGATAACCGAACTGACCGCACTATGACCGAAAACGCCGACAATACCGCACATGGTGCCTCACTGCCTGGCTGACGCCGGTGACCTTTCGTGCCTGCCACGCACTTCGCCGGCGGAAGTAAAAAAAGCTGAAGTTGCCTGTTTCCTCAGCGGATTCAGGTTTAGATCCAGAGTAAAGTGTTCAGCAGTCCAGCTTTGGCCAGGTTTTCCAGCCTGCTGCCAGTCTATTAAAGTGCTTTCCTCTATCATCTCCCATTCAGATGAGGAAAAATCGTACAAAATTCTCGGGAAGTAACAGATTTGCAGGCTGAGAAAGACACCCTGTTAACACCAGACTACTTCCTGGGGGCAAAAAGTCAAGTATGTGGCAAAAACAGGCCCAAAGGAGCAATTCCGCCGCAATTTTGCCGCCATTGAGGCCATCCTCTACGCCGGAACGCAGAGAAAACAATACGCTATACTCAACATATAGGGAGTCTGGCGAATGTCCATGGAGCCCTTTCTCGATCCGGCAGAGTTTTGCCTGGACAATATAGAGCACGGCTCGTTCGGCCTCTACGCCGGCACAACCTCTTTTTCCCAAAACCATCCGCCAAGACCTTCCTGCGCGATCATGGGGCAAGCACATGAGCTATGAGGCCAGAAGCCGCGCAATTGCCGACGCATTGATTGCGGTTGAGGGGGTGGCTTTTCTGCCGGCGGCGCCGATCACCTTCAAGTCCGGGATCAAGTCGCCGGTTTACTGCGACAACCGGAGGTTTCCCTTCTGGCCGGAGCAGTGGGCGAAGGTGATTGGCGGCTTTGAAGCCCTGATTGCCGAACGAAAGATACGGGTTGACGTTGTGGCCGGCGTTGAGGCAGCGGGAATTCCGCATAGCGCGGCGCTGGGATTCTCGATGCGCCTGCCGTCGGTCTTCATTCGCAAAGAACTGAAGGAGCATGGCACAAAGAAGCGCGTCGAGGGCGGCGATGTAACCGGCAGGCGGGTTGTACTGATCGAGGACCTGGTAACGACCGGGAGCAGCAGCATCGCGGCCATCGAGGCGCTGCGCGCCGAGGGCGCCGTTGTCAGCGATTGCCTGGCTATTATCAGCTACGGCTTTCCTGAGGCCGCGGAGAAGTTCGAGCATGCGGGCGTGCGGCTCCACACGGCAACGACGTTTCAGGCGGCGCTGGAAAGCGCGCTCAAACACAAGCTGATCGATGACGCCGGCGCGGCGGTGGTGCGCGACTGGCTGGAAGAACCACATTCGTGGGCTCAGCGGCATGGTTTTGAATAGAGGACTTGTGAACGCAGCGATGCAAAAGTTCGAGCGGCGGGCGGAGGCGGCGGGATCGCTGCTGTGCGTGGGGCTGGACCCTGAGTTTGACCGCCTGCCCGCGCACTTCAGAGGCAAAGAGCGGCCGCTGCTTGCCTTCAACCGGTGGATTATCGAGCAGACCCATCCGTATGTCGCCGCGTACAAGCCCAACATGGCGTTCTACGAGGCGCGAGGCGCGCAAGGACTGAAGGAACTCGAGATGACGATGGAGTATCTGCGCAGCGAGCATTCAGAGATTCTTACCATCTGCGATGCCAAGCGCGGCGATATTGGAAATTCAAATCGCGGATATGCGGCTTCCATCTTCGATGTGATGGGTTTTGATGCGGTTACGCTACACCCTTATCTTGGCAAGGAGGCGCTGGCGCCGTTTCTGGAGCGGCATGACAAGGTTTGCATTGTGTTGTGCCGGACGTCGAACCCCGGGGCAGGCGAGTTTCAGAATCTAAAGTCCATCGGCAGGCCGTTATGGGAAACGGTTGCGAGGCGCGTGAGCGCGGAGTGGAATGCCGCGGGCAACTGCATGCTGGTTGTGGGGGCGACCTGCCCGGAGGAGATGAGAAAAATTCGAGCGATTGCGCCGGAGATTCCTTTTCTCGTGCCGGGAGTGGGCGCGCAGGGCGGTGATGTGGCGGCGGTGGTCTCCGCGGGCCTGAACGCGCAGGGCAAGGGGCTTTTGATTAACAGCTCGCGGGGGATTCTTTTCAGCGACGTTCCCGCGGCGGCGGCGCGCGATTTGCGCGAAGAGATCAACGCCGCAAGAAAGGCCGCCCATGCTGCGCGTTGAGGGGAGGATCGCCAATCACGATCGCGAGTTTGAGGGCGCAATCGAAATCAACACAGAGACCGGGCTGATTGAGCGCGTGGGGCCGAGAACCGGCAAGAGCGATCTTGACCTTGACGGCCAGATTATTTTTCCCGGCTTTGGCGATCTGCATATTCACGCACGGGAAGATGCGAGCCAGTCGCAGGTCTATCAGGAGGATTTTGCAACGGTCTCCGCGGCGGCCATCCACGGCGGGGTAACACATGTTGCGGATATGCCGAACAATCCAGTTGCGCCGGTGGACGATGCACGATATGCGGAGAAGGAAAAATTGACGGCCATGTCGGCCGTGCATATAACGCTCTATGCGGGAATTGGTCCGGAGACCAGCCCGCTCAAGCGGCATGTGCCCTACAAGGCCTTCATGGGCCCGTCGGTGGGAGAATTATTTTTTACTTCGCCGAATCAATTGGAAGCCGTCATCACCAAGTATCGCGGCCAGAACGTCAGCTTCCATTGCGAAGACCCGGTGACGCTCATAGAAAGCAAAAACGCCGCGACCCATGAACAACGGCGACCGGCCAAAGCTGAAATCACGGCGACGGAGTTTGCGCTCACCCTGATTGAGCGCTACGGCCTGACCGGCAAGCTGTGTCATTATTCGACGAAGGGCGGTTTGGAAAAGATAGCGGCAGCCAAGGCGCGGGGCGTTCGCGTTACGGCCGAGGCAGCGCCGCACCATTTGTTCTTCGACGAGACCATGTTGACGGATAAGAACCGCCTGTGGCTAATGATGAATCCTCCGCTACGCGGCAGAGAGGACCGTCTGGCGCTGATCGCGGCGCTGCGCTCGGGCCTCGTGGATTATCTTGCCACCGACCACGCTCCGCACACGCGTGAAGAAAAAATGCGCGGCAGAAGCGGCGTGCCTCATCTGGACACCTACGGCGCGTTTGCCGCGTGGTTGATGGCGGAGCATGGATTTTCCGCCATGGATATTGCGCGCGTGTGCAGCTACAATCCGGGTTGCTTTGTAAAGGAGTTTTTGCCCGCGGAATTCGGCCGGGGATTTGGGGTGATCGAGCCAGGATACGCCGGTTCGCTCACCATTCTCAACCCCGATGCGCCGACCGTTATTCGGCGCGATAAATTGAAGACGAAGTGCGGCTGGTCTCCCTTTGAGGGATACACATTGCCTGGCCGCGTGACTTACACCATACTGAAAGGAAAAGTTTACCCGGCAAGCTGAGGAGGGTTACCCAGGATGGAAAAACTCAAGCACGTAATCAGCACGCGGCAATTCGACGATTCCGATTTTCTGCTCGGGCTCTTCGAGTCGGCGAATCGCATGGAGCGCGACGACGTATTCCGTGCACTGACGGGCCCCTTGCGCGGACGGATTCTGGCGACACTGTTCTTCGAGCCCAGCACGCGCACGCGGTTTTCATTCGAGGCAGCCATGCAGAAGCTGGGCGGCGGCGTGCTCTCCGCCGAAGATGCTCGCGACAATTCTTCGGCAACCAAAGGCGAGACCATCGGCGATACCGTGCGCGTGGTAAGCGGCTACGCCGACGTCATTGCCATCCGCCACTACGAGTCGGGGACGGCCGCGGAGGCGGCGAGAAACTCTCCGGTGCCCATCATCAATGCCGGGGACGGCGCGGGCGAGCATCCCACCCAGGCGCTGGCCGATATGTACACCATCAAAAAAGAGCTTGGCTGGCTGAGCGGATTGCGCGTCGTGCTGGTAGGCGACCTGCTATACGGAAGAACGATTCACTCTCTGCTGCCGCTGCTTTGCCTCTACACCGGCGTAACCATCGATCTGATCTCGCCGCAGTCCTTGCGCCTGCCGCCGCAGTATCGCGAGTATCTGGCCAACAAAGGAATTGCGTTCAACGAGGGCGAGAGGCTCGAAGGCGTTATCGAGCAGGCGGATGTTGCCTATATCACGCGCGTGCAAAGAGAACGGTTTGCCTCGCAGGCGGACTATGAGGCGGTCAAGGATGCGTATGTAATCAATGCGGAGATGGCCAACCGGATGAAGCCGCAATCGATCATCATGCACGCCCTGCCGCGCGTCAACGAAATCGCTCCGGATGTGGACGCCAATGCCCGCGCCGCTTACTTCCGCCAGGCAAAGAACGGCTTGTACATTCGCATGGCGCTGCTGAAATATCTGTTGTCCTAAAGCTGGTATCGTAAACCATCACCATTGAATCGCGGAGGCCAGTGACCCAGGTCTGACCATTCGTAGATGAATGGGCGTTCCATGTCTCGATTTTGAGAGATGGGAAACCACGAACCTCCATTCGTCACGCCGAAGGCGTACGCCTGGACGGCCAGTCCCCTACCTTTCTCTTCTCAACTACAATAAAGACGGGAAGTCCCCACGAGGAAAACCATGCCGCTCTCCGGAGAAGCCATTCGCCTGATGAACTACATTGACGACGTTGCCGTGACCCTGCGCCGCGTCCTGGCCACCATCCCCATCCTTACCGCCGAGGAGCGCGCCCGCGTCGCCGAGCACCTGCTCAACACCCGGCCCAACGCCGAGGACGTGGTTCAGGCCCTGTCCGGCAAGTAAGGCCCGCTCGTGCCACAACTCACCGTCGCCATCATCGGAGCCGGGCCGCTTGGCCGCTGGCTGGCCCTCTCCGCGGCTCGCGCAGGCTTTCCTGTCTTCCTCGAAGACGTGATGCCCGCCAACCTCCACTACGCCCAGGAGGCCCTTCGCCAAAAAGCAGGTCCTTCGACTGTGGTCGCTGCGGCGACCTCCGCTCAGGATGACAGCATTGGTAGGGTCGCCTTCGTCTCCACCATTGAAGAGGCCGTCCGCAACGCCGACCTGGTCATCGATTGCGTCCCTGACGAGCTGGAATCCAAGCTGGAGATTCTCTGGCTGCTGGACCGCATGGCCCCGCCGCGCGCTATCCTGGCTACGCCCACCACGCGCCTCTCCATCGCCGACCTGGCTCACTGCACCTACCGTCCGGCAAAGTGCATCGCTATAGCCGCCGAAGCCAGCGACCTGACCGGCAAAACAGAGGCCGCCAATTCTCAGGCCGGAGCCTCTATCAGTTCAGCCGTCCCGGAGATCCTCCTCCGCACCACGAACCAAACCGCCCCGGAGACGGTAGCCCTGCTCGACAGCTTCTGGCGGCAACTGGGCTTCACGACGCACTTCGAGCTCGACCCAGCCGAGCCGCTTTGCTGATCCGCCCCAGGCTAACTCGTTCAGCTACATCGGGTAGTAGGCATTACGGACGTACTGCTTCACCATGCGGTTGGTGTTGAAATAGGAGCCGTTGATGGCCAGCGTGGTGCGCATCAACTGAGCCCACCGCTCGGGCGTTTGGAAGAGCGGAACCACCGCCGTCTCGAGTTTTTGGTAGAGCGCGCTGGCCTCGGCAGCGTCATCGGCGCCGTCTTCGATGGCCCAGCCGGTGACGCCCTCGATGCAGCCCTCGATCCACCAACCATCCAGAACGGACAGGCTGGGGACGCCGTTCAGAGCGGCCTTCATGCCGCTGGTTCCGGAGGCCTCATAGGGCCGCTTCGGCGTGTTGACCCACACATCCACGCCCGCCGTGAGCAATGCTCCCAGCTCCCAGTCATAGTTTTCCATGTAAACGACGCGCAGTTTGTCGCTCGTCAGATGGCCTGCCTTCTCCACGACCTCCTCAATGAGCGCCTTGCCCGGATCATCCTGGGGATGGGCTTTGCCAGCGTAAATAATCTGCAAGCCGCCGGCTTTGGCGGCAATCTCTATCAGCCGCCGGGGATCGGTAAACAGAAGAGTAGCCCGCTTGTATGTGGCGGCCCGCCGCGCAAAACCCAGAGTGAGCACCTTGGGATCGAGAGTCTGATTGGCAGGCACTCCGGGGTGCGAGGCAACTTCGGCGAGCAAGGCCTCCTTGTTGCGAGCATGAGCCGAAAGAATCTTTTCCCCGGGAAGGTCGATGGAATTGCGCAGATAGAGATTGTCGCGCTGCCATGCGGGAATCTGCTCGTCCAGCATCTCCTGGAATGGCTTGGAGATCCAGGTAGGCGCGTGCACGCCGTTGGTAATGGGATTAATTTGGAACTCGGGGAACATGGCGCGGGAGACCTTGGCATGCTGCAGGGCCACGCCGTTGGCATAGCGCGAGAAGCGCAACGCCAGCAGCGTCATGTTCAACATTCCATCGCGAAAACAGTCCATCTTTTCCAGGCGCGCCGTGCGGTCGCCGCCCAGTATGCGAATGGCCTGCTCGGTGGAGAAGCGGTCGTGCCCGGCCGGAACCGGGGTATGAGTGGTGAAGACGCACTTCTTGCGCACCTGCTCGATGTCGGTTTCAGTAGCCGCGCCCAGCGGCCCGCCGCCCAACTGGCTCTCGATCAGCGCCAGTGTCAGCAGCGCCGCGTGGCCTTCGTTCATGTGGTACACATTCACCCGGTTGCCCAGCGCGTGCGCCATGCGCACACCGCCCATGCCGAGCACAATCTCCTGCTGCAATCGGTAGTTGGTATCGCCGCCATAGAGGTGATCGGTCAGGCCGCGATCCCAGCCCGAGTTTCCGTCCAAATCCGTGTCCAGCAGGTAGATCGGCACCACGTGTCCGTAGCGGCCCGCCAGGTCATAGCGCCAGCAGCGCACTGTCACAATGCGGTTTTCGATGGAAACCGTTACCCGCGCCTTCTCCTCAGTACAAAAATCCGCTGGATTCCACGGTTGAACATCTTCGCTCTGCTTGCCGTTATTGTCCAGAGTTTGCTTGAAGTAGCCTTTGCGATGCACCAGCGAGAAGGCCATCAAGGGAACGCCCAGGTCGGCCATGGAACGCAGTGTGTCTCCGGCAAGAACACCCAACCCGCCGGCGTAGGTGGGCATGGCCGGGTTGATCGCAATCTCCATCGAGAAGTAAGCGACCTGGCCTGGACTGGGAAATGTTACATACGGAAATGGTTCGGGTGATGTGGACTGCATGGTTATCGTGTCTCCACGGCGCTCCAAACCCAGGAAAGCGACGCACAGGGAAAATTATTATTGCGCGACTGGCTGGACGTGAGCAATCGTGCCCGGCCTAATCGAGGCAAACTCCTTTTGATTTTAGCAAGGAAAGCCACGGAGAACCGCTTCCGGCGGCTGATTGTCCGCCACAGGACAGGCAAATGGGCGTTACCAATGGGCAGAATCGAGGATGCGCATGGAATTCTTTGCGCGCGCCTATCAACTGCGATACTATCCCATCACCTCCGCGCAGCTCGCGGTCAGCCTCTCCCAGATGCGGTCCATCCACGCCTCGTGCTCGGGCTTCATCAGCACCGAGCGCAGGCAGGTGATCGTGCCCGCGGCAATTGCCAATTCATGGCTGGTTGCCGGCTCAAACCATGCCGCCGGCAATTGCACCAGCGCCAAGTGCAAATCCCGCGCGGCGCAGGCGGAAAAAACTCGTTGCGCCAGGCCGGAAGCCTGTGCCGGAGTCCCCACGGACAGGTCTTCATCCGTAGGGTGGTGTTTGGGTGATTGCGCCTTCACCTTCCACACCACAATATCGAGCTCCGGCGCACCGGCTGCCAGCGGCTGAAAGTGTCCAGTCTTATCCTGGCGCAGCCGCCGGTCCAACTCGAGGGCTGCCGCTCTGCCGCGAGCCAGTCCTCGGGCAAACTCGCCCCCCGGCACAAGCGGCAAAAGCCGCTGCGTGGCCCACAACGCCACCGCCGAAGCCCCGGCCCGCGAACACTCCAAACTGATTTCGCCCAGGTGTAATTGCCTGGAGGTGAAGTAGGTGTAGGGCGAATCGTGCTTGTAGAAACGCCCTACCGCCGGATCGCGAAAGAGCACGCAGCCGCAGCCATAGGGCTGCAAGCCGTGCTTGTGCGGGTCGATCACGATGGAGTCAGCCTGGCTTATTGCAGCAAAGGCCCGTTGCGCCGGCTCGGCTAGAGAAATGAGGCGGAAATAGCCGCCGTAAGCCGCGTCTACATGCACACGGAAGTTGTACCGCTCGCGCAGCGCCAGAATCTCGGCGAGCGGGTCCACCGCGCCCATAGCCGTGGTGCCCAGCGTCGCCACTACCGTGCCCACATCGCCCTTGCGCAGTTCGGCTTCCAGCGCGTTTAGGCTCATGCGTCCGCGGCAATCGGCGGCAACCGACGCATACTCCAGTTTCAGAACGGCGGAGATTCGCTGGTGGGTATAGTGCGCCTGTTCGGAACCCACAATCCGCTTGCCGGGTGCGAGCTGTCCGGCCACCCACAGCGCCTCCAGGTTAGCCAGCGTGCCGCTGGAGGTCAGGTGGCCCAGAAACTCCGTCCAGCCGAAGATTCCGGCGATTTCGCGGACGGCCTCGATCTCCATCTCCGAACTGGCCCGGCCGCCGTCGCGCGCGTGGTTGTTGGGGTTGATGCTCATGGCCAGCGCATAGGCAGCCCGAGCCACCGGATGCGGCGGCTTGAGCATCTGACCGGCATAAAGCGGGTGAAAGTAGGGGTAATTGTCGCCCATGCGGCGCGCCACTTCTTCCAGAATCGGCGCCATAGCTGCTGGGTCAGCCACGGATCCGAAATCGGGCAAAGCCTCGAAGTGCTTTTCCATCAGTTCGGTGGCGCGGGACAACAGGCCGGGGACAGGGTCCTTGGGCATCGGTAACCTCTTGCGGTAACACAAACAGAGTACGACGTTAAGGCTTTCTAATTCAATCATTTCCGAAAAAGTAAACGGGAAAAATGTAGCCAGACGACACAATTTTCGCACTATTTATTGAAAAGAGATGCTACACTGCTTTCAGCGTTAGACCGAAGCGGGCGTGAGCAGCACTCGCCCTCCAAGCAAGATCCTGCCAGTGGTCGCTCCGATTCATCCAGCGCAATTCAATTCAGGAAATACGAACAAATGGAACAAGGCACCGTGAAGTGGTTCAACGACGCGAAGGGCTTCGGCTTCATCTCGCGTCAGAACGGCGAAGACGTATTCGTGCACTACTCTGCAATCACCTCCAGTGGTTTCAAGAGCCTGCAGGAAGGTCAAGCCG
>Ga0326728_10004709_pt1 | contig 39817 bp, 38 predicted proteins | sample MB3enrmetagenome_FD_207602 | JGI IMG/M metagenome (GOLD analysis project Ga0326728, IMG submission 207602) | Lab enriched peat soil microbial communities from McLean, Ithaca, NY, United States - MB31MN | ecosystem: Environmental > Terrestrial > Soil > Wetlands > Peat | place: USA: New York... | reverse complement strand
GCGGCCGGCGCGACGGTCGGGCTGGGGACCGACTCCGTCGCGAGCAACAACTCGCTGTCGATGCTCCGCGAGATGCACGTCGCCGGGCTCGTGCAGAAGAACCAGCGCTGGGACGCCTCGGTCCTCCGGGCACAGGAGCTCCTGGACCTCGCCACAATCGAGGGGGCCAAGCTGCTCGGTCGAAACGCCGACCTCGGCTCGATCGAGGTCGGCAAGCGCGCGGACTTCTCGCTCGTCCGGCTCGACCACCCGAGCGTCGTGCCGGCGCGACCCGAGGCGATCGTCTCGCACCTTGCCTACGCGATGAGCGACGAGGCGATCGATTCGGTCTACGTCGAAGGGCAGCCGGTCGTCCGTCATCGGAGCCTAGTCCGAGCCGACTGGGAGCGGCTGCGGCAGGACGCGGAGGCGGCGAGCGGGGCGCTCTGGGCCGACCGACCGGGCCGATAGCGCCCGTCCTCCGCTAACCCCCGAGCTCCTTGGACAGGGCCTGCGCGAGCGCTTCGGCGAGCGCGGCCGGGCCCCCGGGAACCCCCAGTTCGGCGACGCCGCCCAGCTTCGTCGAGGGACCCCCCCGCGGGAGCGCGAAGAGCTCGTCGACCTCGCCGCGGTCCACCTCCCACGAGACGCTCCCATGGTGGAGGAGCGCGCTCGAGGTGACGTGCTGGGCGGCCGCTCCCAGGACCTTCGCCTCCGTCGCGAGGATCTCCCCGCGCGCGGACAGGGGGCAGTAGTCGTTGACGAGCCCTGGAGCGCCGACCCAGCTCGCCCGGATCCCTAGCGCTGCGAGGCCGGTCACGACCCCGCGGCCGAGCCGCCCGTAGGCCCGCGCGAAATCGCGGCCCACGCGAGGGTCCGACCGCGGAAGGATGACCGCCCATACGATGTCGTTCTCGAGGTGGAGGACGCCCGTCCCGCCGGTGGTCCGGGGGACCGTGGGGACGCCTTTCTTCCGCGCACGGAGCAGGTACGGGGCGTCCGGGACGACCCCGATGCCGAAGCTCACCACGCGCTCGCGGACGACCCCCACGCGGACCGCCGGGGCACCGCGACGGAGCAGCGCCTCCTGGAAGCGGACCTCTTCGGCGAACCCAACTCGGCGAGCGCTCGCCCCGGTGTTCGGCGCCTCCGGGGAGCTCTCGCGCTGCGGATCCACGGACACCTGCCGGCAGGGCCCGGCATCGACCGGTCCAAAGCATATGAGGCCGGGCCGGCTCTCGGCCGTATGGCCGAGCTCGAGACGTTCCAACTGCGGCCGGGGGACGCGGCGCCGAAGTTCGCCCTGCCGGGGACCGACGGCCGCACCTGGACGCTAGCCGACTTCGCCGACCGAGAGCTCCTCCTCGTCGTCTTCTGGTGCAACCACTGCCCGTACGTCCTGGCGTGGGAGGGGCGCGCGATCGACCTCGGGAAGCGCTACGGCCCGAGAGGGGTGGGCGTCGCGCTCATCAACTCGAACGACGCGACGGCGTACCCGACCGATGGCTTCGAGGCGATGGTCGCCCGAGCCCGGGAGAAGCAGTACCCGTTCCCTTACCTGCGTGACGAGACCCAGGAGGTCGCCCACGCCTACGGGGCCCTGGTGACGCCCCATCCCATGCTGTTCGACCGGGAACGGCGGCTCCTCTTCCAGGGCCGGATCGACGACAGCCACGACCACCCGGAGCGGGTGAAGGACCGGTACCTCGAGCGTGCGCTGGAGCAGGCCCTGGCGGGACGGTCCGTGGACCCTTCCACGCTACCGGTCGTCGGGTGCACGGTCAAGTGGCGGGCGTAGCGCCCGGCCCGTCCTTCCGCGGCGACCGCCCGCCCCGGCGGCCCGGATCGCGGTCCGCCGTGCCTCGAACGCCTCGGCGAGCGCCGGATTGACCGCCGCCCCGGCGCGGTCGAGCCTCGAGGCGATCGCGACCTTCGCCGCGAGCGACCGCGCGAGCTTCCCTCGCTGAGCGCGCGGCGCCGACTGGACGGCGGGATGCAGGAACAGGAGCCCGTGGCGAGGGGGCGGAGCCCGCCCTCGAAGGTGCTCGAAGAACGCCCGCTCGGCCCCGAGGACCTGAACGGTGCTCGCCGGCAGGTGCGCGAGCCGGTCGAGCCCTCCGGCTTGGGCGATCATGCGCGCCGCGAGCTCGGGCCCGAGCAGACGGTTCAGGTTCGGGGCCCGAACCGGCACGGAGGCCCGCAGGGCCTCGTCGACCGCCGACCGAGCGTCGCCGAGCGCGAGGAAGAGCTCGGCCAGGCGCCGCCGCGCGGCGATCACGGACGGGTCCTCGGGGGAGAACGACGCGGCCGGGGGCCGCTCGAGGAGGGCCTTGGCCGCGGCGAGCGGCGCCTGGCCTTCGAGCTCGGGAAGGTCGAGGGCCGCCCAGCTCGAGACGCGTTCTCCGATCAGGTTCGAGGCCCGGTCGATGTCGCGCAGCGCGCGCACCGCCTCCTCGACATGGACCGAGGGGTCCCAGGCGGCCGCGAGCGCAAGCTCCGCCCGGCGGAGCATGGCGGTGCGATGCACCGCAGGGTCGGCCCCCACGTCGGGGGCGTCGGGCGCCGAGGGATCGAGCACCACCCCGTCCCCGGCGAGCCGGCGGTCCCGGGTGCGCCATCTCTCCTCCCCCCGGGAGTCGAGCAGCCGCTGCTCCGCCGGCGTGGTCTCTCCTGCCGCGCGCTTCTGCCCGTCCTCGGCAAGAGCCTCCACCTCGAGGCTCGATCGCACCTCTCGAACGACCGCCCCGCCGTCGAGAAGGTAGGCGCCGTGCCAGGCCGACGCGAGCGTCTTCGCGGTCACCGGTCCTTCCCTCGCCTTGCGGCGCGCGGCCCACGGCCGCGCGGGTCGCGAGCGGCGGCACGTCCCGGGAGATTATGAGCGCGGCCGGGCTCGGGCGCGAGGATGGCAGTCCCCCATGACCTGGTGCGCCGGGAGCGCCGAGGCGCGACCCTGCTGCTCACGCTCGACCATCCGCCGGTGAACGTGCTCTCGATCCCGGTCGTCGAGGCGCTGGCGGAGGCGTTCGACGTGGCCGAGGCGGACCCGCAGGCGCGCGTCGTGGTGCTCGCCAGCGCGGCCGAGAAGGCGTTCGGGGCAGGCGCGGACGTCCGCGAGATGCGAGCGTTGACGCTGGAGGCGGCCCGAGCGCACGCCGCACGCGGCCAGGCCCTGACCCGCCAGATCGAGCGGCTGCCCCTCCCGGTGGTCGCGGCGGTGCACGGCGTGTGCTTCGGCGGCGGCCTCGAGGTCGTGCTCGCCTGCGATTTCGTCGTGGCGAGCGAGGACGCGCAGTTCGGCCAGCCGGAGATCAACCTCGGCGTGATGCCGGGCTGGGGTGGCACACGCCGCCTGCCGCGACGGATCGGAGCGGCCCGGGCGCGCCGGTGGATCCTCACGGGACGAGCGGTGACCGCCCGCGAGGCGGAGGCGGCAGGGCTCGTCGACCGGCTCGTGCCGCGAGCCGAGCTGCTCGCCTCCTCGCTCGCCCTCGCCGAGGAGCTCGCCGAGAAGCCGCCCGTCGCGCTCGCGACGGCCAAGTATGCCCTGCTGCGCGCGATCGACCCGGGAATCGACGAAGGCCTCGCCTACGAGCTCGACCTCTGGTCGAGGCTGTTCGGCACGGAGGGCCAGCGGGAGAGGATGGCCGCGTTCCTCGAGAAACGCCCCCCACCGCGCCTCGACCGCTCCCGGTGGAAGGAGGAGACCGCGGGATTCCCGTGGGCGCGCGACGGGCCGTCGGCCTCCGAGGGAAAGCGCGATAAGGCCTCGGCGCCGCCACGGCGCTGACGCGCCGCGGTGGCTCAGCTGGCAGAGCGGCTCCTTGGTAAGGAGCAGGTCGAGGGTTCGAACCCCTCCCGCGGCTGACTCTTCTTTCGGTCGCCCGTCGTGCCTCGAGGGCACGCGCAGCTTCGCGCGGGCCGCGAGCACCACATGCCCTCGACGGCCGAGAGGGAGGGCGGGTCCCCTGACCTCGGGTGACCTTTAGGCGGGCCCCGCTGCCCGTGCCCTAGCGACGCAATCATGTGGACGCGCAGGTTCGTTTCCGCCGTTGATGCCTCCCTGGTACGCCCGTGGATCGCGCCGGCTCTACCGGGAGCTGATCGCTGACGCGCTTCCGGGTCTCCGCCTCCGTCACCTCCGCATCCACACGGAGGGCTGGCAGAACGTCGTGTTCGAGGTCAACCAGGCGTACATCTTTCGGTTCCCGCGCTCGTCCGCCCACGCGAAGCTGCTGGCGACGGAGATCGGCCTTCTCCCTCACCTGGCCGCGCGCCTGCGCCTTCGGGTTCCCCAGCCCTTCGTGGTCGGTAGCCTTCCGGGCCGTCGGGGATGGCCGTTCATGGGCTACCGCCGGATCCCCGGCGAACCGCTCGAGTGGGACCACGTCGGTCCCCGGCGGAGAAGCCGTCTTGCCGACGACCTGGGCCCGTTCCTGCAGGACCTGGCGCGGTTCCCGGTAGCTGTGGCTCAACGACTCGGGGTCCCTGGAGGAGGGCCCGAGATCTGGCGAGCCCGACACGAGGCGGAGTTCCGCCGTTTCCGCGAGCGGGGACATCGAGTGATACCCCCTCGCCTCCGGGAGGCCGCGGACCGTCTCTTCCGACAGTACCTCGGCGAGGAGAGGAACTTCCGCTGGCGCCCCACGCTGCTCCACCGGGAGGTGCACGGGGGCCACGTGCTCACCGCCCGAGGTCGGGTCACCGGTGTCATCGACTGGGGGTTCGCCTGCGTCGGGGACCCGGCCCGGGAGCTCGCCTACTGGGCCGCTCACTTCGGGGGCGAGGACCTCGAGCGGCTCTCGAGGGGTCGCCTCCGTGCGAACGACGAGACGTTCTTCGAGCGAGTGAGAACGTACCGCTCGCTCATCCCGGTCTATCACATCCTCGGTGGGGAGGCGGTCGGTGACCGGGCCATGGTCCGCTCCGGCCTTCTCGACCTGCGCAGGGCGGTCCTGTTCCCGGCGGAGCCGGGGCGGCCCTAGCCCCTGGCCAAGGTATCGCCGGGCCGGGTTGGCGCGGCATCTGACCCTCGTTCGGTCTCGCCGGCTCGGCCGCCGCGCCGTTCCTAGGACCGGATCGGGCCGCGTGGGCGAGGCCGCCGGCGAGGCGTTCGCCGCGGCTCCTGGTAGGCCCTCTGGATTCGAGCGATACCATCGGCCCGCACGATGAGACGAGCGACGGACCTGCCGGTCCATTTCCTCCATGCCGGATCGCCGGAGGCGATGTGGTCCCGGATCCGCGTCGAGGAGATGCGCCCGGTCCGCCGGAAGCGAACGACCTTCACCTTTCCCTTCGCCCGTCGCGCCAGTCCCGACCTCTCGGTCGAAAGGAGGAGGATGTCGGGCTTGCATCGACGGATCAGGTTGTTGAGGGCCCACGACACCGAGGGCCCGTCCCGAAGCGTGACCACCCTGACCCCCCGGATCCCGCTCTCCTTGAGGTAGGCCTCCATCATCGCCTTCCTCTCACGGGCGCTGAACGGGTCGGTCCTCGTGTTCTTGCGCTCGGAACTGCCGACCGCCACGACGAGGCGGCACGCCTTTCGGAACCGCCGAACGACGCTCAGGTGTCCCTTGTGGGGCGGGTTGAACCGGCCCCAGTAGACCCCCACGATCCTTCGTGCGCCCAAGGTCCCCCTTACTGGAACGGCATCTGACGGTCATCTGTTTTCGCGGCCCGGGGCTCACCGGGGTCCGACCACGAGAGCCGCTTCCACGTAGGTCGTCGGGGGGCCTCCCGTGATGTCGCCGGCGCTTCTCCTACGCGGGGCGTTCTCCCGGCTCGAGGAGGGGATCGCCCCCGCCAGCCCCCGGCGGACCGCCGTCCGCGACCTAGGACTCGCGGCTGTCCTTGGGAGGTCGGTCCTGTCGGGCTCGGCGAGCTGTCGACAGAGCGAGACCCGCCGGCGCGAACCACGTGTAGAGGTCCAACACCAGCTGACCTGCCGCGACCAGCGGGTCGTCCCGCATGAGGTCCCGGGCCCGGGACAGCTTGTCCGTCCTGAAGATGATCAGGCCTCGGAGCTCGGTTTCCTCTTCCATCGGTCCGGTGGTGAGGAGCTCTCCGGATTCCCTCAGCCGACGCAGATGCGCTAGGTGGCTCTCCTGCAAGGTCCCGGCTTCCTCAGGGGTCGGCCGGGATGCGGAGGCGGCCCGCCGCAGGAGCCCGACGACGTAGTGGGTCATCGGCGGCAACCGATCGACCTCAGGGACGGGGCGACCCCTCGAGCTCATCGCGCACCCACGTCAGGCTAGCACCCGCGGGTTCAAGATACGCTCCGCGGGCCACCCAGGCCGCTCGACCCGATTCGACCCACGGCCGCGGCAGGTCTCGGACCCGGGTCGGCGGCGGGGCCCTCCCGTGTCGGGAACGGCTCCGTGAGGCTCCAGTTCCCGACTGCGCGAGCCCGCGACCCCCTCGGGGCGTGGGTCCGGCGCACGCGGCCCGTTCACACCGGCGACGCACGCTCGAAGGGGGATCATACGGACGGACGGCGACCCCGGAAAGAGGGATCGGACCGAAGGGTCCAAGAGCATCGGATCCGTGAACGCGCGAGCGAGGACGATGCCGACGGTTCGTGACCCGGTCTGTGGCATGTCGGTCGACCCGGAGCACGCTCCCGCGAAGGGCACCTACGCCGGTCAGGTGGTCTGCTTCTGCAACAAGGCCTGCCAGCGCAAGTACGAGGCGTCGCACAAGCCGGATTGAATCGGGTCCCTGCTCAGCCGCTCGCCACGACGCCCCAAGGCGGCTCTTCCGCCGAGGGAACCGGCGAACCCCGCGTCTCACCCTCCAGCGTCTTATACGCAGGCCACCATGGGCGCGCCCGTAGCGGGGTAGGGTAGTCAGGAAAGCGGCCGGCGCCGCCGGCCGTCCTGAAATCCCGACGGGCTCATAACCCGTAGATCCATGGTTCAAATCCATGCCCCGCTATCTCTCCGCTTAGCCCCCCACAACGCCGCTGCGCCCAGGGGAGGAAGCGGGGATCGGCCCTGCGATCCGGGCTCGGGCCGCGATGTCAGTCGTGGATGATGGGCGGGGCCGCCGCCTTCGCCTTCGTGCCCTTCCGCCGGGTCGGGCGCTTCCGTTCCGGGTCCGCGCCCCCGGCGGTCGCCGCAGGCGAGCCAGCCGGCGGGACGGGAGCTGTCGGCTCTGGGGGAGCCACCGGCGGCGAGACCGGCGCGCTGGGCACGGCCGAGGGGGCCACAGGGACCGGCGGAGCTTGGCCTTTCGAGGGAGGCGCCGGTCCCGGATTCGGGTGCGGCGCGCTGGCAGGGGCGGGCGGGGACGGAGCCGCGGCCCTTGCGGGGGCAGCGGGCTCGGGCACAGGAGGAGGTAGGGGCTGAGGAGCCGAAGGCACCGGGAGGATCGGAACGAACTCACCCGGCTTCCAGGTGTGGGGCTGGCGGAGAACGGTGGGATCCTTCACGAACAGGTCGGCGTGCCCGCATCCTCGGCACACTCGGGTACCGATGGCGAGCTCGCCGCCGCTGCGGAGCGAGAGCCCGCCGCGGCCGATCCCGCCCGTCCTCAGGTTGTCCGCCCACACGAAGTCGCTCCCACCGCAGTTGCTACAGACCGGCACCGGCCATCCCCAACGTAGAAGCACCCTCGTTCCGTAATAAGAACGAGAGGTCGGAGGACCACCCACGCGACCTCGCGAAATGGCCTTGTACGATGCCGCCGTGCAGAGCTGGATGGACCGCGCCCCGTTCCACAGGATCGCGGTCGCCACCGACGGCTCGGAGAACGCGGCCGCGGCGCTCGCCATCGCGATCGACCTCGCGAAGCGGTACTCGGCGGACCTCCTGGTGATCGCGGTCGCGCCGCTCGCGCCGGTCTTTGCGTCCCCCAACGAGCCGCTCGTCCCGGCGGCGGTCCCCCAGAGCACGGTCCCCCGCTACCGCGAGCTGATCGACGCCGCGATCGCCGAGGCCAGGTCGGCCGGGATCCCGAACGTCAGCGGGGTCTGCGAGGAGGGCGTCGTGGTCGATGAGGTCCTCGCCCAAGTGGGGGCCCACCGGTCCGACCTCCTGATCGTCGGGTCCCGCGGGCTCTCGGCGGCGAAGCGGCTGGTGCTGGGCAGCGTGTCGGCGGCGCTCGTCACCCACGCACCGTGCCCGGTGCTCGTGGTCCGTCCGCCTACGACGGCGGGCTGACGACCGTCTTCACGCTCACGCGCGTCGGGATCGGCAGCTTGTGCGAGGCCTTCCGCAGCGCCTCCTTGGCATCCGCGAGGTGGGCCTCGGTCGTGTAGACCGTCAGTAGCTCGGCCCCGATCTCGGCGCGCACCGCGTGGCCGACCGCCTTGCCGAACGCCCCCCGCATCCCGTCGGAGATACGGTCGGCGCCGGCGCCCATCGCCATCTTGTGCTCGCGCAGGATCTGGTGAGGGTACCGGCGGACCTTGAGGTGGAACTCGTTCGGCGCGGTCCGCTCCATGACCCGGACGGCGCTGACGCGCGCGGCCTCGAGGGCGGTGTCACGAACCTGGGCGGCCTCCTCGGCGCCGAGCGACAGGCTGAGCGGAAAGGAGGCATGCAGATTGCCCGTGTCGAACTGCGTGACACGGCAGGTCGGGATTCCGCCCATGTACTCCTGGCGGGTGTAAACCTGGCCCTCGACCTTGCGGTACATGCGCGCCGGCTTGCGGGTCATGGGCGCGGGCGACCGGGGGGGGTTAGAAAACCCTTGCGTCGGCGCGGACGCCCAGGGAGCGAGCCCCGTCCCGCGCGACCGGGCCGGTCGAAGTGTCGTACTCCCACGGCCCAGGACGTGCCGGTCCGCCTCCCCGCACCGCAAGGAGGCGGGCGCCTTTCCGGGCGACCGCGACCTCGCGGAACGGCACGCCGGCCTCGGTGAGCCACCGTCGGACCCTCGCCCCTCCTTCCCCGGGCGCCGGGGCCGCGAAGAAACTCCGCCCGAACATCGCCTGGGCCGCCCGCGCACCGCGGCGGCGGAGGCCCCGAAGGATCGTCGTGAGGCGAGGCGTGGTGAGGCGAACGGAGTCGGTGAACCGCTCCGAGACCGTCCAGAACGCCTCCCAGCTCGGCCCGGCGGCGAACGCGTCGAAGAGCTCCGTCCCGCCCGCGAACCCGCGCATGCGGGCCGAGTCGCGGAGCACGCCCGGCGAGCGGATCGGGGCTCCCGCCGTCCCGACGAGGACGGTCCGGTCGACCGGTTCCCGGACGATGCGACCGAACGGAGGGAGGCCGGCCCGCAGGCGCACCTCGAGACCGCCTCCGAGGATCGCCGCTACGCCGCCCAGGCCCCCGCCGCCGAAGAGGTCGGCGAGGTGGGCCACCTCGACCGCCCGCCTCCGGGGGATCTCGAGGGCCGCGGCGACCGCGAGGCCCGTCGCGAGCGCCCCGGCGGCGCTCGACCCGAAGCCCTGGCCGATCGGGAGGGCGTGCTCGAGGCGCACCGTGAGGCGTCCCCCTCGGCGTGCCAGGAGACGACGAGCCACCGCCTCGGAGATCTCGAGGGGAGACCGCACATCGGCGGTCATGCGGAGCGTCGAGCGGGTCGCGGCCTGCCACTCGGCACACGCCTGGACCCCGGCGTCGAGGACGAGCCCCGCGCCGAGCGAGCCGCGCCCGCGGGGGTCGCGGGAGTCCAAGCGCGGGACGAAGATCCCGCTCACATGCGCGGGCGCGAACGCCCGTCCGTAGCGGACCGAACCGTCGGGCACCGCTCCTCGGCCCGCGGCCAAGGTCGAGTACTTATAAGCGGCCTCGTCTAGAGACTCACCGCAGCGCCGTCGAGCCGCGAGTACTCAGGGATAGCATGAGCGATTCCGAGGCCCCCGTCGAACCCCCCCGCGAGACGTTCGACCGGGTGAACTTCCTCGAGCTTCGCAACACCCAGCTGGCCGAGGCGATCAAGCGCGTCGAGAGCGAGCGACACTACATGGAGGCGGAGATCCTCCGGCTCCAGCGCGAGGTCAAGCGCCTCAAGACCGAGCTCGACCGTCTGCGCTACCCGCCCCTGATCGTGGGCAGCGTCCGGGACGTCCTGACCGACGGTCGCGTGATCGTGAAGTCGTCCACCGGTCCGGACTTTGTCGTCAACGCCGCCGAGAGCGTGGAGCACGCGAAGATCACCGTCGGGAGCCGCGTGGCTCTGAACAAGCAGACCCTCGCGGTCATGGGGGTCCTGCCCGCGTCGCTCGACCCGCTCGTCACGGCGAGCGAGATCGTCGACAAGCCCTCCGTCACCTACCAGCAGATCGGCGGGCTCTCCGACCAGATCCGCGAGATGCGCGAGGCGGTCGAGTTCCCTCTCCTGCGCTCGGAGCTCTACAAGAAGGTGGGGGTCGACCCGCCCAAGGGGGTTCTGCTCATCGGCTCCCCCGGCACCGGCAAGACCTTGATCGCCAAGGCGGTCGCCCACCACACCAACGCGACCTTCGTCCGCCTGGTCGGGAGCGAGCTCGTCCAGAAGTACATCGGCGAGGGTGCCCGGCTGGTCCGCGAGCTGTTCCAGCTCGCCCGCGAGAAGGCCCCGACGATCATCTTCATCGACGAGGTCGACTCGATCGGCGCGAAGCGGCTCGAGGTCGCGACCAGCGGCGACCGCGAGGTCCAGAGGACGCTGATGCAGCTCCTGGCCGAGATGGACGGCTTCGAGCCGCTCGCCAACGTCAAGATCATCGCGGCGACGAACCGACCGGACATCCTGGACGACGCGCTGCTGCGGCCCGGGAGGTTCGACCGGATCATCGAGGTGCCGGTCCCGTCGTTCGCGGGCCGCGTCGAGATCTTCAAGATCCACACCCACGGGATGGCGCTGCGCGAGCCGATCGACTTCGACGCGATCGCGAGCCGGTGCGACGGGTCGACCGGGGCGGACATCCGGGCGATCTGCACGGAGGCCGGCATGTGGGCCATCCGCGAGGAGCGCGACAGCGTGACGGCGGCGGACTTCGACCGCGCGATCGAGAAGGTCGTCGGCGAAGAGGAGCTCCGCAAGGAGTCCGTCACGATGTTCGCCTAGGGCACCGCTCATCCCTACGTTCGGTCCCTCGGCGGACCTCGGTCGGATCTGCCGCGTCCCGCCGGGTCGGTCGGGGCCCGCGAGCCTCTACGGCGCGACCGAAAACCGGCCGAGCAGGCGAGGCCCGGCGGGGACCGACAGGTCGAGCAGGAGGGCGCGCATCCCTGTCCGGTAGGCCACGGGCCGGTCGGTCGTGACCTTCGTGCCGCCCGCGTCGAGCCGCTCGACGTCCGCGGGCACGACCTGCAGCCCCAGCGCGAGGTGCAGGCGGGCCCCTTGGCCCGCGTCGCCCCGGTAGTACCGGCATCGCTCCAAGGGTCCGCCGGCGACCGAGGTCCCCTCGGAAAACGCTCCCGCGGGAGCGAGCACCTGGCCGCGCTCGAGCTCGTCCGCGTCGACCCCTTTCAGGGAGACGCCGACCCGCTCGCCGCAGGCGGCGTCCTTGCGGTCGACGTCGTGCACCTGGATCGACCGGATCTCGATTTCCTTGCCGGTGGGGTGCAGCCGGAGCCGCTCGTGGGCGCGGAGCACCCCGCGCCGGACGACGCCTAGGGCGACCGCACCGACCCCTTTCACCGGGAAGGCGTGGTCGAGGGGGACCTCCACCGGACCGTCCACGACCGGGGCGTTCCACCCCTCCACCGTCGAGCGCAGGCTCGGCAGGTCGAGCGGCCGTCGGGGGGCGCGCTCGAGCCGGGTCCCCTTGAGCACCCGGTCGAGCTCCGCGTCCCCTACCGCGGGACCGACGACGACGGTGGTCGGCACGTCGGCCAGGTCGACGGCCGCGATAGCCTCTCCGACCGGGCGGGTGAGCTCGAGCACCGCGAGGAGGCACTGGTCCGCCATCGCAAGGGCTTGGACGAGCGGGGTGAGCTTCTCCGGGAACTGCGTCGGCTCGACGAGCGTCGTCGCGTGCTCGTCGTGGACGGCGTTGTAGAGGGTGAGGTCGGAGCTCGTCCCCTTCTTGCCGAGCTCCTTGGCGAGGTCGTTCGTCCCGACCACCGCCACCGTCACCGAGCCGGGCATCGCCTACGCCCCCGACCTTTGCCGCCCGACCGTGAGGGTGATCTCGCGGCCCCTCGCTCCGACCTCGACGCGGGCGCCGTCCGGGACCTCGCCCGCGAGGAGGCGCTCCGTCAGCGGGTCGACGACCAGGCGCTGGATCGCCCGCTTCAGGGGCCGGGCCCCGAACGCGGGGTCGAACCCCTCCGCCGCGAGGAGCTTGCGCGCGGGCTCGGTGACCTTCAGGGTGATCCGACGGTCCTTGAGTCGGGTCTCGAGCTGGGCGAGCTGCAGCTCGACGATCGCGGCGATCTCCCGCTCGCCGAGCGGGCGGAAGATCACGACCTCGTCCAGCCGGTTGAGGAACTCCGGCCGGAAGTGGGAGCGCAGGGCCCGGTCGATCACCGCCTTCTCCTCCGAGGCCGTCGACGACGGGGACAGCTCGTCGGTGCCGAGGTTGCTCGTCAGGATCACGACGGTGTTGCGGAAGTCCACGGTGCGCCCCTGCCCGTCGGTCAGGCGCCCGTCGTCCATGACCTGGAGCAGGACGTTCACGACGTCGGCGTGCGCCTTCTCGATCTCGTCGAAGAGCAGGACGGTGTACGGATGGGTCCGGACCGCCTCGGTGAGCTGGCCGCCCTCCTCGTAGCCGACGTACCCCGGCGGCGCGCCGACCAGGCGCGCGACGGTGTGCTTCTCCATGTACTCGCTCATGTCGATGCGCACGAGGGCCCGCTCCGAGTGGAACAGGAACGCGGCGAGCGCCTTCGCGAGTTCCGTCTTGCCGACCCCGGTCGGCCCGACGAACAAGAAGACCCCGATCGGTCGGTTCGGGTCCGCAAGCCCCGAGCGCGAGCGGCGCACGGCGTTCGCGACCGCCCGCACCGCATCGTCCTGGCCGACGACGCGGGCGCGCAGCTCGTCCTCCATCCGGCGCAGCCGCTCCCGCTCGCCGGCGAGCATCCGCTCGACCGGGACCCCGCTCCACTTCGCGACCACGCGCGCGACATCCTCCTCGCCGACCTCCTCCCTGAGGAGCGTCGGGCGGGAGGCGTCCGTCGAGTCGGCGGCGGTGAGCTTCGCGAGCTCCTTCTCGAGCTCGGGGAGCCGGCCGAACTTCAGTCGCGCCGCCGCCTCGAGGTCGCCGGCGCGCTCCGCCCGCACCTCCTCGGCGCGCGCGGCGTCGACGTCGGCGCGCAGCGCGCGCAGCTTCCCGACCTTCACGCGCTCGCGCTCCCACTGGGCCCGCAGGCCCGCCTCCCGTTCGGAGAGGCCCGCGAGCTCGCGCTCGAGGACCTTCAGGCGGTCCCGGCTCGCGGGGTCCGATTCCTTGGCGAGGGCCATCCGCTCGATCTCGAGCTGGCGGATCCGGCGGGTGAGCTGGTCGAGCTCGCTCGGCCGGGAGTCGAGGGCGAGCCGGACCCCGCTCGCCGCCTCGTCCACCGCGTCGATCGCCTTGTCGGGGAGATGGCGGTCGGCGATGTAGCGGGCGGACAGGGTCGCGGCCGCGACGAGCGCGGCGTCGGAGATCCGGACCCCGTGATGGAGCTCGTAGCGCTCCTTGAGGCCGCGGAGGATCGAAACGGTGTCCTCGACCGAGGGCTCGGAGATCGGCACGGGTTGGAACCTTCGCTCGAGCGCGGCGTCCTTCTCGATGTACCGGCGGTACTCCTGGGTCGTCGTCGCCCCGATGCAGTGGAGCGTCCCGCGCGCGAGCGCCGGCTTGAGCAGGTTCGAGGCGTCCATCGCCCCACCCTCGGTCGCCCCCGCGTGGACGAGGGTGTGGAGCTCGTCGATGAACAGCACGACACCGCCCTCGCTCCGCTCGACCTCCTTGAGGACGGCCTTGATCCGCTCCTCGAACTCCCCGCGGAACTTGGCCCCGGCGACGATCGCCCCTAGGTCGAGCGCGATGAGCTTCTTGTCGCGGAGGGTGTCGGGAACGTCCTTGGCCGCGATCCGCTCGGCGAGGCCCTCCACGACCGCGGTCTTGCCGACCCCGGGCTCGCCGATCAGCACCGGGTTGTTCTTCGTCCGTCGGGAGAGGATCTGGATGACCCGGCGGATCTCCTCGTCCCGCCCGATGACGGGGTCGAGCTTGCGCTCGCGGGCGAGCACGGTGAGGTCCCGGCCGTACTTCTCCAGGGCCTGGTACTGGGCCTCCTCCGACCGGCTCTCGACGGGCCGGGATGCCCCCCGGAGCCTCTCGATGGAGGCCCGGAGCGCTGCCGGCCGTACCCCGAACTCCTCGAGGACGTCCCGCGCACGCGACGCGACGGAGGCGAGTCCGAGCAGGAGCTGGTCGACCGAGGTGTAGCGGTCCCCGCGGCGCTTGGCCTCCGCCTCGGCCGCGTCGACGACCTCGGAGAGCTCCCGCGAGAGGTACTGGTCGGAGGCGGCGACGTGGTCGGCGGTCGCCCGCTCGCCGAGGCGGCCGCGCAACCGCTCCTCCAGCCGTCCGAGGTCGACGTCGACAGCCTCTAGGAGCGGGGCGGCCGGCCCTGCCCGGTCGGAGGCGAGGGCGAGAAGGAGGTGCTCCGGCTCCACTCCGGGGTGCCGCAGCTCGGAGGCAAGGCGGAAGGCACCCTCCAGCGCGGTCCGTCCCGCGTCGGTGAGCTTCTCGGGGTGCACGCCGCGACCAGCGAGAGGAGGGCCTTTAAGCCACCCACCGGTCGCGCAGGGTGGTGGCCGACCTCAGGGTCCGACTCGGCGGCCTCGAGCTGAGGAACCCGTTCCTGCTCGCCTCCGGCATCTGGGGCGAGAGCGGGGTCTCGCTCGCCGGGGCCTGGAAGGCGGGGGCCGGGGCGGTCGTCACGAAGTCGATCGGGTCCACGCCCCGTGCTGGCTATCCGAACCCGACCATCGAGACCTACGACCGATGGGGGATGCTCAACGCGATGGGCCTGCCGAACCCGGGGATCGCCGAGTACCCGAGGGAGATCGCCGCCGCGCTCGACGCCGGGGCGACCGTCATCGGCTCGGTCTTCGGTGGAGGCCCCGAGGAGTTCGCTTCCCTCGCCGAGCAGATCGCCGCCACCGGCGTCTCGGCCGTCGAGCTGAACCTGAGCTGCCCGCACGCCGAGGGCTACGGGGCCGAGGTCGGCGGGACGCCCGAGGCCGTCGGGGGGATCGTACGGGCGGTCTGCCGGGCCGTGCGGGTCCCCGTGATCGCGAAGATCACCCCGAACACCTCCGACCCCGCGGCCCTTGCGGTCGCGGCCGAGCGCGCGGGGGCCGCGGCGGTCAGCGCCATCAACACCCTGCGAGGCTTGGCGATCGACGTCCGACTTCGCCGCCCCGTCCTTTCCCATGGGATGGGTGGACTGAGCGGTCCGGCGATCAAGCCGGTCGGGCTCGCCTGCGTCTGGCAGATCGCCGAGAAGGTCTCGGTCCCCGTCCTCGGGATCGGGGGCATCAGCACCGCCGAGGATGCGCTCGAGTACCTGATGGCCGGGGCGACGGCCGTGCAGATCGGCACCGCGGTGGCGTTCGAGGGGGTCGGGGTCTTCGGCCGGCTGCCCCTCGAGCTGTCGGCCCTCCTCAATCGGCTCGGCCTGCCCAGCGTCGCCGCGAGCGTCGGCGCCGCCCGGCCGGGCAAGGACGCCGGCCGGCGCACGGCGCAGGGACGCTAGGAGGGCGAGCTCCCGTGCGCGAGGTGGTGCAGGTCGTCGCCCGGGTCCAGGAGACCCCTACCATCGCGACGCTGCGGTTCCCGTTCGCCCCGGTGTCGGTCCCCGGCCAGTTCGTGATGCTCTGGGTCCCCGGGGACGACGAGCTGCCGATGTCGCTCTCCTATACCGAGGGTCCGTCCAAGGGCGTGACCGTGAAGGCGGTGGGCGACACGAGCCGCAGGATCCTCTCGTTGCATCCTGGTGATCCGGTCGGAGTACGGGGCCCCTACGGGCGCGGCTTCGACCTTTCCGCGCGGCACGTCCTGCTCGTCGCGGGGGGCTCCGGAGCCGCCTCCCTCGCTCCGGCCGCCGAGCTCGCCGCGCGGACCGGCGCGAGGTTCACGGTCGCCCTGGGGGCGACGAGCGTCGCCGAGCTCCTGTTCGCCGACCGCTTCCGCACGATGGGCGCTGAGGTGGTCGTCTCGACCGACGACGGCTCGGCCGGGGAGCGGGGGTTCGTCACCGGCCCCACGGCGCGACTCCTGGACGACCAACGGTTCGACGCGGTCTGGACCTGCGGGCCGGAGGTCATGATGGTGAAGGTCGGGGAGCTCGCCAAAGCGCGCGGGGTCCGGGCGTTCTGCTCGGTGGAGCGTCACATGAAGTGCGCGCTCGGGCTGTGCGACGCTTGCGCGCTGGGGCCGTACCACGTGTGCCTAGACGGGCCCGTGTTCGACGCGGAGCGGCTCTTCGGCGAGACCGAGTTCGGCCGTTTCCATCGTGACAGTTCGGGTCGTCGGGTCCCGGGGTAGGCCGGGCGGCGGCACCCCCGGGGCGGCGGGGCGCGAGGCCGGCGCGCAAGACTTTATGGTCGAGGTCCTCTACGCGCGGCGGGGTTCTCTCGTGAAGGTTCTGGTGGTCAGCGGCGGCGTGATTTCCGGTCTGGGAAAGGGGATCACGACCTCGTCGCTCGGTCGGCTCCTCAAGGCGCGTGGGATCCCCGTCACGATCGTCAAGATCGACCCTTACCTCAACGTCGACGCGGGGACGATGAACCCGTACCAGCACGGTGAGGTGTTCGTGCTGGACGACGGGACCGAGGCCGACCTCGACCTCGGCAACTACGAGAGGTTCCTCGGTCAGAGCATCTCGGGCGACCACAATCTCACGACCGGAAAGATCTACCGGGCGGTCATCGAAAAGGAGCGCCGGGGCGATTACCTCGGCAACACCGTCCAGATCATCCCCCACGTCACCGGCGAGATCAAGCGCTCGATCCGGGAGATCTCCGAGGCGGACGGCGCCGAGGTCGTGCTGGTCGAGGTGGGAGGGACGGTCGGCGACATCGAGTCGATGCCGTTCCTGGAGGCCCTGCGCGAGCTCTCCTACGAGCTGGGCGAGGGCCACATGGCGTTCGTCCACACGACGCTCGTCCCGGTCGTCGGGCCCGTGGGGGAGGCGAAGACCAAGCCGACCCAGCACTCGGTCCGAGAGCTCCGCGCCATCGGCATCCGGCCGAACCTGATCATCGCCCGTGGACCGGCCCCGCTCACCCCCGACATCAAGGCGAAGATCTCGCTGTTCTGCGACGTCCCGCCGGAGGCGGTCATCTCGGTCCCGGACCAGTCGACGATCTACGAGGTCCCTCTCGTCCTCGAGGCCCAGGGGGTCGGCGCCCTCCTCTCCCGGCTCTTGCGGCTCCCCGAGCGCGAGCCGGACTACACCGCCTGGAAAGAGTTCCTCACGACCTATCGCCGAGCGGACCGGCCGATCGAGGTCGCCGTCGTCGGCAAGTACACGGAGCTGAGGGACGCCTATCTCTCGCACACCGAGGCGTTCCACCACTGCCAGGGCCATCTCGGCGTCGAGGTCCGCCTCCAGTGGTACGATGCCGAGGACATCACGAAGAACCCGACGCTGGTCGGGCGCGTGGCCCGGGCGGACGCCCTCCTCGTCCCGGGGGGGTTCGGCGCGAGGGGCGTGGAGGGAAAGGTCCGCGCGATCGAGGTCGCGAGGCGCGACGGGATCCCGTTCCTGGGGGTCTGCTACGGCTTCCAGATGGCGGCGGTGGAGTTCGCCCGTGACGTCCTCGGGCTCGCGCACGCGAACTCGACGGAGATCGATCCCGCCACGCCGGACCCTGTGGTCAGCCTGCTGGAGGAGCAGAAGGGGCTCAAGGACCTCGGCGGCACCATGCGGCTCGGCGCCCAGCGCGTCGTGCTCAAGCCGGGCTCAGCGCTCGCCCGGCTGTACGGACGCTCCGAGCTCTGGGAGAGGCACCGCCACCGCTACGAGATCAACCCGAAGTACCTCGAGCGGTTCGCCGCGAACGGCCTCTCGGTCGCGGGGTCGGCGGTCGACGGCCGCGTCGAGGCGTTCGAGCTCGCCGGCCATCCGTTCTTCTTCGGGGTCCAGTACCATCCCGAGTTTCTCTCGCGCCCGGAGGCCCCGCACCCGCTCTACCTAGGGCTGGTCCGGGCCGCGGTCGCCCGCAAGGAGGTCGCGCTACGTGCCGCTCCCGCGCCGACTGTCGCGTGAGCTCGGCTCCAGGGACGGGGAGACCGTCCGGGTCGCCGGCCATCTCGAGGACTACCGCGCCCTCGGCGGGGTCGCCTTCGCGATCGTCCGGGACGGGAGCGGGACGACCCAGGTCACCCTGAAGAAGGGGACCACCGACGCGAGCCTCTTCGCCACGCTCGAGGGGCTCCCCCGGGAGTCGGTCGTCGAGTTCGAGGGGACCGTCCAGCGCTCGGAGAAGGCGCGCCGGGGCGTCGAGCTCCTTCCGACCACCCTCACCGTGCTCTCCGTCGCGGAGGTCCCGCTTCCCCTCGGGATCGTCGACCGGGTCCCGGCGGAGCTCAACACGCGCCTCGACCACCGGGTCCTCGACCTCAGGAAGCCCGCGGTCCGGGCGATCTTCGAGCTGCGTGCGGAGCTCCTCGCGGGGTTCCGCTCGGCGTTCGTGCGGCGCGGGTTCCTCGAGGTCGAGACGCCGAAGCTGCTCCGCCAGGGGGCCGAGGGCGGCGCGACGCTCTTCACGGTCGACTACTTCGGCCAGCCGGCGTTCCTCGCGCAGAGCCCCCAGCTCTACAAGCAGATGCTGATCGGCGCCGGGTTCGAGCGCGTCTTCGAGATCGCCCCAGGGTTCCGGGCCGAACCGTCCGACACCGTCCGCCACATCACCGAGTTCGCAAGCCTGGACGCGGAGGTCGGCTACATCCGGGACCCCGAGGAGCTCCACGAGCTCCTCGAGGGCATCGTCGCCGACGCGATCGGGGGGGCGCGCGAGGCGCTGGGCCGGACCGCTAACCCTCTCGCCGCCGGGATCCCCGAGCTCCGCCGGCCGTTCCCGCGCGTCACGTTCGCCACCGCGGAGAACTGGCTCGGGCGTGCCGGCGCCGGCCGGGACCTCGGGACCGAGGAGGAGAAGGCGATCGGCGAGCGGGTCGAGCGTGAGCTCGGCGCCCCGTTCTATTTCATCACCGATTATCCGAGCGCCGTCAAGGCCCAGACGTTCTACGCCTGGCGCCGCGACGACGACCCCACGACGACCGGCTACTTCGACCTCGGCTTCCGGGGACTGGAGATCGCCAGCGGAGGGCGCCGAGAACACCGGGTCGATCGGCTCGTCGCCAACATGCGCGCGGCCGGGGTCGACCCGACCCGGTTCGCGAGCTACCTCGAGGCGTTCCGCTTCGGGATGCCGCCCCACGGGGGCTGGGGGCTCGGGGTCGACCGCATCGTCATGGCGCTCGCCGGCCTCCCCAACATCCGGGAGGCGCGCCTCTTCCCCCGCGACCGGTACCGGCTCGAGCCGTAACGGGAGAACCAATATGGTCGCCGCTCGGACCACGCTCCCGGCCTACCCCGAGATGCAGGCCCGGTGGGCCGCGGTCCTCGAGGAGGCCGGGCTCCGCCCCCGCGTCCTTCGGCTGTTCGATCGGTTCCCGGAGGAGCGGTCGCTCGAGATCGCGTTCTCCGTGATCGACGCGGCCGACACGACGCTCGCCGACCTCATCCTCCAACGGCCCGAAGAGCTCCTCACCGCCGGGGTGCGCGCGATGCGCGAGCTCCTGCCCGTCTCGGGGCCGGACGCCGAGGGGCTCCGCCTGCGCATCGTCGGGCTCCCGTCGACCGCGGTGCGCGTCGTCCGCGACATCCGCGAGAGCGACCTGAACCAGCTGCTCGCGATCGACGGCGTCGTCCGCCGCGTCAGCGACGTTCGTCCCCAGATCCGGGACGCCGTCTTCGAGTGCGTCGCCTGCCGCACGAAGTTCCACGAGCCTCAGGACGACGCCTCGCTCATCTTCCGCGAACCTCTCGAGTGCCCGGAGTCGCAGGGAGGGTGCGGCAAGGCCCAGGGGAGGACGCGGTTCCGTCTGGTCCCCGAGGAGTCGACCTACGTCGACGCGCAGCGGATCGAGGTCCAGGAGCGGCCCGAGACGCTCAAGCACGGGGCCCACCCCCAGGGCCTTTCGGTCCTCCTGGTCGAGGACCTCGCCGGCAGGGTCCTCCCCGGCAACCGGATCGTCCTCAACGGGGTGCTGAAGAGCTTCCAGCGAGCGAGCGCTGGGCGGGGGGGTGTCGTCCGCAACACGACGTTCGACGTGATGGTCCTCGCGAACTCCTTCGAGTCGAAGAGCCTCGAGTACACCGAGATCGAGATCAGCCCGGAGGACGTCGCGCTGATCGAGAAGTTCCGCGACGACCCGACGGTCGTCGACAAGGTCGTCATGTCGCTCGCCCCGACGATCAAGGGCATGGAGGAAGAGAAGGAGGCGATCGCGCTCCAGCTGTTCGGCGGCGTGGCCAAGACGCACACGGACGGCGTTCGGGTCCGAGGGGACATCCACGTCCTCCTGGTCGGCGACCCCGGGGTCGCGAAGAGCCAGCTCCTCAGGTACATCTCGCAGGTCGCTCCCCGCGGGATCTACACGAGCGGCAAGGGGGCGACCGCCGCCGGCCTCACGGCGGCCGCCGTGAAGGACGACTTCGCCGGGGGCCGCTGGATGCTGGAGGCCGGGATGCTCGTCCTCGCCGACGGTGGCATGGCGGTGATCGACGAGCTCGACAAGATGTCGACGGAGGACCGGTCGGCGATGCACGAGGCGCTCGAGCAGCAAACGGTATCGATCGCCAAGGCCGGGATCACCTCCACCCTGAACGCACGGTGCCCGGTCCTCGCCGCGGCGAACCCGAAGCTCGGCCGCTTCACGAACGACCGGTCGATCACCGAGCAGCTCGACCTCCCCCCGACGCTCCTCTCGCGGTTCGATGTGATCTTCTCGATCCGGGACGTCCCGAACCAGGAGCGGGACCGCCGCCTCGCAAACCGGATCCTCGCCTCCCACCGCGACGTCGGGCTCGCGGGCCCGGGCGGGTCGGAGGGGGAGCTTCCCCCGTTCTCTTCCGAGTTCCTCAAGAAGTACGTCGCCTACGCGCGCGCGGTCCGCCCGCAGCTCACGAACGAAGCGCTCGGAGTGCTGGAGGACTACTACGTTCGGATCCGGCGCCAGGGGGAGGAGCCGGACGCCCCCGTGCCGATCACCGCCCGCCAGCTCGAGGCGCTGGTCCGCATGAGCGAGGCGGCGGCGCGGGCGCGGCTCTCCGCCGTGGTCCGCCCCGAGGACGCGCAGCGGGCCGTCCGGATCATGGACAGCTACCTGCGGCGCGTCGCGATGACCCCGGAGGGGAAGCTCGACATCGACATCACCCAAACCGGCGTCAGCCACAGCCAGCGCGAGCAGTTCGAGCTCGTCCGCACAACGATGCGCGAGCTCCAGGGCGGGCCCGGTGGCCAGTTCTCCTTAGCCGAGTATCTCGAGGCGATGGCCAAGCACGACATCCACGTGGCCCGCGCCGAAGCACTCCTGCAGACCCTTCGGAACCAGGGCGAGGTCATCGAGATCCGGACCGACAGGTTCCAACTGACGCGGTTCTGACGGGCGCCGTCCGCCGTCCGGGGGGGATATATCCGCCCGCCGTCCTCGCCGGGGGAGGGGGTCTTAGGATGGCCAGGGGCGGGGTCGTGATGCGGATCCACCGCGTCCGATCGGAGTTCGTGGTCGCCGCGTGCGACGCCGAGCTCCTGGGGCGCGAGCTTCCTGTCGGGGAGAACGGCCGGACCGTGAAGGTCTCGGCCCACTTCTACGGCGAGCGCGAGGTCTCCGTCGAGGAGCTGCTCTGGGCCCTCGAACGGGCGACGGTCGCGAACCTCCTCGGCGAGCGCGTCCTGAAGATCGCTTCCGACCACGGCCACGTCGACGCCGATGCCACCACGACCCTCGGCGGCGTGCCGCACGCGGAGATCGTCGCGATGGTGGGCTGAGCGGCTGGGCCGATGTCGTCCGCCGAGTTCTGTGTCGTCTGCGGCCGTACCGGGCGGCCTCTCGTGGAGGGGGTCTGCGCCGAGTGCGCCGCGGACCGGACCACCATGGTCTCCGCCCCCGAGCAGGTCGAGGTCGTCCTGTGCCCGCAGTGCGGCGCGCGCTGGTCGAGGGGCCAGTGGAGCCGCCCCGGGGCCCCGCGCGTCCTCTCCTCCGACGACCTCGCGCCGTTCCTCTCCGTCCATCCCGAGGTTGCCGTCCGGACACTCCGGTGGGAAGAGCGGGCGCGGAGCCCCTCGCTGCGCGAGCTCTTGGGCACGGCGACCGTCCGCTTCCGAGGGCTGGAGCGGACGGTCCCCGTCGTCGCGCGGGCGCGCGTCGTCGCGAGGTCGTGCACGGAGTGCGGCCGCCGCAGCGGACGGTACTACACCGCCATCCTCCAGCTCCGTGGCGAGGCGGCCCCCAAGACGCCGCGACCGAAGGAGCTGAGGCAGCGGCTCGACGCGGTGTGGAAGGATCTCGCGTCCGAGGCGAGGTCGGACTGGCGGAGCGCCGTCGGCTGGCGGGAGGAGCTCTCCGAGGGCTGGGATGTCTACTTCACGGACACGCTGGCCGCCCGCTCGGTCGCGCGGCTCGCCAAGCAGCGGTACGGCATCGGGGTCGTCGAGTCGGCGAGCCTCTTCGGTCGCAAGAACGGGCGGGACGTCTACCGGGTCACGTTCTGCTTGAGGTTCCCGCCCGAGGTGCTCGAGGCCGCCGACGCGGCCGCCCACGTGCTCCCGGCGCCGCCGTGGAACGATAGCCTTAAGAAACGAACCCGCCGTCGCACCGCCGAGCGATGAGGTCCACCGCATGATGAAGAAACCCGGCATCCTCCGGCGACACCACGGGAGCGAGACGTTGGAAGAGGGGTCGTTCCTCGACCTCGGGTCGATGCAGTTCGAGGACGAGGCCGCGGCGCTCGCGGGGGCGCGCGGGACGGTCCGGCTGGCCGAGCTGATGCGGTACGAGGACCTGCACACCGTCTCGAAGTACGCCTACCAGGGCGACGTCGTTCTGGTCGACTACACGTCCATCTCGAACGATCAGATTGCTATGAAGCGCTTGAGCATCGACCTCAAGAACGTCGCAAGGGATACCGGCGGCGATGTCGCAGGTATCGCAAAGAACCTCCTCGCGATCACGCCCGCCGGAATCCGGATCGACCGCCAAAAGATCCGGGCCTCGTTCGACCGCGCCTGAGCCGATCCGGGTCGTCCTCGACCCCCGCGACGCGTTCGCGGGGAAGCCCGACCTCGTCGTGGTGGGCCTCCCCGCCCGCGGGGAGGGGAGCGAGCCGTTTCCGAAGGAGCTCGCGTCGGCGGATGCCGCGACGGGCGGCGTCCTGAAGGGGGCGTGGGAGCGGCGGGAGTTCCACGGCAAGCGCCGCGAGATTTCCGTCTTCCACCGGCCCGCGGACGGCGGTCGCGTCGTGCTCATCGGGCTCGGGCCGCGTGAGGCCGTCTCGGCGGACGGGGTGCGACGGGCCGCCGCGGAGGTCGTCAAAGGGCTTCGCGGCAAGGGGGCCCGGACGGCCGGTTTCGCCCTCCGCTCGTTCGTGGGCCCGGCGGTCGACGCCCCGGCGGCGGTCCGTGCGCTCACCGACGGGACGATCCTCGGAGGCTACGAGTTCCTTCAGTACAAGCCCAGCCGGGAGCCTGGGATCGAGGAAGCGACCCTGTTCACCGGCGGCGTGACCACCCGTGCGCTCGAAGCCGCCCTCGCCGAACAGCGGACGATCGCCGAGACGGTCCTCTGGGCTCGAGAGATCGCCAACCTGCCGGCCGACACGGCGAGCCCCGAGCGGCTCGCCGAGGAGGCCCGACGGCTCGGCTCGGAGCTCGGGCTCAAGGTAACCGTCTTCGACGAGAAGGCCCTCGGCGAGATGGGGTGCGGGGGGCTGCTCGCGGTGGGCGGCGGCTCGGACCATCCTCCCCGCATGATCGTCCTCGAGTACCCCGGCAAGCCGGGCGTGCGCGGGAGCGGGACGACCGTCGCGCTCGTCGGGAAGGGGATCACCTTCGACTCGGGGGGGATCTCGATCAAGGACGCGGTCCACATGTCGGACATGAAGTTCGACAAGTCCGGGGCGGTCGCGGTCCTGGGCGCGATGCGGGCGGCCTCGCTGTTGGGGGTAGGGCCCCACGTCGTGGGGGTCATGTGCTGCGCGGAGAACGTGCCGAGCGGGCGCTCCTACCGGCCGGGAGACATCGTCCGGACGTTCAACGGGAAGACGATCGAGGTCCTCAACACCGACGCCGAAGGCCGGGTCGTCCTCGCCGACGGGCTCGGCTACGCCGTGCGGACGCACCAGCCTGACGTCCTGATCGACATCGCGACCCTCACCGGGGCCGAGGTGGTCGCGCTGGGCGACGACACCGCCGGCCTGATCACGAAGGACCAGGCGCTGGCGCGCGAGCTCCTCGCCGCGTCCGCCGTCACGGGCGAACCGCTCTGGCGGATGCCGCTCACCGATTACCATCGGGAGCTCGTGAGAAGCGACGTCGCCGACGTGCGCAACTCGCTCGAGATCCCCCTCGCCGGGATGCTCACCGCGGCCGCGTTCCTCGAGACGTTCGTCGACGGGACGCGATGGGCCCATCTCGACATCGCGGGGCCGGCGTACACGACGATCACCACCCGGCGCTACCAGCCCGCCTACCAGAACATCGGAGCGACCGCGTTCGGCGTTCGCCTCTTCACCCGCTACCTCCAGGACGGCGTCGGGCGGACGGGCTAAGCGGCGGCTCGCCGCCGGGGCGGCCTCAGGCCGCGACGACCTCGACGCTCTGGCCGCCGTGGCGGCTCGCCCGAGGACGGACCTCGCAGAAGAGCGGGGTGTGGTAGCCGCCCCCGGTGATCAGCGCGACGCCGACCGGCAGCGCCTGGATCATCTGGGTCATCCCGTCCGTCAGCCCCTCGATGGACTGGGCGATCGCCTTCAGGTCGAGCGGGTTCGTGACCTGCAGGATCAGCTGGGTGTTGCACTGAGAGAGGACGCTCTTGTCGATCCGCGCCGCCCGCTGGGTCACGGCGCAGAGGCCCAGGCCGAACTTGCGGCCCTCGCTCGCGATGGTCTTGAGGACCCTCGAGCACGTCGCGGTCCCCTGCTGGGGCGCGAAGTTGTGCGCCTCCTCGATGACGAGGAAGAGCGGGGGGACCTTGTCCTTCTTCCGGTTCTCGAAGAGCGTGGACGCGACGCGGGCGACGACCAGCTCCTGAACGTCCGGCGCGATGCCCCGGAGGTTGATGAGGGTCGCCGTGCCGCGCTGGACGAGGTCGTTGAGGCTCGTGCCGACCGGCCCGAGGAGCTTGGTCTGCTCGACGTACTCGAGCCGCTCGCGCAACGTCTCGGCGGCCGGTCCCTCGGTGAGCTCGGCGGCCTGGGCCAGGTCGTGGACGCTGTAGTCCGGGTTGCGGGCCGCGGCCGCCTCGAGGAGCTGCTTGAGGGGGCCGAGGTAGCTCTTCACGTTCGTGAGCCCCATGAAGACGAGCAGGTCGCGCGGGTCGGTGTGGCGGAGCGAGAACGTGAGCGGCTTTGCCGCCGGGTTGAGCGAGACGTCCGGAGAGTACTCCTGGACCTGGCGCGCGAACCCCTGGACCTCGACCCCGAAGCGGGTCGTCGCCGCGGTCTTCTCGGCGGCGTGGCGGATCGATCCGTACTCCCCGTGGGGGTCGATGATGACGCAGGTGACCTTGTGGCGGAGGAGCTCCTCGATCAGCACGCCGAGCAGGTAGCTCTTCCCGCCGCCGGTCTTGGAGAGGACGCTGACGTGGCGCTGGACGAGCTGGTTGATGTCGAGCTCGACCCGGAGCCCGTGGTTGCGCAGCAACCCGACGTAGGCGCCCGTGCTCGGCCGGTGCTTCAGCCCGAGCACCTCGGCGATGAGCGGCTCGTCGGCGAGGTAGACCCGGGAGCCAGGACGGAACGGAATCGTCGGGGTCTTCACGAGCCCCGCCCCGTCGCGGTAGCCGATGATGCGGGCGACCCCCAACAGGTTCTGATGGATCGCGATGTCCTCCGTCCCGCTGACCGCCCCGGCGCGCTCGATGTCGAAGTCGCTCTTGCGCTTCAGGTCGTCCAGCTGGCATAGGACGTTGCCGTGTTGCTCGTCCTCGACGGCGACGTAGTCCCCTCGCTCGACCGGGCGCGTGAGGAGCAGGTGGAAATGGCCGAGGCCGACGTCCCCGAAGATCCGGCCGACCTCCTCCACGGACCGCTCGAGCCGGCCTCCCGCATATTAGCGTGCGGCCCGAGCGGAACTCCTCCGAGTCGGCCGGTCCGGCCGGCTCCGGAGCCTTTATATCGGGACCGTTGGTAAAACTGGCCCCCGCCTCGACCGAACCGCCGCGGCGGACGGTGGCCGCTTGTCCGACCCTACCGAAGAATTGGAGCGCAAACGCGAGGAGTCCAACGCCCGCGCGGACTCCTACCGCGCGAGCCGCGACCGCCTCAACGCCGAGGCGCGCGCGCTCGCGGACGAGCGCGCGCTCATCGTGGACCAGATCCGGGCCAAGAGCGCGGAGGCCCAGGACCATCGGCGGCGGCGGGACGAGCTGAACGCCGAGGTCCGCGAGGAGAAGCGGCTCCGCGAGGAGTGGAACCACAAGTTCCAGGAGCTCGCCGAGAAGGTCCAGCAGGTCCGTCGCGCCCGGCCGTCCCGTCAGGGGGCCGTGCCGGTCTGGCGTCTCAAGAAGGAGCTCAAGGAGCTCGAGTTCCGCCATATGACGACGGCGGTCACGGGCGACCAGGAGAAGCGCCTCCTCGAGGAGATGAAGCGCCTCGAGGCCGCGATACGCGAGCAGGAGGAGCAGCTCCGGCGCGACCCGGACGTCGACGCGACGCTCAAGGAGTACGGCGAGGCGCGGGACGAGTCCGAGCGCCACCATGCGGCCGTGGGCGAGCTCGCCGAGAGCGCGCAGCGCGAACACGAGGCGATGGTCACCCTCTTCGAGGCCGGGGACGAGCTGCGGCGCCAGGCGGACGAGGTCCAGACGCGTCTCTTGGACGTGAAGGGGAACGCGGACGAGGCGCACCGCCAGCACATCGCAGCGATCGAAGAGGTTCGGGACATCGAGAAGCTCCTCTACGCGGCCCGTGGCGGCCGTGCCCCTGCCGCCTGGCCCCCCGCGGAGGCCCCCCGAGAGGAGGATTTCCTCGCCCGCCTGAAGAAGGGCGAGAAGGTCTCCACCGAGGACCTCCTCGAGTTGCAGAAGCGCGGGCGCGCCTAGGCGTCTACGTCCGTGACCGCCACTCCTGCCGCCCGCACCATCGAGGGGGTCGTCTTCGACCTGGACGACGTCCTCGTCCCGTTCCATACGGTCCCGGCCTGGCAGTGGGCCTGGCGACCGCAAGGGCCGGTCCTCGGGGAGCGCCACGTCCAGAGCGCCCTTCGCCGCTCGATGCACGCCTGGGACCGACGGCGGTGGCTGGGGCTCACGGGCAAGGCCCCCGCGGCGGACATCCAGGCGTTGCGGGAGCACCTCGCTTCCACGCTGCGCGCCATCGCCGGTCACGCGGTTCCCGCGGAGGAGGTCGAGGCGGTGGTGCGTCGCATCCTCCGGCCGGCTGGGGAGGTCGAGCGGTTCCCGGACGCCACGGCGACGCTCGAGCGCCTGGGCCGGGCCGGGGTCAAGGTCGGGGCCGTCACTCCGCTCCCCCTGGAGAGTGCGCGCTGGCTGCTCCGGAGGGTCGGCCTCCGCGATGAGATTCTCCTAGGGTCGGGCGACCCGCCCGGGCCCGTCGTCCCCGCCCGGGAGGCGTTCCGGAACGCGGTCGACCGACTGGGCGTCCCGATCGGCCGGGCCGCGTTCGTGGGGGACCTCTACTGGAGCGATGTCCATGCGGCCCAGCGAGCGGGGCTCACCGCGGTCCTGCTCGACCGGACCGGGGCGTGGCCGCACGTGAGCTCGGGCAGGATCACCAGCCTCGGAGACCTCGAGGGGGCCCTCGCCGCCCCACCCCCGCCCTCCCCCCCTCCGTAGGAACGTGTCGGCCCGATGGGCCGTCAGGGGATTTGTTATAGGGGCGTTCTCGGTGCGGCGGTGATGCCCCTCCGCCAAGTCAAACTCGACCAAACGGAGCTCCGGCAGATCAAGGAGCTCTACGAGGGCGTGATGTCCCACGCCTGCCACGGCCTGTTCTTCAAGGAAGGGTCGGTGATCGGGGGGAACATGGCGGAGGAGGCGCTCAAGGACCGGGCCCATTACTACGAGCGCGCCGCGGCCCTTCTCGAGGAGAAAGGGTGGGTCGAGGAGGTCCGGTTCACCGACCACGAAGTCGTAGTCCGGGGGTCGATCGAGGTCGCTCCGAGCGACATCGCGACCTGCCACCGCCTCCGGGGCATCCTTCGCGAGTTCTACGAACGTTTTAAGGGGGAGCGCGTCAAATGCACCGAGGAAGCGTGCGCGAGCACCGGGCAGCGCGAATGCCGTTTTCGGGTCGAGGAACTGTGAGGGGCGCGAGGTGATGATGGCCACGGGCAACGTCGGCGCTGTAATCAAGGACCTGAAGACGAAGGTCGGGGGGATCGCGACCGCGCTCGTTTCGCGGGACGGCCTCGTCCTCTACGCGGACGTTCCGGCGGGCGTTTACACCGAGACGTTCGCCATCATGTGTGCGACGATCCTCGGCGCGGCGGCGACCGCGAACACCGAGTTGAACCGGGCCCCTCCAGAGCGCATCGTCGTGGAGGGCAACGACTCGAAGACGATCATCGTCGGGAGCGGCAAGAAGGCTCTCCTGGTCGCAGTGGTCGACCAGACCGCCGACGTCGCCAAGGTCCTGGACGAGGTCGCCAAGGTGGCCGACCTCCTCCGGCCGAACTGAGCCCGCGTCGGGTCGCGCGCCCGGCCTAGGGGGCCGGGGTCCCTTCAGGGGGCTCTCGCTTCCCTGTGCGACGGCGGGACGGACCCGTCGCCATCCGCAGAGCGTATCCGGCGAAGGCGGCGACCAGGCGCGCCCACGCGATGACGCCCTTCTGACCCGACATGAGGCGACGGAGGCGGTAGCGGGCCCACAGGCTCCCGTGCTTCTCCGTGAGCTGCTTCCGTCCGTAACCGTTCCAGACGGCCTGGTAGAGGAACCGAACGAACGTCCCCCGCATGTGGTGGAGAACGATCGCGTCCGGGTCGTAGCGGATCTCCGCTCCCAGGCGGACGGCGCGGAGGTTGAGGTCAATGTCCTCGGCGGTGACGAAGCTCGTGTCGAACCCTCCCAGGCGCTCGAACAGCGCTCGGGGGTAGAGGAGGTTGCAGGACGGGTAGGTCAGGTCGTACCCTCCCTGGAACAGCTCGACCCGTTCGAGGTCGCCGTACTTCGGCTTGCCCAGCGTCAGCGTGCGCCCCGCGACGACCGTCGAGGGCCCGACGTTCTTGCGGAGGGTCGCGAGCCAGTTCGCGTCGGCGGCGCAGTCGCCATCGATGAATGCGACGTACTCGGCGCGGGCGAGCTTCACCCCAAGGTTCCGCCCGCCGCCGCGCGAGCACGGCCTCCGTTCGACCCGGAGGAGATCCGGGTGGCGGGAGCGGAACTCCTGGGCGATCGCGACCGTCCGGTCGGTGCTCACCGCGTCGACGAGGACGATCTCGAAGGGCGGCTCTTGCCCGGCGAGGCTCTCGAGCAGCGCACTGACGTGGCGCTCCTCGTTACGGGTGGTGATGACGACCGAGATGAAGGGGCGCCCTACGGGCTCACTTCCCAATGTCCATCACGACGACGTCCTTCACCGCGCGCATGCTCTTGAAGGGGAGCACGAGGCGGCCGGAGGCGTCGCTCTGGAATAGGCGCTGCTCGACGTCCTCGCTCGGGGTCACGAGGACGTGCGCGATCCCGCCGGTGAGGGTGTCGACCACGAAGTTGTCGATCATACCGAGAATCTGGCCGTCGCCGGTCATCACGGTCTTGCCCCGAAGCTCGGTGAGGAACTTGCGCATTGCCAATGCCCCGAGCGCCATGTGGGGTCTGTCGTATTTAATCGTTGGCGGCAACTGGAACGCCGGAGGGGAGCGGGGCGACGACCCGCCCGACCGTGCCGCGGCCGGCCCCGGGGCGCCGCCGCCCTCGCCGTAACGGCGCCGCGCTGGCAATGCTTATATCGCGCACCTGGGTCGAGCGCCTCCCATCTATGGCGGCGCGCCGTCGCAAGGGCAATCCGGAGCTCATCCGCTTGGTCGGCGAGCTCAAGAAGGCGGCCAAGGCTCACGAGGCCCCGATCTGGGCCGCGGTGGCGGACCGCCTCGAGCGTCCCCGACACCAGCTCGTCCCGGTCAACGTCGGGCAGCTCGGGAGGCTCGCCGAGGCCGGCGAGACGATCGTCGTGCCGGGAAAGCTGCTCGCCGACGGGCCCCTGGCCAAGCGCCTGACGGTCGGAGCGTTCGGCTTCTCCACCGAGGCTCGGGGCAAGATCCAGGCGGCCGGCGGGACGGCGATGTCGCTCCACGAGATGGTCCGCGCCCATCCGGACGGCTCGGGGGTGAGGCTCCTTGCCTGAACCGGTTGCCTCGAAGGCCCCGCCTCCCGCGGTCGTCGATGCGAGCGGCCTCGTCCTCGGCCGGGCGGCCAGCCGGATCGCGCACCGTCTCCTGGCCGGAGAATCGATCGTCGTCGTCAACGCCGAGCAGGCGATCGTCACCGGCTCCCGCAAGAGCGTCCTCGCCACCTACGTGGCGGCCCGCGCCCGAGGCTCGGTCCGCTCCGGACCGCACTTCCCCCGGTATCCGGATCGGATCTTCCGTCGGACGGTCCGTGGCATGCTCCCGCACCTCCACTCCCGCGGCAAGGCCGCGTTCGGCCGCCTCGAGGTCCACATCGGCATCCCCGAGGCGCTGCGGGATGCGCCCCGGACGACGATCGATGAGGCGAAGGCCCGGCCCGCCCTCCGGACCCCGATGACCCTCGAGGAGATCACCCGGCTGCTCGGAGCTCGCCTGTGAAGGCTCCGACGATCGTCCTCGCCACCGGCAAGCGCAAGGCGGCGATCGCCCGGGCGACCGTCCGCAAGGGCCAGGGCCTCCTCCGCTACAACGGGGTGCCGCTCGAGCTGGTCGAGCCCGAGATGGTCCGGCAGAAGATCCAGGAACCCCTGTTCATGGTCGGGGACCGCGTCCGGGCGGTGAACATCACCGTGCAAACCCGCGGGGGCGGTGTCATCGGCCAAGCCTCGGCGGCCCGGACGGCGGTCGCACGTGGGCTCATCGCTTGGCTCAAGGACGACGCCTTGCGGGCGTCGTTCAAGCACTACGACCGCACGCTCCTGGTCAGCGACCCTCGTCGGAAGCTCCCGAAGCGGCCCGGAGGCCGCGGCGCTCGGGCTCGGCGGCAGAAGTCGTACCGTTAGGGGGAGGTGAGCCACGTGACGATGATGGTCCCCGTCCGGTGCTTCACCTGCGGGGCGGTGATCGGTCAGTACTGGGACGAGTACCGCGAGCGGACGATGCGGGGCGAGCCCGCGGGTGCGGTCTTCGACGCGCTCGGGCTCGAGCGGTACTGCTGCCGACGGATGCTCCTGTCCCACGTCGACCTCCTGGACGAGGTCGGACCGTACGGTTAGGGCCAGCCTTCGGGGAGGCCTTCCCGGGCGGCGGCCCGGCCTGTTAGCAGGGGCGGGTGGGCGCTCGCGGAACGCCGCGGCGGGACCCGCCGGCTGCCCCCTCCCGTGACGGGAGCACCCTGGAGACCTTGTCCCCTCTACTCGTCGTCGTCGTCCGAGCGCTTCCCGGCCCGCTCCAGGCCTCTGCTGCGGCCCGAGGCCGGCTTGGGGGGGGCCCCGGGCTTGCGACCCCGTGTGCGTCGGCGGTAGAACAGAATGAGCAGCACGATGACGACGACCAGCCCAGCGGCCACCCCGCCGTACTCCAAGGCCTGCATGGTCGGGTTCGGATGGACGGTGATCGGCACCGAGGCGATGCTCACGGAGCTGTTGTTGACGAACTGGTTCGCGGCCGCCGCGTAAGCGTAGAGGATGAACGAGCCCGACGTACCTGGGTTCCACGTGAGGACCGCACGGACCGTGTAGCCGTGCGCGAGGCTCGGCACACTGCCCGTGTCCAGGACCGTGGTGTTGAGCGTCGCGCTCGAGCTCGTGTTCGAGTACCCGTAGAAGACCACCGAACCCGGTGAGTTCCCGATGTACTGCTTCGATCCGGTCCCGCTCGGCGAGAGTAGGTAGAACCAGACTTGGATGTCCGACGCGACCGCCTTCGACCCGCCGCCTACGGTGACGTTCACCCAGTAGGTGTACGACGTGCCGGCGTTGACGTTCGCGGGCCCGGTGAGGTTGTTCGCCTCCATGACCGGCCTCAAGGTGGTGTTCTCCGCGACCTCCAGCGACAGGACGGTGTACGCCGTGTTGCCGTTCCTGTCGGTGACGGTGAGATTGATCTCGTAGTCGGTGGTCCTCGGAACGAGCCGCACCGTCGGGTACTGGCCGCCCGTCTTCACGCTCGTGTTCGTGTAGGTGAAGTTCTGGGTGGCGGTGCTGGCGGTGTTCGCGGTGTTCGAGATCGCCCAGTGGTACTTCACGACCGAGCCGTTGCCGAGGTCGACGGAAGAGGCTGCGTCCAGACGGACGATCGCGTAATGGTTCAGGCCCTCGACGATACTGTTGCTGGGGATCGGCTTGTTGGCGCTATTCAGGAGGGTGAACGCCGCCAACGGCGGCTCGGTGTCGTTGACCAGGATCGTCAGGCGCGCGGTCGAGGTGGTTCCGACCAGCGACCAGACCTGGAGGGTGAGATTGTACATCCATCCCCAGCCCTTGACCCCCGTCGGCGAACCGTTGATCCTCACCTTGGAGAAGTTGAGGTAGTAGCCGTGCCCCGGACCGGTGAGGTTGCTGGTCGAGTTTGAGCCGAAGGTGACCGTCCAGTTGGACCAGAACGGGTTCGCCCCGGAGGCGACCGAGTAGTTCGCGGTCGAACTGTAGGAGTGCGCCGTGAGGTTGAACAGAGCGATCGAGAGGTTGTTCGGCTGGGTGACCGTCGTCAGGTTCGCGCTGAACTGAAGCGTCGTCGTCCAGTTGACGAACACGAACGGTGTCGTCCCGGCCGTACGGTTCTGCGCCGCCGTGGCGTTGGTCGCGATCTTCGCGGTGGGCGTCGAGGTCTCGACGTACACGTAGAAGTTCGTCTCGTTCGAGATCCCCGCCGAGTTGGTGATCGTCAAAGTGCCGGTGTAGTTGCTCGCCCCGGTCGCCGCCCAGTAGGTGTGGTTCGTCGCCACGTCCGTGGTGTTCAATTGGGCCAGGTCCCCGGGTCGCGTGCTGTGGTCCCCGAAGTTCCACTTGTACACGGTCCCGTTGAGGCCGGCCGGGTACGTCGATCCCGCGGCGCTGAACGTCGCGTTCTCGCCCACTCCCAGGACGGCCGTGTAATTGGCATGCGTGGAGTTGAGGATGTTGGCCGAAGAGAACGTGAAGTTCGCGGAGCTGATCGCCGCATTCGCGGTCAGGTTCCCCTCGCGGACGACCGTGAACGTCGCGGTCGCGGCGGGCGTCGAGCTCTCCTCGGATTCCAAGGTGAAGGTCGTCCACGTCCCGCTCGGTCCCTGCCCGAAAAGGTAGGTCTGGGCCGGGGCGGTCGTGCCGGCATACAGGGCGTAGCCCGTCGGCAGCGCGAGCGTGTAGTTGTAGACCTCGGTGCTGGTCGCCGGGTGGGCGAACCGGAACGAGAGGGAGTAGGACGAACCGTTCTTCGGGGCGGTCCCGTTCAGCGTGTAGGCGGTCTGCCATCCGTAGGACAGGCTCGCGGCACTCGCGAGGCCGCACGTCGTCGCCGTGCAGGTCGAGCTCCAGCTTGAGAGGGCCTGAGGGCCGGCCGGGCCGACGAACCCGGTGCCGTCGACGGTCATCCCCGCCTGGACGGCCGGGAAGAACGGGCCCTGCGAGGCGATCCATGGTTTCAGGACGGTGCTAAGGTCGGCGGATGGGAAGCTGAGCGAGGAGTGGTTGAAGTCGAGCCCCAGCTGGGCCCAGAGCTGGCCGACGGACGCGTTCGGGAGCTGGGGAAGGACCGTGTCGTTGCCCAGCCGGACACTCGTGTTGACGTTGAGCGTACCCCTGCCGGTCATCGGGTCGAAGGTCGTCAGGTTGAGGATCGTGGTGAAGCTGCCCTGCGTCGAGCTCGGGGCCGGCTTCACCGTCACGCTGCGGGTGTAGGGTGAGGGGCTCGAGGTGTTCACCGTGAACCACGCGGGCTCGAACCCGATCGACGCGAGGACGACATCGAACTCCTGGGTCCCGTGCGTGAAGTTCGCCGGATAAGCGGCGAACGAGTAGTACCCGCCCGCGGGGGTCGGGCTCGAATAGAGGTAGTGGTCCGTCGGGTCGTAGAGCGTCGCGTTGCCGGCCGTCGTTACGTAGCTGTGACTGACGGAGGAGTAAATCCGGCCGGAGATCTCGTAGGCGGCGAGCACCGGGTTAATGTGGGCTGGCTTCGGGGAGGCGATCGGCGCCGCGGTGGTGTTCGTGAAAAGGCTCGGTCCCGAGGCGTGCGTCACCTGGAGGACCCACGAACCGAACGGAGCGGTGAGGTTGTAGCCCCCGCTCGCGTTGGTCATGTTGGCGACCAGGACGAGGCCGTCGTACTGGGGCGCGAGCAGCTGCACGGTTGCGCCGGCGATCCGCACCCCGCCCTGCGTCACGGTCCCGGTCAGGCTGGCGTTGTACGGCAGGACCGTGACGTTCGTCACGACCTGGGCGTAGATCGAGTTCGTCAGGATCGTGGCGTTGTAGTACTGATACGCCGGGTTCTGCTGCTCAGGCAGGACCGCGGCGCGGGAATAGCCTGTGAGGCTCACGTTGGCCGCGGGGGGAACGTAGAGGCCCCAGTAGCCCGGCGTGAGGGCACCGCCCGTGCCGCTGTTGGTGAACGTGAACTCGCCCCCTCTGCCAAAGACGGTCGTACTGTAGACCGCTCCGGTGGCACGGGAGGCGAGGTCGACCGTGACGCCGGCGGGCACGGGAGGCGCGGCGAGCCCCCCAGGCTGGTCGACGAATCCGGTCAGCGCGTAGGTCGTCGACGTGGCCGCCGCGGTCCCGAAGATCGCGGCGAACGAGCTCGCCAAGACGACGACGACGAGCACCCACGATGCCGTGCGGTACAGAGAGGGTTGCAAAGGTCTCACTTCTCCCGTTAGGTCTCCCTCGTTGCTGAGGGCGGGCCGCCGAACCTGGCCCCATTACTTAGCGGTTTCTCCAAAAAAAGGGGGGTCCTCGGGGCCGCCGAGGGGGTCCTCCCACGGTCGGGCGCACCGGGCGCCGACGCTAACGGTAGATCGCCTCGGCCGGCTCCTCGCGGCGCGGGCCCGTGCGCTCGCGAGCTAGATGCTTCTCGAAGTCCCGGTAGAACTTGAGGGTCTCCGGGTCGCACGACGCCCGGACCTGGGTGAGCGCGGCGTCGAAATGCGCCCGCGTCACGCGGTTCGCCTTGAGGCTCTCGCGGATCGCGGTGAGGCCCGCCTCCCGGCAGAGCGCCGCGAGGTCACTCCCGACGAATCCCTCGGTCCGCTCCGCGATCTGGGCCAGGTCGACGTCGTCCGCGAGCGGCATGCGGGAGGTGTGGACCGTGAGGATCTCGAGCCGCCCGGCGGCGTCCGGCGGCTCGACATTGAGGAGGCGGTCGAACCGGCCCGTCCGCAGGAGCGCCTCATCGACGATGTCCGGCCGGTTCGTCGCGGCGATCACGAGGACCCGCTCGAGGCTCTCTAGCCCGTCGATTGAGGTGAGGAGCTGGTTGACGATCCGCTCGGTGACCCCGCTGGACGGCTGCAGGCCGCGCCGCGGGGCGATCGAGTCGATCTCGTCGATGAAGACGATCGACGGCGAAGCCTGGCGGGCCTTCTTGAAGATCATCCGGATCGCCTTCTCGCTCTCGCCGACCCACTTGCTCATCACCTCGGGTCCCTTGACCGAGATGAAGTTCGCCTGGCTCTCGGTGGCCACGGCCTTCGCCAGCAGCGTCTTCCCGACGCCGGGGGGTCCGTAGAGGAGGACGCCACGGGGCGGTTCGATCCCGATGTGGCGGTAGACCTGCGGGTTCTTGAACGGGAGCTCGACCGACTCCTCCAGGATCCGCCGGACCCGCCCGACCCCGCCGACCTCCTTCCATCGGGTGGTCGGGACCTCGACCGCGACATCGCGCAGGCTCGACGGCTCGATCTGCTTGAGCGCCTCGCGGAAGTCGGTCTCGGTGACCTTCATCCTCTCCAGGAGCGAGATTGGGATCGGGTGGTCGAAATCGATCTCGGGAAGGTACCGTCGCAGCGCCCGCATCGCCGCCTCGCGGGCAAGGGAGGAGAGGTCGGCACCCACGAAGCCGTGGCACTGGGCGGCGAGCTCCTTGAGGATGCGGTCGCGCTCCCGGTCGCTTCCCTCGATCGGCATGCCGCGGGTGTGGATCCGGAGGATCTCCAGGCGGCCGTCCTGCGTCGGGACCCCGATCTCGATCTCCCGGTCGAAGCGGCCCGGACGCCGGAGCGCGGGGTCGATCGCCTCCTCCCGGTTGGTCGCAGCGATGACGATGACGTTCCCCCGGCCCGAGAGTCCGTCCATCAGGGTGAGGAGCTGGGCGACGACCCGCCGCTCGACCTCGCCGACGACCTCGTCGCGCCGAGGGGCGATGGAGTCGAGCTCGTCGATGAAGATCACGCTGGGGGCGTTCTTCTCCGCCTCCTCGAACTTCTCGCGAAGCTCCTTCTCGCTCTCCCCGTAGTACTTCGAGATGATCTCGGGGCCCTGGATCCCGATGAAGTGCGCGCCGGCCTCGTTCGCCACCGCCTTCGCGATCAGCGTCTTGCCGGTCCCCGGCGGCCCGTAGAGGAGGACCCCCTTCGGCGGGGTGATGGCGAGACGGTCGAACAGCTCCGGGTGCTTGAGCGGCAGCTCGATCATCTCTCGGACCCGGCCGAGCTTCTCCTGCAGTCCGCCGATGTCCTCGTAGGAGATCCTCGGGGCGGCGACCTCCGCCTCGCTGACCGTGTCCTCCCGGATCGTGATCAGCGAGGACGGGGCGACCTGGACGATCCCCTTCGGCTGGGTCGAGACGACCATGAACGGGAGGGACCCGCCCATCAGGAAGACCCCCGGGATGACGAAGACGTCCCCGCGTACGAAGGGGCGGCGTTGGAGCGCCTTCGAAACGAAGCTTTCGAGGCCCGGACCAAGGTCCATCCGGGCGGAGCCGGCGTAGATCGGGGCGATCGTGATCGCGTCGGCGCTCGGGCAGTCGACCCTCTGGACCGTCACGCGGTCGCCGATGCTGACCCCGGCGTTCCGCCGGACGACAGCCTCGATGCGAACGAGTCCCTTCCCCTCATCCTCGGGCTGGGCCCGGCTCACGATCGCGGGGGTCGCCTTGCGCCCTCGCACCTCCACGACGTCGACGAGGCCGACCTTCAGCTGCTGTCGCGTCTGCGCGTCCAGCCTGGCGATCCCGAGGCCGATATCCTGTTGCAACGCCTCGGCGACGCGGAGCGTGACCGCTTCCCCCATCGTCAGCCGGTCGGACCCGGACGGTCCGTAATAGCGTTTCGCGGAGCGGCGACGGCCGGCGTTCGGTGGCCGGCTCCGACCCCGTCCCTTCTCGGCCGACCGCCCTAGGAACGATAGGGGGATATCCCTCCGCCCGCGCTCCTGCGTCAATGGCCGCCGCGACGCCGCCACCCCCCTCGGCCCTGCGCCGTCTCCTCCTCGCCGCGGGCTACCAGGTGGAGGACCTCCAGGGCGCGACCCTTGCCGTGCGGGCGGCCGATCACCGGGCGGTCGTGATCGCCCCTTATGGGCAGTCGCCGACGACCCTAGAACCGGTCTTCCCCTCGAGCGTCGTGCATCGCACCATCGTCTACGACGAGGCGCCGGGGGACACGGTTCGGGAGGCGGCGGCCGAGCGGGGCATCGAGCTGCTCGACCCGTCGACGCTCGGTCCGGCGCTCGGGGAGCTCCTCCTCCCCTCCGTGCTCGTCCCCGGAACGGGCGGCTCCGCCGAGGTCGAGGACGACCCCCTCGAGAGCCCCTTTCCCCCGGTCGTGGCCGGGGCTAGGACGGTCCGGCCGAGGATCGACCGACGCGAGGCGCAGGCGATCGCCGGCCTCGCCGAGGCACGTTACACGCTACGGTTGGTGCCGTTCTACGCGGCCGCTTACCGCGTCCGGGTGGTCGCTCCGGACGGCAGCTCGGGGGCGGTCCACCATGGGCTGGTGGCGGTCAACGCGACCACGCGTCGGGCGGAGATCTGGGCGGAAGGGGCCCGGGAGCTTGTCGTCGACGTCGACGGCCCGGCCGAGCGGCTCCGTCCCCAGCTTCCCGAGGCCGGGGCCCAACCGCTCGCCCTCGAGGCGATCCGGCGCCATCACACCGTTCGGGTCGACCACACCGAGCAGCACGCCGGGGCGATCGTGGTCGAGAGCCGCCGCGTGCCGCCGCCGGTCGCGAACGTCCGGCTCGGACCGTTCTCCCTGATCTTCGTCCCGTTCTGGTACGCCGAGACGGCCGAGGGCCGTCGGGTCCTGGACGCCGTGAGTGGCCGAGGAACCGTGGACGCGGACCTCCGCTCCGACTGAGGCTTCCCAGGCCGTCGGCGCTCCTCCGCCGTAAAATACCCTGACAGGGTCGGACCGGCCGTGATCGTCGACCAGCTGCGGATCGGACCCTTGCTCAACTTCACCTACCTGGTCGCGGACCGGAACGGGGGCGATGCGGTGGTCATCGACCCTTCCTACGGTGTCGATCCTGTCCTCGAGGCGATCGACCAGCGGTCGGTGAAGGTCCGCTACGTCCTCAACACGCACAGCCACAAGGACCACATCGCCGGCAACCCGGACATCGTCGCGCGGACGGGGGCGAAGGTCGTCGCCCACCGCAACGTCCCGTTCCGCCCGGACCGGGCGGTGGACGAAGGGGATGTCATCGAGGCCGGCGGCCTGCGCGTGGAGGTCCTCTTCACCCCGGGCCACACGCAGGACAGCGTCCTCTACCTCCTCCCTGGCCATGTGGCGACAGGCGACACGCTGTTCGTCGGGGAGTGCGGGCGGACCGACCTCGAAGGCGGAGACCCGTCCCAAATGTACGATACGCTCCTGAGCAGGGTCGTGCGCCTGGACGACGCCCTCGTGGTGCTGCCGGGCCACGACTACGGGGTGACGCCGACGTCGACGATCCGCCGCGAGAAGCAGGAGAACTACACGCTCCAGCCCCGGACCCGCGAGGAGTTCTTGCGCTTCCTTGCGGAGTGAGCGCGATGCCGCCGCTCCCCCCGCCGGACGAGCGGTCGCTCCGCGCGCTCGGGGCGCGGCGCCGGGCCTCGCCCGCCCCGACCGCCGCCGAGATCGTCGGCACCCTGCGGGAGCTCAGCCAGGGGGGGTCCGGACTGGTCGCGGTGCTGGACGCCGACGCGGTCGCCGGGGAGCGGCACCTGCTGTCGGCGTGGGCCCATCTCGGACGGTCCCGTTCCCGCGGCTCGGCGCGTCTGCGCGACCGGTCCGCCGAGTTCGTCCTGTACGTCGCCGGTGACGACCAACTGCCGAGAGCGCTCGCCAAGGTGGGTGTGGGGGCGACCACGAACCGGTTCGTCGTGGTCACAGAGCGCCCCCTGGAGCCGGAGTCCCTGCTCGACCGGTTCGGCCTCGTGGCCGACCCGGCGGCCTATCCCCGCCCGGTGACGGCCGAGACGCTGGAGCGGCTCGGCATCGCAGCCGGCGACCGTGCGTCCGTCCCCTCCGGATCCTGGGAGGGACTCGTACTCGAACGGGTCGCGATGGTCGACCTGGCCTCGACCTCGGGCCGGGGCTCGACGCCAAAGCCTTAACCCCGGCGGCCGGTCGGCCGCCGTCCGCGGGGTTCTTGCAGGTGTAATCTAGTGGTAGGATGTCAG